>Ga0299912_10003537_pt1 | contig 12749 bp, 14 predicted proteins | sample RVTome_2_FD_207667 | JGI IMG/M metagenome (GOLD analysis project Ga0299912, IMG submission 207667) | Soil microbial communities from uranium-contaminated site in the Upper Colorado River Basin, Wyoming, United States - RVT95D214 (version 2) ...
ATTACTGCCGGGAGTATATCTGGTATCATTTCAATGCAACGATTTTAACGAAATGCTAAAAGTTATTATTGAATAACTGACTTCGAAGGAAAAAACAAAACTCCCCGACAAATCGATTTGATATTCTATCGATTTTAGTTTTGCCGGACCATTTGGTTTATAACCTACAGTCTCTTCATAGTACCACCAATAATAACTGGTTACTTGAGTTGTTGAGATTTCAACTATTATATGACATGAGGGATGACCTGTTGATGTTACGGTTCTTACAGATAAAGTATTGATTCAGCTTTAAGATTCAATAACAGATTTCGCAAAAATCTCATTCATAAATAATTCCTCTGCCTGCAGGCTTCGAATATAATAACGGCTGCCGATGCAGATACATTCATGGAATCGGCTGTCCCCTGCATAGGAATAATAATATTGGTATCTGACGTATCGAGCCATACTTTTGAAATTCCGGTAGTTTCCGTGCCCATTACAATAGCAGAAGGTTTGGTAAAATCAATACTATGATACGGAACAGCAGCTTTGAGATATGTACAGAAAATACGGATTCCCCGGTCTTTCAGCCACTCAATTGCATCAGTACTTGTAGTTATTGTTGTCGGTACGGTAAAAACACAACCAAGAGAGGCTCTTATTGCATTAGGATTATACAGGTCGGTTCTTGAATCGCAGAGTATGATTCCATCAATACCAGCAGCCTCAGCAGTACGATAAATTGCCCCCAGGTTTCCGGGTTTTTCAACCCCCTCTATCACCAATAATAAAGGATTTTCTGATAGGGTAAGCGACTGTATTTCATAGGATTTGGCTTTTGCCAGAACTATAAGTCCTCCCGAATTTTCGCGGTAGGAAATTTTGTTAAATACATGTTCATTTACTTCAATAAGTTGTTTGGGCAGTTGTAACCCAAACAGCTTGGTGATTTTTTCCGGTACAATTAATCCGGGATTAAAGAAAACAGTTTCGAATTTATAGTCTGCCTTTATGGCTTTTTCTATTTCTTTAATACCTTCAATTAGTATAATATTCTGTCTGATCCTTTCGCTGTACTTATGCAAGCTCAATACATTCTTTATTTTTGGATTTTGCCTGCTGGTAATGGTATCGTTTATAAGGTTCATATAGCAATGCAAACAGGTTATAGAATTTTATATTTCTCGTTGTTATGTTGTGAAGGCCTGAAGAAACGGGTAGCAGGTTTGTATTGCACCAAAACCTGCCGGTTTGTAACTGGATGTTCGAATTCTAGTAAATATGCTGATAAGCGGATTTGCCTGACTACCGATGCATCGGCACCATATTTCCTGTCTCCCACAACAGGACAGTTTATACTTGCCAGATGAACACGAATCTGATTTTTTCTTCCGGTATGTAATACAACTTCCAAAAGGTGATAGGATTTTTCGCTATTCAAACAGGAATAACTTGTTTTGGCGTATTTGCTGCCGGGCACTTCTTTCTTATATGCCACCACTTTCTGTGTCGATGTATCCTTCAGCCAATTCTCTATCGTTCCGACCGGGGGTTCCGGCTTATTCTCGGTGAGAGCAAAATATTTTTTTGTAACCCGTGACCAGTTTGCCTTCACCTGTTGTTGAATAGTTTCGGATTTAGCAAACATGATGAGCCCCTCCACCTCCCTGTCAAGACGGTGAATAATCCAGAGCTTTGTTTTCTTATTATCGCGGTTTAATAAAAAAGCTTCCAATAATTTGTGGTATGAATTGTTGATTACCTGCTCTCTGTTTCCGCACGATAAGATTCCGGCAGGCTTAAAAGCAACAATCAGATAGGGATCTTCAAAGTAAATTACTATAGGATTGTTTTTGTCAGGAATTTTATTATTGTTCTTATTTCTTTCAAACTGCCTAATTTCAAGTACGCCATCAGCTTCAATAATTTTATTTGGGTGCCGTTCAATCCTTGCACCGTTCAGTAAGAACTCTGAGTGTCTGATAATCTGTTTCGCTTTTTGCTTTGAAACACCCTTATAGATCTCCATGACAGCTTCGAGTAATGTAGTGTTATATTTCAGGGTATAAATCATTTTCCCATACGGTTTCAGTTTATGAAGCGCACGAATACACCCAAAGGTAAATCGATGCCTGACTGTGATGAGAGATACGATTCACCAAAATCTTTTTGTCTGTATTTGAAATGCGATTCAACCAGATTATTGGCAATTAGCGGAGAATACCCGAGAGAGTATAGATTGAGCACAAAAAAACTATGTTCAGGCTCAATGAGTTTCGAGGAATAAGCTAGCACATCATTAATTCCTTCATCCAATATCCATCGCTCACCATTGGGACCACGACCATATGCAGGAGGATCGAGAATAATCCCGTTATAAGTTTTCCCTCGTTTCACTTCACGTTTCAGAAATTTTAATGCATCGTCCACAATCCATCGGATGTCAGACAATTTATTTAATTGCATGTTTTCTTTACCCCACGAAACAACCTGTTTTACAGCATCGAGATGCGTAACGTCGGCTCCTGCGATTTTTGCCACTATTGAAGCTCCCCCAGTATAGGCAAAAGCGTTTAGTACCGATGGTTTTTTGATCTTACTTCTCTTGACTGACTCGTAAACAAATTGCCAGTTTGAAACCTGTTCGGGAAAAATTCCAACATGTCCAAAGGAAGTCAGGGATAATTTCATCTGAAAACTACCGGAAGGCAGCGGACAGGTTATCAGCCAGTTCTCGGGCATTTTTTTATAAAAAGTCCAGCCCCCATTACCCGGATCACCCGACCGGTATGAGGATTTTTGCTGCTCGCGTTTGAAACAGGCATGGGCAAGTTCGTTCCATTGTTTTTCGTCCAGACGTTTTTTCCAGAGGGCCTGTGATTCTGGCCGTATCAGGTAATACTTGCCAAACCGTTCCAGCTTCTCAAAATTTCCGCAATCAATTAATTGGTAATCGGGTATTTGTATGTTTTCCGGAAATTGCATGGATGCTTTATTTTGTCGAAATACATTTTATTAATTCAACTGACAAAATTAGGATAATTCAACCGAAAAATAATTTATACTCATTTGATAAAATATGCAATCTAAAATGAGCATCAATACCTTAACAGGAGAGCATATATCAAAGCAGTAGTGTGGATAAGTGAGAAGTAATACTTTTTATTGTCTTTTTTTATTGAAGCTACTTGTTGCAATCTGCAATGAAATTTTAGCTCATCAAAGTATGCTGCCCTCCATATAACATTAATAGGCAAAAATTCGTTCCACGTACAATACTTAATTTGGATACATTAAAAAACAGGATGGGCATCTGCAAACGCAATTCTTCTTCTTTAAATAATTATACCTATTTTAATTATTTTTATAAGATTGATAGACATGAGTTGCAATGAGAAATCAAAGTAAGGGAAAAGTCAACGTAGGAAAAGAAAAGCGTTTTCTTGGATTTAGCAGGAATATTCTGTTTACAGGATTGACTAGTTTTCTTACGGATACTTCGGTAAAGATGATTTATTCCGTAATGCCCATGTTCCTGCTCTCAATCGGAGCTTCAAAAACCAGCTTATCATTTATTGAGGGAATTGCCGAGAGCACAGCTTCAGTTATAAAGTCCCTATCAGGTTTCTGGAGTGATAAACTGGGTAAAAACAAACCTTTTATGTTGATCGGTTATGGAATATCTGCCCTGATTATTCCCCTCTATTCATTTGTAATTTCGCCCATTCAGGTTTTGTATTTGCGTTTTATTGAGAGGGTTGGAAAAGGCATCCGGACTTCGCCGCGTGATAGTCTGATAGCAGGATCCGTAACAAACGGTGAAACAGGCAAGAGTTTTGGATTACAAAAAGCTATGGACAACAGTGGTGCAATAGTGGGACCTTTGATCGCTTTTGCACTGCTATTCCTCTTTCACAACAACTATAGGAATATTTTTCTGTTGGCAGGGATACCGTCCATTCTGGGTATATTTGTAATACTTTTTGGCATTAAAGAGGCTAAAAAGAGTGAAGAAAATCTATTTAAAACATTTCACTTCAAGGATTTCCCCAGGAGATATTATTTACTTCTGGCCATTGTCTTCATTTTTACACTTGGAAACTCTACTGATGCTTTATTGATGGTTAAAGCCAATGAAGTGGGAGTAAAAGTTGTATTTATTCCACTCGTTTATCTGGTCACAAGCATTGTTTCTGTGTTGTTCTCTATTCCTATAGGTTCTCTCTCCGATAAAATAGGAAGAGAAAAAATTCTTATTGCAGGATATTTGCTATATGCAACTGTCTATTTTGGCTTTGGTGCTGCAAGCAATGTAATAACCATTGTAGCACTTTTTGCTTTATATGGTCTTTATTCAGCCGCAACCGATGGGATACAAAAAGCTTTTATTTCAGATATGATCGACAAGAATAAGAAAGGTACGGGGTTGGGCATTTACAATGCGCTTCTTGGAATTACTTTGTTGCCGGCAAGTGTAATAGCAGGATTGCTTTACGATAAAGTCAATTCAAGCATTCCATTCTATTTTGGTACTGCAACCGCAGCAATTTCGGCAATTCTTTTGTTTATTTTTGCCAAAAGTAAAAAAGTATAATTTTAGAATTTCATATAAGAGGAATTTGAAAAATGTGGTTTTCTAAAACAAAAGAAGAAGTTCTGAAGGAACTAAACGTTGATCCTCTAATCGGCCTCTCTGAAGAAGAAGCCAAAGCCAGACTTGAAAAATACGGTGCAAACAAGCTTAAAGAGAAAAAGAAGAAAAGCATTCTTCAATTGTTCATTGCACAACTTCAGGACTGGCTTATCTATGTCCTGTTTGTAGCAGTTGTTATTACCCTGTTTATGGGCGAGTATATAGATGCAATCATCATCCTACTCGTAATTATTATTAATGCTGTTCTCGGCGTAATTCAGGAAGTCAAAGCAGGCAATGCTATTGAAGCACTAAAAAAAATGTCCTCTCCAAAAGCACTGGTCCGCAGAAATGGAGAGATTAAAGAAGTGGATTCTGAATATATAATTCCGGGTGATATTCTTATACTTGATGCCGGACGATTCATAGCTGCTGACCTTCGTTTAATCGAGTCGGCCAATCTTCAGATAGAGGAATCGGCGCTGACCGGTGAATCTGTTCCTTCTGATAAGAATGCAACACTTATTCACGATGATCCGAAAACACCCCTGGGCGACCGTGCAAACTCTGCTTTTATGTCAACCCTTGTTACCTATGGTAGAGGAGTTGGTGTTGTGGTTGAAACCGGCATGAATACAGAAGTGGGTAAAATTGCCAACATAATTGACAGTGAGGAAGAGTTTAAAACTCCTTTGGAAATCCGACTGGATGAACTCGGAAAAATGCTTGGCATGCTGGCAATCGGAATCTGTGCTTTTATTTTTATAGTTGCTATACTGCAAGGCAGAAACCTGGCAGAAATGTTTTTAACGTCTGTTTCTTTAGCGGTTGCATCCATACCGGAAGGTCTTGCAGCCATTGTAGCGGTGGTCCTTTCTATAGGTGTAACTATTATGTCGAAGAGAAACGCTATTATCAGGCGATTACCGGCTGTTGAAACACTTGGGTCTGTTAACATTATTTGTTCGGACAAGACGGGTACACTGACACAAAATAAAATGACCGTTACAAAATATTTCAACCTGGATGGTGAAATATCATTAATGCGGGATAAGAAAAACACAGCTTCAGCAGAAGCAAAAATCCTAGCAAAAGCCATGATTCTTTGTTCTGACGCAACTTATGAGAATGGGCAGGGAACGGGTGACCCGACTGAAATTGCCCTGCTTTTATTTGGTGATGATCTTGGTATTGACAGGAGAACACTTTATAATAAAAACAAGCGGGTTGGTGAATTTTCGTTTGATTCGGATCGTAAACTAATGTCCACTCTAATTGAAGAAAACGGGAAATATACGGTGTACACGAAAGGCGCAATTGATAACCTTCTGAAAATTTCCACACATGTTTTAGCAAACGGTCAGGTTGTGCCAATTACCGATGAAAATATAAAGGCATATTTTTTCGCTACAGAAACTATGTCGAATCAGGCACTTCGCACGCTGGGCGTAGCCTATAAGCCAGTAGATTCGGTCATTGATGCTTCTGAAATGGAAAAAGACCTGATACTCGTTGGACTCGTAGGTATGATCGACCCGCCAAGAATTGAAGTGAAAACTTCCATTCAGAAAGCGAAAAATGCCGGTATTACAACCATAATGATCACCGGCGACCATAAAAATACAGCATTTGCAATCGCACATGACCTGGCAATAGCTGAAAGCATTGATCAGGCTATTACAGGTAAGGAAATTGATGACCTTACAGATAAAGAATTTACCGACAAGATTGTCAGATATCTTGTATTTGCCCGTGTTTCCCCGGAACATAAGGTTAGAATTGTTCGTGCGTTAAAATCTCACGGAAACATTGTATCCATGACAGGTGACGGTGTTAACGATGCCCCATCTTTAAATACGGCTGATATCGGTGTCGCAATGGGCATTTCGGGTACCGACGTCGCTAAAAGCGCTTCGGACATGATTCTGACCGATGATAACTTTGCAACTATCGTTTCTGCTATTGAACAGGGAAGAAACATTTACAACAATATAAAAAAATCGGTGATTTTTCTCCTCACCTGTAATCTTGGAGAAGTGATTGCCATGTTTGTTACACTTCTTATAGGCTGGGAGGCTCCGTTAATTGCAACCCAGCTTCTATGGATTAACCTTGTCACAGACTCTTTTCCTGCGATTGCATTAGGTATGGATACCGGGGACCCGGATGTGATGAAAGAAAAACCACGAAATCCAAAAGAAAGCTTCTTTGCAAAAGGTGCAGGACTACATACAATAATTGGCGGCATCTTAATTGGCGCTTTGACGATTTTCGCTTTCTGGTTCGGATATTATGAAAAAGGATATAGCCCGTTTATTGGTTCAGTTCCTGCAAATGTTGTAGAATATGCAAGAACTATGGCATTCATGGTACTAGTTGCCTGCCAGTTGTTCTACTCATTAGCCGTAAGAAACAGTTCAAAATCTATTATCAAGATTGGAATTTTCTCCAATAAATATCTGATAGGAGCTATTGTGCTGGGCTTGCTTTGTCAATTTATAGTAGTTGGTATTCCGGGAATGCAAAGGGCATTTAATTTGCAAATGCTTGATTTAAGTGATTGGGGAATGGCAATTTTCTTAGGTCTGGTTCCTCTGATATTGAACGAATTGTACAAAGTCTTTTTACTCGTAAAATCGAAAAAGCGAATGACATAAAAAACGCAAATCGCAGAACAGAATTGATCGTGATAATTCACTTTTGATATGCACTAAAAACTGATTGTAAATACGCGCATAGAAGAGCCAGCAAATCAATAGCCGTCGCAATAAATGCACTGAAATTCCATTCCAATCTATGCTATCACGACGGTACACCTGAATAGAAACTGAATCGAAACCGGTTTCAAATGTCAATATCCCAAACAGGACTATCCCAGCAATGATCGTAAAAAATACAGCCATTCTGTTATCAGAATCCATAAACAAAATATAAAAAATGATTCAATTTGGATTCACTCCGGTCTTTCTTATCAAAACCTGAGAAAAATGAGTATCTGTGAGGTTCCATGGTAAAAATAATGACAGACTTAAGGTTGAGTTGATCTGATTTTTTACTAATATTGCCATGCAAATCAACACATAGAATCATATGGACGAAGGCCCGTATCATAGTTGCCATAGATTATTCACTTCTCTATAGGGGGCCTGAGTTATTGCCTCCTATGAGACTAAAGTATGGGAGGTAATATCATGTTAAGAATTTATAAAAGTTTCGCAGGGTATGTAAACATACCGCAGGCTGAAAAAGGTTGCTGGGTGAATGTATCCCAACCCTCTCCAGACGAAATCAACCGGATCAAGAAAGAATTTCAGGTTCCTCAGGATGTTATCCGGGATATTCTTGACGTTGATGAACGTCCACGTGTTGAATATGACGACGAATGGTCGCTGGTAATCATCCGGATACCAGTTACGAGTCCTGACAATGGGATACCCTTTCATACCTTACCACTAGGAATTTTTATGACAGAGGAAGCAACAGTCACTCTTTGCTCTGTTCAGAATGATGTATTACCTTTTGAGCAACCTTCATTATACAGGGAACAATATCAGCAAGTTAACGATGTACTGAATTTCATATTGAAGTTGTTCCTGCACTCAGCCAATGTATATTCCTACTATCTGAAACAAATCAATCAGCAAACATCAGCCATCGAACAGGATCTTGAAAAATCGATCCGTAATAAAGAACTGAACAAACTTCTGATGATGGAAAAGTGCCTTGTATATTTTATAACCTCATTAAAAGCTAATGAACTGGTGCTTGCTAAATTACGAAATTCAAAACGAAACTCAATCAGTGAGATGAACGAGGATCTGCTTGAAGATGCTGTTATTGAAAGCAAGCAGGCTCTCGAAATGGCACAGATCTATTCCGATATCCAGGCAGGTATGATGGATGCTTTTGCCTCCGTGATTTCAAATAACCTTAACGTAGTCATGAAACAACTCACTTCTATTTCCATATTCCTCATGATTCCCACTCTTGTTGCTAGTGTATATGGTATGAATGTCACCAACTATTTTGAAAATGCTCGCTGGGCATTTCCGGGTATAATTTTATTTTCGGTACTTATGTCACTTGTTGGTGTCTTAACTTTCCGGAAGAGAGAGTGGTTCTAATATTCCTGCCTATAAAAGTACTTCTCACGATTGATTTGCTTACCCTTTCAAACACATTTATGACGCTGGCCCGGTATGGTCATCTGAAGTTTAAAGAAATAAAATGGTTTTCAGCACTGCCTCTTGTAACAGTATTCTTATCAGCTAGGAAATAGCTTTGTTCAAATATTGTTTCCAGGTATCTGCCAATCGTATTGGATTCAAAGAGGATGGTGGTCCATTTTCCCTGTTAGAACTCAAGGTAATCCATGAAGTTATTACATTATTGGTTTTTATAGGTTTTACGCTGATTGTATTCAAAAATGAAACGTTCAGGTTTATTCATCTGATCGGATTTGTATTGCTTGTTCTGGCAGTATATTTTATCTTCAAGAAATAATTTTTACCCGGTCAATAACAATAACGAAGTAGAAAAGACTGATCAAATCCCAAACATGAAGAATCATACCATTTGAACCATTCGGAACCTAAAGAAATCAGTCCCTTCATACTTCATCCAAACCTGTATCTAGACCACTATAAACTTTTTATATCTTGAGAATGCACTCGGAAAAATTCGTTTTTTATCGAATCCATCTCACGCATCATCCTGAGCATAAGTTTATCCTGACGGAAAAACTGTTTCTCAAAGAAATCGTCGCTAAAGAATTCCTGATGAAATGTGGAATCCATATCAAAATAATTGTCAGACCTGATTCCTGAAAAATGATGATTAAAATACATTTTAAAATTCCTCAGTATACTGTCGGCCTGCAATGTATCACCTTTATAAGTGGAGTAATACGATGTATACGTTGAATCAAACTCTATGAGATTTCCGTGTTCATCGTATTTCCTGTTCATTTTAGATTCTACATGGGGTTTATTTTCCCCCATAGTTCGTTTTCCGGATTTAATTTCCTGTGAATTGCATGAATAAATTCCGAAAAATATGAAAAGCAGAATTAACACTTTTGTTTTCATAGTTTATACTCTCAAAACCAGATTTTATTCTTATATATAGTACCCAAGATGACTTCTAGTAACTGATTCTCGGGATAAGCAACATGTTTGATAAGGTAAAAATTATCTCCCGGCAGCCATATATCAGCATGCTTAAGCACTTCATAGGTCTGGTGATTGTATATTTTCCAGTTCACGTTGTGCATATGCAATGGTCGTGCAGATACCCATGGTTCAGAAATTATAAATGTGAGGCATGTCCCTTTTAAAAAAAGCTGGTAATTGTCGCTTTCAAGATGCATTACACTCAATTGAAGGTGATAATTCCTTTCAAATCTTCTGAAACTAACAATCTCGATTTTTAGATCATTATTTTTATCTATAGTAGGATATTTAATTAGGTTTAATGCATCTATTGTTGAATTCAATATTGTTCTCATCTTTTTAAGTTTTAATTATTAGACAATACTCTTCAGAAAAGAGTTACGTGTATTATCTTAAAAAAGACTAAGAACAAAATGGAGGTGGAATATCTAATTGAAGTGGACTTAAATATGAATTGAATAATGTTGCAGAATCTATTTCAATTATACCATCTCTGGTATTCAAATTATCCCGTTCAAGAGGATTTCTCTCTTGAATGCCCGCCTCAGGAATTAAACTATAATCATCTTCATCAGCTTGTGATGAATAATCAATATGTGCTACTGAATAATGAGTTTCCTCTATATACTGAATGCTCTGAAAGGTCCGTTGATACCATGCATTAGTATGCCAGGTAACAACATTTAAAAGGAATATTAGAATTAGATTGAAGAAACTTATATCCATTCTTACTCATTCTTATTCATTGTGGACTAAATTATTGTAATGGACGAATGAATTCAAGTTAAAAAGGACTAATCTATGTTAATGTATGTTAAAGTGTTAGCAAAGAAATTGGAATTGAGGTTAAACACAAGGTTATATGTACTTTAAAAATGTTAATGTTTTCTTGTTTTCAACAGTAAAATCCGGCTCTTACTTGATCAAAGGATTATTGATTCTGAATTGGAATTTTTTTGAACACTTCAGTCAATAAACAATTTTCTCATTTAAATGCTTTTAGTCGCAAAAATACCAATCAGGTTAACGCCGATTGGATTTGCACTCCTGGTTCTGGCAATATTTTTTATTTTCAAGAAATATACGAGTCCGCTAAATGTATTAGCCGAACATCAGGATTTGCTTATATTGCAGATGGGTTTAGGAAAAACTGAAAGCATGAATACCTGACATTGAAACGGAGATAATACGATTCCTCTTTTAGGGGTATAACCGTTATAAAGCGTCATATTATGAAAAATACAGCTTGTAAACCTATATCGACATATAACCCAACACTCTAAATGAAACGAATAAGCATAACCATCTTCATATTTTTTCTGCTTAATTCCGGTACCCACTCACAAACAAATTACCTGAACTCAACTTATAAATATTTTCCTGGCATTTCAAGCCCGGCACCAGATTGGAAGGAAAGAGAATTTGATGACGCCTCCTGGTCGACCGGAACGGGTGCTATTGGTTTTGGCGATATCATATTCGACCCGGTGTTTATTGATTCAACGCAGGGGTATCCCCAGGTTTATAACATTGGCGATACCATAATCGACACAGGTATTTTTCCTGCAACCAGCCTTTATCTTCGCTATCATTTTATGATGAATCCTGAGGATACAACAGACCTGAATGGAATTGTTCTGGATGTTTATTTCGACGATGGTTTTATTGCTTACCTGAATGGGGAAGAACTTGCCCGGGCAAACATGGGAAAGAAAGGAGAACTTACGGTATTCAACTCCTTGGCAGATCGCTCCCATGAGTCGCCCATAGCCGCGGGCGATGTATTTCCGGTGCCCGGATATTTTATGAATAAAGCTTTTCTTAATACACATCTCAACATTGGCGAAAATATACTTGCGATTGAGGTGCACAACGACAGCCTTGAGGGTTCCGATCTTTTTTTAAAATGTGGTTTGTATAAGAGTATGTACGATACCCTTTACGATCCGATACGGGATTTCTGGGAATATAGTGCATGGAAAGGTCCGCGTGGAACACGGGCTAAAGCCTTCATGGAGTTGGATTCCTCGGAATTGCCCCTTATCCTGATTGAAACTGACGAATTTGGTATACCCTTTAGACATTACGAGGTAATGGCTAGAATGAAGGTTATAAACCAGTACCCCGGTAGATATAACTCCCCTTCCGATACCAGCTTCAGCTATAACGGAAGTATCCGAATTGAAGTCAGAGGCGGCTCATCCAGCTATTTCCCTAAACAACCCTATAACATAGAGACACAGAATCCCGATGGCAGCAATAATAATGTTACTCTGCTTGATCTGCCTCCCGAGAACGACTGGAGACTGATCGGACCGATTTCGGATCGAAGCCTGATTCGGCATACCCTTACCTACGAACTTGGCAGGAAACAAGGGCGATGGCAGCCAAGATCAAAATACTGCGAACTGATTGTCAACGGTGAATATCTCGGTTTATATGCCCTTACGGAAAAAATAAAACCGGACAAAAACCGGCTGAATATTTCAAAACTAACCGAAACCGATTTGTATGGTGATGCCCTCACCGGTGGCTATATTTTCTGGAAGCGACAATATTACCCATCCTTCATTTACTATCCTTCCGAAACACAAATACAAGCGGAACAGGAACAGTACCTTGAAAATTACCTGGTATCCTATGAAAACCTTCTTTTCAGTAATAACTGGCTCGATCCCAACCAGGGATATCGAAATTATATAGATACAGGATCGTTACTGGACTACCTGATCATAAATGAGCTTACATTCGACCACGATAAGTATGCGCAAAGTACGTTCATGTTTAAGGATCGGAACGATAAAGACTCTCTGATCTATTTCGGCCCTTTATGAGATTATAACTATGCTTATGGGAATACCGATCAGACAATGGATACGGATAAATGGCGATTTCATCTGTATAGTAGTGGTGAGTTCAGGCGATACCTCCAGGATGTTGAACTGGTTGGCCGTTTTGCT
>Ga0299912_10003538_pt1 | contig 12749 bp, 6 predicted proteins | sample RVTome_2_FD_207667 | JGI IMG/M metagenome (GOLD analysis project Ga0299912, IMG submission 207667) | Soil microbial communities from uranium-contaminated site in the Upper Colorado River Basin, Wyoming, United States - RVT95D214 (version 2) ...
TTTAGAAATACCCGACCTTATTCAGGTTCAACTTGATTCCTTTCGCTGGTTTCAAGAAGAAGGCTTGCGAGAGCTTTTCGAGGAAATATCTCCGATTCAGGATTATACTGGCACAAGGCTAGAATTGCATTTCACTGATTATGAGTTTCGAGAACCGTTGCATTCCATTCCTGAGTGTCTTGAGCGGGGCCTGACCTATTCCTCTCCTATTCATGTCACTGCGCGACTGGTGGTCAAAGAAACAGGAGAGATCAAGCAACAGGAATTATACTTCAGTGATTTCCCTTTGATGACCACTGGCGGCACTTTCATTGTTTCTGGAGTAGAGCGGGTAGTGGTCAATCAGTTGACTCGTTTTCCGGGCGTTTATTTCACCTTGGAAAGAGACCCTTCCAGTGGACGAGAATTATGTGTTGCCAAGCTTGTTGCTGAGCATGGTGCGTGGCTTGATTTTGACACTTCTAATCGAGACGTGATTTCAGTCAAGGTTAGCGGCAAACGGAAAATGCCGGTTACTACTTTGTTGCGTGCCATAGGCTTCGAAAAAGATGAGACGTTACTTTCTCTGTTTCAAGATGTGGATAAATCGCCCGAGCGGGCCTTCATCCGTTCTACAATCGACCGAGATCCTTTGATCAAAAGCAAAGCTGATGCTCTGTTAGATATCTATAGGAAACTTTCTTCTGGCGAAGCCCCCAGTCTTAGTAGCGCTCAAGCCTTGCTGAATAATTTCCTCTTTAACCCTCGCCGCTATAGCTTGGGCAAAGTTGGCCGCTACAAGCTTAATAAGAAGCTGGCCCTTAGTATCCCTGGAAATTGTACTGGCTTGACCCCCGAAGACTTGGTACAAGTAGTCCGTCGCATCATTTCAGTTAACTTGGGCGATGAGGCTCCTGATGACATTGACCATTTAGGCAATCGAAGGGCTCAGGCAGTAGGTTTTCTAATACAGAAACAATTTCGTATTGGCTTGTTGAGGCTGGAGAGAGCTATCAAAGAGCGGATGAGTATTCTCGGCCCAGAAGTGGCAACTCCCGCCGCCTTGATCAACATTCGCCCTGTAGCAGTCGCTGTAAGGGAGTTCTTTGGTCGGTCGCAGCTATCTCAATTCATGGATCAGACTAATCCGCTGGCTGAGCTAACTCACAAGCGTCGTCTTTCTGCTATGGGTCCTGGAGGTCTCTCGAGAAAACAGGCCGGGTTCGAGGTTCGTGACGTGCACCACTCTCATTACGGCAGGATTTGTCCTATAGAGACCCCCGAGGGGCCAAACATCGGTCTTATCGGCTCACTCGCTACTTATGCTTCAGTCAATGGATTTGGTTTCATAGAGACACCATATCTCAGGGTTGTCCACGAGGTTCCTAATACCGTGAACGAGTTGATGGGAAGAACAACCGGTGAGGACATAAGAAGTAAGGGCAAGCTCGTCGTCAAGGCCGGAACGCTAGTCACCAAGAAGCTTGCACAAAAGCTAGCTTCTCTTCGGACGCGGAATATCAAGGTAGCCCCTTTCGTTTCCAGTCAAATGGTCTACCTGGCAGCGGACGAAGAAGGTCAGTACGCCATTGCCCAAGTTAATGCTCCTCTTGACGAAAGAAATGAGTTTGTCTCTGACAAGGTTGAGGTAAAGAGAGGAGACAGATACTTCAAGGAATCAGTAGACAAGGTAAGCTTTATCGATATTTCACCAAAACAGCTGTTTAGTATCGCTGCCTGCCTTATTCCGTTTCTTGAGCATGATGATGCTAATCGGGCTTTGATGGGCTGCAATATGCAACGTCAAGCGGTGCCATTATTACGTCCGGAGTGTCCTTTGGTGGCCACGGGTATGGAAAGAGAGGTGGCTAAATATAGTGGGCAGATGATAGTTGCTCCTGACGATGGCATAGTGACTTCGGCGACAGGCTCACAGATTACGATCAAAACTGGAAAGGCCAAAGAACAAGTATTCAATCTAACGAAGTTCGCCAGAACTAATCAAGGGACGTGCATCAATCAGCATCCTATCGTGAACAAAGGTGACAAGGTTGAGAAAGGCCAGGTGTTGGTGGATAGTTTTTCTCTGGATAGCGGAACTCTCGCTTTGGGGCAAAACGTCATCTGTGCTTTTATGAGCTGGGAAGGTTATAACTTTGAAGATGCCATCATCATCAGCAAAAGACTGGTTAAGGATGATGCTTATACTTCCGTTCACATTGAAAAGTATGAGATAGAGGAGCGTGATACCAAGCTTGGTCCTGAGGAAATCACCAGAGACATGCCTAACGTTAGCGAAGAAAGCCTGGCTAACCTTGATGAAGTAGGTATTGTCCGTATCGGAGCTGAGGTGAAGTCCAACGATATTCTGGTTGGGAAGATTACTCCCAAGGGTGAAACTGAACCTTCAGCGGAAGAAAAACTGTTACGAGCTATTTTTGGCGAAAAGACGCGAGAGGTTAAGGACAGCTCCCTCAGAATGCCATCGGGAGAGTGGGGAAGGGTGATCAGGACGGCGCTCTTTTCTCGTGAAAACCATGATGAATTACCTGCTGGGGTGAACAAGCTCATACAGGCGTGGGTTGCCCAAAAGCGTAAGATTTCAGTGGGAGATAAAATGTCAGGGAGGCACGGCAACAAGGGGGTCATTTCTATAGTGTTGCCTGAGGAAGACATGCCATTTCTGCCGGATGGCACACCCGTAGATATTGTCCTTAATCCTCTCGGTGTTCCTTCCCGTATGAACATCGGTCAGGTCATGGAGGCCCACTTAGGTTGGGCAGCGCAGACGCTGGGTTTTAAGGCGCTTAGTCCTATTTTTGACGGAGCTGATGCTCTGACTATCGAGGATGCCTTATCCAAGACTTGGATAGCTTGGAAAGCTGGTGCTGTCAACTTTGGTTCTGAAGATCCCGGAGATGCCAGGACCGATCTAGACAAAGTCGGAGAATGGCTTGCCAGTCATGGTTTTGATGCCGCGGAAATAATGGATGACGGGCATAAAGGCGCGGCAAGAAGAGCTGCTCTCTGTCTATGGCTTGAGGAACTGGGCATGGGTGACAATCATCAGCTTAGAATTCTCAGCGATAGAGATTTGGAACAGCTGGGACAAAAAGTCTATAAAGAACGAAAGCTCTATCCTCCTATTTTTGGAAAAATGGAGCTTCGAGACGGGAGAACCGGTGAACTGTTCGACAAGCCGGTAACTGTGGGCAATATATATATGATGAAATTGATTCATCTTGTTGGCGATAAGGTGCATGCTCGTTCTACTGGTCCGTACTCACTCATCACTCAACAACCGTTGGGAGGGAAGGCTCAGTTTGGTGGCCAGAGATTCGGTGAGATGGAGGTATGGGCGTTGGAAGCGCACGGTGCCGCTCATACGCTTCAAGAGATGCTAACCATAAAGTCAGATGATGTGATGGGAAGGGCTAAAGCCTATGAGTCTCTTGTTAAGGGCGAAGATATTCAACAACTAGGTATTCCAGAATCGACCAAGGTCTTATTCATGGAGCTACGTAGCTTGGGTTTTGCCGTCGAACTACTTAGCGAGGGGGAGAATGTCTCAATTTGATGGCATTAATGGTATTCGGATAAGCCTGGCCTCACCGGAACAAATCAGGAGCTGGTCTCACGGTGAGGTAACTAAGGCAGAGACAATAAACTACCGCACCTTGAAACCAGAAAGAGATGGTTTATTCTGTGAGAAGATTTTTGGTCCTGTCAAGGATTTTGAATGCCACTGTGGAAAATACAAGAAGGCGAGGTACAAGGGGGTTATTTGTGACAAATGTGGCGTTGAAGTAGCTCATTCCAGTGTGCGCCGGGAACGCACGGGACACATAGAACTGGCTGCGCCGGTTACCCATATCTGGTTTGTTAAATTAGTACCCAGTCGGCTTGGGCTGCTCCTGGATCTTTCTCCACGAGAGTTGGAGAGCGTCATATATTTTGCCCGGTATATTGTCATCTCTGTGGACCAGGAAGCCAAAGACAAGAACCTTCGCAAAGTTCAGGAAGAGTGGGGTCGAAAGGTTGCTGAGCATGAAGAACGCCTGAACAAAAAGATCGAAGAATCGGAAGCCAAAGACATAGAAGAAGAGCCTAAGATACAAGAGGTAAACGAACTTCGTGCTAGATCTGTAGAAAAGAGAGCAAAACTGGAAGAAGAGCTAAAGGCAAGCATTGCCGAGCTAGAAGGTCTTCAGCCGCGAAAATTGCTTAACGAAGAAGGATACAGGAGACTTAAGGACAAGTATGGTGACATTTTTGAAGCTGGCATGGGGGCCGAGGCTATTCTACAGGCGTTGAAGCAAATTGATGTGGATGCTTTGCATCAGGATCTACATGACCAGATCCGTAGCACCTCCGGAGGATACCGCAAAAGAGTCAGCCAGCGACTGCAATTAGTTGAGGCCTTCAAACTCAGTGGAAATAAGCCTGAGTGGATGGTTGTGACTGTGCTTCCTGTTTTACCTCCCGCGCTTCGTCCTATAGTGCAACTAGATGGTGGGCGCTTTGTTATTAGCGATCTTAATGATCTCTATCGGAGGGTTATTAATCGTAACAACCGTCTCCGCCGTCTTATGAAGTTAGGTGCGCCGGAAATAATTATCCGGAACGAGAAACGCATGTTGCAGGAAGCTGTTGATGCTCTTATTGACAATGGGCGAAGAGGGCGCGCAGTTGTCACTGGTAATAAACATGCCTTGAAATCTCTTGCTGACATTCTGAAGGGCAAGCAAGGACGGTTTCGGCAGAATCTTCTCGGTAAGCGCGTAGACTACAGCGGTCGCTCGGTCATCGTTGTTGGTCCTAAGCTCAAACTTCATCAATGTGGCTTGCCGCGCTACGTCGCTTTGGAGTTGTTTAAGCCTTCGGTTATGCACAAACTCATAGTCAATGGGTATGCCAATAACCTGAAGAGTGCCCGACGCTTGGTGGAAAAAGGTAGCCCTGAGGTTTGGGACGCACTGTATGAAGTAGTTAAGGAGCGTCCTGTATTGCTTAATCGTGCTCCCACATTACATCGGCTTAGCATTCAAGCCTTTGAACCCGTGTTAATCGACGGTAATGCTTTTCAGCTCCACCCCTTAGTTTGTACCGCCTTTAATGCCGATTTTGATGGCGACCAGATGGCAGTCCATGTGCCATTGTCCAAGGCTGCGGTGAAGGAAGCCAGGGAGCACATGCTTAGTCCTTATAATATGTTGCTACCAAGTTCTGGCGAGCCTGCTACAACACTCACCCTGGATATGGTTCTGGGCTGCTATTATCTTACCATTTCGAAGCCCGGAGCCAAAGGGGAAGGGAAATTTTTCAGCAGTTTTGACGAGGCTAAGTTAGCTTACGAACTGGGCATTATCGAACTTGGTGCCGAAATTGTTGTGCGAGATCCTTCGCTTCGTTCAGATGGGGGGAGGATAAATACTACGGTGGGCAGAATTATATTTAGTGATGCCTTGCCTCCGCAACTTCGTTTTTACGGCAAAACAGTAGATAAGGCTTCCCTAAGAGCATTAGCCTCTGATTGCATTGCTCTACTGGGTAATGAAGGTGCTGCTGGAATCCTCGATAGACTGAAGGGATTGGGGTTTGAGTATGCTACAAAGTCGGGCATTTCCATCGCTATGAATGATATTGAAGAGCCTCCAGGTAGGGCCAAGCTTCTTAGAGAATCCGATGAGAAAGTTAACCTTATTGAGGATCAATTTGACCGTGGCTTGATTACTGAGGGTGAAAAGTATGAAAGCACAGTCCAAGTGTGGATGGAGACTACAGATAAGGTTGCTGAGGATATGTCCCGGGCGCTGGATCCTTATGGTAGTGTCTACATGATGGCTACGTCGGGTGCCAAGGGGAATATTTCTCAAATTAGACAAATGGCGGGGATGCGAGGGTTGATGACCGATCCTTCGGGAAGGATAATAGATTTTCCCATCAAATCCAGTCTGCGTGATGGACTGACACCCATGGAGTATTTCATTTCTACTCATGGTGCTCGTAAAGGGTTAGCTGATACTGCCTTGAGGACATCAGATAGTGGTTATCTTACCAGGCGCCTTGTCGATATAGCTCAAGATGTCATTGTAGTTGAAACAGATTGTGGCACCACCGAGGGGGTTTGGATATCCCGGGAAACTACAGATGTGTCCCTTCCCCCGTTTGAAAACCGGGTTACCGGCTACTTGGCGGCCAGCCAGATTGTTGACCCAGCTACAAACGAAGTCGTTGTTGACCGTAACGAAGAGATTAACGAAGATAAGGTGCGCCAGATTATGAGCACTAATATTGACCGAGTACATGTGAGGTCCCCACTTACTTGTCGCTCTCGATTCGGCGTCTGCCAGAATTGTTACGGAAGGGACCTGGGGAAGAAGCGCCTGGTGAAGATTCTCACGGCTGTCGGAGTCATTGCTGCTCAGAGCATCGGCGAGCCAGGAACTCAGCTTACTCTGCGTACTTTCCATACAGGAGGTGTGGTAGGTGTGGATATTACCACTGGGCTGCCTCGTGTTGAAGAGCTTTTCGAAGCAAGAACACCGGATGGCAGTGCTGTTATTTCTGAGATTGACGGTACGGTTGAGGGGACCCAGACTGACGGAACAACCGTAGTCAAGGTGATTAGCTCCGAATTCTATTTGGACGAATACCCGACGCCAACTGGAGCGGGGTTAGTCGTAACCGACGGACAATCAGTGGATGCTGGCACTGTCCTATTCTCTCTGCCAGAGAAGACCAGGAAAAGAAAGACTAGCAAGAAATTGCCAGCTATTAGGCGTGGTGAAGCGGGACAATCTCTTTCTGTGACGGCTAGAGTAGCTGGTCGGGTCGTTATTGAGGGTGAACGTGTTTATGTCAAGCATGAAGAAAGCGAAGAGAGGGAATATAGCGTTCCTCGCGGCACACATCTCCTCGTTCAGTCAGGGGACAAGGTCAGAGCAGGCGACAGGCTTACCAGAGGTCCTATAGATCCTCATGACATCTTGCGTATCATGGGAAAGGATGCAGTCCAGCAGTATCTGATTGATGAGATACAAAAAGTATATCGCACGCAAGGGGTAACCATCCATGACAAGCATATTGCTGTGATTGTTCGGCAGATGTTGGGCAACGTGAGAATTGTTTCCTCAGGAGATACGAAGCTCCTGCCTGGTGAGCTAGTCAGCCGGTTTGACTACGAGGACATAAATGCCAAGGTGTTGGCTGAGGGTGGTGAGCCGGCAACGGCGCAAGCTGCGTTTCTCGGAATGACCAGAGCTAGCCTAAGCAAGGATAGCTGGCTGGCAGCCGCTTCTTTCCAGGAAACTGGCCGCGTGCTTGTTGATGCCGCGATCAAAGGCAAGGTAGATGGGCTGCGAGGCCTCAAGGAGAACGTCATTCTGGGTAAACTCATCCCGTCGCGAGTTCTCTATCTTAGTCCTGACGATGAGAAGAAATTGAAGAAGGGAAGCGTGGAAGAGAAGGAGACCCCGATTTTAGAATTGGCGAGTTAGTAAGAATTCCCCGATGTGGAATCGGGGCCAGGGGTAGCGATGCGGCTTATTTCAAGCAAAGTAGCCTCAGAGGATAGCTCCATTGATTTTGACCTTCGTCCCAGACATCTAAGTGAATTCATAGGTCAAGAAAAGATCAAGGATAACCTAAAGATAGCTATACTCGCTGCTAAGGGAAGAGGCGAGCCACTAGACCATGTCATTCTTTACGGTTCCCCTGGTTTGGGAAAGACTACACTGGCCTACATCATCGCTGCTGAGATGGGAGTTGAGATCAAGGTTAGTTCAGGGCCGGCGATAGAGCGCACTGGAGACTTAGCAGCCATTCTTACCAATCTGCATGAGGGAGACATCCTTTTCATCGACGAGATACACCGGCTCAACCACACCATAGAGGAGAAACTCTATCCGGCCATGGAGGATTTCGTTTTTGACATCTTTCTGGGGAAAGGTCCGTCTGCCAGAAACCTGCGGTTAAACTTGCCGCACTTTACTTTGATAGGGGCTACCACGCGCCTGGCTCTACTGAGTCCTCCCCTCCGCGATAGATTTGGGGTGCCATATCATCTTGGTTTCTACGACGAGGCAGCAATACAGGCGATTCTAGAGAGGTCAGCAACCATCCTCAAGGTCAAATCAGAGAAAGAGGGACTTGTCCCAATTGCGCAGCGTGCCAGAGGCACTCCTCGAGTAGCCAATCGTCTCTTGAAGAGGATAAGAGACTATGCCCAGGTCATGGCAGAAGGGGTTATCACCAAGGTAGTGGCTCTGGAAGGGCTTTCAAAGCTGGAGATAGATTCTGTGGGTTTGGACGACATAGACCATAGAGTTTTGCACACGATAATTGACAAATTTGACGGCGGTCCTGTAGGTCTAGATACTATTGCTGCTTCTATTAACGAGGATGCTGATACTATTATGGACGTTTACGAGCCGTATCTTCTTCAGTTAGGTTTTCTGGAACGGACACCTCGTGGCAGAATAGCTGCTAGGCTTGCTTATGAACATCTGGGACTGCCTTACAACCGGGCATCTAGGGCGTTGGATGCACGGCAGTCCCAACCCGGCTTGTGGGGTCAGAAAGAGGACTAGCTGCGGTTGTTCGTAGTTAGTTGCACAAACCCTTGAAATCCCAAACACTGGGTCCTGAACAAGTCCAAAATCTGATATGGTTTGGCAAATCCGAGACTCGAATCTTGACACTGCTTAAGGCTCAGAATTCCGGACTCTCGGTTCTTTCCAGGGACTATTGGTAGGCTCTCGCTTCCATCCATAGAGGGATGGCAAAGGCCGATAGGGAAAAGAGCAACAGCAGCCAGCTCCAGGAGCAAATGTTTCCTCCGGTCGCGGTGACTACTGCGAATAAGACCACAAGCGGGGGAATCAGCAGACTGATAATTTTATGCCTGCGTTGCTTAAGGCGGATAAAGGCGATGGTCGCTGCCGCCAAAGCAACAAAACTAACAACTATCCACAGTGCATTTGTTTGCAGCCTTGCTGCCCAGTCACTCGCCAAAATCTCATTTCCTCTGCCCAGGGATGAGAACCAGGTGAATGTCACAAGCATGGGCGCCAGCATCAGTGACGCATATAGCCAATCCCGCCGCGCAGTTTGTCTCACTATATGGACGAAGACAAAAAGAACCAGAGGTATATAGATGAGCGCTGCTATCCAGCCCCAACCTTGGGGGAGCGAAAGCAGCAATATGCCACTGACCACTACTGGCATAAGATAGTATCCCAGCCAGGGAAAAAGCCATATGGGCTTGCCTCGACGCCAACCATAAATTGCTATGCCAACGGTCAGGGCTAGTATAATTGACACGTAGACGATATTTTGCCAGTAATACGAGGTGAAGAGCAAGGCGACTAAGAGGTGGGGCGAGGCGCTGATGAGTGCCTCTTTCCAGCTGCCTTGAGCGTGCGTTTCGTAGATTTGCTTGGCAATTAATTCGGGAGAGCCCAGAGACCGTACTGCGATCTCACTTGCTTCCTCTTTACTTAGCCCCTTTTCTTCCAGCTCCTGAGTCTTCTCCTCGAGATGCGTGTAAAGCTCCTGTGCCACGCCGTCCCTTATAGTATGATCAATCTTGAGGCTAGCCTTGAACCTGTTTAGATAATGGCTTATGCTACTCACTATTCCAGTCCTATGTTGTTTCCGCCTGTATAACTGCTTTGACTGCCGTAGAAAAATCCTGCCACGTAGCTAACCTTTTGGCTAGGACCTGCTGTCCGTTTTCAGTTATGTAGTAGTAACGTCTCTGCTGTCCATTAGGTAGTATCTGCCATTTACCCGTGATAAGGTCGTCTCGCTCCAGTCGGTGCAGGGCAGGGTAAAGAGTACCTTCCTTGAACTGAAAATAGCCGTTGCTCCTTTTCTCCAGTTCCTTTACTATCTGGTAGCCGTAGGTAGGCTGACGACTGATTAGACAGAGCAACAAAGAATCAGTGTTTCCTTTCAACAATTCACGCCCGTAGTTCATCCCTTCACCTCATTCAATGTGTTACCTTATTTTTCACTATAGCATTGCTCACACAGAGTGTCAATACCAGTGACGATAGTGGTCCCGTTGTGATTGCCACAGCGGATTCTAATCGTTGGAATCTGTTTTCGGGCAGAAGTATACGGGTTGGAAGGATCATTGTTCGATTCTTGGTGCTTATAGAAAGGCTGGTCGCGAAGAAATAAGGCATGCTTTCAGAAAGCTCGCCATGAAGTATCTACTTTCCAGCTATTACTTGCCATGCTACTGTCCTCCTGTAAGAACTCTGACGGGCAAAAGGGGCTGAACAACGTGGCTTTCAGCCCCTTTCCTTATTTGAACGCCGCGGCGGTGACTCTTATCGTATGCCAGTCATCATTCCTGGGCAATGCGGATACGTAGTCGCTGGGTATCGGTGTTCGCCGGTGTGGCATTGTCACTTACCTGTACCGTGAAGTTGTAGTTGCCTTTTCTGGTCGGAGTCCCCGAGATGACTCCGCTTGCAGTGTCTATTGCAAGCCCATCGGGCAGGTTGCCACTGGCAATACTCCATGTATATGGTGGTGTGCCACCCAATGCCACAACCGTGGCATTATAGGCAGTCTCCTCTACCCCATCCGCTATATTCATGGTGGTAATGATCAGAGTCTCGTTGGCGGCAATGGTAATAGTGTAGCGTTGGGCATCGCTTTTTATTGGTGTTGAGTTGTCACACACCTTCGCAGTAAAGGTGAAATCGCCGCCAGCCGTTGGCACTCCGGAAATGATTCCGGTAACCGAATCCAGACTTAACTCCGCTGGTAAAGTCCCCTTGTCTATGCTCCAGATGTAAGGAGCGACTCCCCCATCGGCCGTAAGTGTAGCATTGTAGGAGACACCAATAGCACCGTTTGGCAGAGACGGCGTCGAAATCTTTACGTGCTTTGTACGTGGCTCAGTTGTTTGGGGTGTTGTCATGCTCAACTTGATCACCGGTTTGAACATGATTTGACCAGAACCGATTACGTTGACTGATTTCTCAGCATCGAAATCAAAGAGGAGCGCCGTTGTCTGCCCTTCGACGATATCAAAAGGCCGGACGAACTTCAGCTTGCCACTTGGGAGAATGACGTCCTGAAGGTCGCCGTCACCCAGTTTGACCTGCACATTGCCTATTGTCATCCTGATTTGAGTATATTTACCAGGTTCAAGCTCGGTGACCGCCAGGACCTCTTCAATTCCCTGAATTTGAAGAAGATCGAATGTCTCGTTTCCCGCGAGAATATCCAGCGGCAGCCAACCTGCCTCTTCATTCGTGGAGTTAACATCTGACTGTTGTTCTTGCTCCTGTTCCTGTTCAGCTGCAGCCTTATGTACCTCAACACTTTCTACCGTGACCATTATGCTGGTGACCTCTTCTTCGGGCGGGGCATCGGTGACCATTATCTGCAGAGTCCCTTTGACTTGCGCAGTCTCAGGTGCCGCATAGCCACTTGCCAGCAATACGACCATAGCCAGAGCTGCCACTATTGCCACAATTAGAACGCCGGTCTTCATTGCTTGTCCCTCCTTTCCGTGCATCGTTCCTGTTTCTCATTATTGATAACGACAAAGCAACAAAAGTGTCAGGTCGGGTCGACTATGAGTGTGAGATGCAGATCGGGACAGCCAGAAGACACTGCCGTGTGCCTATCCCTTTGCCTTTGTCCCTCTGGCTTCTACTCGAGCGACTTTTGCTCCTGCCGGGCTCCACTCTCACCGATCTGGGGCTTGAGGACATATTTTCCGTTATTACCGGTCGCCACCACGGTAATATCGAAGGTAAAGTTGGTGATTATATCAGTTGTGACTTCGAACGGCATTGATAGATGCAGTTTGCCGCCTGGCAGCTTCACATCTACAGACTGCCCGGTTGACTCTAGCTTGCCCACGACTTCGCTCACATAGATGTATATCTGCGAATACTGCCCTGCTGGGACATCACCCCGCCAGATTTCCTGGGCCTGTTCTCCCTGGAGCTGAGTAAGATCCACAGTTCTTGTCTCCGGCGTAAACTCGAGCCGTTTCAATGAAGCCGCAGCCTGCAATACCACTCTGGAAATTGTGACGTTGAGGCTCTCAAAGTCACCGATATCGTTGGGCTCATCGCTGATTAAGAAAGCAAAATTACCATCGGGGCTGGGAACTAGTGTGGGTGGGTTGAGCACAGGTTCTATCACCAGAGCACCTACGATAGCCAGGACTAATACTGCAGTTGTCGCCCAGACTGCAGACCGGGGAATTGCCCTGAAGAGTGACAGGACTGGTGTCATTCGCCTCTGTTTGCCCAGAGTTGCGTGGAGTTTTTGTCTGGCTGCTCTCTTGGCATCGGCGGACGGCGCAAAAGCGTAGGTCTTCTGGACGTCATGCATAGACTGGAGCAGAGGTCTTAGCTTCTCCGAATATGCTGGGTAATCGGACAGACAATCTGCCGCATTATCTCCGCGGTTAATGCGATCTATACATTCGTCCAGTATTCGGTCAAAATCTTCAGTCATCGTCTCTCCACTCCCATGATCCCGCGCAGTTTTTCTATAGCTGCTCTCTGCATTTCGCGCACCGCACCATCACTCTTGTTCAAAATGCCACCGACTTCTTTGGAAGTGAGCCCGCCAAAGAAACGAAGGTTTATGACCTCTGTCTGTTCTGTGGTGAGCTGCTTCATAGCCTCGGTAACCCGCTCAAACTCAATGTTTTTCTCGGCGGTATCTGCGGGATTGTCATTTCCCGGTAACACTATTGAGTCAATGGGTACTCTGCTGCGTTTGTC
>Ga0299912_10003540_pt1 | contig 12742 bp, 9 predicted proteins | sample RVTome_2_FD_207667 | JGI IMG/M metagenome (GOLD analysis project Ga0299912, IMG submission 207667) | Soil microbial communities from uranium-contaminated site in the Upper Colorado River Basin, Wyoming, United States - RVT95D214 (version 2) ...
CGCGCCGGCGTCGGTGCGCGCCTTAACGCCATCGATGGGCAGCGTTATATCAACGAGGATCAGCTGCTTCAGACCACCCAGATCATCTCTTCCATCGAGGACCTGGACTATGCCGATGCCGTCAGCCGCCTCAATCTGCAGCTGGCCGGCCTCGAGGCGGCCCAGCAGTCCTATCTGAAGGTGCAGGGGCTGTCGTTGTTCAATTTTCTCTGACGATTCCAGCCCCTCCGGATACCCGGAGTGAGCATCCCACAGGCGTCCCGTTGACTAAGGGGGCCGACTGAGCAGGCCCCGTCTCCGCCTTCTGCGTTCTGCATCCCATGCCCGGCGTGTAATATGTGGCATTGGCGGTTTGGATTCATCTCTGCCGGTTTCACATACCAATAATCGCAGCGAAGCAGGTATCCATGAACGACATTTCCCCGGAATTGGGCAAGAGTCTTGCCGGAGCGGTTGAGCTTGCCATCGAGCGGCAGCAGGCGGGGGATGTCGCGGGTGCCGAAGCCCTGTATCTCAAAGTCTTGAGCGTGGATGGTGCCAATCCTGTGGCACTGCACAATCTCGGCCTGATACGACTGCACGGTGGCCACAGCGCGGTTGCGGTCGAATTGCTGACGGCGGCAGTCCAGCAACGCGCCGCGGAGCCGGTCTTTCACTTCAATCTCGCCTTCGCCTACCAGCATACCCAGCACCTGGCGGAGGCCAGAGACTCCTACCAGGCCGCCATCCGGCTCAATCCTTCCTATCGGACGGCCTGGGAAAACCTCGGTGTTGTCCTGCAGGATCTGGGGGAATACGCGGACGCGGAAGCCGCCTATCGCAAGGCCCTGGCGCTGGATGCCTGTTCACAGGTTGCCCACAAAAACCTCATTGCCGTGTTGCGTGCGCTGGGACGGACGCAGGAGGCACTGGAGCAGTGCTCCGTGGCGCTCGACTGCGCTCCCGTGAACAGCCTGATCGCCTGCCAGAAGGGGGCGATCCTGCTGTCGCTGGGGGACTTCGCCGCTGGCTGGCCGCTCTACGAGTGGCGCTATTGGGATGCGGAGGCCGTTGAGTCGGCGCCCCCGCACCGTGTGCCGCTACCGAAGTGGAATGGGTGCGATCTGACAGGCAGGAAAATTGTGGCCTGTGGCGAGGAGGGGATAGGCGACGAAATCATGTTTGCGTCCTGTGTGCCGGATCTGCTTGCACAGGCCGCGTCAGTGCTGCTGGTGTGCGCCCCCCGCCTGGTGCCGTTGTTCGCGCGCTCCTTTCCCCAGGCTGAGGTGCGCGCCGCCTATGACAAGGTGACGGTTTTGGAGCCGCGGGATGAATTCGATTTTCGTATTGCCCTGCCCAGTCTGCCGCAGTATCTCCGCCCCGACGCCGAATCCTTTCCCGGTCGCCCCTATCTTAGGGCCGACGCGACGGCGATCGATCGCTGGCGTGAACGTCTGTCCGCCCTGGGCGAGAAGCCCAGGATCGGTATCTCCTGGCGCGGTGGGCTGAATCCGCGGGACCGGGTGGCGCGGTCGCTGGAATTGTCGCAGCTGCGCCCGCTGTTTGAGTGCAGCGAAGTCATGTTTATTGATGTGCAGTATGGTGATCACGCGGATGAGGTCGCCAGTTTTGCTGCGGCAGGCGGCGGTGCGCCGGTGTCGCTCCCCGAGGTCGATCCGCTGCGGGACATGGATGATTTCGCCGCCTTGCTGAGCGCCCTCGATCTGGTCATTTCCGTCGACAACTCCACGGCCCACCTGGCCGGTGCCCTCGGCGTGCCGACCTGGGTATTGTTGCCGTCGCTGGCGGACTGGCGCTGGCAGGTATCCGGCGAGCAGAGTGTTTGGTATGAATCGGCGCGGCTATGGCGCCAGGAGGGGCACGGCGCTGACGCGTGGAGTGCGCTGCTGGGGCGTGTCGCCGGGCAGCTGCAGGCCGGCATCCCGTCGGTGCCGCGCGTGGAGGCGTCGCCTGCGCCGGCCGCTGCATTCCCCGACGTGCATGCCGGGACGGCGATGGACGCCGCCCCGCGCGCCGTCCTGCTCAACGATACGGCCTATTGGTATCACTGGGGCTGCACCTGCACGAGCCTGGCCCTGCACCAGGGATTGCGGGCATCCGGCTTCGTGGTGGATAGCATTCCCATCACGGCCGCGAATCGCTTGCAGACGTTGCCGGAGCGTATCGACGATTTCGACAGCGAGTCGTTCTTCACTGCCTTCCGTGCGTCGAATGTCGCGTTGATCGAACAGCTGCGCAGGTGTGACCTTGTCGTGGTCAACGGCGAGGGGACCCTGCATGGCCTGGGGAGGGCGGCGCTGGCGCTGTTGTATCTCATCCATGTCGCCAGGCACTGGTTGGGGAAAAATACCCAGGTGATCAACCACTCCTGTTATCCCGCCGATGCCGACGTCAAAGATGCGGCCGTGGCGGAGGCGCTTTATCGCAAGGTCTATGCCGGTCTGGATCGCGTTGTGGTGCGCGAGCCGGGCAGCAGCGCCGCGTTGGCCGCACTGGGCGTCAGGGTGGAGGAGGGATTTGACTGCCTGCCGCTGTTCGCCCGTGAACGGATAACCGCCGGCGGCACCCGGAGCCGGCGGGTGGTCATCGCCGGCACGGTGGCCCTGACCCAGGACTTTCTGTCCCAGCTGGCCGGTCTCGCGGACCTCGTCCTGGCCCAGGGCTATCAGGTGGACGTCCTGGTGGGCGCCAATGCCTATCTGGCCCATGACGACGTGCTGCTGGTCAATGCCCTGCACCGGCACCTGCGCGGCCGCTACCGCCTGGTGGCGGCGACCGACGAGACGCAGTGGCTGGAGACCATCCGGGATGCGGCGGTGCTGATTTCCGGGCGGTTCCACCACACCATTGCCGCCGCCTGGCTGGGGACGCCGTTTCTTGTCGCCGCCAGCAATACCGCCAAGATCGATGGCTTGCTCGAACGCCTGGAACTAGACCCGGCGGCTGTCTGGATCAGTCCGGCGCAGCCGCAGGAGGCCGCCCGGAAGCTGGCGCGCCTGCTGCAGGAACCTGCGGCGGCGCAGGTGTCGGACCGGACGCGGGCACGGCTGCTGGAGCTGGCGGGGCAAAACTTTTCCGGGTTTTCTGGTTGATTGTAACTGATTGATATATTTAGTGTTTTATTTTGCTTCTGCGGCTGAAAAATTTTTCCCGAAATTGCTAAAGGTTTCCTCCCCGGGGTCGATAAGTTAACCGGAAGCGGTAAATGCTCAAATGGTTTCAAGAGCATATCCGCTAATGACAACCCGCCCGCCCCCGCACAGCAGGGTAGATTGGGCGACCTGAGGAGATGCAATCATGCCCCAGATTATCAACACCAACATCATGTCGCTGAACTCGCAGCGCAACCTGAACACCTCGCAGACCGATCTGCAGGTGTCCCTGCAGCGTCTGTCCTCCGGCCTGCGTATCAACAGCGCCAAGGACGATGCCGCCGGTCTGGCCATTTCCGAGCGTTTCACCACCCAGATCCGCGGCCTGAACCAGGCGGTGCGCAACGCCAACGACGGTATTTCCCTGGCGCAGACTGCTGAAGGCGCCCTGGGCGAGCTGAACAACAACCTGCAGCGTATCCGCGAGCTGGCTGTGCAGTCCGCCAACGCCACCAACTCTTCGTCCGACCGTTCCGCCCTGGACCAGGAAGTGCAGCAGCGTATCGCTGAAATCGAGCGTATCGCCTCGCAGACCTCGTTCAATGGCCAGAAGATTCTCGACGGCACCTTCGGCACCGCCGCCTTCCAGGTCGGCGCGAACGTTGGCGAGACCATCAGCCTGAACCTGACCACCGGCATGCGTTCCAGCCAGATTGGCCAGATTGCCAGTGCCACCGGTACTGAAGTAACCGCCAACATTTTGACCGACGGCGGCCTGGAAATCGCCGTGGGCCAGGGCACTGCCGTGGCCATCGGTGCCTCCGTGGCCGGCAGCGAGCCGGGGCAGAGCAACTACAGCGCCTACGCCAAGGTCCGCGCGATCAACGAAGCCGGCGTGTCCGGTCTGACCGCTACCGCCTCGAACACCCATGGCGCTGCGTTCTCCACCATCACCGGCGCCACTTCCGGTACCGGTACTGGCTTCGTGGCGGGTTCCTACGTCCTCGACATCAACGGCACCGAGGTGATGAACCAGACCCTCGCCACCGGCGGTACGGTTACCGCCGCCGATGTTGCCTCGCAGGTCAACCTGTACTCCAACATCACCGGCGTGTCGGCCTCGGTCACCAGCGGCGTGCTGACCTTCAGCACCGTCGATGGCCGCGATACCACCATTACCGAGACCATCGGTCTGGGTACTGCCGGTGCCGGCGGTGCTGCCGGTTCGGGTACGGGTGTCGATGCAACGTCCGAAGGCGAAACGCGTGGCACCATCACCCTGAGCGCGGCCGACAACATCGTGATGACCGGCCAGTTTGCCGACATCGGTCATGCGGCCACCATCTCCAAGGACACCGTGACCCTGAGCAGCGTGGACGTCCTGAACGTGACCAACGCCAACGATGCCATCCAGCGCGTCGATGCGGCGCTGACCTCGGTCAGCTCCCTGCGCAGCACCTTCGGTGCCATCCAGAACCGCTTCGAGTCGACCATCGCCAACCTGAGCACCACGGTGGAGAACCTGACCGCTTCCCGTAGCCGTATCCAGGATACGGACTTCGCGGCGGAAACGGCGAACCTGACCCGTGCCCAGATCCTGCAGCAGGCAGGTGTGGCGATGTTGGCCCAGGCGAACCAGCTGCCGCAGAACGTCCTGTCGCTGCTGCAGTAAGGTTGGAGTCGGTAAGTGAGTAGGAGGGACGGGGGCAATCTGAGGGTTGTCCCCGTACCCTCATAAGGAGAGGTGAATATCATGCCTACGGACATCAAATTCCAGGCAAATATTTCGCCGAGCAGCCCAGCCCGGCCAGCTCCGGTTGTCGCCAAGACAGCCGGGGATGTCGGCGTTGATGCCGCAGAGCAGCAAGAGGCAACAGCGGCTGCAAGCAACCCCACTCCGCCTGCCGCCAACCCGGAGCAGCTCAGGAATGCCATGAGCCAGCTCTCCAACTATGTGCAGAGCGTGCAGCGCAACCTCAATTTCTCCATCGACGAGAGCAGTGGTCAGACCGTGATCAAGGTGATCGACTCGGAGAGCGAGGAGATCATCCGGCAGATTCCTTCCGAGGAAATGTTGGCGCTGGCGCGACGTTTGAATGAGTTGAACGGTGAGCAGGTGAGTGGACTGCTTATGCAGTCGAAGGCTTGATTGGCATAGATGTTGCCTCACTCAAGCGCATAAACGCGGAGAGACTTGTTTTTGACGGCGGCCGGCAGCGGCCGCCACCTTTCCGTGGCAGATGAGTTTGACACTGAGGGGTAGGTTCCATGGCTTCCATCACGTCACCGGGCATAGGTTCCGGCCTCGACGTCACCAGTCTGGTCAACAGCTTGGTGACTGCGGAAGGGCAGCCCGCTGCCCAGCGTCTGGATACCCGCGAGGCCAAGCTGCAGGCCCAACTTTCCGCCCTCGGCAGTATCAAGTCGGCGATTTCCACCTTCAAGGGTGCCGTCGGCAATCTCACCAGCCTGTCCGCGTTCCAGCGGCGCACGGCAAGCTCCAGCAACACCGACCTGTTCACCGCGGCCATCAGCGGCAAGCCGGTGGCCGGTTCCTATGAAATCGAAGTCACCCAGTTGGCCCAGGCCCACAAACTGGCGTCCAGCGCGTTCGACGAGGTGACGTCGGCGGTGGGCACCGGCACCCTGACCTTCCAGTTCGGCGACCCGACCAAGCCGGCGCAGAGCGTCATCATTACTGACGACAACAATTCCCTTGCCGGTGTGCGCGACGCGGTGAATGCCGCGAATATCGGTGTGCGGGCCAGCATCGTCAACGGTGACGACGGCTATCAGCTGGTGTTCAGCGCCGAAAATGCGGGCACCGACAACAGCCTGCGCATCTCCGTGGCGGAAAACCCGGCCGACGGCAGCAATACCGATCTGAACGGCCTGTCGCGCCTGGCCTATGACCCGGATGCGGTGGTCGGGGACGGCAAGAACCTGACGGAGGTCTCTGTCGCAAAAGATGCCATCGTCATGATCGACGGCATACAGGTGACCAGTTCCACCAACACCATCAGCGACGCCATCGCCGGCGTGACCCTGACCCTGAAGAAGGAAGAGATCGGCACCAAGGCGACCCTGGACATCGGCCTCGACAAGACCTCCGCCAGTTCGTCCGTGGAGGGTTTCGTCAATGCATTCAACAGCCTGGTCGGAACCTTCAACCAGCTGAGCGGCTACAACGCCGAAACCAAGCAAGGTGGTGTCCTGATCGGTGACTCCAGCCTGCGCGGCATCCTGAGCCAGTTGCGCGGTGTGATGGGGAATCCCGTTTCCGGCGTAGAAGGCACCTATCGCGCGCTGGCCGACCTTGGTATCAAGACCCAGGCCGACGGTACCCTGACGCTGGACAAGGCCAAGCTGACCGCTGCGCTGGACAGCAATTTCGACGACATCGGCAGGCTGTTTGCCGCCACCGGCACCGCCACCGATTCCCTGGTGGAGTACACCAGTTCCACCACGGCCACCAGCGTGGGAAACTATGCCGTCAACATCACCCAGGCTGCGGCACGGGGCAGCTACAGCGATGCCGCCTCGTCCGTATCCAGCCTGACGGTGGACGCCAGTAACGACACGTTTGAAATCGAGGTCGACGGTATCGCCTCCGGCAGCATCTCCCTGACCCAGAAGACCTATGCCTCGGGGACCGAACTGGCGGCCGAGCTGCAAAGCCGGATCAACGGTGACAGCGCCCTGAGCGCGGCCGGCGTTTCGGTGCTGGTCAGCTTCGACGGCACGCGTTTTACTTTCACCTCGGAGCGTTACGGCAGCGCTTCCAACGTCGAAATCACCACGGTGGCCGACGTCACCGCCAGCGGCGCCATCGGTCTGACCGCCGATGCCGGTGCCGGTGTGGCGGGTCAGGATGTGGCCGGCACCATCGGCGGGATTACCGCCACCGGCGCTGGCCAGTACCTGACGGGCGCCGGCGCGGCGGAAGGGCTGAAAATCCTGGTGCAGGGCGATTCCATCGGCACCCGCGGCAGCATTTCCTTCAGCCGCGGCGTGGCCGATCAGCTCGACGGTTTGCTGGGCGGCCTGCTTGCGACCGACAGCTTTCTCAATGCCCGCACCACGGGATTGCAGAGCCAGATCGAAGGGATAGGCGAACAGCGCGAGGCGCTGGCGCTGCGGCTGGATGCCCTGGAAGCACGCTATCTGAAGCAGTTCACAGCCCTGGATGCGTTGATGTCGCGCATGCAGTCGACCAGCAATTTCCTTGCCGGTCAGCTGGCAAGCCTGCCGGGTGCATACTCCGGGTCGAAGGATAAATAGGCACGCGCCCCTGCCGTTCCTGCGCGAGGCAGGCGCGCAACGGTAAACGTGTTCCGCACCACCGAATCAATTGCGCAACCCTGCTAAATTTTATCCCGCCATGGCCGATAAACCAGACAGTGAAGCAGGCAACCCGACCAGTCCCGAGGTGAATGAAATGACGTATGCAGAAGGACGCAGAGCAGCCCAGGCCTATGGTTCCATGGCAGTGCAGACCGGTGTCGAGGCCGCTACTCCCCACCGCCTGGTGCAGATGCTGATGGAAGGCGCGCTGGAAAAAATGGCCGCCGCGCGCGGTCACATGCAGCGCGGCAATATTGCGGAGAAGGGTGCCAACATCAGCTGGGCCATCTCCATCATCGAGGGCATGCGTGCCAGCCTGGACCTCGATGCCGGCGGCGACATCGCCCGCAACCTCAATGACCTGTACGACTACATGGGCCGCCGCCTGCTGGAGGCGAACATGCGCAACGACGCCAAGGCGCTGGATGAAGTGATGTCCCTGCTGCGCGAAATCAAGACCGGCTGGGATGCCATTCCGGGTCTGCTCGGCAAGCAGTGACGCCCATGCCCTCCCGCCAACAGCATTGGGAAGCCATCGTGGCGCTCAGCCGCCGCATGCAGTCCCTGGCGCGGGAAGGGCAGTGGGACGAGGTCACCGCGCTGGAATTGCAGCGCCGCAATGACATGGAAGCCTTTTTCTCCCGTCAGGTGACGGCCGATGAGGCTGAGTTCATCGCCGAGGGCATCCGCGAGGTGATGGATCTGGATCGCGAAACCATGGTGCGTTGCGCCGCTGCCCGGGAGGAAACCAGCAAGCAGGCCGGTGTGGTGCACCAGGGGCGGCGCATGGAGGCCGCCTACAACGGCAACCGCTGACGAAGTCCGTACGCCATCGCAAAAGGCCCGCAACCCGCGGGCCTTTTGCTTTTCATAAGTCCCGCCCGACAACTTTTGCCATGGCCATAAGCTGACAAAACACCTTTTATCGCCAAAAAATTGACATGTGATCCGGCAGTATTTATCTTCCTGAAACAATGCCTTCTAAGAGCATGGGGGAGAGGATGGCGGACGGGGCGGTATGGCTGGTGGAACCGGATGCGGAGCGGCGGGCACAACTGCGTCTGTTGCTGGAGTTTCTCGGCCACGGGCCGGTGGTGGAGGCAGAGCCCGGTCAATGGCGACGGGCGGAGCCGGGGCAGTTGCGCATGCTTCTGCTCGGCCATACGCCCGAAGCCGTGACCGAACTCGCGGCGCTGCGGGATTGGGCGCCGGCGTTGCCGGTGGTGATGGTCGCCGCCCCGGTGGCCTTTGAGGCCGAGGTTCAGGGTCGCATCGATTTTCCCCTGACCAATGAGCAGTTCTTCGCCGAGCTGTACCGCGCCGATGCCTGGCGCCGGGCGGCGCTGAGCGGTGCCGCCCCGCGGGTGCCTGAATTGGCCCGCGCCCTGGTGGGCAATACCCCAGCCATCCACCAGGTACGCCGCCTTATCGAACAGGTGGCGGAGACCGACGCCAACGTACTGATCCTGGGCGAGTCCGGTACCGGCAAGGAGGTGGTGGCGCGCAGCCTGCACATGCTGTCGCAGCGGCGCGAGCGGGCCTTCGTGCCGGTGAACTGCGGCGCCATCCCCGGCGACCTGCTGGAAAGTGAGTTGTTCGGCCATGAGAAGGGGGCCTTCACGGGCGCCATCAACACCCGCCAGGGCCGTTTCGAGCTGGCCGAGGGCGGCACCCTGTTTCTCGACGAAATCGGCGACATGCCGCTGCCCATGCAGGTGAAACTGCTGCGTGTGATCCAGGAGCGCACCTTCGAGCGCGTCGGCAGCAACCGCAGCATTCCGGCCGACGTGCGCCTGGTGGCGGCGACCCACCGCAACCTCGATACCAACATTCAAGACGGCCGTTTCCGCGAGGACCTGTATTACCGCCTCAACGTGTTTCCCATCGATCTGCCGCCGCTGCGCGAGCGGCGCGACGACATCCCCCTGCTGATCAACGAATTCATCATCCGCCTGGAAAAAATGGGTCGCGGCGCGGTGCGCCTCACCCCCGGCGCCATGGGCTCGCTATGCGACTACCCCTGGCCGGGCAACGTGCGGGAACTGGCCAACCTGATGGAACGGATGGTGATCATGTTTCCCAACGGCCTGGTGGACGTACGCGACCTGCCGCCCAAGTTCCAGATGGAGGGCGCCCGCGCCATCGAGGTGGTGCTGCCGGAGCCGGTGGCCATGCCGGCCGCACCTGCGGCCGCTGCCTCCGCGGCGCCCGCCCGGCTGCCTGCCGACGGCATCGACCTGAAGGAATACCTGGCCGAGCTGGAGCTGTCCTTCATCAATCAGGCCCTGGACGAGGCCGATGGCGTGGTTGCCCGCGCCGCCGAGCGCCTCGGCATGCGCCGTACCACGCTGGTGGAGAAGATGAAGAAGTACGGCATGCAGCGCGGGGAGTGACTCCTGCGGTTTCGCTTTGCGCTACCCATCCCACAGTTATCCCTATCGCTCTTCTGGCTGAAGTGTTTGTTTTTTGACGCCTCTCTTTTTAATCAAGACAATACACTGAAATAAAAGCGATTTATTCAATCGGCATGATGTTTGCTCTGTTGCTGCTATAGCTTTTTCGGCAGCGGAGCGGCGCATGGCCCAGCCCCCTACATCAGGCGTACCGGACGCACTGGTTCCCCAGTGGGCGGACACCTATCGCTTTCTGGAACAGCAGGTGGCGGCGCTGACGGCCGAGCTGCACGAACTGCGCGGCGAGCGGCTGGCCCAGCTGGCGGAGAAGGAGGCCCTGGCGCAGCGGCTGCAAGGGGTGCTCGACGCCCTGCCCGGCGCCGTGGTGGTGCTCAACGGCAGCGGCCGGGTGCAGGGGCACAACCAGGCGGCGGCACGGCTGTTCGGCGAGCCGCTGGCCGGCACGCCGTGGCGCGAGGTCATCGCCCGTTGCTTCGTGCCGCAGGCCGGCCCCGTGACCGATCTGGTCCTGCACGACGGGCGCATCGTCACCTTGTCCACCTGCCCGCTCGGTTCCGAGCCGGGGCAGATTCTGCTGTTTCAGGACGTCACCGAGAACCGCCGCCAGCAGGCCGATTTGCAACGCCACCAGCGCCTGCTGGACATGGGGCGCATGGCGGCCAGTCTGGCCCACCAGATTCGTACTCCCCTGGCCGCTGCGCTGCTCTATGCCTCCCAGTTGAAACACCCCGCATTGGACGACGATAAGCGCCGACGCTTTGCCGACCGCACCGTGGCCAGCCTGCAACAACTGGAAGGGCTGATCGCCAATATGCTGCATTTTGCCCGCGGCGGAGTCAGCGGAGAGGAGGTGTGGCGGGCGGATGAACTGCTGACGGTCCTGCGCACGACGGTGGAGGGCCAGACAGAGCGGCCCCTGATCTGGGCCAGCGGGGCCGCAGACATGCAGTTGCGCGGCAACCGCACCCTGCTGCTCAGCGCCTGGCAAAACATGGTGAACAATGCCTTGCAGGCGGTGGGCGAGGGCGGACAAATCGAAATCTTTTGCCGTCCGGCGGCGGGCGGCGGCATCGAACTGGGTGTGCATGACACAGGCCCCGGCGTAGCGCCGGAAATGCAGGCACACCTGTTCGAACCGTTCAGCACCACGCGGCCGCGTGGTACGGGCCTGGGGCTGGCCATCGTCCGCACCGTGGCCCGGGCCCACCATGGTGACGCCTGGTGCCGCTCGCAGCCGGGGGATACCACGTTTGCCATGCGTTTGCCGGCGGTACCGGCGGACAGCACGGCGCATCGGGTCAGCGCAGCGTGAGCCCGATGCCCGAAGTTTGTTGAGGTGATGAAAATGGAACAGCGAATCCTGGTGGTGGAAGACGACGCGGCCCTGGCGGAGGCCTTGACCGATACGCTCGAACTGGAAGGCTGGCAGGTGGCCCATGCGACAGACGGCATGGCGGCGCTGGAGGTGCTGGCGCGCGAGGAGATCGCGCTGGTGCTGAGCGACGTGCATATGGAGCGCATGGACGGCCATACCCTGTTGCAGCGTCTGCGGGCCGGGCGGCCCGATCTGCCGGTGATCCTGATGACCGCCTATGCCACGGTGCAAAAAGCCGTGAGCGCGATGCAGGACGGCGCCGTCGATTACCTGGTCAAGCCCTTCGCCGCCGATGTGCTGCTCCAGACCGTAGCTCGTCATCTGGGTGGGGCAACAGCCTATCCGGGCGACGAGCCCGTCGCCGAAGACGCGGCGAGCCGGCACCTGCTGCAACTGGCGCGCCGTGTTGCAGCCACCGATGCGACCGTGTTGCTGACCGGGGAGAGCGGGACCGGCAAGGAGGTGATGGCGCGCTATATCCACCGCCATTCGCCACGCGTGGAGCAGCCCTTTATCGCCATCAACTGCGCCGCCATTCCGGAAAACATGCTGGAGGCGACCTTGTTTGGCTACGAAAAGGGGGCCTTTACCGGTGCCCACAAGGCCACCCCGGGCAAATTCGAGCAGGCCCAGGGCGGCACCCTGTTGCTGGATGAGATTTCCGAAATGGATATGGCGTTGCAGGCCAAGTTGCTGCGCGTGTTGCAGGAGCGGGAGGTGGAGCGGCTCGGCGGCGGCCGGGTGCTTGTCCTGGACGTACGCGTGCTGGCCACCTCCAATCGCGACATGCGCGACGCGGTGCGGGCGGGACGCTTCCGCGAGGATCTGTATTACCGCCTCAATGTCTTCCCCCTGCACCTGCCGCCCCTGCGCGAGCGCCGCGCCGACATTGTGCCGCTGGCGCGGGTGCTGCTGGCCCAGCTGGCGCGCAAGATGGGGCGGCCCGTGCCGCGCCTTGCGGCGGCGGCCGAAAAGGCGCTGGCGGGATATCCCTGGCCGGGCAATGTGCGCGAATTGGACAACCTGTTGCAGCGCGCGCTGATTATGCAGGACGGCCGTGAAATCCAGCCGGCCGATCTGCTGTTCGAGATCGCACCGGAGCTCCTGCCGCCGGCGCCGGTTTACGGTGCTCCGGAGGAAGATGATGCCGATCTCAGCGGCGGCCTGAAACAGCACGAACACCAGTTGATCGTGGATGCGCTGCGACAGGGGAGCCGCCAGGCCGCCGCCGAGCGTCTGGGCATCAGTCCGCGCACCCTGCGCTACAAGCTGGCCCGCTTGCGCGAGGAAGGCTACACCGTTTAGGCCCGGTACAGGCTTCAAGGGGCGGCCAAGATAAGGAGGGTAGGGTGCGCACAGCGCACCAACCAGACACCTCACACGGGTAATGGTGCGCAGTGCGCACCCTACAATTCACGCCCCTAGCCCCTAGCCCCTAGCCCCTAGCCCCTAGCCCCTAGCCCCTAGCCCCTAGCCCCTAGCCCCTAGCCCCTAGCCCCTAGCCCCTAGCCCCTAGC
>Ga0299912_10003541_pt1 | contig 12740 bp, 13 predicted proteins | sample RVTome_2_FD_207667 | JGI IMG/M metagenome (GOLD analysis project Ga0299912, IMG submission 207667) | Soil microbial communities from uranium-contaminated site in the Upper Colorado River Basin, Wyoming, United States - RVT95D214 (version 2) ...
CCGGGACGTCGACCTGGATGTCGATCCGGTCGAGGAGCGGACCGCTGATCTTGGAATAATACCGGCTCCTCTGGCCGTCGGTGCAGTCGTCCTCGGAGCGGCCGGCGCCGTGAAAGACGTCCTCACACGCTTGTGTTGCCCTTTTGCCATATCACTTTTCAAGCCAAAAAGCCCGATCCAAGGAAATACCCGGATGTTTTGAGGACCTGGGGAGACCACATTAGGGCTCGACGGCTGGATTTGAAGCTCACCAAGCGCCAACTTTCCCTCAGGTTTAATGTTTCGGATGTCACAATCTACCTTTGGGAGAAGAATCGGGTCAAGCCGTCTCTGGCCCAGATTCCGAAGATTATTGAGTTCTTAGGACGCGATCCATTTGAGAAAGAAACGGAGAATTTAGGAGACAATATTCGCGAATATCGGCGGGTTCATGGACTGACCCAGAAGAAGTTGGCCGAACAGCTGGAAATCGATCAGACGACGCTCTCGGCATGGGAAACAGGACAGTACCTGCCGCCAAAGCAGCAGCTTGGGAAACTTTCATCACTGCTAGGGGTCGAATGGAGAGATAAGGAATAGATAAAATCCGATGGGTGCTCGGGGGCTAGAATGATCAAAATTGCAGGCCTGAGATGCACCTTAATCGGGGCACTCAACTGCCCAAAGAATGGAGTCCACCTCAGGGGACATGTCTATGATTTTTCTTGACATAACGCCAGGGGACATGTCTATGATTTTTCTTGACATAACGCCTAGAGTGTGATAGCTAGTTATAAGTATTTAAAATTCCTTTGTAAGAGAAAGGGGGGGATGAAATGCCTGCTAATTTAAAAAACGTCGAAAGCGAAATTAAAAGCATCGAAGGGTGGGTGAAAAAAATAAGCAAAAATGAGAAAGCCGTTCCCCAGGAATTGATATTGGAGGCTTCCAATATCCGGGAAAAGGCATTCAAAATCTACGAGGAAATGGTTCCAGTTAATAAACAGACTGGCGAACCAGAAGATCCAATCGTAGCCGCATTCAACAAGGTAATAACATCCAACCAAGTGGAAGTTCAAAAGGAAATAATTCGGTTGGTGTATGAAGGGGCCGTAGATCCGATGGGTTATTACGAGGCCCTAATTGAAATTATTAAAAAACATAGTTCGAATGCTTATGGCTTAAAAAGCTTCAGACCAACCAAGCTGGCGGATATTACAGTCAAGGGGTGCACACTCTGCTATGCTTGTGCAGCTTGTATAGCTTGCGTTGCTTGTTTGGCGTCGGGAACGGTTGTCGCTGGTGCCACCGGTGCCGCCGGCGCAGCCGGTGTTTCACAAGCCTAAAACTGTTATCCGCAGCTAGTCAATCCAGTAACGTTTTCCTGATATAACATTCCTATATAAAACTCAAGGGAATAAATGCGTGGGTGAAAACTATCTTTTATTTCAAACGAGGGGAGTGAATTCCTACCTTTACGATACGGCCACCAACAGCGTCCATCCGTTGAACCCGCCTTTGGACGCCGAGATTACGACAAGATTGTATGCCGCAAAAGATGGAAGAGAGCTACAAAAAATAATCCATCAAAAGTGTCAGTCCAACGAAAAGCTGCTATTTTATATCCGCCTTTGGAGGGCTAACACGGGGGCATTCTGCAATTCACGCCCGCCATCCTCTTTATCGTTCCAAAGACTTACAGATATCCCTCCGGAAAAGAGGGGACCGGCCTGGATGTCTGACTTGGTACTTATTGCTTCCGAAGTTTGCAATATGCGTTGTGCCTATTGTTGTTATTCGTCCTTATATAGCGGCTATCGCATTCACGCTATTCGGCAAATGCCATGGGAAGTAGTACGGAAAGCTATTGACTGGTTTTATCATTACAATGATGAACTCTCTTGCTACGGCTACCCTGATCGAAACCTAAACATTATCTTTTATGGAGGCGAACCCTTTCTCAATTTTAAACTCATCCAAAGATCCATGCTTTATGCTGAACAAGCGAAGCAGGATCACTACGGCTTAGTTTTAAATATTAGCACCAATTTAACCCTGATGAAAGAGGAGTATCTTCCTTTTCTCCGAAATCATAAAGTTTTTCTTAATGTCAGCTTAGATGGTCCTCCAGAAGAACATGATAAATATCGGTCATTCATAAATGGTATGCCTACGCATAAAATAGTTGTATCTAACCTCGAAAAAATCCGTCGTTTTGATGATAATTATTATTTCAACAGAGTGCGTCTCCTCACAACCCTTAATGGAAACTCAAATGCTTTTTTAATTTATAAATATTTCGAGGAAAGAAAAAAGGAATTTCCACCATTTTTGATGGTAAATTTTATCAAAGATCTAGCTTTTTCTCAGTTCCATCAAATTTATCCTTTTAATAAAGAGCTTTTTATCCAAAACATCGATAAGGTGATAAATTCTTACATTGAACATAAGCTGCAAGGCAAGCATTTTTTCAAGGGTGACTTTTGCTATCATTTTATTGAAGATCCTTTAGTGAATGTTTTTCAAAGAATTCATTCCTATGGTCTTGCTTCTCCTCCTTGGTATACGGGGACATGTCTTCCGGGACGTAAGCTTGCTGTGACTCCTGACGGGAGGTTCCATATCTGCGAGCGCATCAATGAACACTTCCCGATCGGGGATGTTGAAAAAGGTATTGATGAAAATAAAATCATGGGAGTGGTGAACAAGTATTTCCAGAACTTGCCTGATTGTCACCTATGTTGGGCACGAAATCTCTGCACAATTTGTTATGCAACGGCATGCACAAAAGGAGGATTTGATTTTACTTTTCACTGTGAATCGGCCCTGAAATCAATAAAAGCTAATCTTATTCTCCTCTATTCCATTTTGGAAAAAAGACAGGATGCCTTCTCATCAAAAGATGCCCTAATTCAGCGATCAGCTAATTTATACAAATGGCCTACCTAAAGCCAATCCACATGTAGGTGTTTGAATTATGACTTATTTTCAACTTTATCCCCATTGCTACTTAGTGATTGGATCTTTGAACCATGCGATTTTTGACATTCTACAAAATAGAGTATTTTGGCTCAAGGGATCGCCGTATCGAGAAGCGATTTGCGGCCTTGAGAATGGACAAAGTCTGGAAGAAATTTGTAGAAGTAACCCTGAAAATCTACCGAAGATTCAAGATCTTCTGAAGTTGCTTGAAAAGATGGATTATGGAAGTTATCAGCATCATCCTTTTTATCCGGAAAAATATCGGCCCTATATTCTTCCAGGCCAAGAAGAGAAATTTCTAATTCCCCGGCAATTAGGAAGAATCATAGTTGAAATTTCATCATCTTGTTCATTGCAGTGTTCCATGTGTGGATTCCAAAATGGATGGGCTAACTGTTTATGTGCATGTGGTATCTGGCGCTCTCCCAAGGAGAACCAGACATTTGACATCTCTCGGCTGATAGCTGAACTTTCGGCTCTCGGATGCAAACAAGTATATATTCAAGGAGGCGATCCTTTTTTAGAACGAGCTTCCCTCAAAACTCTGGTCACGACTGCATTAAGTAAGAAAATAACGGTCTTGATTCAAACTCCAGGGATTACATTGACAGGAGATGACTGGAAATTTATTAGGGAAACAGGATCAGGGCTCGTGATGCCCGTATTTGGTGCCGAGGAAGATATCCACGATTTAATTTCAGGAACTCCCGGGTCCTTTCGCGCATTTAAGGAGGTCGTGCATGAAAGCCGTAAAAATGGCGTTAGCAACCTGAGATCAAGAATTATTTTGACCAAGGATAATGTTTTGCATCAGGAGAAGATCAAAGCATGGCTTATGAATTATGGAATACAATGGGTTAGTGTCGATGTATTTTTCGATTACAATGATTTCACGACAAGAAACGAAGAGTGGAAAAACTATCTTTTTAAACTTTTTAACCGCGAACCCAGCGATTTTCGTGTCCCACGAGAGTTGTTCTTCCGTTTAGCTAAGGGACATGAATGCTGGCAAGATGGATTGGCGATTACTCGCTCTGGCAAAGTCCTTCCCTGCATCGCCTCTCGACATCATATTCTAGGAGATGTCAATAAAGAATCGCTATTGGATATTTTCAGATTAAAGCGGCACACCTTCTTCCGTGATGGCGGCAAGGATTCCTTTGCGCCTTGTCGCGAATGCGAATTCCGGTATGGGTGCTCCTCATGTTCACTCATCACCGAAAATATGTTTGGGACCTGGCAACGCCGTAGTTGGAACTGCCTTTATAATCCTCATTTGGGTGAATGGGGATCCGGTTCAAATGCTAGAAAGATTTCGCCGGTCGATGATTGATGTTAAAGACAGGATACATAGGGCGAACCATAGCCTTCTCCTCCAAAACGATTAGACGCAGGCAGAAATGTTTGCTTTCAAATGAATTTGGACAACTCACAGCGCTGTTCAAGCGATGGTTGAGTTGCACGGACTGAGGTGGACCCCATTCTATCCCTTTTCCTCTTCATCGCCTGAAGCATGACCTGGGCCATGCCCTCATGCTTGGCTTACTCTCGCTCCTCATTAGATGCCTGATATTTTTACTTAAGCATTATTTTCTAATCAACACCTTACATAATAAATAAGCCAAGTTCGAAATATGTACGTCATGTTTTAATAATAAAACTAAAATTCCCTCGTAATAACTAATGCTGCGACGCTCTGATTCAATTGCCCAAATTTACCCGATTTGTTTCTACCTTGTTCTCCAAAAGTATAGAATCCGGCTAAAGGAATGTTCTCGCCAATGAAAGAACTGATTTCCCTTATAGAATTATCACATTCTTCATTTGATAAGCCAAATCTATACAACATACACGGGAAAAGTAAAAAAGCAACAATATCTCGCTGATCTATACCATCAATTGCTTTTTCAACCGCATCTTCACACCCTTTTTTTAGAAGTTCTTTATTTGATTTAACAATAGCTAAATATGTTCCCTCATCGATCTTTCTTGTCACCACTATTCCGCCATCTTTTCTGATATATATTGGAGGAACGCACCAACAAAATTGATCATCACTGTCAATAATTGCTAAAGAGTATTTAATTACTACTTTTAGCAAATCATTTTTTAATAGATCAGTTTTAGTTAGCTTAGCAAACTCATTACATGCTTGATTATCGTTTAATTCATGAATAATATTCTGAACTGTTTTAGTAGCTTTTACCTTATCTCCAGTCTCTTTGTATCCCAATCCAACAGCAACTTTTATTCTAACTTTGCTATATATAACAGCGCATACCACAGCATTTTCATATACTCTACCATTGATAAATTGCCAATTATCATCATTTAGAGAAATCCCTGCAGCAGAGCCTCCTACTACAATCCATTCATCATTGATATATTTTAGAATTCCATTAATAATATCCTGTTCAACGCAGGGTTTGTCCTTCGTTGAAATTATTCCTGAAGGAAACATAATCAGCGTTTTATAGGGCCACTGCTTATTTTTCTTTGACTTTTTTTCAACATCTAGCAAAGCCTTTAGGATAGATATCTCTCCGGATTCTGTTGGCGCACTTCTAATATTTTCGCCAATCCCAACGCCTACAGAAATAAAACTTGAACGAAGAGCAATACAAACTACAGATTTATCAAGAACTCCACTTTTATTAATTTCCTTATACGAAGTGCAGCCAATCCAAGGTACGCCCTTGAATTCTTCATTTATTCCTTTTACTACTTTTTCTATATCTTCATATTTTGCTGAGACAAACACTAATCCAAAAGTAGGTTTCCCTCCGCATTTCTTTTTAGCCTCCTGTGCTGCTTGTTTTCCAGCTAGATAAGGAGAATCTGCATAACCGAATCCATCGCCAACAAAAACACGCTTTCTTAAATAATATTCATTTATTTTTTGCTTATTTGCGTAATATATGGCAAGCAATATTCCAGTCATTGTACAAATGATACTAATAATGGCAATCATCTTTATACCTTCCCTAAGTAAATAAAATTGAATTTTTCATAATATCAATACTAATATTTACCATAATTAAATTTTTTGCTTTCCTCCCTTCATCCTCTTCATCGCCTGAAGCATGACCTGGGCTATTGCCTCCTGTTTTGTCTTTATATTCAACCCACCTTTTTTCTAAGTAGATTTTTAAGAATTTCTATATCAGACTCACATTCACTAATCTGTCCTGAAATAATAGAAGCATTTGGGTCGTGATGAACTTCCTTTAGAGGATCACTGTACTCTTTCTCAAACCATTCCAAATACTCCCATCTTTCTTCTTTTAATTGTTGGAGTTCTTTAAAAAGGAAATCTAGTTCAATCTTGATGCGTTCCACAGACCATGATTTAGCCTCTTCTCGATTAATTCCCATTTTAATCCCCCTTCCTAATAATAATATTTCATGTTTTATCTTTTCTCTTTCATCCTCTTTAGCGCCTAGATAATCACATTCGCCACGGCCTCTCGTTTAGCCTTCTTTTCCTCATCACTCGCGGCCTGGTATTGAACCTTAACCTTATAACCCTTGACCCTTTCTTCCTTGACCAATTCGGCGGCGGATTCTTCCTCAAGGAACATTAACAGCTCTTCGGGCTGAAAGAAAAATATCTTTTCTTGGTCTGATTCCACGATATTTTTAGAAACAAGAGCCTTGATGCTTTCTAATGTTTTTTTACCCGGCGAGCAGACGACAACCTTCTCATAACCGGCCGTCAAACATTTCTTTATATTCCTAACCTCCTGATCCTCTGTCGAGGTCATTGAGATTTCGCAGGCTATCTTTCTTCCGTTCCGCTCAAGGCTGATATCTACTTTGCCTGATCCGTCAAGCACGGGAAGCTCTATAACCGCTTTATATCCCTTGTCCTCCGCGATCTTCTTAATCAGATTTTGAAGATACCGATGCTGGGATAGGGCTTTATCCTTTGAAGGCGGGATTTCTGTTTTAGGCGGGACTTCGATCGCTTCAACGTCAATTACCCTTCCTCCGGCCGGTAATTCCGCTTTCGGCATAGGCTTTGCCGGGGCTGATTCTTTTCTGTAAGGCGTCTCTTTTTGATACGGCCTAGCTTTTCCTTGAATCTCCGCTTCCCTTGCCGCGCATTCAGCCGCAAGCTTATTCCTCTCCACATGGTATTTCCGGCCAAAGGGAATACCTTTAAACCATCTATCGAATTGTTCTTCTGTCTGTCCTAATAATTCGACAAAAACCTCTTGAGCGGTTTCGATATAGGCGGTTTGAATGGGAATAACCCCGCCTGCGACTTTGTGCTTCACATAGCAGATTCTCGGCTCTAAGGTCTGAAGCTCTTTGGTATGCTGCTCCCATTCTTCGCCAAGGCTCCAATAGCGAGGCTTAAACCCGCTGACATTCTTCACTTCAAAACCCGAATATTCGAAAGCTTCTTTGGCGAGAATCGAAGCGTCGTGGCGATTTAGCCGAAAATAAACTTGGATTCCGGCATTTCCCAATATCAAGCTTCTGAGTTCTTCGGGAATCTGGGCGAGAGTCTGATGGCCCATGATTAAGCTCAATCCGTATTTCCGAGCTCCGGACAAAACGACCGAGAACGATTCGCTGGCGAAGTTCTGGAATTCGTCGATATACAAATAAAACGGTGTTCGTTTGCTCTGGAGAATGTCCGACCTTGAAAATGCGGCCATCTGGATTTGAGCCATAAGAAGCGATCCAAGAAGGTCGGCGGAGTCCTTCAGTTTTCCCTTATCGAGTTTAATCAGCAGGATTTTTCTAGAATCCATGATCTCTCTAATGTTGAATGAGCTTTTCGAAGAGGAAAAAATATGCCTGATTCTCTCATCTGAGAAAAAGGCATTGATTTTATTCATCACCGGCTCAATCCAGGTGATCTGGCCCCTGTCTGTCACAGTATCGAACCTTCGGAAATACTCTCTAGCTAAAGGATGATTAACCTTTTCTAATATGCCTTGCCGGACAGCCCGATTACTAAGGAATGCCGGAAGTTCGATTAAGGTTAATCCGGCTTCTCCGAGCGCGATTAGAGAATTCCGCATCAGGTCTTCCATCCTCACGCCCCAGGAAGCGGACCAGATTTTGCGGAAAGCGCAGATAAGTTCATTTGCCTGTTCCGCAAGAGGGACGCCAGGCATTTTCTCCAAAGGATTGAATGTTACGGTGAAAATCGGATCGGTCGGATCGATTAGAATAACCTTGTCCGTTATCTCCGGCTCGTCCGGACTGTATTGCAGGATCAAAAAGCCTTTGATGTCCTCGATTAAATCGCCGTGCGGGTCAATGACCCCAAAGCCGTTTCCTTTCTCGATGTCCTGCTTAATCAGGTATTCGAGGAATTTTGTCTTGCCCGTTTCGGTAGCCCCGACAACGTACAGATGTGTTGCTCTGTCTTTCTCGGCGATTTTCGCAGATTGGAATTCTTCTGTGTTTTCAGACCAGTACCAGCCGAGGTCTAAGGTATTTTCTTTATCTGCCTTATCAGGACTTTCTCCAACTTGTTCTTTCTCAAATGAACCAGCCGGGGACGTTTCGAGGGTCGTACCCTCTTTCTTCCGTCTCTTTCCGAAAATACCCATTAAAATATCAATTTATTATGATATTCCTAAAAATCCTCTTGTCCTTCTATCGATTTTTGACGAATCCTGATTCAAGCTCAGCATCAGCTTGTCCACCGCTTCCAAGAGGCAATGGTGGACGCAGGTCACATAAGCAGTCAAGTCCTGTTTATTGAACAGGTTTAGCTCGTCTAATCCTAAGGCTTTTCTCGTTCCTGGGATTAGCGAGGCCAGCGTCTGCCAGGCATCCGGCATGAAGGTCAGATACCAGGATACAAAGAGTCCGTCTCCGTAGTCGTCGGCATTGACGAAAGCCTTGAAATTCCCGAGTTTGAGGTTCCGCCTGTCCGCGACAATTAAAAACTCCCTTGTCTCGCCGAACGTGGAGGGAGCTATATCAGGGCCGACTTTCTCCTCTTTCATCTCGATTGAAGGGGCTTTGGTGATATTGATAAGCTCTTTTGTTGTTGAAATGACTTTATCTCTCTGGCCTTGAGCGCCCGAGATTAAGGCCGACCAGTTATCAAGGATTTCCGCTTTTCTATTTGCTATCGAAACGAGAATAGCGAGAAATCCTATAAAAAGAAATAAAGCGCCAGAGGTTGATAATAAATGAGGAAAACAATGCCAGAAAGCAAGAAAAAATAAATTATCGGTTTAATCATTCTCTAACCCCCTCCCTGGATTGACTGTTTGTAATTACAGGTGACCGGCAATCATAATTTTTTCATCCGGAAGCGTGATTCCCACCCACTGAGCTCTTTTTTAAACAAATAAAAAAAGGGACACCTGCCCCTAATTATTTTTCCAAACATAAAAACAAGCGCCCAATTGGAATATTTCTTTACCCCTTTTATAGAGATATTTTATCGAGATTCTTCAGGAAAAAGCAAGAGAAAATTAACCGCCGATGAGGATCTTCTTCACGCGATTGTCTCTTACAGGGGCTTCCGAAACCGAATAGATATATTCTGCCAGTCCCTGGGCGTCCTCGACAATCATTGACCGACGGTCGATGATCTTTTCGTCTTTGAGTGTGATCTTTCCGAACATAGTACACCCCCTTTTAATATGCTAGACGGGGGAAGAAAAGATAATTGGATAATATTTATTGTAATTCTATTAAAACAAAATCATTAATTGCCTTTTCATCACTAATTACATTCGATCACAGCAAGAAGGTAAGTACCTTTTATGCTTTTAATTTTTTCTATCCTGCAACAAGAGCCTTTTGGTTTTATTAAACTAAAAAGCTTCTTAAATTGATCATAATTTAGGAAATGATGACCTTGATCGCCCCGCAAATGGACATAATACCAATGAAATATTTTCGCAAGACGTTCGCGACGCGGATCTTCGACGTCAATAATGATAATCCTCTTACCTTGTTGTAAAACGCCTCTCAATACAGATAGTAATTCTTCCTTGGTTCGGGCATGGTGAAGACTATTCTTACATATTACTACGTCAAACTTCTTCTTGAAAGGAAGCTCTGCCATGTTGTGATTTGTGAATATCATACCGATGTGACGGCGTCTCGCCTTTTCTCGTAATGATGCCATACGTCTCCAGGATATGTCATTTGCCACACATAATTGAACATCGTTTTTCACTGCAATCTCGATAATCAATTTATCGTCCCCAGCAGAAACATCGAGTACGGTCTTGGCATCTCCGATAAATGAACGTATTTTTCTTTTCAATGGCCTTGAAACAAAGAGATATAACAGGGGCTTGACGATAAATCTATGAAGCGGATAGAACAGCCGGTCACCTCTTGTCGGGTTTACTTCTTCCAGTGGAGGTTCAAAATATTTTTGCGATAGGCGCTCCTGCGCAATAATAAAGATTTTGCGGTTTAGAAATGCCATTTTGTCGGGAGGATTAAGATGGAATTTGTATTGTCTCTGGCTCAAGTTCGATAATTTTGGCTCCCGAACAGCGCGAGCCATGAAAGCTAAGCCAATATGTTCAATAGCATTATCGCCCCAATGATAGATTTGCTTCAAGGAAGCAATCGGCTCAAGTTCTGCTACATCTACGCCGGTCTCCAAACGGACGATACGGTTTACGGCTTCTTCGATTAATTCCTTTTTATGAATAAGGATGGGCCCACCTAAAAAGCGCCATCCTACGGGAAGTCCGGGCTTAAGTTCGTGGGGACTGTATATAGCAAAAAACTCCTTCTTTGCGTTGTATAATGCGATGACCACAAATTTCACAGACCTTGTCGAATGAAGGAAAAATTGAGGGTCTACAGTCCATTCTTTAGAATATGATGGCAGAGAATAAAGAGAGATATATCGCCGAATTAGATTATCAGTCCGCTGAGCGTCCGTTCCAAAGACATCGTCCAATAATCTCGATAGTTCTTCCTGAGGAGTAGTTTCCATATTTTAAGGCTCCTCTCAATAGAACAATATTTACGGCCTCAGCTCGTCGCCCCCGAAATGTTCGGCAATTAGAGAGTTATAGCGAAAAGAAGGAGGATAAATTTCCTCAATCTCAATATCCACGGTCCTTCCGCCTATAACAGCAGCTTTCTTCTCGCCAACTTCCATTCCTGCGATGGCCCGGGCAAGAGGACTGGCATAGGCAATCAGTCCTTGACTGGGGGCGGATTCACCATAAGCGCCGATTGTAATTTCCTTATGATTGTCTCCCATCAAAAGCTTGACCGTCGTACCAATCATTATCTTTTTGTTTTGTTCTTGAACTTCAATAACTATGCCACCTTCTAATTCGCGTACGAGATTCTTTAGAATTGTAGATTCCATCTCGAAGCGACGCTTTGCGTCCTCATAACCAAAATTGTCGTGCCAATCGCAGCTTATGCCGGCCGCATCTCCCACTTCTTTACCGACAGTCCAAACTTTATGCTTTTGGGCGATGATTTTCCGCTGAAATGATTCCCACCCTTTTTTTGTAAAGTAATTAGGCATGATAGAAATCCGCTAATTGATTTTAATCATATAGGTGCGAAAATGCGAAGTCAATATTTTATTGTGAAAGGATTTAGGATCGAACCGTATAAGCCAATCCAATTGCCTCGAATACCCGAATATAATACGGATTCCTGCGGCTACGTTCCCTGTCCACTTCGTGCCGGATCGCCGGATATGTCTTAACCATTCCCTCGACAAAATTCCATTTGTTCAACCTTTCGCCCTTTACAAATCGCTTTTCGATATCTTTTATAGAATATTGATAAACCTTCAGCCGCTTGCGCCTCGCGAAATCTCTGATCTCATTAGCCAATCTTAGAATTCTCGCCGTCCTCCTTGCAGGATGGAGCTCTTTGATTGCTAAAATATCCGGCTCATATCGCTCAATGAGGTCGGACACGATCCCAATAGCTCTCCTTATCTTCTCCTCCTTCCACTTCCCCGCCAAGACCTTGATTCTCCAATCCATAAGCTCCTGTCCATAGAGTACAGCGATTCCCAAATATCTCGTGCCCGGATTAATCCCGATTATTTTATGGGATTCTTTGATCATACTTTTTAATTAAGCGGCTTATAGGCTTCAAGTCAAAATAATTTGCATCAACGCCATTATTTTTATTATTAATTTTTGTTAATTTATTATTGTTTGTTTTCCCTCGTGTCCTATCCCCTATATCCCGTTTGGCGTATATCTGTATCCTATTTGGCGTATCAACCTTGAGAAGCGAATAGAAACATCGGCCTCTTATTTTTTTGGCTTTTATTATCCTAAAGTCTTTTAGCAACCGGGTTTTTCGGTTTACTGTTCTGATGCTGAGACCTAGAAGCTTCGCTATGGATTTCTGAGTCGGAAAGCAGGTCTGGCTATTTGAATTCGCATAGGAAGCTAAAACATTATAGACTGCAAGTCCCGAGCTTTTTAAAATTCGGCCGTAACGTTTCAGTATGGCTCGACTAATCCAATACCATTGTTTATCCGCAAGGCTCCTTATTTTGTATTTCTCTGCATTGTTCATGAATCAATAGAATTTCTTTTTCCAAACATGCTCGCAGATAATTTGAGCGACGAGAATAAGATTCCGCCTCATTTCATCTAGAGATTTACGAGACAACCCCGGCATTTTAAGAATGCGGCGATATTTTTCATATATGTCAGGTCGTTTCTTTCTTTTAAGCATGCCTGCGTTTCAAATATTCTTCCCTTTCCATTATCTTTCTCTTAATCAACCGGATCAGCGGAAATAACAAGGCATCTATCAATACGCTGTATATGCCCGACAAC
>Ga0299912_10003542_pt1 | contig 12737 bp, 13 predicted proteins | sample RVTome_2_FD_207667 | JGI IMG/M metagenome (GOLD analysis project Ga0299912, IMG submission 207667) | Soil microbial communities from uranium-contaminated site in the Upper Colorado River Basin, Wyoming, United States - RVT95D214 (version 2) ...
AAAAGATACAAGCAGCACGCAGCCGCGCCAACTGTCGCACCTTCTGCTGAGGGACAGTGATATGAAAATACGATTGAGTAACGCTGAGACGTTGAGACAAAAAGAGAAACAAGGCTTTGGAATCCGTATCGTAATCGTTGCTATTGCCTTACTTGTCCTCTCCGGCTGTTCGGGCATGGCTCCCAAATATACACGCCCGGAAGCGCCGCTCCCTGCTGACTGGCCAAGCGGCCCTGCTTATAAAGACGGCGCAGGCAAACCGGGTGATGTGCCTGCAGCCGATATTGCATGGCGCAACTTTTTTGTTGACGAACGGCTGCAGGAGGTGATCGATCTGGCCCTGACCAATAACCGTGACCTGCGCGTGGCCGCGCTGAATATCGAAAGAACGCGGGCCCTCTACCGCATCCAACGGGCCGAATTGCTTCCGTCTGTGAATGCCGGCGCAACATTCAGCAAAGAGCGGGTCCCCGGAATATTATCCGGCAGCGGACAGCCGGCAACTGAGGAGCTGTACAACGTCAATGTAGGCATCAGCTCCTGGGAGCTGGACCTTTTCGGCCGTATCCGAAGTCTAAAAGATGCGGCGCTGCAAGAATATTTAGCGACGGAACAGGCCCGTCGCAGCACACAGGTTAGCCTGGTGGCCGAAGTTGCGAACACCTACCTGACACTGGCCGCCGACCGCGAGTTATTGAAGCTGGCGCAGGAGACCCTGAGAGCCCAGGAGGCAAGTTACAATCTGATCCGGCGCCGTCACGAAGTCGGGGCCTCATCCGAGCTTGATCTTCGTCAGGCGCAAACCCGCGTGGATGCGGCACGGGTGGATATAGCCCGATACAACGGCATAGTGGCCGGGGATGAGAACGCTCTGACACTGTTGGTCGGCTCACCGTTTCCGGACGGGCTTCTGCCAACGGAGCTGAATACAGTCATGATGCTGCAGGATATTTCCCCCGGATTGCCTTCAGAGGTTTTGCAACGCCGCCCCGACATCCTTCAGGCAGAGAACCAGCTCAAGGCCGCAAACGCCAATATCGGTGCGGCACGGGCGGCCTTCTTCCCCCGCATCACGCTCACCACAAGCATCGGCACCACGAGCGACCGGTTGTCCGGGCTCTTCAAGTCCGGCTCCGATACCTGGAGCTTTGTCCCGCAGATCGTCATGCCGATTTTCGATGCGCGCACGAGGCCGGCCTATGGCGTCGCAAAAGTGGACAGGGAAATCAGTTTGACCCAATACGAGAAGGCTATACAGCTGGCCTTCAGAGAGGTTGCCGATGCCCTGGCCCAACGGGGAACCCTAGGGGATCAAATGGCGGCGCAACAGTCTCTTGTTGAAGCCACTGCCGAGAGCTATCGCCTCTCAGATTTGCGATATAAAAGCGGGATTGACAGCTACCTGAGCGTTCTGGACGCGCAGCGCTCGCTCTATGGCGCGCAGCAGGGTCTGATCTCCGTCCGCCTCTCCCGTCTTACCAATCTGGTAACGCTCTACAAGGTGCTGGGTGGAGGTGCGGGTGAGTGAAGTCCGAAAGCACAATCAAAATATCACTATGAACCGCTTTTAGTCAGGGATTTCCTTCTTATCCTTTTTTTCTGACACAACTAACCATCCATCCAAGCCTTTTGACACTGGTATAAGATCAAGCTTGATGGACTTCTTACTTTCTTTGTCTATCAAGACGCCAACCTTTTCCCATCTGGCCTTGCCGTTTATGCTGCGCTCTATAGAATTCAGGAGAGTAAACAAGACCAATATTTTGATTGACACTAATCGCTAAATCTACTATACTACTAATAGCTCCAAGGAGGTGACATTATGTCAACTGCAACTGTCCGGATTCCGGAAGATAAAAGAGATACCCTGAAGATCATTGCAAGCGTAGAAAAAAAGGAAATAAAAGAGATACTCTCTGATCTTATTGATGAATATATAGAAAGACATAAGGAGACCCTTGAACTTCTTTCAAAACCTGAATGGGTAGAGATAATTAAGAAAGGAAAAGAAGAAGTAGCAAGAGGCATCAAGGGGAAAACTCTTAATGAACTGGAAGATTGAGGTTAAGCCAACAGCAGAAAAACAGTACCTAAAACTTGATAAAAAAACGAGGATAAGAATTAAAAAAGCCTTACAGGAATTAGAACAAGAAGAAAACCCTTTATTCCGCCATAATATAAGGCCTTTAACCGGGCAACTTCAAGGTGATTATAGATTAAGAGTTGGGGATTGGAGACTTCTCTTAACACCTGATAAAAACAAAAGGATTATCTACATTTATGCAATACTTTCAAGGGGAGACGCTTATTAAAACACCCCTCTATCCAGTGTTCTATACTGTATAGCCTCTGAGACATGGTGGGATTGAATGTCTTCTGAGGCTTCAATATCAGCAATGGTGCGGGATAATTTCAATATCCTCGTATATGCCCTTGCAGAAAGGCCAAGCTTCTGCATTGCTGTATCAAGCAGGGCCTGGGCATCGGTTCTCAGTTTGCAATACTTCTTTATATGCCTTGTCTTCATCTGTCCGTTTGCATATATCTTCCTGTCATTCTTGAAACGCTCAAGCTGAATATCCCTTGCAGAAACAACCCGTTTCCTTATATCTTCCGATCTCTCCCCGGAGTATTCGGTAGATAGTTCTTTATACGGTACCGCCGGCACATCTATATGTATATCAATCCTGTCAAGAAGCGGTCCTGAAACCTTGTGCCTGTAACGATGTATCTGTCCGGGCGTGCATGTGCACTGGTGTCGTGGATCCCCCCAGAACCCGCAGGGGCAGGGGTTCATGGCAGCAACAAGCATGAAGCTGGCCGGATATGTAATGGATGCTACTGCCCTTGATACGGTTACCTCTCCATTTTCTATTGGCTGTCTTAGAACCTCGAGCACATTTCTCTTGAATTCCGGCAGTTCATCCAGGAAAAGGACCCCGTTATGTGCAAGGCTGACCTCACCTGGTTTTGGAACTTGTCCTCCGCCGATTAATGCAACATCTGAAATTGTATGGTGCGGCGAGCGGAAAGGTCTGATTGCAAGTAAAGATTGTCCATCCCTGAGAAGGCCGACAACACTATGTATCCTCGTTGTCTCTAACGCCTCGTCAAATGTCATACCCGGAAGTATTGTAGGAAGCCTCTTTGCAAGCATCGTCTTGCCTGAACCAGGAGGGCCGATCATCAGCACATTATGACCGCCTGCAGCAGAAACCTCAAGCGCCCTTTTGGCATGTTCCTGGCCTTTAACCTCGACGAAATCCTCCTCATAGATTGAGTTTTCTTCTATTGCCTTATGAACATCCATCTCAAAGGGTATCTTGATATTGCCACCCTTCAGAAACTCAATGACCTCCGGAAGGCTTTTTGATCCAAATATATGCACATCTTTAACAACAGCTGCCTCAGGTGCATTCTCCTCTGGAAGGATTACCCCTTTTAAACCAAGCTCCCTTGCTAGCAAAGCCATCGATAAAGCACCTCTTACAGGCTTTATCTTTCCGTCAAGCGATAGCTCACCCGTAAGGAGATAACCATCGGCCGAACTTAATTCAATTACTCCCTCGGCCGCAATAATTCCAACAGCGACCGGGAGATCAAACGATGAGCCCTCTTTCTTTAAATCAGCAGGCGCAAAATTAACTGTTATCTGCTTAAGCGGGAAACTAAACCCGATATTCTTAAGTGCGGCCCTTACCCTGTCCTTAGACTCCTTAACTGCAGCATCAGGCAGCCCGACCATGGAGAAATGAGGAAGACCCCTCGACGAGATATCCACTTCCACATCTACGGGATAGGCATCGATACCAATGATACTTGCACTGAGAACCTTTGACAGCATCGATATAAATTATATTTTTAACCGGGTTCGGAATGCAATATGTTAAAATAATAATTGTTCCCTTTTTAAGGAGATTTAATGGCAAAGGTACCGGTAAGTATAGAAGAGGAGATGAAGGGTTCCTACCTCGATTATGCGATGAGCGTAATCATAGGCAGGGCACTTCCTGAGGTTAGGGATGGACTAAAGCCTGTCCAGAGAAGGATACTTTATGCGATGTTCAGGGAGGGGCTTCTCTCCGGGAGGAGGTACTCTAAATCTGCAGGTGTCGTAGGTGAGGTCTTAAAGAAATACCATCCCCATGGCGACACAGCCGTATATGATGCGCTTGTCAGACTTGCCCAGGACTTTAATATGCGGTATCCACTTGTTGACGGACAGGGTAACTTTGGCTCTGTTGACGGAGACCCGGCGGCGGCTTACAGGTATACAGAGGCAAGGCTTGCAGCGCTTGCAGAGGAGCTCCTTTCCGACATAGACAAAGATACAGTTGACTTTATCCCGAATTTTGATGAACAAACAGAAGAACCTGTTGTACTACCATCAAGGGTTCCAAATTTAATCATAAACGGCTCATCAGGAATTGCTGTTGGTATGGCTACAAACATACCGCCTCATAACCTCGGAGAGATTATAGACGGGCTTGTTATATTGCTCGAAAATCCTGATGCAGGGTTAAAAGATCTGATGTCTAAAATAAAAGGTCCTGATTTCCCAACAGGCGGCATTATCCACGGCACCGATGGAATCATTCAGGCATATAATGAAGGGAGAGGACTTATTAAGGTCAGGGCAAAGGCAAGGATTGAACGAGAGCATAGAGGCGGTGAAAATATAATTGTTACAGAACTCCCTTATCAGGTTAACAAGGCAAGGTTAATTGAAAAGGTTGCTGAACTTGTAAGGGAAAAGAAGATTGAGGGAGTGTCTGAATTAAGAGATGAATCTGACAGGGATGGTATAAGGATTGTATTAGAGCTTAAGAGGGGTGAGATGGCACAGGTTATCCTGAATAATCTTTATAAACATACACAGATGGAAACTACCTTCGGGATAATTATGCTCGCACTCGTTAATGCCCAGCCCAGGATACTGAAGTTAAAGGAGCTCCTCAAATATTTCTTGCAGCACAGGCGTAATGTTGTTATAAGAAGAACCCATTTTGAACTCAAAAAGGCTGAAGAGAGGGCGCATATCCTGGAAGGGCTAAAGATCGCCCTTGACTACCTCGATGAGATAATAGCCCTTATAAAAAGGTCATCGACACCTAATGAGGCAAGAATTGCCCTGATGAGGGATTATCCATTATCTGAGATTCAGGCACAGGCAATACTTGATATGAAACTCCAGAGACTTACAGGACTTGAAAGGGAAAAGATAATAGAGGAATTCAAGGATATATTGAAAGAGATAGAGAGGCTGAAGGCAATACTCGGAAGTGATGCCCTTGTTTCACAGATTATTAAGGAGGAACTCCTCGCTATCAGGAACAAGTATGCAGATGACAGAAGGACAGAGATTACCTCAGAGACCAAGGAGATTACTATAGAGGATCTTATAATTGATGAGGAGATGGTCATTACCCTTTCTCACCAGGGATACATAAAAAGAAATCCCTTGAGTGCATACAGGAGCCAGCGCCGCGGTGGAAAAGGCTCTATCGGCATGGAAACAAAAGAAGAGGATTTTGTTAAAGAACTCTTCATAGGCGCAACACATGATTACATGCTCTTTTTCTCCAACCTCGGCCGGCTTTACTGGCTGAAGGCATACCAGGTACCGGAAGCAGGTCGCGCTGCGAAGGGGAAGGCCCTTGTAAATCTGCTTGCCCTTTCAGAAGGAGAGCGGATTACAACAGCGCTTCCTGTTCGCGACTTCAAGGAAGGTTTCCTCGTAATGTTCACAAAGAAAGGTATTGTAAAAAAGACTGCTCTCGAAAAATACAGCAACCCGCGCGGAAAGGGGATCATTGCCATAACACTTGATGAAAGTGATGAACTCATTGCCGTCGGAAAAACAGACGGCAAAAGTGATCTTATTATAGGCACAAAAAACGGCCTTTCGATAAGATTCAATGAGGAGAATGTGCGTGATACGGGTCGCACTGCAATGGGGGTTAAAGGTATAAGACTCGTGAAGGGAGACGAAGTCGTCTCTGCAGAAGTGGCAGAGGAAAGAACAGCGCTCCTTACTGTTACAGAAAAAGGTCTCGGGAAGCGTTCAAAGATAGAAGATTATCCTGTTCAAAACCGCGGAGGTAAGGGGGTTATCTCAATAAAAACCATAGAAAAAGGCGGGAAGGCAGTTGGGCTTATGCAGGTCAGAGATGAGGACGAGGTCGTGATGATAACCAGCTCGGGTAAGCTTATAAGAACCCTTGCAGGTAATATCTCCTTACATGGCAGAAATACTCAGGGCGTAAAGCTCATGGATGTTGAGGGTGAAGACAAGATCGTGAGCATCGGGAGGGTTGCGGAGAGGGATTGAGGCTGAAGATTGGAAGGTCAGCGGGGTGCCCCTTGTCTACGACTCATTTTTTCTCTGAGGATTCAGATGATTTCAGTTCACTCAAAATCTTCGCTATCTCCGGCTCTATGACCGGTAGTTCTTCCTTCACAACCTTCCAGACAGTTTTGTAATTAATGCCGAAATAGAAATGCGTGATCTTATCCCTCATCTTGGCCATGTCTGACCAAGGGAGCTGTTTATATTTCGTCTTAACCTCTCTGGGTATATTCTTGGCAGCCTCTCCAATATTCTCCACCTTGAATGTAACAGCACTCCTCGTTTTATCGTCAGCGAGGAATTCCTCAAGCGTCATGTCTCCGACAAACGTCTTGATATGTTGTATGGCATCAAAGATATCTTGAACAAAGAAATCCCATCTTCTGGTCATATGTAGACGACCTCTTTCAGAATAATGTCCTTAAGTTCAGGACGGATGCTACTCTTCATGACCAGGTCAACCTTTTTCCTGAGAAGCCTTTGCAGATACCTCTCCATCTCGATGAGCTTAAGGAGACTGGGAATATTTTCCTCATCGAATTCCACAAGGATATCCAGGTCGCTTCTTTTTTTCTGCTCACCGCGCACGAAGGAACCAAAGATGCCGATTTCGCTCACCTTGTATTTGCGGCTTACCTCTTCCTTGTGCTCTTTAAGGATATTCTTGACCTCTTCAATGCTTTTTGCTGTCTTTTTCATGGCTATATTGTAGCAATTTTATAAGGAGTTTGTTAAGAATTTATTTTGTATCTCATATCGAAGACCTTTTGTCTGAAGCAAGCGAGGGCAGGGGATATAATATAATATTCTTCCTATATTCTGAAAAACAAACGCAGGTTAAGCTTATGAAATTTATCGATAATTTGACAAAATATTTGTATTGACTTTTAAAAAAGTATTACTTATATTTATATCTAAATCAGGGGAAGTGCATATTATTTTCAACAAGTCTCAGGGGGCAAAGTGTAAAGGTCTGTCTATCAATGAGAAGATGTGCATCGAATGCTGTCGCACATATTCTAAAAGTAAAAGTTAGGCAGTCATGGGCAAGAAGAAGGGATATATGATTTGGAGAATTGTTGGAAGTATCTATGCCATGTTAGTAGGTTTAGCAACCTTCCCTTTTGGATCGATTCTTATAGTAGCTACGGCATTGTCAAGTCTTTTCTGTAAATTCTCATCAGGGCTTTATTCTCAACGGTTTTCATGAATCCGATTATGCCGCAATCCTCTGAATCCTTGATGCACGTATCTTCGTAAGGATTGCCTTTGCCTCTTTGGTCATGCTCACTCCATTCCATTTAAGTTCGTGTAGCTGCCAGTAAACCATAGTGAGCGCACGTTCCTCATTCTGAAACCGTCCTATCCCTTTTACCCTTCGCTTCACCTCCTTGAAACTCCGCTCCACAACATTGGTCGTCCGTATCCTTAGCCAATGCTGGTAAGGATATTTGTAATACGTCAAACAGCTCTCTATCTCCTCGGTGAGACACTCGACCGCTGAAGGATATTTCATGCTCCACTTTTTCTTGAACATCTCCACGGCTTCCTTTGCATGCTCATAGGTTGAGGCGTAGAATACCTTCCGCACCGACTCCTTTACCGATGCCCTGTCTTGTTCCAGCACTTTGTCCAGCACATTTTCAGTCTTGTGCTTTGTACACCGCTGTTTATCCGATTCAGTGAATACCTCATCAACCGCTTTGATGAGACCAGGACATCCATCGATAACGGTTAGCATCGGCTCGCCCATTCCCCTTCGCATAAGATTCTCCAGAAATCCCTTCCATGCATTGTATGATTCCCGATTGCCAAGAGATACGCCAACAAGCTCTCTGCTGCCGTCCTCCAGAAATGCCCAGGCCACCAGCACCGCCTCTTTCTCCGTCGTCTCCGCCCTTACCCCTATCCTTATTCCGTCAAGGATGAGATAGACCACCTGCAGCGTCGATAAGTCTCTTTTCTTCCAGGCATTGAACTCCTCTACAACCCTGCCGCTGATCCTCATAACATTCTGATGGCTTAGCCCCTTTTGCCCTATGAGCTTGCCTACTGCTTTCTTCACTTTCCTCGTCGACAGGCCATTCATGTACAACAGAGGTATGATCTCCTGTATTTCATCCATCTGCGTGACTCGAGGCGGCAGTATGAGGGAATGAAACGGCCCGCCGGCATCCCTCACCTGCGGCATCCGTATCCCGATGTCGCCGCTGCCGATCTTTACCGCCCTGGGCTTTGATCCGTTCCGCCTTCCTTTTGCCGAGGTGGTCCTCTCGTAATAGTCCCTCTCAAGGTGCGCCGTTATTTCTTCCTCTAAGGCCACCTGCAACATCATCCTCGCTCCTATCCTCGTCAACTCCCTCAACGGCGGCATCGCCATAAACTCTTCCAGATTCTCCTCGATGACTTTTTTCGCTTTCTTTGATAAACTTCTCTTCATGGGTATAATTCTCCTTTCTCTTTTAGAGATTGTTTAAACCATTGAGAATTATACCCTGATTCATATTTACAGAATTGATGTTACACTGTCTGTTAATTGTTTTATTCTGTTTATTAGGTATAAGTGATTTTACAGAAGGTCAAAATACTAAATACATTACTGAAAGTGGAATAACTATTAATGAAGATTCAAAAGGAATCCCTGATTGTATTGAAGGAGTAGGTACAATGCCCGGGAAAACAGTAAAGGTTCTTCTTTTTAGAAATAAATCCCGAGCGTTACTTGATGTCTCAGGATTTTTATGTGTTTCCAAAGAAGGGAAAGTTGCAAATATGACCAAAGCTTTCAAGCCTCATAAAATCATGTATGATATTGACAGAGATAATTGGATTAATGTTGTCACAATGGCATTGACCAAAGATGGATTTTTGCAAATAACCGATGAGAAAGGTAATTCATGGAAAATCGTATTCTTATCTTCAACTGAAGGGAAAATGGAAAAAATAAAAAAATAAAAACCAACATATCACTCTTGTGGCTTTCTAATAACCACACTACTATTGGGGGATTTCATTTTTCACATAAACGTAAATTTGCTCATTTACGTTTTTCGATAAAACTAAAAGAGTTTCGGTTAATACCATGTTATATAAAATTACTTTGCTGTTTAGTGTTTGGGTAAGTTTGTCTTAAAAAATCTTGAACCTATTCTCATAATACTCCCTCTTATCAATAACACCCTGTTTGTAGAGAGCCTTCCATCCTCTGCCTGATGTATCGATCTGTGTTGAGCCGAGAACAACAAAAGCTATAAATGCAATGATTCCTGCCAAGACAAACTCTCCGGGTGATGCGGTTCTCAATCTCCCACCGAAAATGGTAATCTTTCTTGAGTTCTCATCGAGGATTGGCACGTCTGAATATCTCAGATATGAAATTCAACTACGTCTTTGTCTTTTAAAATATAATTCTTCTCTACCCTCTGACCATCGAATTTCGCAGAGCCCCATATCCTGGCAAATTTCAGATTAAAGATGAAATCCTTGTGTATAACACTGGCGAGATCGAATACAGTAGAGCCTGATTGTATTGTAAATGGCTTTGACAGGTCAGGCTCTTTTCCCGGTGGTTTTGAATACACCCTGATAATCCCTGAAAGATCAAAAATTGCTCTCTTCAGTTCTTCGAGGTTATCTTTCCTCAGTGCTGAGATTGAAATGCACGTATAAACATTTTCATATTTCCGTCTGAGGCTTATAAAGTTGTCATCAGTATTCCGGAGGTCTTTTTTATTTGCAACAATAATCGCCCTTTTGTATACCCCAACTCTGTTTTCGAATTTCGAATTCCGAATTCCGGATTTCGAGATTATATGTATATTCCACCTTTCAAGTTGCTCAATAAGAAGTTCTGCCTGGACATCGGAGTCTTCTGTAAGGTCTACAACGAGCAGAAATGCATCTGCATACCTCAGAATACCTGATACCCACCCGTCAGTCGCCTCATTTCCTATCGGAGGTAGATCAACAAGCTGGAGATGTATATCCTCAAAAGGCATCATACCGGGCAGTGGGGTAAGTGTTGAAATAGGATATTCTGCAATTACAGGTGTAGCATTTGTCAGGCTTGCAAGCAGAGCGGATTTCCCGGAGTTTGGAAATCCTACAAGGGCTATCTGTGCTGCCCCTTCTTTCTGGACTACATAGAGATCTCCTCTGCCTCCCTTCTTTTTTCTTACTGCATCCTTTCTGAGTTGAGAGAGTCTTCTCCTTAAATCAGCCCTTAGTTTATCTGTTCCTTTGTGTTTCGGAACTGTAGCTATCAGGTCTTCAAGTGCCGCAATCTTTTCTGCAGGCGCTACTGCCTGTTTAAACCTCTTTTCAGCCCCAAAATATTCTGGTGGAAGATTGGCCGGCATTTATGAAATTTTAACATAATAAAAGAAATCCTAAATTCGAAATCATAGAAGTCTGTCCGACTAATAAATCTCGATTAATTTGATCCTTGTCTTAAAAAGAACATTTTAATTGGGGAATAATCATCTTATTTGATTAAAAAATGAGTAAACAGGCAGAAATGTAGTTTTATATCAGTAATTTAGGGCAGCAAGAAAGGTAGCAAGAAAGGTCTTGACTTTTCAGGGGAGGTTCTGTAATATAAGGCAACTTTTTTTCTGGAGGTGGCATCTATGTCAGCTGCTGCAGAGAGACTTATAATGGATGTAGTTATTAACCCTGAGGTAATACCACATTTTGCTTCATATGCCTTCCTTGCATCGGCAATCCTGATTGTTGTAGCCCTTGTTGTAAGACAGACTGCAAAGCTTGTGCCTACAGGTATTCAAAACTTTATTGAGATTTTAGCTGAGACCATGCTGAAATTGTCAGAGGACACTATAGGACATCATTGGGGAAGGACCTTTTTCCCTCTTATCGGCACTATTTTTGTATTCATACTCCTCTCTAACTTGATGGGTCTCATTCCCGGTTTCGCTTGCCCTACAGCCAATCTGAATACAAACGCAGCGATGGCGGTACCGGTCTTTCTAATATATCAATTTTATGGACTGAGGGTTCATGGCATTAAGTACATAAATCATTATCTTGGGCCGATGCGTTCTTTGCCGGCCCTCCCGCTTATGATAATGATGTTTTTTATAGAATTAATCGGACATTTTGTAAGACCTGTTACGCTCTCTGTCCGACTTTTTGGCAATATGACAGCTAAACATATGCTGCTTTTCGTCCTTGGTTTGATGGTACCTGCCGTTGTTCCGGTCTTAATACTTTGTCTCGGTCTTCTGGTGAGCGTTATCCAGGCATATGTATTTGCCCTCTTGACCACTGCATATATTGCTGGTGCTGTTGAAGAAGCACATTAATTTTTAAATTTCGTTAAGGAAAGGAGGAAGCGAAGTGAAAAGACTGACAGCAATGATACTACTTTCGTTTGTTATGCTCTGTTTACTGGCTCCACTTGCGCTTGCTGAGGAAGCTGCTGCCCCTGAGGCCCAACAAGGCGGCCAATCGAAGATGTTTTATTATGGATTGGCAGCCATCGGCTGTGGTATTGCTATTGGCTTCGGAGCGCTCGGTGCTGGCATCGGACAGGGTATCGGTACAAGTAAGGCATGCGAAGGCATTGCCAGAAATCCAGCGACAGCAGGAAAGGTCACAACAACTCTCATCATCGGTCTCGCAATGATGGAGTCTCTGACAATTTACGCCCTTGTTGTGGTCCTGATAATCCTCTTTGTGAATCCGTTCAAGGTTTAAGACGAATAATTCTCTTTAAAAAGAAAAAGGGCAGATATCCTGCCCTTTTTCTTTTTTGCAGCCCACAATAGTTTTTAGAAAGGAATAAGCAACCTTGACACCAGATGGCACTTACCACATAAGCTACACCTATCAGCAATGATGATTGAACAAACTATTTATTCAAGGCTGAGACAGAAGGCTATTAAAACAGCAGAAATACTTGGTGTGCCATCTTTTTATATCGATCACGGAATCGAATTGGAGATATCCCGCGAATCCCTGAAAACAAACATGCTTATAAAAAAATGTCGGTCTTATATGGATGAGGCATCAATGGATTCCGGACATGGTCTATCTCATGCCGAGGCAGTTGCACTTGATGCAGGAATCCTCATACAAGTCGAGGGCAAGCTTCAGAACATGGACAGCGGATTGATGAGCGAGATGGTAGCCTATGTTCAGATGGCAGCGATGCTGCACGATATAAAGCGCAAAGAGAAAAACCATACCATCGCCGGAAGCAATGAGGCGGGAATGATACTAAATGATTTTCAGATAGAAGAAAGATATAAACGATATATAGTAGCTGCCATTAGAAATCATGAGGCATTTAAAAAGGTTCTTGATTCCGAAGACGAGATAGCAAAACTAATCAGCGACTCCTTATATGATGCAGACAAGTTCAGGTGGG
>Ga0299912_10003543_pt1 | contig 12736 bp, 16 predicted proteins | sample RVTome_2_FD_207667 | JGI IMG/M metagenome (GOLD analysis project Ga0299912, IMG submission 207667) | Soil microbial communities from uranium-contaminated site in the Upper Colorado River Basin, Wyoming, United States - RVT95D214 (version 2) ...
GTGCGGCCGAACCCGTCCGTCTCGACGAGCCCCCTCGCCGTCTTTACGCCGAGCGATTCCAGCCCGAGGCCGTCGACGTTGCCGACGACGCCCACGGCGGAGATCATGCGCTCGGCCGTCAGGCGCTCGCGCTTGCCGCCACCGAGCTCGATGTCGGCGGTGATGCTATTTTTGCCCTTCTCGACGCCCACGACGTTGGCGCCGGTGAGGATCCTGATGCCTTCCTTCTCGAAGGACTTACGGGCGAGCCCGGCGATCTCGGGGTCCTCGGCGGGAAGGATCTCGGGCAGGATCTCCACGACGATAACTTCCGCGCCCAGCGCGCGGTAGAAGGAGGCGAACTCGATACCGATGGCGCCGGAGCCGGCGATGAGCAGCGAGCGAGGGATCGTGGTCGGTACCATCGCTTCGAAGTAGGACCAGATCAGTCCGCCATCGGGCTCCATGCCGGCAAGCGCGCGGGGCCGCGCGCCTGTAGCGAGGATGATGTGGCGGGCGGTGTAGCGGCCGGGGCCGCGAGCATCCTTCGGCGCCCCGGGATTGTCGGCGCCGGCGCGCGGAGACGGGGCGACGACGTCGACGGTGCCTTGACCCGCAAGGCAGGCTTCGCCCCAGATGATGTCGATGCCGTTCTTCTTGAGTAGAAAGCCGACGCCGGTATTGAGCTCGCCCGCCACTCGCCGCGATCGTCCGACCAGCGCTTTGAGGTCAATCTCGACCGCGCCCTTAACCCCCACGCCGAACTCATTCGCCTTGCCGATCTCGTGGAAGATCTCGGCCGCGCGCAGCAGCGCCTTGGTGGGAATGCAGCCCCAGTTGAGACAGATGCCGCCCAGATGCGCGTGCTCGACGACCGCCGTGCGCATGCCGAGCTGGGCGGCGCGAATGGCGGCGACGTACCCGCCGGGCCCCGCGCCAATGATGATCACATCATAATCGGTGGAGCTCACGCGGCGCTCCTAGTAGAAGGCCCCGGCATGCTCGACGCCAAGGCCCGATGATCCTTCGGCAGATACGCTGCGACGACGGCGCGCTGGCCAATCTAAACGTGACAGCGGGCGCCGAGGTACTTGTCGAGCAAGCGATTGTAGAGATCGGCCTGCGCCTTCTGTGCAGGCGACAGCTTCTTTCCGGAATTCTGCCGCTCGATGATGCTCGGCACGCCCTGGCTGTCGAGGCGGTTGAGGTTGGAGCGGATCGATTGGCACGTTTCGCCGGCGCTGAGCTCCCTGGGGCCGGGATCGCTGCCGCTGCCGGCGCTGTCGCTGGCGCATCCGGCGAGCAACAACATCAGGGCAGCCGTCGAAGGTCCAACGTAGGAACGCACCCGCCGCACAATCCCCGACACCGTGCCCTCCGCCTGAAACCGAGTAGCCAAGGCGCTTTTCACCACAGGGGCCTGCGGCGTGCAACCCCTCTCGTTGGACCGCAGAGAAATCATGCAGCATGCGAGGCGCTCACGCACCGGGAGCGCCTCAAATGTGTGCATCTCGCGGCGCTAAGCCTTATGGCGCCGGCATGCTCGAGCTGTCGGCAACGGGCGTCGCGGCCGGAGTGCTGGCTTGCGGTGCCATCGCCGCCGCTACGGGCTTCGGCGCCGGAACCGGTGGCTTCGCCTTCGCTGCAACCTTAAGTGCGGCTGCAGTCGCGGCCGGCTCGGTCGTCGCTGCCGCAACGGTCGGGCGCGGCGGGAAGTTCGAGCACTTCGTCTGGAACTCCGTGTTGGCCTTGTTCAGCTCGTCGGCCTTGGCGAGATCGGTCGACTTGAGCTTGTATTTCTTGGCCGCGGCCTTCGAGACCTTGTCGGAAACGCCTTCGCCGTTCAGCGCCTCAATCTGCGAGGCGAGCGTCAAGCAGACGGCGTCTTGGGATTTCGACGCCTGCTTCGTCGCGTTCTGCTGCTGATCGATCGAAGATGTGTTGAAGCCGCTCGGAGCAAGCGTGCCGTCTTGGGCACACCCTGCGAGCAGGCAGATAAGAGCTATGGCGGAAGCCGCTGTCGAGCGCGCCTTCATGGGGGGTTACTCCAAGGGCTAGAATCAATCCGGATACGCCCACGCTGTGCTCCCGCTTCTAGTCTTGCCCTGGGCCACCGGCAAGCAACTGCCCTATTCTTAAGCTCTCAGGGCTCATTTGGGAGCAGCAAATTTGGGGAAAGTGCTCGGACGTGGCCAATGGGCCACAGCTAGAATGGTCATGCAGCCCCGGTGCTTAGCGGTGCCGATTCGTTCTGTGATGCGAGCAAAGGCGGCTAAACCAGCATCCGTACAGGATCTTCCACGAAGGTGCGAAAGGCGGCCAGGAGCGCCGCGCCAGTGGCCCCGTCGACCACCCTATGGTCACAGGAGAGTGTCACATTCATCACGGTCGCCGGCTCCAGCCGCTCGCCGGTGACGACCGGGCGGCGCTCGGCGGCTCCAACCGCCAAGATGCTCGCATGCGGCGGGTTGATCACCGCGTCGAAGCTTTTGATGCCGTACATGCCGAGGTTGGAGATCGACGTCGTTCCGCCCTGGTACTCGTGCGGAGCGAGGCGCCGCCTGCGCGCGCGCTCCGCAAGATCGCGCATCTCGTTGGAGATTTCGGAGAGCGACTTCATCTCCGCGTGATGCACGATGGGCGTGAACAGGCCGCCTTCGATGGCCACGGCGACGCCGACATCGGAATACTTGTGGCGCAGCATGCCCGCCTCCGTCCACGTGGCGTTCGCCGCCGGCACTTCCTGCAGCGCCAGCGCCATCGCCTTGATGATGAAGTCGTTGACGGAGAGCTTATAGGCGCGCGGGCCCTCGCACGGTGCCGAGGCGTTCATGCGCTCTCGCGCGCGCAATAGCTCGTCAAGCCGACAATCGATCGACAGGTAGTAATGCGGGATTGTCTGCTTGGCGAGTGTCAGCCGCTCGGCAATGACCTTGCGCATCTTGTCGTGCGGAACGAGCTCGTAAGTCCCCTTGTCGTACAGCGCAAGGATCTTGTCGTCGGCCAGCGCTGGAATGGAGGCACGAGGTGGAGCCGGTGTGGTGGCGACCTCTTGCCGACTGCTGCCGGCGGCGGTGGACTTGGCAACGCCCGACGACAGGGCTTTCTCGACGTCGCGCTTGATGACGCGGCCGCGCGGCCCCGAGCCTTCCAAATGCTCAAGATCTAGTCCTGCCTCGCGAGCCAAGCGTCTGGCAAGCGGGGAAGCGGCGATGCGCCCCTTGGCGTCACTGAGTATTCCGGCCTCGCTCATCGATCGTCTCCTGCCGCCGCGGTCAGTGCTTCAGCTGGCCCCTGAGGCTTCCGGAACCCGACGCCGCGGTTTCGAAACTCGTGGTGAAGGCGTCGCGTACGGCGGCGCGCGCCTCCTCCTCCTGCATGTAGCCGTTGAGCGCCGCGGATTTCGCGACGTGGTGTCCTATCTCGGCGAGAAGACGCCCCCATTCGGCGGTCTGATCGCCGAACGCGGACGAGTTGAGCGAAACGAGCAGTGCGCCGTCGCCGATCCACGCGCGCAGGACCTCGACCGCGGATTCCGCGTCCGCGACGCCGTCCGGCGGGTCGAGCTCAGCGGGAAGTTCGTCGTCCATACCGCGTACTCCGTGACGTTCTAAACGTAGAGGACCTGCTTCACCGCAGCGACGACGCGCGCCGCCGAAGGCAGGGCGAGCTTTTCCAGATTAGCCGCATAGGGCATCGGAACGTCAGCGCCCGATACCTTCGCCGGCGGCGCATCGAGGTGGTCGAACGCCTGCATCGCCACCTGCGCGCAGATTTCCGAGCCGACCGAGCACACGGGCCACGCCTCTTCCACGGTCACGATGCGGTTCGTCTTGCGCACCGATACCAGCACCGTCTCGAGGTCGAGGGGACGCAACGTGCGCAGGTCGATCACCTCCGCCTCTATGCCGTCCCTGGCCAGCAGCTCGGCTGCCTCCAGCGCGTAGACCATGCCGCGGGCGAAGGAGACGATGGTCACGTCGCGTCCCGGCCGTGCAATGCGCGCCTTGCCGATTGGTACCAGCCAGTCGTCGATTTTCGGCACCGGGCCGTGCACGCCGTAGAGCAGCTCGTTCTCGAGGAAGACGACCGGGTTGGGATCGCGGATCGCCGATTTGAGCAGTCCCTTGGCGTCGGCCGGATTGGAAGGCGCGATGACCTTGAGGCCAGGAACGTGCGCATACCACGCCGAGTAGCACTGGCTGTGCTGGGCGGCGACGCGCGCGGCCGCCCCGTTCGGCCCGCGGAATACGATCGGCACCCGCATCTGGCCGCCCGACATGTAATGCGTCTTGGCCGCCGAATTGACGATCTGGTCGATCGCCTGCATGGCGAAGTTCCAGGTCATGAACTCGACGATGGGCTTCAGGCCCGCGAACGCCGCGCCTACACCGACGCCGGTGAAGCCCTGCTCCGTGATCGGCGTGTCGATGACGCGCCGCTCGCCGAATTCAGCGAGCAGATCCTGGCTCACCTTGTAGGCGCCCTGATACTGCGCGACCTCCTCGCCCATGAGGAAGACGTCGGCATCGCGACGCATCTCCTCGGCCATGGCGTCGCGCAAGGCTTCGCGCATCGACAGCGTGACCATGGCCATGTCGTTGCCGAGCTCGCTCTCGGCCGGTGCCGGAGTGGCGGGAGGGACATCGCGCGGCGCCGGGAGCGGCTCCGGCCCTGCTTTGGTCTGCTGGGGCGCGGGTTCGCTTGGTGGCGCGGCTTTAACGGCAGCCACCGGCTGGGCGTCGTCCTCGGTGGCGATGACGGCGATCGGCGTGTTGACCCTGACGCCCTCGGTGCCGGCTGGAACGAGGATCTTGGCGAGTTTGCCCTCGTCGACCGCCTCGACCTCCATGGTCGCCTTGTCGGTCTCGATCTCGGCGATCACGTCGCCCGCCTTGATCTCCTGGCCCTCGCTGACCAGCCATTTGGCAAGCGTGCCCACCTCCATGGTGGGCGATAGCGCCGGCATCAGGACTTCGGTCGGCATCTATGGCTCGCTTGAAATCGATGAAGAGCACACTGGTGTCATCCCGGGGCTTGTCCCCGGGATCCATCTCACCGCATACTCGACGCTGAAATTTGAGTGCACATTGTGCTGAGCTTCTTTGTCTACATCCTCGCCAGCAGACCGCGAGGGACACTCTACATTGGCGTGACCAACGGCCTGATCCGTCGCGTCGAGCAGCACGGAGAAGGAATTGGGTCGAGCTTCACCCGCAAGTACCGAGTTCACAAGCTTGTTTGGTTCGAGGAGCACGCTGACGTGCGTGATGCGATCCAGCGCGAGAAAACCATGAAGGAATGGCCCCGCACATGGAAGATCAACCTGATCGAGCGAACCAACCCGCACTGGATCGACCTCTATCCCTCGCTGCCTGGTGTGCGTCCTGTTCCTTGGGATTGGTACCTCGGCGCACTGGATCCCGGGGACAAGCCCCGGGATGACAACTAGCGCTCCGCGCGAATTATGCGCGGCGGTCAAATCAGCACGTCCGTATAGAGCTCGGCCGGATCGGGCTCGGGGTCGGCAAGCGCGAAATCCGCCGCGGCGTTGACTTCATCGCGCACCTCCCGGTCGATCTTTTTCAGCTCGTCCTCGCCGAGGCCGCCCTTCAAGAGGCGCGTGCGCACTTGCTCGATCGGGTCGTGCGTCTCGCGCACGTGCTGCACCTCCTCGCGCGTGCGGTACTTCGCCGGGTCGGACATTGAGTGGCCCCGATAGCGATAGGTCGTCATCTCGAGAATGGTCGGTCCTTTGCCGGCGCGAGCCTGCGCGATGACCTGCGCTCCCGCGGCGCGGACCTCTTCCACATCCATGCCGTCGACTTGCTCGCCGGGAATGGCGAAGGAGGCGCCGCGCTGGGACAGGTTCGTCGTCGACGACGAGCGCTCGATGGAGGTTCCCATCGCGTATTTGTTGTTCTCGACGATGAACACGACCGGCAGCTTCCACAGCTCGGCCATGTTGAACGCCTCGTAGACCTGGCCTTGGTTGGCCGCACCGTCGCCGAAGTAGCACAGGCAGACGCGGCCATTGCCGCGGTACTTGTCGGCAAAGGCGAGGCCCGCTCCGAGCGGCACGCAGGCGCCGACGATGCCGTGGCCGCCATAGAAGCCCTTCTCGGTCGAGAACATGTGCATCGAGCCGCCCTTGCCCTTGGAGCAGCCGCCACGCCGGCCAGTCAGCTCGGCCATGACGCGCTTGGGCTCCATGCCGGCGGCGAGCGTATGGCCGTGGTCGCGGTAGGCCGTGATCACCTGATCGCCGGGCTCCAGCGCCAACTGCATGCCGACGACGACCGCCTCCTGCCCGATATAGAGGTGGCAGAAGCCGCCGATGTGCCCCATGCCGTAAAGCTGCCCCGCCTTCTCCTCGAAGCGGCGGATGAGCAGCATCTTTCGGTAGGCGTCGAGTTGCTCCTCGCGCGTGAAGCCCGGCGTGCCTGCCTTCGTGGAGGCGGCTTTGCCCTTGCCGGCCGCAGAGCCTGCCGCCGGGTGCGTGCACGAAGATTTGGCTGGCGCCATCAGATCACCTCGTTCGGCAGCGACCGCTCCAATGCCGCATTAGTCGCGGTACTCCGCGAGTCGAAGCCTACAAGAGCGCATCGGCGATGGCCAGAATGACGCCGGGCCGCGCCGGGACGGCCTGATGAGGGATTTTTGGGGAAACGCTAAGGCCGGGTGACGACCTGGTCCTTGGGGCGGACAAAGCCCAGGACGTCTCTGGCGATCTCTTCGACGAGATCGGAGTCGGGTTGCTCGGGCGACAGAAGGGCTACGTCGCGCTCGAGCTTGGCGCGCACGGCCTCGAGGCTTTTGATCTCGAACTCCAACAGAGCTGATCGCTCGATCAGCGCGGATCGCACCTCGAGGCCGTGCCGGCCATAGATTGCATGATTGACGAAGTAGGCCGTCAAACCCAGGCAGAGAAGCAACACCGTCGCCTGCCTTGGCCTCGAACGCCGATCATGTTTGTTTGGCTGACGCAGCACTTGGGTACGCTGCACAAAACTGGTGGACACCATCTTTATGACACCGGCTTCTTAATTCGAGGTAAAGTCGTGTCCCGCTTCTTGTGCTGCGCGCATTTTCTTTTCGTGGCTTAGGCCGTGTGCCGGCCGCGGATCACGCTCTTGCCGGCGTAACGCGCGACATCGCCCAGCTCACCCTCGATGCGGATCAGCTGATTGTACTTCGCCAGCCGGTCGGAGCGGCACAGCGAGCCCGTCTTGATCTGCCCGGCGTTGGTGGCCACCGCGAGGTCGGCGATCGTTGCATCCTCCGTCTCGCCGGAGCGATGCGAGATGACGGCCGTGTAGGCGGCACGCTGCGCCATGGAGACCGCATCGAGCGTCTCCGACAGCGTGCCGATCTGATTGACCTTGACGAGGATCGAGTTGGCGATACCGCGCTCGATCCCCTGTGCCAGCCGCTCGGTGTTGGTGACGAACAGGTCGTCGCCGATCAGCTGGCAACGTGCGCCCAGCGCCTGCGTCAGCGCCTTCCAGCCCTCCCAATCGTCCTCCGACATGCCATCCTCGATGGAGATGATGGGGTAGCGCGACACGAGGCCTTCCAGATATTTGACCATGGCGGCCGCATCGAGCGTCTTGCCCTCGCCGGCGAGCGTGTACTTGCCGTTCTTGAAGTACTCGGTGGCGGCGCAGTCGAGCGCCAGCATCACGTCCTCGCCCGGCTTGTAACCGGCGCCCTCGATGGCGCGCATGATGAAGGTGAGGGCCTCGTCGGCCGATTTTAGATTGGGTGCAAAGCCGCCCTCGTCGCCGACATTTGTGTTGTGGCCCGCATCCTTCAACGCCTTCTTCAGGGTGTGAAAGATCTCCGCACCCATGCGCACCGCGTCCGCGACGGAGTCTGCCGCGACCGGCATGATCAGGAACTCTTGGATGTCGATCGGATTGTCGGCGTGCATGCCGCCATTGACGATGTTCATCATTGGCACCGGCAGAACATGCGCGGCCGCTCCGCCCAGGTAGCGGTAGAGCGGCAGTCCGCTCGTCTCGGCTGCGGCTTTGGCGCAGGCCAGCGAGACGCCGAGGATGGCGTTGGCGCCGAGCCGGCTCTTGTTGCGCGTGCCATCAAGCTGGATGAGGGCCGCATCGACCCCGCGCTGGTCCTCGGCGTCCATGCCGGCCAGCGCGTCGAAGATCTCGGTGTTGACCGCGTCCACCGCCTTGGTGACGCCTTTACCCAGGTAGCGGGTCTTGTCGCCGTCGCGCAGCTCGACGGCCTCGTGCGCTCCCGTGGAGGCGCCCGACGGCACCGCGGCGCGGCCCATGGCGCCGTCCTCGAGCACGACATCGACCTCGACTGTCGGATTGCCCCGGCTGTCGAGAATCTCGCGGCCGATGATGTCTACGATGGCGGTCATGGTCGTTACCTTATGAGTTGCGAGCCGCGGGGAGGCATGGGAGGGTCCGGCGCGTTTTAGCCGCTCTTGGGTGAAGCGCAAAGGCCCGAAAATGCCGGCCCATCCCGCGGGCCGCTCCGAGCCGATAGGAGGAGCCTCCATGCCAGAGGCCAGAACATATTCCGGCGGCTGCCACTGCGGCAGCGTGCGCTATGAGGTGGAGGCCGACCTCGGCCAGATCGTGGTGTGCAATTGCTCGATATGCCGCAAGCGCGGCACGCTACTGACCTTCGTCCCGGCGGCCCAGTTTCGCCTGGGCAGCGGCGAGGACAGGCTCACCGACTACCAGTTCAACAAAAAGATCATCCATCACCTCTTCTGCGCGACGTGCGGCGTCGGCCAGTTTGCACGCGGGCGCGGTCCCAACGGCGCTGAGATGGTCGCGGTGAATGTGCGCTGCCTCGACGACGTCGATCCCGACGCGCTGAAGATCACGCCTTTCGACGGCGCCAGCCTCTGATCGCGGCAACGGCTCAGACAACATGACGACGGACGCGGCATTGGTGCTCTTCTCCGGCGGGCAGGATTCGACCGTCTGCCTCGCCTGGGCGTTGGCCCTCTATGAGCGCGTCGAGACCGTCGGCTTCGCCTACGGCCAGCGGCATGCCGCCGAGCTTGGGCAACGCGCGCCGCTGCGCGACGCGCTTGCCAAGCTCGATCCGCGTTGGGCCGAGCGGCTCGGGCCCGACCACATGCTCGAGCTGCCCGAGCTGGGGCGTTTGAGCGATACCGCGCTCACGCGAAACGCTGAAATCGAAATGACGGCGGCGGGTCTGCCGTCGACATTCGTGCCCGGCCGCAACCTACTGTTCTTCACCTACGCCGCCGCGCTTGCCTACCGCCGCGGCATCCGCACGCTCGTCGGCGGCATGTGCGAGACCGATTACTCAGGCTATCCCGATTGCCGCAACGAGACGCTTCAAGCACTTGGCAAAGCCATCTCGCTCGGCACCGACACGCAGTTCACGCTCGAGACGCCGCTGATGTGGATCGACAAGGCCGGCACCTGGGCGCTGGCCGAGGAGCTCGGCGGGGCGCCGCTCGTCGAGCTCATCGTGGAAGACACGCACACCTGCTACCTCGGCATCCGCTCGCGCCGCCACGCGTGGGGCTACGGCTGCGGGCACTGCCCGGCGTGCGCCCTGCGCGCCAAAGGATGGGAGACATGGCAAGCCGCGAAAACCTGATCCGCGCCGTAGACCTGGCAATTGCCGGCGACTGGGAAGCGGCGCACGCGCTCGCCCAGGGCCACGAAGGCGATCCGGCGGCCGACTGGCTGCATGCCGTGCTGCACAAGATCGAGGGCGACACCGGCAACAGCCGCTATTGGTATCGCCGCGCCGGGCGCGCGTTCGATGCCTTCTCCGATACAGACGCCGAACTCGCCGCGTTGCACGCGTCGATTCTCGCGGAGTGATGCGACGCACTATACCCTTCAATCGCCATCATAGTCCTTAGGTACCTCAATCGACTCCCACTGGTTCGCTACTTCACCGCAGGCCCGTTCCAATCTCTTGATGTGCGTTTCGAGCCGATCGTGAACGGCCACGATCTCGCCGGCCCGTGGATCAATTACCATGCACCTGTCGCGAAATGGCTCACCCCGTTCCGGGTAGTGCGCGGCCAAGTGCTGGTGGATAAGCACCGCAACGAACCGGTTTACCGCAGTTCGCTGCTCCTCGCGGCGCATTCGTGTCGTTGGCCTCTTCGCGTCATGAGCCATAGGTCCCTTTGTTGCGAACTGTATTATCGCCGCTCCCGAGCGAGACGTACCGTCATCCGAATCTGATACGGTCACGAAGAGATCTAACCAGATGCTGACCGGAACTTGGCCAAGGACCAAAGGTGGTTGGTTGTGAGGAGCTCCTTCAAAGCCTATTCCACCCAACCCAAGCCGCTGACGCATGCTCTCGAACAGCGTGAGAGCCTCAAGATTTCTCTGCGCGGTCTCCCGTTGAAAGTCGCTCAAGAGTGGCGCCTCAATCTTCCGCGTTAACGCCGTCTTGACCTGTTCGATGGTTGATTCGTTACGTCGGATGTCTGCCAAGTAGGCGTTCGCGGCACGCCGTGCCTCTCCCAACTGGTGGATCGGTGCTATTCGTTGATACCGGGCTGCCTGTAGAAGCGTCGCCCGTTCCAAGGGGTCTGATGCGACGCAGTACTGAGCAAGGCTCAGCGCATTGAGACGCGGAGTTTTGTACTGCTTGTATTTCTTTTTTGGGGAGACTTCTGTCATGGAAGAATTGCTCCTGCGCGCGCACGTTGGCGACGACCGCGAAATCTGGATTTCCGAAGTCTCCAGCGCTACGTTCTCAGCCAATAACCTGGATGACCTGGGAACGGAGGACGGTTACTTCCTCATGATCGGGAGCCGTACGCCCGGGGGGCTTGGCGCCCGTGTCTTGGCCAAAACAGCCTCGGTTCACGCAGCACTTGAGCTCTTCGACTTACTGACGTGCAATTCTGTGGTGATTTACGTGCCGGGGGAGGAGCGCCATTCGGGTTCGGATTGCGTGATCACACACTTCAAGCGTCCAGCGTCCGGTCGGTAGGTGATCGAGCGACCCGCTTCAGGCGAATCACTTCTAGCACAAAAGTCCTTGAACTGTCAGAGCCCTGATGAACCGTTGGCCACTCTTTTTCCGCGGACTCATATTCCCGTTCATCGTCCTCGCAGTGTCCATGCCGGCGAATGCACAGGAGAACGCCGCACTGCCCGACCATCTGACCTTCGGCTACGAGGAGGAGGGAAAGGTCGACGCGACCCAGGCCGGCTGCGAGGCGTTCGTCAAAGACATGGTCGAATGGTCCGAACCCGAGATGAAGAAGGCGATCGCGGACGTGTGCGGTGCGCGCAAGCGGCACGTCGATGCCTATGCCGCCATCCAGAAAAGCTACAAGGCGCTTGTCACGCAGATCCGCGAGGATCCGCGGCTCGAGCAAGCGTCCTCCGTCAAAGGCCTCGAGACGATGGTCAAGGCTTGCATCGACCACAAAACGGGTCTCACCCCCGGCGGCCACAACATCGCGATTGACATAATTCCAAACGATATCGCGGCCGAATGCCTGACCATGGGCAAGCACTTGCTCGACGATGAAACGTCCTGGTTGACCACCGATCCCGAGACGCACACGCGTTATTCGCCGTAGCAAGTGCGGCTCTCGCAGTTACTGAAAAGTTCCAATTGGCGCGTGCGGCAAACGGCGCACGTGAACGGGCCATTAGGCGGCTCGAAACGTTGCGCATGCGATCGCATATCAGGGATCGGTATAGTGGCTGCACCCGAGCTGAGCTGAACGAAGCCGAGGAGAATCCCCCATGGGCGATATGAGCAAAGCTGCCGAGCGTCGCAAGGCGCCGCTGCAGACACCGAGCCACTACGATAGCAACGCCATCCGCGATTTGTCGGGAGCGCTCACCGCGCTGCTGGCAGACAGCTTCGCGCTCTACCTCAAGACCAAGAACTTCCATTGGCACGTCAGCGGTCCGCACTTCCGCGACTATCATCTCATGCTCGACGAGCAGGGCGATCAGATTTTCGCCATGACCGACCCGCTCGCCGAGCGCGTGCGCAAGATCGGCGGCACCACGCTGCGCTCCATCGGCCACGTCGCGCGCCTGCAGCGCGTCGAGGACAACGACGCCGACTACGTGACGCCACAGGACATGCTGGCTGAACTGCGTAACGACAACAAAGATCTCGTCGGACGGCTGCGCGAAGCGCACGAACTCTGCGAGGAGCACGAGGACGTGGCGACCGCCAGTCTCATCGAAGTCTGGATCGACGAGACAGAGCGTCGCGTGTGGTTCCTGTTCGAGGCGACGCGCACTCCGCACGCTCCTTGAAGTTCAGGGCGGACGCGTGCACTGAGTTAGAGAGGTGACGCATCGGGGGCCGGTTCGGCCCGTGTTGGTGTGTGAAGAAGGCGCGCTCATACGGGTGGTGCACACTCCCCCGTTGGTGCGCTTCAGAGGGGGGCTCATGTCAGGGCTACTGCCCTATGCGAAAGAAAGCGAAATAGGCAGCCCCCGAGACCTGGCCCGGTTTTGACCGCAGTACTGTCCTACGGAACTGTCGTGATTTTCGGTGCTTTCCTGACTAGACTTTAGGTGTCCTAAGTCGACGGTGAGGGTGTCCTAAGTTGTGATGCCCGCCACCGGGGAGAAACGGCATGAAATATTTGCTGGCCTTAGGCAGCTTATGCATTTTCGCTCTAGGCTCTGCCCCCAATGCCCAGTGGCCGCATCCACCATGTCGGTGTTCGATACCAGGCGTGAACTCCGTCAGGTGCATGCCCCAAACAATGTGCAATGATTTTCGGGGC
>Ga0299912_10003544_pt1 | contig 12735 bp, 13 predicted proteins | sample RVTome_2_FD_207667 | JGI IMG/M metagenome (GOLD analysis project Ga0299912, IMG submission 207667) | Soil microbial communities from uranium-contaminated site in the Upper Colorado River Basin, Wyoming, United States - RVT95D214 (version 2) ...
TCGGCGTCATTTCAGGCGGCAAACCTGCGCTCACCCACTCCATCGAAGGCGCAGAGGACGACGCTAAAGCCGGCGCGCGTGACGTGGCCGCGTTGAACGTCAATGAGCGCGACAGTGTTGTGGGCATCGCCGCCAGCGGGCGCACACCGTACGTGATCGGCAGCATGGCTGAGGCGCGCAGGCGGGGCGCGTTCGTCGTGAGCCTGGCCTGCAATCGTCCCTCGCCGATGCAAGACCTGGCGGACGTGGGCATCGCGCCGCTCACCGGCCCCGAAGTCATCACCGGCTCCACGCGGCTCAAAGCCGGCACCGCGCAAAAGCTGATACTCAACATGCTCTCGACCGGCGTGATGATTCGCCTGGGCAAAACGTTTGGCAATCTGATGGTGAACGTCCAGCCGACGAATGCCAAGCTGCAAGCGCGCGCCCGGCGCATCGTCGAGCACGCCTGCAGCCTCACGCCGGATGAAGCGGCCGCCACACTCGAGGCCTGTGGAAGTGTCCAGGTTGCCATCGTCTCCACGCTCGCAAGAGTGACGCCCGACGAAGCGCGGCGGAGGCTGGAAGCCGCCGGCGGGATCATTCGCAAGGCTCTGCGCGAAACGTGACCATTCGTCACACTTACGTGTGACACATTGATTTGCGGTGAAACGGAAACCATGACGAATCAGAGTAAATCATTTTTGATCGGGATAGACGGCGGCGGCACCAAGACCGTTGCGCTTCTTTCCGACCTGGATGGGCGCGTGTTGGGTCATGGCCTGGGCGGCCCGTCAAACTATCAGGTCGTCGGTCTGCGCGTCGCGGGCGATTCGATAAACCAAACCGTTCGCGCCGCATTTGCCGACGCGAACGTAGAGCCTGTTCCACCGCGCGCCATCTGCCTGGGACTTTCGGGCGTGGATCGGCCCGACGATTATGCCGCGTTCCGCGCCTGGGCTGACGAGCAAATGCCCGGCACGCCAACCGTGATCGTCAACGACGCGATGCTGGTCATGGCGGCGGGCACACCCGCAGGCTGGGGCGTCGCGATGATCAGCGGCACCGGCTCCATCGTCTATGGGCGGGCGCAGGATGGACGCATGACGCGCGCAGGCGGCTGGGGCTACCTGCTCGGCGACGAAGGCAGCGGCTATGACATTGGCCTGGCCGCGCTGCGAGCGGTCGTCCGCGCCGACGATGGGCGCGCCCCGCAGACGGCCCTCACGGGCATGATCCTGGAGCACTGGTCCCTGGCGGCGCCGCAAGGCTTGGTCAGCCAGATGTACTTTGGGCCGGTGCCCACGCAAAAGATCGCGGCGCTGGCCTCTGTCGTCGAAGGGGCCGCTTTCGCTGGCGACCCGGTCGCGATCAAGATTCTGCGAAAAGCCGGTCACGAGTTGGCATTGGCTGTGAGCGCTGTCGCCCGGCGATTGGAGCTGCCAGGCCCAATCCCTTGCGCGCTGGCCGGCAGCACGATCGTCAAGGGGCGCATCGCGCGCCAGATGTTTATCGAGGCCGCTGCGTCGCTCGGCCTCCAACTCGACCCGGTGACGCCAGTCTCTGAACCGGCGCAAGGCGCGCTGAGGCTGGCGCGCGAGTCGCTGAGGGAGGCGACGTGAAAATCCGCCCCATGCGCGAAAGTGACATCACGCCGCTGGCCCGCTTGATGGCGTCCACTCCACTTTGGCAGCGTTACGACATCGCCGAAGCCAGCGCCAGCAAGCGGCTCGCCGCTGGGCTGGCGGATGGAGCGACCATCGCCGTGGCCGAACTGGATGGCGAGCCGGTCGGTTTTATCTGGCGCGTCGAGCGCGGCGCATTCAATCGAAGCGGATACATCATGCTCATCGGCGTCAAGCCAGAGTTGCGCGGGCGCGGCATCGGCCAAGCTTTGATAGAGCACGCCGAGGCCAGCCTGTTCGCGAGTTCATCCGACATCTTTTTGCTTGTCTCTGATTTCAACTACGACGCGCAGAGATTCTACACACAGCTCGGCTATGAACAGGTCGGCGCGATTCCCGACTATGTCGTGCTGGGCATCACCGAGTTAATTTTTCACAAGAGCTTAACATGAGTTCACTACTTCATTCCGAGATTCTGGAACAACCCGCCGTCATACGGCGGCTGCTGGAGGCGGAAACAGAACGCGTGGCCGAAATAGGCGCCAGTCTCGCCAGTCGGGACATTCGCTACGTGGTGATTGCGGCGCGCGGCACGTCCGACAACGCCGCCCGTTACGCGCAATACGTCTTTGGCACGCAGAACCGGCTCACGGTCGCGCTGGCGACGCCTTCAATTTACGGCGTGTACAAACAGCCGCCGCGATTGGAGAGCGCATTGGTGATTGGCATCTCGCAATCGGGCCAATCGCCGGATATTGTCAGCGTCCTGCAAGAAGCAAGAAAGCAGGGCGCGCCGACCGTTGCCGTGACGAACGAGCCTCAATCGCCGCTGGCCGCCACCGCTGACCACGTGATTGGACTGCACGCTGGTCAGGAGCGCAGCGTTGCGGCGACCAAGACCTATACCGCGCAATTGGCCGCACTGGCGCTGCTTTCGCTGAGCATGACGGGAACGCCGCTCCGTCCCCATGCGCTGGATGCGGTGCCACAGGCGATTGAACAAGCATTGGCATCCGAGCCAAAGGCACAGGCGGCTGCCGAACTGATCGCGGGCAGCAATCGGTGTGTGGCCGTGGGGCGCGGGTTCAACTATGCGACGGCGTTCGAGGTCGCGCTCAAAATGAAGGAACTCGCCTACGTGGAAGCGGAGCCGTACTCGTCAGCGGATTTCATGCACGGGCCGATTGCGATGGTCGAGCCGGGCTTTCCGGTCGTGCTGGTGTCCATGGGTCAAACGATGCGCGGCGAAATCGCGGCGCTGGGCGAATCCGTCCGCGAGCATGGAGCGAACCTGGTGGTGCTGGGCGACGACGAAAGCCTCTGCCACCCCGGTGATGAGTGGATCCCAATTCCAGGCGGACTGCCCGAATGGCTCACGCCGCTGGTGGCAATTGTGCCGGGGCAACTCCTAGCTTATCACTTGACAATTGCGCGCGGCGGCGACCCGGATAGCCCACGCACCATTCGCAAGGTCACGCTGACCAAGTAAGAGTGGAAACGGAATCTCGCAACTGTGCTATCATTGCGCCTAAATCAAGCCAAAGGAGGTCGAGATGTCTATCAAACTTACGTGGTACGGTCACGCGGCGATGGGTCTGGAAGTTGGCCAGTACAAACTCCTGGTTGACCCGTTCCTCACCGGCAACCCGGCGGCAACGGTCACACCGGAAAATGTTCAGCCCGATTTCATTTTAATCTCGCACGGCCACGGCGACCATGTCGGCGACGCGGTCGCCATCGCCAAGCGCACGGGCGCAACGGTTATCAGCAATTTTGAGATCTGCAATTGGGTACAAGCACAAGGCATTAATGCTCACGCGCAGCACCTCGGCGGCGGGTTCAATCATCCCTTTGGCTACCTCAAGCTAACACTGGCCTTGCACGGTTCGGGTCTGCCCGACGGTTCCTATGGCGGCAACCCGGCAGGATTCCTGCTCACGGCTGAAGACAAAAAGATTTACCTGGCCTGCGACACCGGTCTGTTCGGCGACATGAAGCTCATTGGCGAAGAAGGCATTGACCTGGCCGTGCTGCCCATCGGCGACAACTTTACAATGGGACCGGACGACGCGCTGCGCGCAGTCAAGCTGCTCCAGCCCAAGCACGTCATCCCGGTGCACTACAACACCTGGGACCTCATCGCTCAGGATCCAGACGCGTGGGCCAGGCGGGTCGAAGCCGAGACCGCTGCCAAAGCGCACGTCATCAAGCCGGGCGAGAGCTTTTCTATTTGAGCTTGATCATCTGAACGGTGTATGGCTCGCCGCAGAGGCTGAGCAAGAGTCCCGGCACAGTCGGCGCCTCTGCGGTGAGCGCCTTGGATAAAAGAATCAAGTGAAGCTAGACCGAACAAGTCGCGCCCGATGGGTGGCTGCGGTCGTGGCGCTGATGGGATTTCTGAATGTCACCTCGTCGGCGTTTTTCCCACTGCCCGCCCGATTGCATTTGCTGCGCCAGATGCTGCCGATGGAAATCCTGCTCGGCTCGCGCAGCCTCAACCTGGTGGCAGGCTTTTTCCTGATTGCGCTGGCGTGGAACCTGGCCGAACGAAAGCGCATCGCCTGGCTGCTCACGGCCTGGCTCATGTTGATCTCGGCGCTGTCGCACGTTCTCAAGGGATTGGACGTGGCCGAGGCGGTTGTCGCTCTGGTCTTGCTGGTTCTGCTGTGGGCACTGCGCCGTGACTTTTCCGTGCGAAGCGACCCCGGCGTCATCCAGAGCTTGCTGTTTGCAACACCCTACGTGCTGATTCTCTTTTTTGGGTATACCCTCCTGGGTTTTTATCTGCTGCGCTACCAATTTCAGCCCCAGTTCGATTTGGGCGCAGTCATCCAGGACACGCTGAATCTGGCGACGTTTCAGGGCGGGCAGATTTACCAGGCGCACACACGGCAAGCGCGTTATTTCACCAGTTCTATCCCGCTGATGGCAGGCGCGGGCGCACTGTATCTGGTTTACAGCCTGATGCGCCCGGTGCTGCGACCGACGCCCGTCACACGACGCGACCGCAGCGTGGCCGCTCAGATTATCCGCCTATACGGGTCGAGCAGCATCGCGTATTTCGCGCTGGGTCACGACAAGAATTATTTCTTCAACGACGATGGCGGCTGCATCGTCCCTTATACACTCGTGCGCGATGTGGCGCTGGCCGCCAGCGATCCCATTGGCCCGAACGAAGACATCGGCCCCACGATTGACGCTTTCCGCGCCTTGTGTGATGAGAATGACTGGACACCTGCCTTTTACCAGGTGCACGAAACAAACCTGCCGCTTTATCGGGACGCCGATTTGGACGTGCTCAAGATCGGAGAAGAAGCGCTGTTGGATTTGCGCACTTTCCACACGCGCGGCCAAGCCCGCAAGGACCTCCGCACGGCCACGAACCGTGCCGGGCGCGAAGGGTGGCAATTCCTGTTTTTCGATCGACCCGTCGCCGACGAAGCGCTCGTCGCCCAACTTCAGGCAATCTCTGAAACCTGGATCGCGGACAAGTTCGGCGGCGAGATGGGATTCACGATGGGAGGCACACCTATCACGGGCGGTCACGAGACGCTGATGAGCGCTGTGACCGATGCCCAGGGACAACTATTGGCCTTTGTGACCTGGGCGCCGATGTATGCCGCGCGCGGCTGGGTCGTGGATTTTATGCGCCGCGCTTCGGATGCGCCCAACGGCGCGATGGAATACGCCATCACCGAGACGCTCAACCGTTTGCAGGCGCGAGGCGATCAGGTCGTCAGCCTGGGACTGGCACCGCTGGCCAATGCGGAGGCCGACGCCTCAGAGGCCATCCTTTCACTCGAAAAGGGCATCGAGCTGATTTACAACCGGTTCAACACAGCTTACGGGTGGAAGTCACTCCATGACTTTAAGAAAAAGTTCGACCCGCGTTGGGAGAGCCGTTACCTGATCTATCCGGGTCTGGCCGTTCTGCCGCGCGTGGCCTATGCCCTGGTGAATGCCCAGATGCCCAATTTTAGCTTGAACGACATGGCTAAACTCGTGCGCCCGTCGTGAGAACCTCCGACCATCCAAAACGCAAAACACTTGCATGGGCAGGTGTCCGAAATCCCACACCCAATGATCCAACTGCTGATTGACAATCCTTTGCTACTTTTGTTCGTCGTCGCCGCCATCGGCTATCCGCTGGGGCAAATCAAGATTCGAGGCAGCAGCCTGGGCGTGGCGGCCGTGCTGTTCGTGGGCCTGGCCGCCGGCTCGCTGCATCCCGACCTCAAGCTGCCCGAGGTTATCTACACGCTGGGGCTGGTGTTGTTCGTCTATACCGTCGGGTTGAGCAGCGGACCGGGCTTTTTCGCTTCGTTCCAACGCAAGGGCCTGCGCGACAACTTGCTGGCCGTCGGCATGATCGTCCTCGCGGCAGTGCTGGCCGCGCTCGCTCACGGCCTGCTCCATCTCAAGCCCACGCAGACCGCCGGGATGTTTGCGGGCAGTCTCACCAACACTCCGGCGCTGGCGGGCGTTCTAGAGTACATCAAAGCCTATGCGCCCAAAGCCTCGCTCGATCAGATGCTGGCCGAGCCGGTCGTGGGCTATTCGATCACGTACCCGATGGGCGTCGTCGGCATGATCGTCGCCATCGCCCTGACGCAAAATCTATGGAAAGTGAGCTATGCCGCCGAGGCGCAGAACCTCCAAGAGTATAACATCCACAAGCGGCTCTACAGCCGGGCCGTGCGCGTGACCCGGCTCAAGGCTACGCAGGCAACGATCAGCGAGCTGATTCATCAAAACAAATGGGGCGTGGTCTTTGGGCGCATGAAGCGCGACGATCACACTATCCTCCTCAAAGGAAACACACACTTGCAATTGGGCGATGTGGTGACGCTGGTGAGCACTCCGGAAGAACTGGATCGCATCACGAGTTTTCTAGGCGAACCGGGCGACCAGGAATTGGAATTCGACCGGAGCGTGATTGACTACCGGCGCATTTTTGTGTCCAACCCCAAACTCGCCGGCCGCCGCATCAAGGACTTGCACTTGCAACAGAGGTTCGGCGCCGTCATCACGCGCGTGCGGCGCGGCGACATGGAGCTATTGCCGCGCGGCGACACGGTGCTGGAACTGGGCGACCGCGTGCGCGTCCTCACCCAGCGCGAGCGCATGGACGAAGTGAGCACTTTCTTTGGCGACTCGTACCGCGCGCTGTCCGAGATTGACATTCTCACGTTTAGCCTGGGATTGGCGATGGGCCTCGTATTGGGCAGCATCCCCTTCCCGTTGCCCGGCGGACTCGTCTTCAAGCTCGGCTTTGCGGGCGGCCCGCTCATCATGGCGTTGATCCTGAGCATGGTGGGCCACACCGGGCCGATGACGTGGGCCTTGCCTTATAGCGCCAGCCTCACGCTGCGGCAGATCGGGCTGGTGCTCTTTTTGGCTGGAGTCGGCACGCGTTCAGGCTATGCGTTTATCACCACGCTCACCCAGGGCAACGGCGGCCTGATCTTTGCGGCAGGCACCGTCATCACTTGCGTCACCGCGCTGGCGACCTTGTGGATCGGCTACAAGCTGTGGAAGATTCCATTGAGCCTGCTCGCCGGGATGCTGGCCGGGCTGCAAACTCAACCGGCGGTGCTCGGTTTTGCGCTGGAACAAGCGGACAATGAATTGCCCAACATCGGCTATGCCACCGTCTATCCCGTCGCCATGATCACCAAGATCCTCGTCGCGCAATTGCTGCTCACCTTGCTGAGATGAAGAACCGCTAACCGGCGATTGCCCCGCGCAGCGCCACGCCCCCATCCGATGTGTGGTATATTTGGTTCTACGATACCGACAAGGAGATGCTTATGCGCGCAAGGCTCAACCGACTGCAACAACTTCACGGCTTCATGATCCACCAATCGCTGTATCCGGTTGTGCTATCCAGTCTGCTGGCCTGCGGCATTTTCGCCGGCCGAGTCTACCTGAGCCGGACGTGGACCTATCGCTTCCTGGTCTGGAATTTGCTCCTGGCTTGGGTGCCTTACGGGTGCAGTTTTTGGATTGCCTACCTGCGCCAGCGTCATCCCCGGCGTTGGTGGTATCTGGTGATCCCCGCCGGGCTGTGGCTCATCTTTTTTCCCAACGCTCCCTACATCCTCACTGACCTATGGCACTTGCAGGCGCGCCCGCCGGTTCCGATCTGGTATGACCTGGGAATGATCATCGCCTTTGCCTGGACTGGCTGCTTCCTGGCCATCGTCTCGCTGCGCGTCATGCAAACGCTGGTCAAGGCCCAGGTGGGCTGGCTGGCGAGCTGGGTGTTTGTGATCGCCACGCTGGGGCTGAGTGGGCTTGGCATTTACATGGGACGCTTCTTGCGATGGAACAGTTGGGACTTGGTGCTCCACCCACGCAGCATCCTGGCCGATGTGACCGCCTGGCTGGTCCATCCGCGCGGCCACTTGCAGATGTATGGCTTCACTTTGCTGTTTACGGCAGTTTTGCTTGTTTGCTACCTGACTTTCACCTCACTCCAGCATCACGAGCGACCCTGACATGCCGCAGCTTCCGCTGGACAAGGCTGCCATCTACTATCAAGAGGGCGGCCACGGGGCGCCGCTCCTGCTGCTCCACGCCGGATGGGGCCGCGCCATCAACGGCTTTGCCTATCAGCAAGACAAACTAGCCGACGAGTTCCGCATGATCGCCCCCGATCGGCGCGGCTATGGCCGCTCGACGCGCGTCGAAAAACTGGAGGCCGACTTTCACTGGCAGGCCGCCGACGATATGTTCGCGCTGCTCGATGCGCTGGACGCGCGCGAGACGCTCGTGTGGGGACACAGCGACGGCGCCGTCATCGGCGCGATCATGGCCATCACGCAACCCGCGAGCGTGCGCGCATTGATCTTTGAAGGCGGACATCTCTACAATCGCAAGCCGCTCTCGCTGCCCCTCTTTGAGCAACTCTATCGAGACCCAACCGCCTTGCCCCTCGCCGCGCAAACTCGATTGGCCGACTATCACGGTCAAGCTGCATGGCAACACGTCATCCGCAATTGGGCCGGGGCATGGCTTGAACTTGGCAAGCGCGAAGGCGACCTGTATCGAGGTCGGCTGCGCGAGATCACTTGCCCCACACTTGTCATGCACGGCGCCCACGACGAACACACGCCGGTGAGTGAAATGCAAGAGTTGGCTCAGCGTATCTCCGGCGCGCACCTCTCCGTCTATCCCCGCGCCGGCCATTGCATCCACGATGCGCGTTTGGACCGCGCCACTTGCACGCAAGAGGCCCGTGAATTCTTCAGGAGCGCACTTTTACGCTGATTTATTATGTATACCATTCAATTTTCAAAATTCGTGCAAGAACCCCTTGACAATGCAACCGATTGCACTTTAATATCATCAGTCGTGCAACCGATTGCACTACTGATAAGTGGACTGCGAGGACACGGGATGAAAGTCACCATCAAGCATGTAGCCGAAAAGGCAAATGTGCATCCCTCTACGGTGTCCCGCGTTTTCTCCGGTAAGGCCAAGATCAGTGAAGCGACGTGCCAGCGCGTGATCGCGGTGGCCGACCAACTCAACTTTCACCCCAGCGCCATTGCCCGCTCACTGACCACGCGCCGCGCGCAGACGCTTGGCATGGTCATCCCGTACACTCAACAGGAATTCTTCCTCGACATTTTCTTTCCCGAAGTCGTGTGTGGTCTGGCCGATGTGGCTTACCGGCAAGGTTTTCGTTTGATGCTAGCCGGCGTAGATGATCCGGCGCATGAGCCTGAAGCTACTCTTCAACTGATTCGCTCGCAACAGGTGGATGGCATGATTGTGCAGGCTTCGCGCGTGGGTGTGGACACCACCGACGTGTTGCTGGCCGAGCATTTGCCGTTTGTCTTGCTGGGCCGCCCGGTGGAAGACGCTCCGGCTATTTCCTGGGTGGAAGTGGATGCACGCCAGGCAACACGTGAGGCCGTCCAGCATCTTGTTATGCTCGGCCATCGGCGCATCGCCTTCATCGGCGGCTATCCCAACATGGTGGTCACACTCGACCGGCTCGATGGTTATCGGCAGGCCTTGAGCGAAGCCGCCCTGCCCTACGATGAGCGACTGGTCGTGTACGGAATGTTCCGGCAAGACAGCGGAGCGGAAGCGATGCACCGCTTGTTGACTCTGGGCGAGGAACGGCCCACCGCCGTTTTTTCCGCCAACGATTTGATGGCGGTTGGCGCGATGCAGACCATTCAGGAAGCCGGGCTGCGAGTCCCGCATGACTGCTCCATCATCGGCAGCAACAATAGCCCCATCGCCGCGCTGATCCATCCGCATCTCACGTCGAGCCGCGTGCCATACCACGATTTGGCTTACGAGGCAGCGCAGGCGCTCATCGCGCAACTGGGCACTGAGCCGCCTCAACCTGTGAAAAAGCTCCTGCCCTGCCAACTGATCGTGCGCGATTCAACCGCGCCGCCGCCCAATGGAATGTCGCATTGACGCAGCTCATCGTTGACCCGTCGGCAAACACTGTCACGCTGCGCGTGCCGCGCTCTGTATTGGGCGACAGGTTTGATCCCAAGGGGGCAGGTTATGTCGGCGTGGTGATGAGCCAGGACGGTTTCCCATCGGCCGGCGTGTGGCGCGTGCGTGACGTGGAAGCGGAAGCCGCGCAGTGGAAAGCGGGCGGCGCACCTGCCAACACCAATCACACACGCCTCCTGGATGTGGCCTGGCCTGTGGATGCTAAACCCGTGCAGTTCGATTTCTTGTCCAGGTATCCGGCCTCGAAAGAAACGAACATGGACAAGCTTGGGCCGGATGATTTCCCGCAGATCCCGTTGCTGCGCGCCAAGTAAAACAGAGTGCCAACAAGCCTATCCCGAAGAATTGCGACGAGCCATCATCGCCAAGAACCATCCCGTCTTGCGCCGGGTGATTCCGGCTTATCTGCATCAAATCGAGAAAGCGATTCAACGCAACGACCTGGTCAGCATCAACCACCGGGTAGCCGCTCTGATGGCAAGTTACTTTGACGTGCTGTTTGCGCTCAATCGCATTCCGAACCCGGGCGAAAAACGGCTGCTCACGATCGCGGCACAGCGCTGCGCCCGGCTTCCACAAGACATGTCGTTGCAGGTGGCAAGTGTACTGCACGCTGCGGCCTCAACGGATCCAGGCTTGATCACCAACATCCAAACCCTGGTGGATGGCCTGGACCCATTGCTGCGAGAAGAAGGTTTTGATCCCGACACATCGTTGCCTTTGGCCTAAATTTGGGAAAGCGTGAGCGTGGAGGAAAAGATGAGTCTGCGTCAGTTCGTCGAGCGAGCAAAGCAGGCCGGGCACCTGATCGAGATTCAGCGCCAGGTCAGTCCGTATCTCGAGCTGGCGCGTGTCGCCGCCGCGCTCGACGGCAAGCCGGCGCTGTTTCATCGGGTGACAGGCAGCGAGTTGCCTGTCCTCGCCGGCGCGGGATCGGCGCGCGAGTATTACGCGCTCGGTCTCGGCGTGGGGGTGGGACAACTGATGGGGAAATTGGCGGATGCTTTGGCGCATCCGGTTGCGCCGCAAGTGATCGAGAGCGGCCCATGCCAGCAAGTAGTTGAACCTGATGTTGATCTAGGGCGGCTGCCGATTCTCACGCATTTGCCCACCGACCGTGCGCCGTACATCACGGCCGGCGTGGCGGTGATCTGCGATCCCGACTATGGCTACAACGTCAGCTTTCACCGGCTGATGGTGACGGGGCCGCGCACGGTTGCCGCGCGCCTTGTCGAAGGCCGCGGGACGGACACCGCGTGGCGCAAATGTGGAAACGGCTTACCCGTCGCCATCTGCATCGGCAACTCGCTGCCGGTGCTGCTGGCCGCTTCGATGTCGCCGCCGAAAGGCGTGAACGAGCTCGGCATCGCCAACGCCATGTCCCCTACCCCGCTCGTCCAGTGCAAGACGGTTGACCTGCAAGTGCCTGCCGAGACGGAGATCGTGTTGGAAGGACATATCACGCACACGTTGACGGATGAAGGTCCCTTCCTCGACCTGACCGAGACGATGGACTATATTCGGCAGCAGCCCGTGGTTGTCATTGACTGTATCACGCGCAGGCAGGACGCGATCTACCAGGCGCTCTTGCCTGGCCGGCTGGAGCACAAGCTGTTGATGGGGATGCCCAAAGAGCCGACGATCTTTGCTTCGGTTTCCGAGGTGTGCGAATGCCGCGACGTGCTCATCACGCCCGGCGGCACGTCGTGGCTGCACGCGGTCGTGTCCATCGTCAAGCGCAGCCCGGAGGATGGCCGTCGCGCGATTGAAGCGGCGTTTAGAGGTCACGGCAGTCTCAAGCATGTCGTCGTCGTGGACGATGACATCAACATCCACGATCCCGCCGAGGTCGAATGGGCGATTGCCACGCGCTTCCAGGCCGACCGCGACCTGGCCGTGCTATCCGATCAGCCCGGCTCGTCGCTTGATCCTTCGGCTACGCACGCGCCAGGGCTCAAGACGCGCACGGCCAAGATGGGATTGGACGCGACGGTTCCGTGGGGCGCAAATCGAGAGGACTACGAAAAAGTGCGCTATGAGCCGGTGGATACCAGCCAATACCTGGCCGGTGCAGGATAGCAACCCGCCTAACGCCACAAAAACCTTGGCGACCTGTCCGGCAGACCTGGGTCGTTACGATTTCTTCTCCGTGTGAATGTGGATGAACTGTGGCACAACACCGTTCGCGGCCATTCACAAGCAGATGCAGATAGAGTGGTTCAGGAACTCGGTCACCTGGGTATCGAGATAGTCGAGGCCAATTGGGAAATCACCAAACAGGCGGCCCTCAAGACCAGAGGCAAGATTGCCTACGCCGATTGTTTCGCGGCGGCCCTGGCAAGGCTACGCAAAGCAGAATGGGTGACAGGGGACCCTGAGTTAAAGCAGGTCGAGGGTGAAATCAAGATCATTTGGGTCTAGACGACAACATCAACCACGACCAAGATGGGATTGGATGCGACGATTCCGTGGGGCGTAAGCCTTCTCGAATCGCGTCATCTGCGTGGATGACCTCATGGCCGACCGAGACCAGTTGCGTGGTGCAATAGCCGATGTCGTATAACACGCCCACCCAGCAAGGAAGTGTTTTCCTGCTGGGTGGGCATTGTTCAGTGACGAGTGATGAGGACGAACAGGGCAACTT
>Ga0299912_10003545_pt1 | contig 12733 bp, 9 predicted proteins | sample RVTome_2_FD_207667 | JGI IMG/M metagenome (GOLD analysis project Ga0299912, IMG submission 207667) | Soil microbial communities from uranium-contaminated site in the Upper Colorado River Basin, Wyoming, United States - RVT95D214 (version 2) ...
AAGAACCAACCAGACGAAGTGTCCGCTGAGCGCCTAACTGACTGTTTTTATCGGGTATCGGATAATCGGCTTCCATGATATTTATATTATGAAGAGGAATTGAATGGCCGTACTTGGTGCAAATCAACCCGCCTTTCAACCGTCTCATAAGGATATTTTCGGCGGTTTTGGCCATTATCGGTGATGCTTTCCCGGCGCCAATAACATATACATTATTGATTTTGCCAAGATCAATTATCCGGTTGCCGACGTGCAGGTTTTCATATCTCAATTTAAGACATTCCCTTACCGCACTTTCTGGATTAGCCGAATCGATGGCTCCCCAGATTACTCGCAGAATGTCGCGTTTATGTTTTTGTTGTTTTTCGACTAATTCTATCACTTAAAAATACTCTCCGACGAAACCTTTTAAGTAATTCTTTGAAAACACTGACGAATTCGGGATTAATTATATCATATTTAAATCAACAGCTATTAATGATACACTGGCTGTTTTAACCAATGCAACATTAAGATATAACGATATAATCAACCTAATTTTAATTATTCCAAAGGTGCGCATAACGAATTAATTGATATGAAGTTATCCTTAAATTCTTTTCATCATCCGTTTACGAAAGAAAAGCGATATACTGAATACTCCAATAACAATTAGAGCAATACCTACAATATCGGAAACGATGGCGGCCAGGCCCCAATTGCCCCAGAAATGGATAATCATGGTAATGCCAAGCATTCCCAAGAAAACGCAAATTATTAATTGCGGAGTTCTCAAAATATTCTCCCGTTTAGTAATATTTCGCCTTGTCTCTAATAATTATCGGATTTTTGGGATATTTTTTTATTATTTTACTAAATATGGACTTGTAAAATGTTTTAAGCGCGATTTTAATGATCAAACAAACCAGTAACTGCGCGCGCCGATTTCGTTTGACATTGACGGCTTGTTTTATAATATTACAAAATTATAATAGAATATGGATTTAACGATAAGGTGCAAAGATGAAAAACCTGAAACCTGAAGATATAAAGGTAATCGTAGCGACGGACTGTGGTTCGACAACCACCAAAGCAATTCTGATTGAGTATCGCGACGGCGAATATCGTCTGATCGTGCGCGGTGAAGCCCCCACTACCGTGGAAGCCCCATTCGAGGATGTAACTATGGGCGCGCTTAACGCTATTGGCGAGGTTGAAGAGCTTTCGGGACGCAAACTGCTGGATGAAAAAAACAAAATTATTTCCCCGGCCAAGGGCAACGTTGGAACCGATATTTATATCTCCACCTCATCGGCCGGCGGCGGTTTACAGATGATGGTGACCGGCGTTGTTCGGTCGATGACCGCTGAATCAGCCGAGCGGGCGGCGATGACAGCCGGCGCGATTGTCATGGATGTTATTGCCTCCAACGATAAACGCCTGCCGCATGAGCAGATAGAGAGAATCCGTCATTTGCGGCCGGATATGATCCTGCTTTCCGGCGGTATTGATGGCGGCACCACCACTCACGTGGTGGAATTAGCCGAACTTATCGCCGCGGCCGACCCCAAGCCACGTCTGGGTTCCGGATATAATTTACCGGTTATTTATGCTGGTAATGTCGATGCCCGCGAAGCTGTTAAGAATACGCTCGCCAATAAGGTCGCCCTGGATATAGTCGATAATTTGAGGCCGGTACTGGAACGGGAAAACCTGATTCCGGCCCGGGAGAAAATTCATGACCTATTTATGGAGCATGTCATGGCTCAGGCGCCAGGCTATTCCAGGCTTATGTCCTGGACCGATGCCCCGATTATGCCGACTCCCGGCGCGGTGGGCTTGATTATCAAGACGATCTCCGATATTGAGAATATAGAAGTTGTCGGCGTCGATATCGGCGGCGCGACTACCGACATTTTTAGCGTCTTCCGGCCCGAAGGCGCCGAGGGTGTATTTAACCGCACCGTCTCGGCCAACCTCGGTATGAGCTATTCGGTCTCCAACGTGTTTGCCGAAGCCACTCTGCCGAATGTCATGCGCTGGGTACCTTTCGATATGGATGAACGCGATCTGCGTAACCGTATTAAAAATAAAATGGTCAGGCCTACGACTATCCCTCAGATGCTCGAGGAATTGATTTTAGAACAGGCTATCGCCAAAGAAGCTTTGCGTCTGGCTTTTATCCAGCATCGGTCATTTGCCTCGGTGCTCAAAGGTGTCCAGCAACAGCGGACAATTGCCGACGCCTTCGAACAGACATCTTCCGGTGCGTCATTAGTTAATATGATGAGTTTGGATATGCTGGTCGGGTCCGGCGGCGTGCTATCGCATGCTCCGCGCCGTCAGCAAGCGGCCTTGATGTTAATTGACGCTTTCCTGCCCGAAGGTATCACCCGTCTGTCGGTTGATTCGATTTTTATGATGCCTCAACTGGGCGTGCTGTCGGTGCTTCATAAGAAAGCCGCCACCGAAGTGTTTAACAAAGACTGTTTAATTCATCTGGGTACCTGTATTGCCCCGGTCGGCGAAAGCAAGGGCGATAAAGAGGTCATGTCTTACAAAATCGAACTTCCCGATGGCAAGACCGAGCAGGGCACGATCAAATTTGGCCAATTGAAACTGATCGAATTGGGTTTTGGGGATGATGGCGTGCCGCTTAAGGCTAAAGCCGAATTCAATCCGGCCCGCGGTTTTGATATTGGCAGCGGCAAGGGCAATAAGATCGAAGGCATGGTTTCCGGTGGTGTGGTTGGTATAGTTATCGATGGCCGCGGCCGGCCGTTTAACCTTCCTACCGAAGCTAAAGTTCGTGTCGCCAAGCTCAAAGAGTGGATGCTGGAAATGAATATCTACGATAAAGACAGGTTGGAGAAATTAATTAGCAAGTATTAAAAGATAAAATATATTAAAAACGATACCGCCTTTTCTAATAAAGAGAAGGCGGTTTTTATATGGAGCAAGATAATTTCAACACCCCCAGTAACCGCCGCTTTTTAAGTGTATGCTTCTACTCTTGAAATACGTCCATAAACCTATAGAGCCTGCACCCGTGCCCAAAAATTCAACCTCGCCATCTCCATTTAGGTCAAGCGTACAGATCATCCTGGCACTACTTAGACCGCCTTTTTCAGGTTCACCAATAGTCTCTACTTGCCAGGAATCGTTTATGCGTATCAGTAAATAGTACGAAACCCAGGCCGTTTCAGTACTTAAATATCCACAATTGTTGAATAAATACAATGTATCGGGTAACGTCGACTGTTTTACGCCATAGACATGCGTATTGATTCTTTCACTGATTTTATAAAAATTTACAATCATTTCCCACCTTGCTTTTAACAATTCCTGAAGTTCGACACTATCGGCCTGGGGGTGTTGTCTTTTCAAGCTTAATTGAAGATCATTACTGTAAGCTTTATCAAGCTCGCCGCGAAGTGAATCCTTTATTGCGACAAATTCTGAATCGTTCGGCTGGTACTCCGCATATTGGACAATGGGTCCATCATAATTTACCAGATCTCCCATCAACACTAAAAACTTGCCTGAAAGCTTGATTTCCGTTGAATCTACCAGTTCCAGACGGCATCTTACTCCCTCAAAGCACTCTGTGGAGTAATCGCCAATGTATGTAATGACAGCCTTTGCCGCTCCATCTTCCGAGATAGTGAGTACTGTATCACCGGGAATAAAGCTAAAATATTCTGCTAAACTGGATTCCGGATAGGCATAAAAAGAATATGCGCCCTCCTGGATAATCAATTCTCTGGGATAAAAACTCACATTCTTTCTTTCGAATTCTGTTTTCGATCCTCTGTACGGCGGTGTGCAATATAAATCATTATTCCATCCATGCCCAAAACCGATATCGTTTCGCTTAAACCACTTTTTGGTATCTTTTAAAGCCGCATATTCATCGACTTTGGAAATATCTTTCCGGTTAGTCTCTTTCAAAGCGGCATATTCGCCGACATCAGAAATGTCTTCCCGGAAATCATCCGTAAACGCTTCCCAAAGCCAAAGCGCAACCGAGGCCAATACGACAACAACAATAACTATGATAAACCATTTCATCGATTATCTCCTTTTCTGTAGAAATCCCCGCGGAATAATTGCCGTAATGTTAATAATAATGGGTAGCATGGTCTGTCAAGTAATAATTTTATTAATTTTGTTAGCTATTCTTTTCACAAAACCTATTGCCTTTGAAAACCTTATTTATTATCATATTAAATTGTAAAATGAATTTTGTGGGAATTTTTAGAAGATAGAGGAAATTTATGGCTCATGCATATACGCCCGGTTTGCGAGTAACCAACCGGACGAAGATAACCAAAAAACGCATTCTGCCGCTTAAAGGCGATGTGGTTGTCAAACTTGGCGACAAGGTGACCTCGGAAACGGTGGTCGCCCGAACCGAAATACCCGGCCCGGTTGAGCCGGTGAACGTGGCCAATATCCTCGGCGTACCGCCGGAGGATGTGTTGGAGGCCATGCTCAAAAAAGAGGGCGAACACGCGGAGGAGGGCGAGATTATCGCCCGTTCAAAGTCGTTTTTCGGCCTATTCAGCTCCGCCGCCAAAGCCAAGATTTCCGGGACTATCGAAAATATCTCCCGGATCACGGGACAGGTGCTTCTGCGCGGCGCCCCGATGCCGGTAGAGGTTAAGGCCTATCTGGATGGCCAGGTTACCGAGATTTTTCCGGGCGAGGGCGTGGCCGTATCTACCTGGGGCGCGTTCGCTCAAGGGATTTTCGGCATAGGCGGCGAAACTCATGGCCCGATTAAAATGATTTCCAAGTCTCCTGCCGATGTACTCGAGGAAAGTCTTATCGATAGCTCTTGCAAGGGATGCGTCATTATCGGCGGTTCTTTAGTCACTGCCAGCGCTCTTAAGAAGGCTATCTCTGTCGGCGCGGTTGGCATTGTTGTCGGCGGTTTCAACGATAAGGATCTGCGCGATTTCCTCGGCTACGATTTAGGTGTAGCCATCACCGGCAATGAGAATAGAGGCATTACCTTAGTTGTAACTGAAGGTTTCGGCGAAATCAACATGGCTCAGAAAACATATGACATGCTGAAATCGAAAGAAGGCAAGATAGCCTGTATCAATGGCGCTACCCAGATTCGCGCCGGCGTCATCCGTCCGGAAGTCGTAATTCCCACCTCCGAAGATGTCAAAGAGGACGACATATCTCATAAAGCCGAAAATGTCGGCTTGGGCAAGGGTTCGCTTATCAGGGTTATCCGTGAGCCATATTTTGGCCGCCTGGGCAAGGTTTCCGATCTGCCGGCTCCGCTGCAGAAGCTGGAATCCGAATCGCACGCCCGGGTCATGGAAGTTGAATTTCCCGATGGTGAAAAGGTGGTTGTCCCTCGAGCCAATGTCGAGGCGATTGAAGAATAAATACATAATAAAGATTATATGTATAATGTCAGCCCGGCGTAAGTCGGGCTTAGTTATTATCTAAAGAATTGAACCAATCAAAGCAAATCACCGGCAATCCAGGGGGGCTATTGTCGGTGGCAAGTAATGCTATAAGGCCGCCCAAGACCGCTATATACTGGCTCTTATTCTGTGTCTGGGCGGTATTCTATTTAGCTATTTTTCGCCTTATTTTTCTGATCAGACATCTGCATCTGGCGGATGACATTTCGGCCGGCGATGTTTTCCTGTCATTCATTTATGGCGCGAAATTCGATCTGGCTATTATCAGCTATATAGTAATACCTGTCATGCTGATAAGTTTCTTACCCAAAATCGGTTTCGATTATTCGCGTTTGTCGCGTAAAATATTGCAAATAATAATGTACGTGCTGTTTTGCCTGATATTTTTATTGAGCCTCATCGATATCGAATATTATGGCTATTTCGGCGACCATCTGGGAGTTTGGTCATACGCTTACCTGGATCATTTCGAACCGATCTTTTATTCGATTGTCGAACGCTATCCGGTCTTTTGGTATTTGCTTGGCTGGCTGGCGCTGGCCGGAATATTTATTTTTATCGCCAACAAATTTAACAAATTGTTTATCAACAGTCGTCGCGAAAATATTTTTCCGCGCTTGGTATATTTTGTACTGATTTCGGTATTACTAATAATCAGCATGAGAGGCGGTATATCGCTGGCCCCGATAGATTGGGCGGCGGCTTACCATAGCAATAACGTCTTTGCCAACGAATTATCGCTAAACGGTGTCTATACCTTAAGCCGGAATCTTTACGAATACTATGATGATACCAGCCGTCACCACCCCGCCAAGTACCAATTTACCTCCGATGAGGAAGCTTTGAAAGAGGTACAAGGGCTGGTATGCCTGACTTCAGACAGCCTGATTCAGCCGGAACTATCGCTGAAGCGCGTATCGAAATATCCAGCCGGCAATGATAAAATAAACAATATTGTAATAATCGTATTAGAAAGCTGGGCGGCGCGGTTTGTGGGGGCTTATGGCAGTACGCTTGGGGCTACGCCTTTTTTCGATAGTTTAGCCGACAAAAGCTTGTTGCTTGAGAATTTTTACGCCTCCGGCTTAAGGACCAATCGCGGGCTTCTATCGGTTTTATGTTCTTTCCCATCGCTGCCGGGAAGAACCGTGATGAAATTATATGGCGCGTCGCACCCGTTTATGTCGATTGCCGAAATCCTGAAAGAGCGGGGTTATGAATCGCATTTTATCTACGGCGGTGATCTTGATTTTGATAACATGGGCGGGTTTTTCCGCATGAAAGGATTCGAAAACTTTATAGGTATCAATGACTTCCCGGACAAGGCCAGTTTAAGCAAATGGGGCGTACCCGATCATCTGGTTTTCGAAAGGGCTAATGAGATTTTCGCCGGTCAGAGCCGGGAACCATTTCTGGGCGTGATAGTGACTTTAAGCAATCACGAACCGTTTGTTTTACCTGATAAAAGGTTTGAAAAATATTCCGCCAATGAAAAATATAATGATTATCTCAATACTTTTTACTATTCCGACTGGGCTTTGGGGCGATTTTTCGAATCCGCCAGCCAGGAGGACTATTTCGATAACACGATTTTCGTGCTGGTCGGTGATCACGGCCGAATTGTAAATGATCCCAATGATATAGTCAATAATTTCAAGATCGCCTCGCTCATTTATTATCCCGGCCGGGCCGATATCTCTCCTCGTGCTATCGAAACGATTTGCGGACAGGTAGACCTTCTGCCGACAATACTTGGGCTTCTGGGAGGACAGGCTACACATGAAAGCTGGGGCAGGGACATTTTATCTTTGCCGGCCAATGATGGCGGCTACGCATTTATAAATAAGGGCGATGCTTACGGCATGGTCCGCGATTCATTGCTTTTTTGGGAAAAAATAGATTTCAAAACTCATTTGTATAAAATCCTGGCTGACAATTCAATAAAATCGATAGATGCCGCTTCCGAATGGCCGGAAAACGTCAAAATATTACAAAATCAGGGGCGAGCCATGATACAGCTTGAGGTTGATATGGTGCATGGCGGTCTAATGGCTGTAACGCAATAAACAGCGGCATTAAGATTCAAATTAAAAAACATTTACGCATTTTGTTCATTAAATCAGTAGATGAATTCGTTTTTGTTGGCGATTTCATGACATGGTTAATTCTTTTTAACAGTAATTTTCAACAGATTCGCGGCAGTTGGTCCCCGGTCAACATATCAATAATTCGCTCTACGCCGAGATTATTTTTCATGGTGACCAATTTCGAACCATCATTCGTTACTCGGCCAATTCGGCAAGCATCGGCGCTTACCGGCTGGGAACGCATAATCTCCAGCGCCGACTGAGCATCATTTTCGGGAATAAACGCGATGAACCTGCCCTCGTTTGCAATATATAAGGGATCAAGACCGAGAATCTCACAAGCCCCTTGGACCTCCTCACGCACCTGAATGACTTTTTCATCGATTGCGATACTCAACCCGCAGGCGTTGGAAATTTCCACTAATGAGGTGGCCAGACCGCCGCGGGTTAAATCGCGAAGGCAATGGATTTCAATATTTGATTCGATAAGTTTCAACACCGGGTCAGCCAGGGGCGCGCAGTCACTTTCGATAGTGGTATCAAATGTCAGCCCCTCCCTTTGCGACATCACCGCGATACCGTGACGGCCGATATCGCCGCTTAAGATAATCATGTCGCCCGGCTTTACACTTGATGGCTTAATTGACAGATTATGTTCAATTCCGCCGATACCGGCGGTATTGATAAATACGCCATCGCCTTTGCCCTTATCAATAACTTTCGTATCACCCGTGACAATATTTACCTTGGCGAAATCGGCCGCCGCTCTCATCGCTTGGACGATCCGCCACAACTTTTCGATAGGAAATCCTTCCTCGATAATGAAACCGGCGCTTATGTATAACGGCCGCGCGCCGCACATAGCCAGATCGTTGACCGTGCCGTTAATCGCCAAGCTGCCGATATCGCCGCCAGGGAAGAAAAGCGGGTTTACCACGTAGGAATCGGTGGTGAAAGCCAGCTTAACTTTATCCAAACTGATAACCGCGCCGTCATGTTCGGTTTCAAGGTCGGGATTGGCAAATGCGGCTTTGAATATTTTGTCGATTAGCTGATGCATCAATTTGCCGCCTCCGCCATGCGCCAGTAATATATTTTCATAATCCGATTTAGGGATTGGACAGCTAAATTGGAAATCATTATGTAAAATCATTAATCTGGCCTTCTTTCATATGACTCTGCTTGCCGCTTGTCTGTCGGTAGCGATAATAAGCCGCGCAAGCCCCCTCCGCCGAAACCATAGTCGCTCCCAACGGGTGTTCCGGCGTACAGCGTTGGGCAAATGCCGGGCACTCATCCGGTTTTTTTATGCCCTGAAGAACTAGTCCGGCAATGCATTCGTTCGATTCATCGATGCTATAATTCCGTAAGCCAAATCGTTTTTCCGCGTCAAATTCGGCATATTTTTCAGTTAAGCTCAAGCCGCTTGATTTTATTTCGGCGATACCTCGCCACCGGCGGTCCACTACCCGGAATACCTCTTCTATCAGGCGTTTGGTCTCGCTATTACCCTCGCGTTTAACCGCGCGGGAGTACTGGTTTTCGACAATAGCTTTATGTTGTTCAAGCTGTAAGACCGTCATATATATGCCCTGCAGGATATCGGATGGTTCAAAGCCGGTGATAACAATCGGGATATTATATTTCAAGGCAAGCTGTTCATATTCCGTGTACCCCATCACCATGCACACATGACCGGCCGCCAATAAGCCGTTTACGCAGTTATTAGGAGATGAAAGAATTAATTCGATAGCCGGCGGGATCAAAACTTGAGCGCATAATATCGAAAAATTTGTCAGCCTCATTCTTTTGGCTTGATACACAGCCATGCCATTGGCCGGCGCGGTTGTTTCAAACCCAATCGCGAAAAATACAACCTCTTTGGTTGAATTGTTCTTAGCTATAGTTAAGGCGTCCATGGGAGAATAAACTGTTCGAATATCGGCGCCGTTGGCTTTGGCCGCCAGAAGATCCTTGGCGCTTCCGGGCACTCGAAGCATATCGCCGAACGAGCAGAAGATCACGTTTTTGCGGGAAGCTATATCTATGGCTTTATCGATAAATTCGACCGAAGTCACACATACGGGGCAGCCGGGGCCGTGGAGCAAACTGATTTTATCCGGCAATAATTGATCGATACCATATTTTAAAATAGCATGTGTCTGGCCGCCGCAAACTTCCATGATTGTCCATGGTCTGGTGGTAATTCGGGCAATTTCGCGAACATAGCCATGCGCTATTTGGGGATCGCGGTATTCATCGAGATATTTCATGATTGATCGTCCGGTGGATCATCTGGATGAGATATTTGGTCAAGGTAGTCAAATACCGTATCGGCTTCGCTTTCATCTAATATATTAAGAGCAAAGCCGGCGTGAACAATAACATAATCGCCGATTTTGACCTCGGGCACAAAGGCCAGGTTAACTTCCTTGACCACGTCGCCAAAACTCGCCTTGCCGGTTATCATCACCGAGTCGCTTTTATCCAGACTGATTATTTTACCGGGTATCGCCAGACACATTACGGTTATTCCTTATTACTTTCTTGAAAACAAGCCACTATTTGCCCCAGGCAGATGCCTCCATCGTTGGGCGGAACCAAATGATGCCAGAATGGCGTGAATCCTTCCTGGCGCAATCGAGTGATAGTTCGTTCGGTAAGATATTTATTTTGAAAACAGCCGCCGCTTAATACTATATTTTTCTCACCCACGAGTTTGGCTGTTTCTACTATCATTTCCACCAGCGTATTATGGAATTTCGCGGCGATAAGATTCGCTGAAATTTTTGTTTTTAGATCTTTCAACACACTTAAAATCATCGGCTCCCAGTTTAATATATATGAATTACTAATATGATCTATAACAAATTCATAAGTTTCATCGGTTTTGACTTTTAAAGCGGCGAATTCGAGTTTCATGGCCGCTTGACCCTCGAAAGTTATTGTCTGGCACAGCCCAACCATTGAAGCCACCGCATCGAACAAACGCCCGGCGCTGGAGGTTATTGGCGAGTTGATATTGTGTTCGAGCATTTTACGCATCAGGTCGTTTATCTTTTTATCTGACGGAATAAATCCCCGATATTCGGGATCGCCAAATAGTTTACGGCCAAATAATTCATAGAGCAAGCCTATCGCTATTCGCCAGGGTTCTTCAATTGCCTTTTCGCCGCCCGGCAGAGGGAAGGGGCGTAAATGCGCCAATCTCATATAGGAGTTTTTATCGACTTTCAGAAATTCGCCGCCCCAGATCGTGCCATCATCGCCATAACCGGTGCCATCCCAGGCCACGCCAAGGACTGGTCCATCAAGTTCGTTTTCGGCCATACAGGAAATGACATGCGCGTAATGATGCTGAACTTCTTCGCGCTCAAGCATGGTATCGCGAGCGTATTTTGATGAAGTATAATCTGGATGCTTATCGCAAATAATATTTTCAGGACTGAAATCATAAATTCCTGCCAGCGATTTTATCGTTTTCGTGAAGGTCTCGAAGGCTAATCGGTTATCCAAATCGCCGATATGTTGACTAATAAAGACCTGGCTGCCTTTGGCAATCGCTATGCTATTTTTTTGATGCGCCCCAACTGCCAAAATTGATGGAACCGATTGTTTAAGACTTATTGGCAAGGGCGCGTAGCCTCTGGCCCGTCTCATTATTGTCATTTGCCCCATCATAACCCGAACAATTGAATCATCTACATGTCTTGTAATAGGCCGATTGTGAACCAGAAATATGTCGGCGATATTATTTAATCTGGCTAAAGCTTCGTTTTCATCGATACAAATAGGTTCATCGGCCAGATTGCCGCTGGTAGCTACTATGGGGGATTTGAGTTCAGCTATCAAAAGATGGTGCAGCGGCGTATAGGGCAGCATGATACCCAGGTAGGGATTATCCGGCGCTACCTGGGATGAAATACTATTCGATTTTAGCTTCAATAAAACAATCGGAGATTCAGGCGAGCACAGTAATTCTTCCTCAATAGATTTTACTTCGCAATCCTTTTTTATCACCGCAATATCCGGATACATCAACGCCAATGGTTTCTCCGGACGGGTTTTCAATTGCCGAAGACGTTCAATAGCTTGACCGTTTGTTGCATCTACAACTAGATGAAATCCGCCCAGTCCTTTCACGGCTAGAATCTGACCTTGTTTGATCGCCTGACATGCCATCAATAAGGCGTCATTATACATCGCCTGAGTTTTACCCAATCTATCCCATAATTCGAGATGCGGGCCGCATTCTGGGCAGGCGTTAGGCTGAGCGTGAAACCTTCGGTTGCGCGGGTCTTCATACTCCATTAAGCATTTATCACACATGCGAAATATTTTCATGGTAGTGTTGCCACGATCATACGGCAGCGATTCTATGATACTGTACCGTGGCCCGCAGTTGGTGCAATTCGTGAACGGATATCGATAGCGGCGGTTGTCCGGATTGAATATTTCCTGAAGACAATCCTGGCAAATCGCGATATCGGGTAATACCAGCGCCGATTTGTCCCCTGCCGGCAGACTATCTATGACTTTGAAATCGGTATAGCCAACAGGCGTTTGAAAGGAATAATCCAGAGCGCTGATCATGGAAAGCCGCGGTTTTTCGTTTTTCAATCGGATCAAGAATTCATCGAGTCGATCGGCAGGCCCTTCCAGTTCAATTGTCACTCCCTGTGTCGAATTGCAAACCCAGCCCGTCAAACGAAGTTCATCGGCCAGGCGATAGACGAACGGACGGAAACCAACTCCCTGCACTGCGCCCTGTAACCGTGCTACCAGACGCCGATTTTTCTTATTTTTACTCGAAATATTCAATGTATTCAGAAGGCGTTTATGTTCGGCAAATTATCTTCCCCATAACCGAAATTATCTGACCCTTAATCCGGAGATTTTAACCGCTCCCCGATGATAGCCATCCGGAAACAGCCTTTCCAATTCCGCCACGTCGATCTGATTCGCTTCACACGTTTCGTAAACGGTGGGAACTTCGTTGGTCCTTTTATAGCTTTCACGAAGGTATCTTATAATTTGCCAATGCTTGTCCGTCAGTTTTCCGCCGGGGATTTTCATTTCATGCGCCCGGCAGACAGCGTAGAATTCATTCCATTCGTTAGGATCGATCAAAAAGCCGCGGATATCAACCACAAATGTCTTAGCGTTATCAATTACATTGTATTCGATTGCGCCCGGCGGTAATTCGTTTTCTTCAAAAAA
>Ga0299912_10003546_pt1 | contig 12732 bp, 29 predicted proteins | sample RVTome_2_FD_207667 | JGI IMG/M metagenome (GOLD analysis project Ga0299912, IMG submission 207667) | Soil microbial communities from uranium-contaminated site in the Upper Colorado River Basin, Wyoming, United States - RVT95D214 (version 2) ...
TGTTGCATCGGCGCCTGGAGTTTCTCCTTGGCGTTGACGATGTAGTTCTTGTAGCGATGAACGGCTGCGACCAGTTCGTGCTTGTCCATTGTTGCGAGTGCGTCGGCCATGGGAACTCCTAGGGAATTTGGACCCTGTTCGGGACTCTGGGATTGTCCGCCGGTAGCACGAACCGGTCAACGGCGTGCCACGCACCTACATGATTGGGACTTTGCCCAAACTTTGGGCTAACCTTGGGGGAAGGTTTGCCGTTCAATAGGGGCATGACCAGAGACGGGGTAGGTCCCCGAGAATGAGGTGCGAAATGACCAACCTGACGACCCAACAATCACGAGACCGCCGAGCCACCATGACCACCGAGCAACGAGCGAACCTCGACCGACTCGCTCTGGTGACCGAGCGCTTCCGTCTGCGCAACGTGCGTATGACCCGCGGGCTCGAACGTGGCTTCAAGGCGCTCGAGCAAGAACCGACGAGTGATGCTCGCATTGTGCTCTCAGAGGTCAAGTGAGACGCAAGGGCGTGGTTCGCACGTGCGATAAGGGCAACACGGTTGCGCACTCGTTCGAATCGTGGAGTCTCGACAACATCTCGCAACTCATCGATTCCGTTGCCGACGGCGCTCCCCCGCCAAAGAAAACCTGGCATCAGGTGCGCGAGGAGGCTCGGCTCGACCTGCGCATGATGCCGAGGCTAGTCAAACTGGCCCAAGCCATCTTCGACAAGTTCGAGCGTGGCGAACTCACCCAGGCCGAGGCTCAGCAACTAGCCGGCGTAACCGACGAGGATCTATGAGCGACTTCAGAGATATTGAGGCTGCGCTTCACGACACGCAGGAGCTGGTTCTTGACTTGATGCCGGATGCAATTCGGGCAGTTCTTCAGACGAGCATGAGCTCGAGTTTTGGAGCGGTGCACAATTGGCGACGAGTCGTCATTCCGCAAGTCATTGGGTTCGCAGAGCGCGACGATTCTGGTCGCGCTCGCTGTCCGCTCTGTCACGTCAGGCCCCAGCAGGGATTTCACGACGGCTTCACGCTGCCCGGTGGACTTACCCGTCACCTGGAAGGCAGCCACAACTTCTATCGATGTGGAGTCATGGTGGTTGCCGAAGCCGTTGCCAAACGAGCACGTTAGGAAAGGAGCAGCATGCGACTGACATCAGAACAGCAAGAACTCATGAGCCGTTGCGGGGTAGCCTGCGCGGAAGCCGGCGCGAACATTCAGACCGCGAAACGCTCGGTTGACGGAGTGACTCAAGATCTCAACCAGCTCATTGGGTCACTCGAGGATCCGGGCGAGCGCATGTCATGGGCCACAATTCGCAACGCATGGCTCGAGGTGGCAGTGCTCCTCGAGGATGCGATTTTGAAGTTCGACAAGGGGTAGTCATGAGCGCTCATCGCACAATGCTCACCTTGAGCCAGGCCGGATCGATATTCAGTTCGCAGGGCTGTCCCGCATGTGGTGAGCCGTTGTCGATCACAGGTGGGCAATATCTCTGCTCGCATTGTCTGCGGAGCTTCACCCCGGTGGAGGTCCTTAGCCGAACCAGTTCCGACCTCTGCAGGCGGGGACTGCACTCCGAATGCAAAAGCCCATGTGCCTGCGAATGCCACAAGGAGCCAATCTAGTGTCATCTAATCTACCTGTCGTACAAACCAAGATCTGTCCTGCTGACGGGTCCGAGTGGCCCATCGACGAACACTGCGTCTGCGAAGGATGTGACGAGATCCGGAGGATTCGCGAGAGCGCTGGGCGCATTCATGCCGCTGACAAGAAGAGGGAAATGCGTCGGGCCAAAGCCCTCAAACTTGCGGAGCGACAGAAAGGAAAGTCGAAGTGTACCTCTTAGCAACCACTATAGTTCGTCTGACCGACATCGGCGTCGATTGCGGCTACATTACTGGCTACAGCATCGAAGTTTTGGTTGCTGGCTCACAAGAGCAGTTCGAGCAGTCCGGTCTTTGCGTGCCCGAGGAGACGGACGACCAGGGCGACCTTTTTGCGAATGCTGGCAAAGCAATCGTCGATCGGCTTCACGTCTCTCTAGTAGTGGACGAAGGTGGAGATAGTCTCTACGATGCTTGCGACGCCGACTCTAGCCAATGGGAAGCGGTGTTCGCGGGTTTCCTCTGCGAGGATGGCGACCAAGGGTTCTACCAAGAGATCCCCGAAACGGCTGATTGTTGTCAGAGGGACGTCCTGCTGATTCACGACATCTCGGTCAAGCCCGAGTATCAGTCTCGCGGGCTCGAGATGGCTGTTGCCGAACGCATCATCAAGACATTCGGTTCGTGGTGCGACCTGGTGGTGTATAACTATGGCGACCAGACGAACGAGCTCGAAGCGCTGAGACCCATAGGCTTTCGACCTGGTCCGATCCAAGGACACGCCTTTCTCAATCTGAACCACCAACACCCGAAGGTGCAGCAAGATGGGTTCTGCAAGTTCGTGGCGTCGCCGAGTGAAGACACTGAAATCCAAGCTTGGTTTTGGTGCCTACATTGCGAGCATATCTGGCTAGGAAGTCCAGGCGCCGTCGAGGAGTGCCCCCGAGCCAAACGGGGCGAATGCGACGGGTCGCCCATTGACGCACTCGAGGTTGGCAAAGGGAAAGCCTTGCCATTGCAGCACTGGCCACCCATTTCCACCTGGAACGAAGGCGACAAGTTGCCAGCATATACGAACGGGGCTCCGAATGCTTCCGCGTGAGCCCTTCCGGAAGTGCCACTCCGACCGCCCCTCGTGGCGGCACACTTCTGTCACGTTGAGCGTCGAAGTAGGCGCTCGAACTGCTGAAGCTCTTCACCACGAAACCGGCATCGAGCTCGACACGCTGCGCACGGTCTTGGCTGACCTGGAAGCGCGGCTATACATCACTCGGATCGATGGTCGTTACCATCGTCCGGCAAACCGAGGGGCAATAGTCCCTCCCCCAAGCAACGAGGTGCAAGTTGGCCACTGATACAGAGAAGCTTTCCCAAGTCGTCGAATTCCTGGCCCAGGTGCGAACCATCCTTGACGGCGGTTGGCACTACAGCTCTCCACTCATCCGGCACGAGTCGAACCAGACTCGAGTCATAGTGACCGAGAGGCCCGATGCCTTAGGCATCGTAGCCGACGTCGTCACCGACTTGGCAAGCGTGTCGAGCGTGCTGTTCACGCTGGAGGAACGAGCGAGGGAGCTCGACGTCAACACGGTCGCTCTATGCCAGGCCGACCTCGGCTTGCTTGCGCGGACCTACCAAGTGCTCGCTCAAGACATCAGCAACGCAGCCAACCGAGCCATTGATGCATTGTCGGCTGCCGCGCCCAAGGCAGAACGCAAACGGACACCCCGAGCACCGAAGGCCTCGGCATCGAGCTCGCCCACCAACCAAACGTTGCTGCTCGAGCAGGACGAGTCAACAAGCGAAGGAGTGCAGTCATGAGCGCCGCCGAACCCAAGAGGCCGTCACACAACGTATACGCGACACTCGAAAGCGAGAGTCGCAATGCTGACGCGAAGGACAAGTGGATCAAGGTCGGAGCCGGTTGGCTCAACTCCGACAATTCAATCTCGTGCGTTCTCGACTGCTGGCCCCTTGCCTGGGGGGCCGGCTATCGGGGCAAGTTCAAGCTGGTCGTGCAAGAGGCACGCGATCCTGAGGATCGTAACCAACGACGCGACAGCCGCGACAGCCGCGACCGGGGCCGCCGATGAAAGACTTGGCGACCATAGTCCAGATCGTCACGCATCTGGCCTTGGTTGTCGCAGTCTGTTGGTTCGCGTTCATCGTAACCAGACGGCTGCAGCAGCACCACAAACGGCTTCGTCTGCTCGAGGTGAAGACGGGCTGGCTACGCGTGCAAGAGGGCCCTGGTAACAAGGTCGCCGTCGAAGGCCAGTTGGAAGCACTCTGCGTCAGCCGCCAGAAAGACGAGGAGCCCCCTTATGCATCCTAGTTGGATGGTGCAAGCTATCAGCATGGCAATCTACGTGCAGACCATCGGAGCGTTCGTCTGGTTGTTCGTCGTTGTGCTGCTCGAGCGCGGTCGCCGGAGTGACCGCGCTCGGCTAGCTCGGCTCGAGGGGCTTGTTGACCTGCAAGGCCGGTCGGCGGCTGGGCATTCGCGAGAGTTTGCGGAATATCAGAAAGGAACGACACAAGCGCTTGATGACTGTTGCGGAGCAATCGAGGCAGTACGCGAGACTTTCAAGCTACGGGAAGAGAACGCCTCAATGAGGGACCAACTCCGCAGGCGTGGTGAATCTCTTCCGTCGGACGAACACGAGCAAACCGACCCTGCGTTTCGACTGCCAAGCGGCATCGACAATCCAAAGCCAGACTCGGCGGAGGTCGACGACGAGCCGCTTGGCAGCGTGGCAGCTGGGCATTGGCAATGCAACGGCTGCAGCCGCACCTACTCTCTCTCTAGGGGTCACCACGGCAAGAGGTGCGATTGGTGCGGCGGAGCGCTCGAGCTCGTTGCCGGTGACAAGGCGTCAGAGGGCAAATGAGCGAACCGAAGTTTTCCGACCTGGCTGTGCTAATGCGCCTCGAAGTTGCGCGGCTCGTCAAGGGTAGCCCCGTCTGGTTCTTGCTCGATTGGGTCAAAGACGAGCGTGAGCTCACGAAGGAGATGATGCGCATTCTCGAACGCTTCAACCGGCTCACCCTGTCACTCACCCGCCAGCAGTCAGGTCGGAGAGCTCGGAACGAACCCTATGCCGATGTCATTGGAGTGCGCGCGAAGATGGGCCCGCGCATTATTGGGGTGTGGCCCCGAGGCCCACACGAGCGATTGTTGCTCGATGCTCGGACAGCAACAGCATCCGAGCACATTATCGAATCACAATTCACAACGTGGCTCGCCACGAAGCGGCAGGTTGCGAGCTCGTCGCCCAACCCGGTAGAACCCGCCGAGGATGAGTGAGATTCAACCGAATCTCGACTGGCAGGCATAGCTCCGCCAAAGCTCACGCTGAGCAAGTCGTCACAGCGGGGATCGACACTGGTCGGCCCCCGCCTGCTCGCGATAGTTCCGCCGACAGCAGCGCAAGTAATGCGCCCCAGTCGCCAGTAGCCGTCGCCAACGTTACAGCTGGCAGAAGCGTCGACAAGAAGTACCGGTCTCGTCGCCAGGCTTCGTCCCAGACGCGGCCAGGGATCTCAAGCTGGAACACTTCGCGGATGTCTTCGGCTTTGACTCCGTCCGGTTGGTCGATGTCTTCTTTCACCAAATCACGGATGCCAAAGAAGTCGGCGGTACCGTGCGACCAAGTCAGCTGCTTGCGCCCGAACAGAGCATCCTGACCTTCCTGCCAGACCGCAATCATGCGCTTGTCGCCGTCGGCTGCCTTCTCTGCGATCTGCCACCAGGTCAAGTTTCCGTTTTTCCCGCCCTTCGTCTCGTAGCTCGTCAATTCGAGGAACATCTTCGCGACGTACCTGCCGTCCCTCGACTGATAGATCTCACGGAAGGTGACGCCCCGTTCTTCGGAGGGCTTGAACTCATCGTTGAACCGCTCTGATTCTAAGCATTTCCTACGTACGGACTCCGTCCATCGGGTCCGAAGCTCATCCTGCATGGCTGGGTCCAACTCGCCCACGGTCAGCAGCACAACATGTAAGTGAGGATGCCAGCCGTTCTCGTTCCCATACGTCGGTTCGAGGGCCCGAACGAGGTGAGCTAGGCCCATCCTCGCCCGTAGGTCTTTCCCCTCGCGGCCAGCAAACATATCAGACCATGCTTCGGCAACCAGCTTACTGGTGCGCTTGAGCGAATGCGAAAGGGCGTGCTTGATGGTGAGAGTCATCATGTACGCCCGCGCATTCGGGGGACCCTTGCGTTCTGGCCCATAGCCAATCCAACGCTCGATAGCATAGTCAACCAGACCGGCACGTTCGCTCTGGATCTGGATGGCACAGACCGGGCAACCCCAAACGTTGTTGCAAGTCTGGACTCCCGCCACCCAAGCCCGCTCGCCGTCACTCATGACTTGAACCGTCTTGTGCAGTCGGAAGCGGCGGCAACGGGCAGTGCGGTTGCGCGATATCGGCCTCAACTTGTCCAACATCCGATAGGCTTTTTTGACGTCGAGTCCGTCACCTTCGATGAGGAGCTCGTCACCGCAGATCCCCGGACTGATCGGCATTGGATGCCCGTGGGCACAGCAAGGCCGAGACATCGGCAGAGCACAGGCCGCGTTCTCGATCTTGATGGGTTCTGGTGGTTCAGGCTTCTCACCACGAGCGGCAAGGCATTCGTTGCGTTCGCGCGTCGTCTTGAGGATCTTGCCCTTCGAGGACCAAATAGCTCGCTGATTGTCGCCGATATGAAATCGGGACTTCGCGTGAGCCTCCCTTCGGATCTCACTGTGGATTAGTCTTGGAAGGTCAAGCATCGGCGATGGTCGCGCGCATACTGTTCGACGGTTTCGAGCTGGCGGCGCAGCAGGTCCGTTTCTCGGTGGATACCTGCTAGGTCATTGCGATCCTTCCAGGTCTCGAGTCGCTGCATCGTCTCCCGGATTTTGACCATGCGTGGTCGGATGAAGGGATCATCAACAATCGCCGGATCAGTGACTCCCCTGCTTGCAAGCCACTCGTTGAACGACTGCTTCACGGCAGGCTTGGCACCTGGTGCACGATGCACCGCTTCGGCCTGATAATCGCGCAGCAGGATGTATGTCGGAATGTCCGTCTTCTCGAGGCCATCGAGCAAGGTCTGCTCGACTTGAACACGTCGGCGCATCTCCGGGCGGAACTCCTCGAACCGTTCTGCTGCTAGTTCCTTCTGCCAGTACGTTCTACGTTCCTGGGTACGAGCGACCATCTGGGCTCGACGTAGGGCGTCGCGTTCGGCATTCGCTGCCTTCTGGTCACGTGCTTCGGGCTCTACTTCTGATTCCCAATCCGGATGCATGTTCGGTTTTCCTTTCGAAGGCGCGGCTCGGGCCGCGCCGGAGACTTTTTGACTCACTGTTCAGTGCTGAAAAATTCCGCGGTTTCAGACCGCGGAAGGACTACTTGCCTCTTTTCCAAGCGGGCTTCGCCCGCCCCTGGCCGGCTGCGCCGGCAGGGGCCCCACCCCTACGATTCGACTGGACTTGCCTCACAACTTTCTGTTTCTGCTGTAGAACAATCGGCAAATATTTCGTCTGCTGTCGGTTCGTCCAAACCAAATCCTTTGGCCCATCCACGAGCCCAAGCCTTGACAAACTCGCGGAATTCTGGGGTGGACTGCTGAGGAGATGGCGGTCCGCAGATCGCAGTCAGCAGAATGCGCAATTCCGTCGCGTGACGGCTGCCAAGCTCGTGGAATCGAGCGAGCAAGTCATTGTTGGATTGATGTGTGTTCATCGTGGGCTTGGGCCTTCCTTGTTCGCGAAGTGGCTCACCTCGAATGACTTGCCGCACTCGCACTTCCAAAAGAGAAGCTTCCCCGTTTCGTCGTCGACGACGGCGATCGGGTGCTCGTGTCGACAGGTGAGCGGGTTGGGCGGCAGCAGGTCGCGAGAGCGGGTCATGACGTGCGCCCCCTCTTGGTTCCGGCGCAGACGCAAAGCCGCTTCGGCCAGGTGCAGACCTCGCAGTATTGCTCGTCTGGTTCGAGGGAGACATCGCCGGCCCGAAGCTTTTCCTCAAACGTACGGTCGTCTTGGATGGCGAGCGGACGCAGACGCAGCACCTTCGGCACCTCAAAGCCATCGAGGCCTAGTAGCGAGCGGGCAATGTCGTCAGCTTCCGAAGTGTTGGGGCTGACAGGCGTGCTCGCACTGAGCGAGCTAGCGAGCTGCCTCGCGCAATCCCAACAGGTTGCAGCGGCCCAGAGTATGCCGTCCGCAGGCATCCCGTCGTCCCGCGCGACCAAGCGCGTTAGCACGGTAGCCGGGGCCTTGTTGCAGCCCACGCAAAGCGAGCCGGGAACAATGTGATCGGAGGGCTTACCCATTGCTAGGGTCCTCCTTCGGGCAAGGCACGGCAACATTGCCTTCGAGACTCTCGGCCTTCTCAGCATGGCAGTAACATTGGCATTGCTTCACTGCTCGACCGCAACAACTCGAATGCATCTGGTCGTGGCAATTGCGACTGATGATCGGGAAGTTCGCTTCTCGTGCCCCATGACAGCCAATCGGATCGGGGAAACGAATGGTGCCCATGAGTTCCGGATTGCACAGGTAGTCCTCAGCGCATTCAGGACAGCAAAAGGTTGCTGTCATCAGAACGACTGGCTCGCCCTGGTTCGGCTCTTCATCACCGTCCAAAACCTCGACACGAATCCAGGCCGTGCCAGCTTGGGCTTCCCTGAACTGGTAGCAACGAGGGCAGTTGTCGCACTTGACTATGCTGGACATCTTCAGTTCAACGCCTCGTTGGAAGGCGGGCAGCAGGTCGCGTAGGGTTGCAACGTCATGCCCGAGACGATGGCAATCGACTCGACGATGCGCGGCAACACCTGAATCACCAAACGTTGCAACTCGGCTTCACTCTGGACAACAGGGATCAGAGCTCCGAGGTAGAACGACAGCAGTGCATTGGTCGTGCAAGTCTGGTGGCAGTCAGGCGCCTTCTCGATGACAGCCCGAGCGGCATCCTGCCCGGCCAAGTAGAATTGCTTCATGAAGACGAACTGCATGCGTTGCCAGTCCCCCGGCATAGCCGGCGAGCTCTTTGGTTTCTTCGGTCGTCGATGCTTGGTCATGCTTGCCTTTCAACGGACGTAGAGAATGTGTCTGGGCTCACCTGCAACGAAGTAGGCGCCTGCATCACTGGACGTCGCACGGTTATCGTCTCGATAGAGCGCGACCTTGCCCAACCGTTGCAGGGCCCCGAGGGCCAGGTCGAATTCGCCAGGAGTCAAGCCGACGTCCTTACGTAGGCTTGCAATGCGGACGGGCGCACCTGCGCCGTAAAGCCTGGCCTTGTTGAGCAGCTTCGACTCGTACGGTTCGGCCGCCAACAACGGTAAAGCCATCCCAACGAAAACTCGCCCTTTGGCATCCTCAACGAGGTCGGCCCTCTTGGCCGCGGACAGGGACTGAGGAAAATCGTGCTCGTGCAAGACGAGGCGGCGCTCCCGCATGAGACGCAGGGCGAGAGCATCGAAGATGACCTTCGGCAGGCCGGAGGCCGACCGGACATCGCCGATCGAAATGAGACCTCGGCTTCCGCCTGCGACTTTGCGTAGCGCCGTAAGGAAAGCCGATTCGTAGTCTGGTGATGGGGCTGGTTTCACTGGTCGCACCTTGGGTTTAGGTTTGGGGGTGGCCTTCGTTCTGCGCTTGGTCGACGGCTTCGCTTCCTTCACGACCACACGAACTCGAGGTCGACTTGCCACCTCGAGCAGGGTCCGCGCTCGAGCGCGGGCCGCCTCGACCAACTTCCGCGCTCGAGCACGGGCAGCCTCGACCAGCTTGCGGCCACGTTCCCTCGCGGCCGCCTTACGTCTGCGGATTCGTTCTCGCTCCAATGTGGTTGTCATGCGCTTGGCATCCTCCGGCCTTGTGTCGCTTGCTCCCGTAGAGCATCGTGACTGAGCAAATCGATTGCAGCGTGGCAGGTCATCAGGGCAACTGGCGTAGGCTCGCCAACGATGGCCATAGCCGTCGGCCTGCCCGTATCGGGCTCAACCTGTCGGATAATGAGCAGCCCCGAGATCTCGTGCAGGATGCCTTCACGTTCGCAATAGTCGTGCACCAGGTGGAACATCATGTCGACGTGCCGCTCGAACTCTTGCATCACCCAGCCCCTTTCAACTCTGCCTCGGTGAATAGGGTCTTCTGACCGCTGGCCTTGGCCATGGTCCAAATGTGCTTGCGTGCCCACGCAACGGCGCAGCCACGGCAGACCCATCGACGCACGATGACCTCGGCCCCCTTGCGCTTGTATCGCCATTGGCAAATGTGAGAAATCCGCCGGTCTCGGTTGACCTGGTTACCCTCGCCTATGCAGCACAGCTCCGCCCTCGGCCGTTCGAGCCGAATAAGCTCGTGCCCATAGCCAGGGGATGGCTTGCGCTCTTTACGTGGCATCGTCGCGCCCCTGCTCGCTGATATGTTGTGCCCGGGTCCGGTACCAGTCCTCGAGAGCATCGGCCCCACCGAGCTCGGCGGGCGATAGGTGGAGGTTCGAGACGATCCAGTCAATGAACGTCAACCGGTCGTAGCCGTCGAATTCGAGCAGGTACTCGGCAAGCATCCAGTCGAGAATGTCTTGCAGCTGCATGCCGGGTTTCGGGCGCAGCAGATTCACGTCCACGAGGATTGGGCCGCCTCGGTACAATGGCAGAAAGACCATGGTGGCAACGCCTTGGAAGACCGTCACACCACAGGCCTGTACGTCTCGAATGCGATAGTGAAGGCCTCGAGCAGCGCGATTCAGCTGGACACAGGCCGTGCCCTTGCTGATTGGTACGTCCTCCCAATAGAACAGCTGCCGCGCAGCAGCGGGCAACTCACGGGACTGATTCTTCTCGTAGCCCTCGAACGGGAAACCGTTCTCGTAGGCAAAGCAGCATTGGATCAATGGTTTCGATGTCCGTTCGAACGCCAGCGCTTCCGCCGGTTGAGCCAGCAACCGTTCAAGCGGTTTCATTGCAGCCTTAGCGGCTTCGACTGCTTCGTCGAATTTCATCGGTCGTCCCTTCCGTTCCGAGTAGCTGCTCGAGGGCTCTGCGATCCGAAGGCTCGAGGGCCATCGTTCCCATGCGCTTGCGCAAAATGGCCCGTTCCTTGTCCGTCAGGCTCTCGACGAGCCTCGTCGCGTAAGCGCCAATCTGCGCTTGGCCCCTCTCAATTTTCCGGGTGAAGTCGAGTCGGCGGATGGCCTCGTCTTCTGCTCTGTTGCTCATGGTTCGGTTGCTCCTGGTGGTCCGGCGGTTAGTTCCCTTCGTAGTGCCGCCGCAAAGTCTGGATGTAGGTGAGCAAGTCGGTATCGAGAAACAACTTGCACTCTGGTATCGGATGCAAGACGGCCGGATCGTTCTCAGGGCCGCATTCCCCGATGACTACCCATTGTTGGCAGCCGACGCAGAGCACGCGCAACTTTGGTCGCATCTCGATCTGTTCGTGTGACTCGATATCGCTCATCGCTGCGGGGCCTTCGGTTGCTCGTCCTTGCCCAGTACCTCTTCAAGGCCTTCAATCAGGTTGTCCAAACCGGCTTGGATGATCGAGACGATGGGCAGTCCAAGCGTTGCCGCGAGAGCTTCGCGGGCAATGTACGCTTCTACCTTTGGGTCCGGTTTCGAGTTACAGCCTTGGCAAAAGCCTCGATACCATTCGACCGAGCAAGTGACTCGATCTTGTCTCTGACTCATCAACTGAGTTATGGCGGCGCCGGCATCATGCCCAAGGCTGTAGGCCGGAGCATGCACGCCATGAGCCGAGGGCCAAGGATGTTCTGCGACAAGTCGCTTTCTGCTTCGGCTGGGCATTAGGGCCGCCTGACATAGGTGGGGATGAACAGCCTTTGCAGTTGGGCCGCATTCGTCACGCGCACGTCAAACGACGCTACTTGCCGTGCGAGCAGCAACAGCGGAGTGAGAGGGTAGATATTCGATACCCAACCGTTCTCGAGCGCGAACAGCGCCCCCTCGACGGGCACAGGCCTATCCGTGAGGTTCTCGAGTTCGATCGAGATCTCCAGGCCAGGCCAGACAGAGGCGCGCAGGATGCAGCTCTTCTGATTGCTCTCGTTGAAGGCTGTACCCGGAACCGAACACGCAAGTTGCTCGATACTGCCGACCCTAATCGACCGCACGCAGACAGCTTGTGCGAGCGGGATGACCTTATGGCGCCAGCAATGCCAGCGCTGGGCGAGCTCGTGCAAGTAGCGCCAGCGGAATCGATTGTACCAACGCCGCAAGATGCCCATGGCTAGCCTTTCCTTGGTCGGCCCATGCAGGCGGCAATGTTGTCTATCTGCTCAGTGATGCGCACGGCATCAAGCCCGCCCTGGTCATGCACGAGATTGACGATTGCCCGGGCTAGTTGGTGCGCAGCCAATCCCGGCGGGCAATCCGAGTCGATGAGGACCTCGAGGACCTCGAGGGCTTGGGCCTCGTAGACGGTGTCGCTCATTGCTTGACTCCTTGCCCCGGCATGTGGACGCCTGCCTTGTGCAATTCGCCCATTGCCGCCCTGGTCATCGTCCTGGCGGCATTCGTCGGATCACCGGCATAGACGATGCAATAAGCCGGCTGCGCGTCGGGTTTGGTGGCACGAGCTTGCACGATGAGAACCCCCTCCGTCTCGAACTCGATGCCGTTCTTGCGCACGTATTCGAGGAAGAGGGCCCAGAGCGCTTCGGTGTGTCGGGTCAGTTCTTCGTTCGTCATGGGCGCTCGACCTTCACCTTGACTACCTGACCGGACTTCACTCGGATGTCAGCACGAATAAAGCTGCCTTTGCTGAACGCGACACCCAAGTAGACGGCTTCAGTCATGAAGCACAAATTCCGCCCAAGGTTCTGCAGCTGGATGTCGGCTAAACCGTCATGTTCGATCGTCAGATCGATTTCGCGAGTCTCCCCACGCTCGAGCTCGATTCGTTGGCTTCGCTCAATCCCACCGACCGAAACGGACAATATTGCCAGACACCGCGCTTTTGCCGCCTCGACGTGCGAGATCGCCGAAGTGCAGGCATGGGCCGCAGCCCAAACCGCGTGCATTCCGGCAAGCAGCCGCTCGCGATAGGTCTCGACATCTTCGAGCGCCCACTTCAAGTGAGCCGCTCGTTTTCTGA
>Ga0299912_10003548_pt1 | contig 12728 bp, 13 predicted proteins | sample RVTome_2_FD_207667 | JGI IMG/M metagenome (GOLD analysis project Ga0299912, IMG submission 207667) | Soil microbial communities from uranium-contaminated site in the Upper Colorado River Basin, Wyoming, United States - RVT95D214 (version 2) ...
GCAGGGCAGGCCAATATCATTCAATCCCTGGACAATGACCAGTCGGCGCCGGTTATAGTCTGCAACCATCTCAATGGCGCTGTTTTCCCCCGATTTCAGGGCCTCAAGGGCGGCTACCTGCGCCATGGTGGGGGCGCACATCATGGTGTACTGGTGAATCTTGGTCATGGCGGCCACGATTTCTTTGGGGGCGGCGGCGTAACCAATGCGCCAGCCGGTCATGGCATAAGCCTTGGAGAAGCCGCCGAGCAAAATGGTGTTCTCCTTCATCCCGGGCAGCGCCGCCAAACAGGTATGGTCGATACCGTAAACTAGCTTGGCGTAAATCTCGTCGGAGACGACCATCAGGCCGTGTCGTTTGGCCAGTTCCGCTATTTCTAATAACTTATTTCTGGGCATGACGGCGCCGGTGGGGTTGGCGGGATAACCGATGAAAATAGCCCGGGTCTTGCTGGTAATCCGGGCGGCCACCGCTGATGTGCTGAGTTCAAAGCTGTCTTCTTCATTGGTCGGTATGGGGACAGGTATGCCCCCGGCCAGGATAACGCAGGCGTCATAGGCGACAAAGCAGGGGTCCGGTATGATGACCTCGTCCCCGGGGTCAAGGATAGCGCGCATGGCCAGGTCTAACCCCTCGCTGACGCCGACCGTAATGAGCAGTTCCGTGGCTGGGTCATAGTCGATATTATAGTGGTCGCTTAGGTGGCGGGCGAGTTCCTGCCGGAGCTCGGGAATACCCAGGTTGGAGGTGTACATGGTATAGCCCTTTTCCAGCGACTCTATGGCTGCCTCGCGGATGTGCCACGGCGTAGGAAAGTCCGGCTCGCCGACGCCTAGAGAGATGACTCCTTCCATGGAGGCCAGCAGGTCGAAGAACTTGCGTATCCCGGAGGGGGACAGCTGGCTGGCTCGCTGGGAGATGCGGTATTTCCGGGGTGGAGTTTTGGGATTGGCTGACATAAGAATCTCCTGCTTGGGTGAGGTGCGCTCAGCTTCACAGTACTACCGGCTGACGCTTGGCCTCTTCTTTGTCCTCAAGAATTTCGCCGTCTTCTTTGTAGCGTTTCAGCACAAACTGGGTAACTGTCTCCAGCACGCCTTCAATGTGAGAAAGCTTCTGAGAGACAAAATTGGCAATCTCGTGGTTGGACTTGCCGACCACCAGTACAAAGAGGTCATAGGTTCCCGAGATGAGGTAGACCGTAACCACCTGGGGGAAGCGGTAAATGCGCTCGGCGATAGCATCAAAGCCAACATCCTTCTGCGGGCTAACCCTGACCTCAATCAAGGCCCAGACCTGCTCATTCTGTACCTTGTCCCAGTTTACCAGCGTCTTGTACTTGAGGATAAGGCGGTCTTTCTCGGCCTGTTTGACGAGTTTCTTGACCTCGGTAGCGGGCAGACCGGTCATGGCTGAGATTTGCCGGGTCGTGGTACGGGCATCGTTCTGAAGAATCTTAAGAATTTCTTTGAGCATGGCTTAAACCCCCCATGGCTCGGATAATTGGCCATTTGTATAGGGTAACTTTATCCTGTCCGAGCCTCTTTGTCAACCAAAGTTGATTTTTGTGATTCATATAGGTAGAATAGTAGTCCCATAGCCGGTAGCACGACTCTGGCTAAATTTAGAGGAGGAGGGTAAAGCCAGTGTTAAAAGACTTCAAAGCGTTTATCATGCGGGGCAATGTGGTGGACATGGCGGTTGGCATCATCATCGGTGTTGCCTTTGGGGCTATCGTGACTTCAATTGTCAAAGACGTTATCATGCCCCCTATTGGTTTGGCATTGGGCAACATCGATTTTGCCAATCTCCTTATCGTCATAAAGCAGGGCACGCCTGCGGGTCCTTATGCGTCTCTGGCGGCCGCCCAGGCTGCTGGTGCCATTTCAATCAACTACGGGCAGTTTATTAATACTATCATCAACTTTCTAATAATTGCGGCCGTCGTGTTCTTCTTTATCGTCCGTCCGATTGCCAAATTACAGGCTCCGAAGAAGGTGGAAGCCCCGGCCGCCCCTATCACCAAAGACTGCCCCTTCTGCTTCTCCAAGATTAACATTAACGCCAGGCGCTGCCCGAACTGCACTTCCCAGCTAACTTAGGGAGAACCTTCACTGTCATTGCGAGGAGCCCCGATAAATCGGGACTCGCGATGACAGGAAAACGCGTGGGTCACGCCATGTGCCTCAGTCCTGCGGGACGAGCGACCATTCTGCCTGTGTTTCGTCATACCAGAGGTGGAAGCGCTGGTTATTGGCAGTGCGCACCTGAAAGTGCCGCTGGCCGGCCTCGAGCCAGGCTTTTTCAATCTCCTGGATTTCGTAGTCTGTGCCGGCCCAGAGAAAGGACACTGGCCTTTCGGCATAAGTGCGCCCGGAGTAGCACCTGACCTTTAGTTTCTCCTCAGCCAACCCCATCCCCTTAATCCCCTTCCCCCCGATAAATCGGGGGGAAGGGGGGAATTTATAAAAGAGGGGCGAAGCCCCTCTTAAACACCCCTGTCATTGCGAGGAACCCCGATAAATCGGGGTGACGAAGCAATCTCAAGAGATAGAGCAGTTTCTTACTAGCTAACCTTGTTCCGCTAGATAATCGCCGAAGGGGCGGCTGGGTTCTCCTTGACGCTTCTGAATAAGAGCCAAATCCAGGATGTCCTCTCTCAGACTGTCATCTTCCAGGAGGCGGGTAATGACTGCCTTTTTTCCCGCTTTGGAGAGAGACTCTAGAGCCATTAGATAGATTTCGGCTCTTGACTGCGCTGTTTTCACTTCATCACCTCCGCCTCTATCATAGCACAGGAGCAACAAAAAATTCTTCGTTTTATAAGGTGCCCCCATCCCCTTAAGAAGGGTAAGGGGAAAGATTTATAGAAGAGGGGCGAAGCCCCTCTTAGACTCACGTCGTTCCTGAGGCACCGTCATTCTTGCAGGAACTTGCGAAAAATGTCTTCTAATTCGCCATATTCTGTGTAGGATTTGTACTTGATTCCTCTATTCTGAAGGCAGCTCTTGAGTACCTGCGTTATAGCTTCTTCTTTGTCTTTCTGCCACACCGCCAAAGTCTTGACACCATAATCGGGAGCTCTCTCTATTTCTATGAGCTGTCCCCCCGGCATTGTGAGGTCGAAAATGGCATACTTGGAGCAGTGAAGTAAGACGATGCACTTATGATATATCGTTATATCGCTAGGCATATCAAAGTCGACGGCTACTACCGGGTCATAGCCACCAATTTTGTCGATTGTATCTCTCATATAGTTGATTATGGCGTCACCACTACCACCGATAAAGACCCTCTTTGCCCATTCGGTGTCAAACATAGTGAACTTCCGTAGGCGGTGCTCTTTGGGCGGGGATGCACGGGCTTCAATGTCTTTAATTGACATGGCTGTAGTCCCGCCTCTAATGTCCCACCCGTAATCCGTTCGTGGTTTCTCCAGTTCTTGAATAACTTCCTCTGGTGTTCGAGGTATCCGACTCTGTGTCTTAAGTTCAACAACTGCTTGCTTCAGCGGCTTTAGGAATTCGGGGGTTAACTTGTAACCCAGTAGCAGGGTCTGACCGGCCGGCGTAGAATCTGCTTCATCCTCCTTTCCCTTATCAGCGCTCAGAAGATCTTCGATGTAAGCTAGGACGAAGTATCTAAGGGCATCTGCAAATTTCTTCTGTAAGAATAGGGTGTACCCAATATTATGAATAGCAAATCCCTTGTGAAATCTCTGTTTGTGTGTGTCTTGCCAAGCCAGCATTTTGTTATAGAGTTCCGTGATAATGTTTAGTGCTACGGGGTATTGCTGAGTATGGATGCACACCGCATATTTCATTGCGGTGTCGTCAACTTCTTTCTGGAGGTCTTCTGGTAGTATCGGAGCAGCCATTTTTTGTTCCCTCCCACAACTTCGATATTCTTATATGCTCGGTCTCCTCTTATGCCAATCCGTTGCCTGTTCGTAGGCGTAGGCGATTCTTAAGAGGGTTTCTTCGCTGAAGGGCGGGCCGATGATTTGCATCCCGATGGGCAGGCCATCGGCGAAGCCGGCGGGGATGGAGATGGCCGGCAGGCCGGCAATGTTGATGGGCAGGGTGCAGACATCGGAGAGATACATCTGGACGGGGTTGTCCACCTTTTCGCCAATCTTGAAGGGGCCGGTGGGGGAGGTGGGGGTAACCAGGGCATCAAACTTCTCAAAGGCCTGGTCAAATTCACGCCGGATGATGGTGCGCACCTTCTGCGCCTTAAGGTAGTAGGCATCATAGTAACCGGCGGACAGGGCGTAGGTGCCGAGCATGATGCGCCGCTTGACCTCCGGCCCGAAGCCGTACTGTCGGGTCTTCTCCATATCGTCCCACATATCATCCCCTTTACGGTAGGCGAAGCCATATTTTACCCCGTCATAGCGGGCCAGGTTGGCCATAGCTTCCGAGGGGGCAATAATGTAGTAGACGGCCAGGGCGTGGCGGGTGTGGGGCAGGGATACCTCCCAGTCGGCCCTCGCCCCCAGCTCTTCCATTTTGCTGATGGCGGCACGGATAGCCGAGGCTACCTCCGCCTGCATCCCCTCCACAAAATACTCTTTCGGCACACCAACGCGCAGGCCCTTGAGGTCGGTGGTCAGGCACCGGGTGTAGTCGGGGGTGGGCTGGGGGGCGGAGGTGGAGTCCCGCGGGTCATGGATGGCGATGGCATTCATGACCAGAGCACAGTCGGTCACATCCTGTGTTAATGGCCCAATCTGGTCGAGGGAACTGGCAAAAGCCACCAGCCCGTATCGGCTCACCCGACCGTAGGTAGGTTTTAAGCCGGTAACGCTGCAAAAGCCGGCCGGCTGGCGGATACTGCCGCCGGTATCGGAGCCGAGGGCATAGACCGTCTCACCAGCGGCCACGGCGGCGGCCGAGCCACCGCTACTACCGCCGGGGACACGGGTCAGGTCCCAGGGATTGTGGGTAATAAACAGGGCAGAGTTCTCGGTGGAGGAGCCCATGGCAAACTCGTCCATGTTGGACTTGCCGATGATGACGGCGCCAGCCTCGTTCAGCCTTTCCACTACAGTGGCATCGTAAGGAGGCACAAAGTTTTCCAGCATCTTTGAGGAGCAGGTGGTGCGGATGCCTCTGGTGCACATGTTGTCTTTAATGAGGGCAGGAACGCCGGTCAGTGGACCGGCTTTACCCGCGGCCAGTAATTTGTCGGCTCGCCCGGCTTGCTCCAGCGCCAGCTTATCGGTAACCGTGACAAAGGCGTGGACCTTAGGCTCCAATTGCTGGATGCGCTCCAGGTAGGCTCTGGTCAATTCAACCGAAGAAAGTTGTTTGCTCTTAAGCAGATTATAGGCTTCGTGGATGGTCAAGTTAGTGTTCAACCTCACCCCCTGTATCCTCCTCTCCTTCAGCAAAGGAGAGGAGGAAGAATTTTCTTAAGAGGGGCTGACGCCCCTCTTTGACGCCCTTACTCCTCAAGCACCGCTTTGACGCGGAAGAATTCGCCCTCCAGCCGTGGGGCATTGGCCAGGACCTGGTCGGGTGGCAGGGAGGGGACAACCCCGTCATCTCTCATAACATTCTGGAGGACGATGGACTGGGCGGTAGGGGGCACATTGGTGGTGTCCACCTCCTGCAGGATTTCAAAGTTCTCCAGGATGTTGGAGAGTTGCTCCCTCATCTTGTCCACTTCGGCGTCGGTCAAGCCCAGCCGGGCCAGGCGGGCGATGTGCAGTACCTCTTCACGATTCAACATAAGCCACCTCACCTTAGCTGTACGGGAATTTACCTGTCCGAATCGTCGGCGTTGACGAATTATAGCACTCACCTTTGAATATGGGCAATAGAAAGTACATGTCCTGGTACTTGGTAGTACTCAGCTTGAATATGTACCCACCTCACCCCCTGCCCCCTCTCCTTCCAGGAGAGGGGGAGATATAAAAAGAGGGGCGGAAACCCCTCTCACACACCCCCTTACAGGCTAGGTTCTTCTGATTATGACGGGCGTCTAAGAGTCCCGACTGGTCGGTACTCTTTCTTTTTCTTTTACCCTTTCCTTCTCAAGAGACAAGCGGGGAGAGAGGGCTTTGTTTGGTTTTGGTTACCAGTAATTGGCAATAAATGCGACCTGTCATGGCGAGCCCTGATTTATCGGGACGAAGCAATGACACAACAACCGAATGCAAATGGAACCGGGGGTCAGGGAGATAGGGTTCGCTTTCACTATTGACAGGCGCATACTTATAGCGCATAATAGCCTAAGTGAAAAAAGATGGTTAAGATTAGATTAAGAAGAACCGGAAGCAAGAATCAGCCTAGCTATCGGCTTGTGGCCGCCAATTCTCAATCCCCCCGCAACGGGGCCTTTATCGAAATCCTCGGACACTTTAATCCTCTAACTGACCCGGAAACAGTGGTTATCAAAGAAGAAAGGGCATTATACTGGCTCAGTCAAGGAGCTCAGCCGACGGCCACGGCCGCCAGGCTACTATCCAAGGCGGGTATCTTGGAGAAGTTGAGGGCCGCCAAAACAGCCAAGGAGAAGACATGAAAGAACTAATCGAGTACATCGCCAAATCAATCGTCAACGCACCGGAGCAGGTAGTGGTTACTGAGGAACAGACTGAGCAAGGCATAACACTGAAATTGCAGGTTGCTGATGATGACAAAGGGAGGGTTATCGGTAAGCAAGGTCGGATAGCTGAAGCCATGCGCACTCTAATCAGAGTAAAAGCCGCTAAGGCCGGCACGAGGGCAACTCTGGAGATTATGTAATCCTAAGCGGCATGATTTGCATTCACCCTGATTCCCAGCCAACTTTCGGAAAAGAACATTTGACGAAGCACATATAGGCCAGGACAGGTAGCATTGAGCCCCCACTTCCGGCAGCCATAGTCTCAATATTCCGCGCTCTCGCCGGAAGGTTATGGGGAATTCGTTGCCAGTGGGTCAAGTCAGCCCAAATCCCTGGCAATCCCGCCAATGAAGATATCACCTTCGCCTAAAAACATGGAGAGCAATCATGAGTTCTACCCCTGAAACTGAATACTGGCTCTTATGCCCGGTATGTCATAAGCCCAATCCCGCCGGAACCAAATTCTGCAAGCACTGCTGGGGGGCTGCCCTCCGTTCCCAGAAGCCGCTCTCAACCCAAGAACTGGAAAAGGTACTCGAGCAGCGTCAGGCACACTTCCGGCGGCGGAAGAAAATAACCAGGATTGCCATCAGCTTGGTTTCTCTTTTTGTGATGGCGGCTATTGTCCTGCCCATCCTAAGCAACTACACCGACCTTATCTCACGGCCTGTCGAGGCAATCAATTCCAATTCACAGCCCGGAGAGTGGGCAATGTTCCGCCACGATATTGCCAACACCGGCGTCACCGGAACCAGTAACACCCTGCCGCAGGGTATATTGAAATGGTCTTTCACCACTGGTGGTCCCATCCACTCGTCGCCGGTCTTGGTCGATGGCACAGTTTACTTTGGCTCAAGAGACGGTAAGCTTTACGCTGTGGACGCCGTCACCGGAGAAAAGCGCTGGGAGTTCCTCACCGGTAGCTGGGTCGAGTCCACGCCGGCGATTGTCGGCGGTATGGTCTATTTTGGCTCCAACGATGGCGCTCTTTACGCCCTGGATGCCCAGAGCGGGGAGATGGTCTGGGAATTCCGAACACCCTACCCGATTATGTCCTCTCCGGCGGTAGGCAATGGCACGGTCTTCTTTGGCTCGGACGATTATTCTGTCTATGCTTTAGACGCCCGCAAAGGCACCAGGCTCTGGACAGTCCCCACGCTGGGCCCGGTAAAGTCATCACCAGCCGTGTCTGAGGGTATTGTCTTTATTGGCTCCGGTGCGGAGTATGCCTACGCCATAAACGCTGCGGATGGTCGAGTCCGCTTGCATTTCAAGACTTACCAGCCCGTTTTCGCCTCGCCAGCGGTCAGTGGTAGAACCGCGTACTTCGCTAACTCTAACGGTTATCTGTATGTCGTCGATGGTAACAGCCGCAACTGGCCTTGGGAATATGACCTCCGACCCTACTGGATACAGGTCTGGGCCTTCGGCTTACCCGTACCGGCGCCCCCACCTCAGTCCGGCCTTCTCTGGGCACTGGGGCTGGGGCGAACCATCAGTTCTTCACCGGTACTGGCCGGTGACAGCTTATACATTGGTGCCGACAACAATCTCTTGGCTCTCAGCCTCAAGAATCACCAGAAAGTGTGGTCCTTCGCCACTAAGGGGACAGTGAGGTCAACACCGGCGGTGACCGATACTGTGGTTTACACTGGCAGTGAGGACGGTCGGCTCTATGCTGTGGACATTGCCACTGGGAAGAAGCTCTGGGACTTCGCTACAGGCGCCAAGATAACCTCATCCCCGGCGTTGGCTGATGGCACGGTCTATATTGGCTCACATGATGGCAATCTATACGCTATCAAATAGGTCTAAGCACTGTTACCCGCAAGCCTATGTTCTCTGTGTTCTCCGGCGCCGTTTCTCGGCCACCTTGAGGCGTGCCAGCGAACGGCGCAGTGCCGCCTCAGCCTGAGCCAGGTCAACTTCGGGAGCCGGATGAGTCAATCGCTCGCGGGCTCGCTGCTTGGCCGCTTCCGCCCGGGCAATATCAATCTCCTCCGCCCGCTCGGCGGCATCAGCCAGAATGATAATGCGGTCGGGCCTCACCTCAAGAAAGCCACCGGAGATAACCAGAGAGTATTCTTCCCCGCCCTTACGCACTCTCAGTTCACCCGGCTCCAGGGTAGTCATCAACGGGGCATGATGCGGCAGAACGCCCAGTTCGCCCAGGACACCGGGCGCAACCACGATGTCCACTTCCTCAGAATAGACCACCCGCTCCGCCGTAACAATATCCAATCTAATCGGAGACATTACCCACCACTCCCTAGCGTCTTACCTCTTTCGACCACCTCATCAATAGTGCCTGCCATATAGAAGGCTTGCTCGGGTAAAGCATCGTGCTTGCCCTCCAGAATCTCCCGGAAGCCACGCACGGTCTCAGCTATGGGCACATACCGGCCCGGCCGACCGGTGAATACTTCGGTGACGAACATGGGTTGCGACAGGAATCTCTGTATTCTTCTGGCCCGGGCGACCGTCAGTTTGTCTTCATCACTTAGTTCTTCAATGCCCAGGATGGCAATGACATCCTGTAAGTCCTTGTATCTCTGAAGTACGCGCTGTACCTCGCGAGCTATCCGGTGGTGTTCCTCGCCGACCACCTCCGGGGTAAGGATACGGGAGGTTGAGGCCAGCGGGTCAACGGCCGGGTACAGGCCTTGCTCGGCAATCGACCTCTCCAGGGCAATCACCGCGTCAAGGTGGCCAAAGGTCGTCGCCACGCCCGGGTCGGTGTAGTCATCCGCCGGCACATAGACCGCCTGGAAGGAAGTGATGGAACCCTTCTTGGTCGAGGTAATTCTCTCCTCCAGCTCACCGACCTCAGTAGCCAGGGTCGGCTGATAACCCACGGCGGAAGGCATTCTCCCCAGCAGAGCGGAGACTTCCATACCGGCCAGGGTATAGCGGTAGATATTGTCAATAAAGAGCAGGACATCCTGACCTTCAATATCGCGGAAATACTCCGCCATGGTCAGTCCGGTCAACCCCACGCGCAGTCGTACGGCCGGAGGCTCGTTCATCTGACCAAAGACCAGGACGGTTTTGTCAATAACGCCGGAGGCCTTCATCTCGTGCCAGAGGTCATTCCCTTCGCGCGACCTCTCCCCGATGCCAGCAAAGACCGAGAAACCACCATGCTCGGTGGCAATGTTGCGGATAAGTTCCTGGATGATTACCGTCTTACCCACCCCCGCGCCGCCGTAGGCGCCTACTTTACCACCCTTGGTGAAAGGGGTAATGAGGTCAATAACCTTGAGGCCAGTCTCCAGCATCTCGGTCTTGGTTTCCTGCTCCTCCAGTGACGGTGGCGGACGGTGAATAGACCACTTTTCCTGAACCTTGACCTCGCCGAGGTTGTCCAGAGGTTCGCCCAGTACATTAAACAGGCGACCCAGTGCTGGCCGACCCACCGGTACTTTGAGCGGCGCCCCGGTATCTACGGCCTCAACGCCCCGCGCCAACCCTTCTGTCGGTGAGAAAGAAAGGCACCGGACCCAGTTATTACCGATATGCTCCTGGGCCTCCAGCACAATCTTTGTGCCGTTACTGCCAATCTCAATAGCATTGAAAAGGGCGGGTAGCTGGTCGGGCGGAAATTCAAGGTCAACTACCGTCCCGATGACCTGGACCACTTTACCTTTGGCCATATTTCACCTCACAGGCTTTCCTCAGATTCAATACAGTCAAGACACTAATGTGAGATTGTTTGCTCACCCCTCACCCTTTATCCCTCTGCCCTTACCTAAGGGGAGAGGGAAGAGGTTTTAGAGAGGGGCTTTGCCCCTCTCAGACGCCCCGGCTATGGTGGAGACCTGCCGAGAGCTAGAGAGGCGAAGCCTCTCTTACCTCTACCCCCCTTCCCTTACCAAGGGAAGGGGGCAGGGGGATAGGTTGCTAACAACCTCTCATGTCATTTTCCTTCCGCCGACAGCGCCGCCACCCCGCCGGTGATATCAAGAAGCTCCCTGGTAATTGACTCCTGGCGGGCCTTATTATACATCAGTGTCAAGTCATCAATTAGTTCCTTGGCATTGTCCGTGGCATTGCGCATCGCCACCATCCTGGCCGATTGCTCGCTGGCGATGGACTCAAGGATAGCGTGATAAATCTGCATTTCCACAAAACGCGGTAAGAGTCCGGCCAACACCGCCTCCGGACTTGGCTCATAGATATATTCCACATTCTGGGCCCGGGGTATCACCGCTGGTTCCACCGGCAGGATTGGCTGGACTACCGGCTTCTGCGCCATCGTGCTGATAAACTGCGTGTAAGCCAGATAGGCCGCATCAATAAAGCCGCTGGTGTAATCATCAATAATGATACGAGATATGGGCAAGGTGTCTATCAGGCTGGGTTGGTCAACCAGCCCGGTGAATTCGGCTCTAATATCCCGGCCATGCCGCCGCATGAAGTCCAGGCCCTTGCGACCCACGCAGACGAGGGTGGTTGGTACTTTCTGCTCCAGGATGAAGGCCGCTGACCGCCGATTCATATTGGCATTCAGACCGCCACACAGACCGCGGTCGGGGGTGATATGGACGATGGCTATTCTGGTAATCGGCCGTTGCTGCAGTAAAGGGTGCCGCGGCCTATCTCCCTGGGGCAAAGCCTCCAGGTCAGCGATTACCTGGTGAACCTTATCGGCGTAAGGGCGACCTGCCAGACCGCGCTCCTGGGCCCGCCTCATCTTGGAGGTGGCAATCATCTCCATAGCGCGGGTAATCTTCGAGATACTCTGTATGCCCCGTATCCGGCGGCGAATTATGCGGATATTAGCCAATCTTTAACCCTATTCCCCTCTATCCCCCTTCCCCTTGCCAAGGGGAAGGGGGATAGATGTTTTTGAAGAGGGACTCCGTCCCTCTTAGACGCCCTTTCATTAGGTGGCTTCGTCCCTCTCAGACTCCCCGTACTACTTAAAACCTTTCTTGAACTCCTGAATGGCGGCCTTTAGCTGTTCCTCGGCCTCCTTGCCAAGCTCTTTGGTCCGGGCAATCCACTGCCCTATCTCAGGATGGTTGGCATCCATGAATTTGTGTAAGTCAGCCTCAAATGCTCTAACCTTATCCACCGGTATGTCATCAAGATGGCCGTTTACGGCGGCATAGAGAATCATGACCTGCTTCTCAGTTGGCATCGGGCTATATTGATTCTGTTTCAACACCTCAGTGATGCGCCGCCCGCGTTCCAACTGAGCCCGGGTGCTCGCATCCAGCTCGGAAGTGCCAAACTGAGCAAAGGCGGCCATCTCCCGGTACTGAGCCAGCTCCAGTCTCAGCCGGCCGGCGACCTGACGCATGGCTCTGGTTTGAGCGTTACTGCCTACGCGCGACACCGATAGACCAACATTCAAAGCTGGCCGCTGGCCAGCGTTGAACAGGTCACTTTCCACATAAATCTGACCATCAGTGATGGAGATAACATTGGTTGGGATGTAGGCTGAGAGGTCACCAGCCTGCGTCTCAATGATGGGCAGCGCCGTCAATGAACCACCACCATGTTCCTTGTCGTATTTGGCCGCCCTCTCCAGCAAGCGACTGTGCAGGTAGAACACATCACCCGGATACGCTTCCCGCCCCGGCGGACGGCGCAAGAGTAGAGAAAGCTGGCGGTAAGCCCAGGCGTGCTTGGATAGGTCGTCGTAGATGACCAGCGCATCCTTGCCCTGCTCCATGAACTCCTCGCCAATGGCGCAGCCGGCGTACGGCGCCAGATATTGCAGGGCGGCTGAATCGGAAGCATTGGCCGCTACCACAATGGTGTGCGCCATTGCTCCGTATTGCTCCAGTGTGGCCACCACCCGGGCCACCTTGGATGTTTTCTGGCCAATAGCCACATATATGCAGATTAGGTCGCCACCCTTCTGGTTAATAATCGTATCCAGAGTGATGGTCGTTTTGCCCGTGGAGCGGTCGCCAATAATCAGCTCACGCTGTCCCCGGCCGATAGGTATTATGCTGTCAATAGCCTTAATACCAGTCTGCACCGGCGTATTCACCGCCTCACGCATGGCGACATTAGGAGCTACCCGCTCAATAGGACGAGTCTTCTGGGTCTTGGTGGGGCCTTTGCCGTCCAGTGGCCGACCCAGCGGGTCAACCACCCG
>Ga0299912_10003549_pt1 | contig 12727 bp, 13 predicted proteins | sample RVTome_2_FD_207667 | JGI IMG/M metagenome (GOLD analysis project Ga0299912, IMG submission 207667) | Soil microbial communities from uranium-contaminated site in the Upper Colorado River Basin, Wyoming, United States - RVT95D214 (version 2) ...
ACTCAAGGCTGCTACTAAGTCCTTAAAGAAGGAACAAGGCGAGAAAGAATCTGGAGAAACATCGGAGTCTCATCATCTTATGTCTTTATGCTTTTCTCAGCTCTTCCACTATCCTGGGCAATATCTCGCCTGTCTTCCCTTGAACTAAATAGTCTGATACGCCTTCGTGGGTGAGCGGCGTAGAGTCCGCATTTATCTCTATTATCTTGACATTGGTCTCATATCCCACTGCATCCAAACCTGCCATGAATCTGCGCGAATGGAATCTTGCCATCCTGGGCAGATTGGCGAAAGGATAAACAACTGCTGATGTCCCGCAGATAAGCATCAAGTCACATCTCAGAGCTTCTTTCTCCGATTCCTCCATGACATCCGAAGGTATTGGCTCCTTGAAGTGAACCACATCGTCCTTCAGGACGGCACCGCACTTGCAGCGGGGCGGAAGCTCATCCAGGGAGACTTCTTCCCAGGCATACCGTGAGCCGCAAGAAATACACCTCACCGCATTGACACTACCGTGATATTCCAGGACACTCTTGCTCCCCGCCTTCTTATGCAGACCATCAATGTTCTGCGTGATTACGCACTTCAGTATCCCCAGAGCTTCGAGTTCAGCCAGGGCATAGTGACCTGAATTTGGCTCAGCCCCTCTGGTTTGTCCGTGGAACTTTCCATATGTCCCCCGCAGCTCCAGTATTTCCTCCCAATATGCCCTGGGGTTGTTCAGGAAAAGCTCGTATCTCTCATAAGCCTTAGCCTCTGCCTCTTTATTCAGAGTCCAGATGCCCTTTGGTCCCCTGAAATCAGGTATGCCCGATTCAGTTGATATGCCTGCCCCGGTTAAGGCAATAGCATATCTACTTTCCGCCAAATCCTTGGCTGCTCGCTTGACCAAGTCTTCCATTACTTACCCAAAATCACTGCTATTGTGACAAAATCCAGCTTGTTTGCCAAATCCATGTTTCGGTATTCAGCTAGCTATAGTCTTCCACACAACTTCATATAAAATCCCTCTCTCTCGAAGAGGGATTACCCATCCTAACTCTCCTCTCCCTCGAAGGGAGAGGATTAAGAGCCTGTCCTGAGCTTATCGAAGGATGAGGGTGAATTTCCCCCTCCCTCCAGGATGGCTGCGGCACTGTCAAAAGCAAAGAATGAGCAATTTGGGGAAGTTCGGGTATGTGCTAGAAGGATAGGCTAAACTTCACAACATCAATCCACATACATAGGGAAGTGACATAATATTATGTGAACCCAATTGCTTAAGGTGAGAATTCCTGCTCTAGATTCGGCGAGCTTCCAGTCTCTGCATCCAGATTTCGTCTTGCTTGAATCGCTCTTCTAAAACCTTCTTATATTGCTGGAAGAATTCGCCCTCGTCTTCCTCTGTGTCAACCTGGTAGATAAGCATATCGTCGCGATGCAGCACGGTTCCCGGTTTCCACCATCCTTCTGCCGGGCTACCTGGCGACAATACGTGAAAGCCTACAAATCTCTCTACAAGCTCATCGCGAACTTGCGTAAATAACTCATCGGGAATCGTGCTGCCGTCATTAAAGGTTATCGGTAACTGAAATTCGTATCGAGGCACTCATTCTACCACTTCGTAGGGTATACCTGCTTCTTTAAAGATACGCAATGCACTACGCGCTATAATCAAAATGGAGTCTGGTAGCGCTTTTAATAGGGCTCGCCTAGACAGAATAGCAATTGCAAGGGCTTCATACTGAGGCGGAACCTTGACTTTGACTAACTCCATCTCACGTAACCTGAGCGCGTCTGGAAGCGTGATAATCTCTACGGGGAACTCCTCCGCACCTGTGCTGGCCAAATTGTGCCGCACTACTATTTGAGCACTATAGTCCACAAGCTGGTATGCAGAGACCAAGCCACTTGTCGTTGCCATGTCACTCTCCTCCTCAAATTAGATTTCTATCCACCGCTCCGTAGTGTTGCGTTCCTGTATACCGACCACAGGGAAAGGAACACCAGGCTGATTGCCTTGCACCCTTCTGATTTCTTTTTCAGTTCTGAAAACGTGTGTCTTAAGCTCAGCATTTGGCTTCAAAGACTCGATGGCAGCTCTATCAAACCCTACGACGGCTGACGGGTTAGCTCCCAATAGCTCTTCGGGATTATAAGGCTTGTTTAGCTCCAGCCAACTTTCATATTCCTTATGTAGCTTCCAAATCAGTTCTTCTAACGGCTCTGGTGGGTCCACGATTGGGAAGCCAAGATTCTTGGCTTCCTCCCTAGCTATCACGTACTGATGCGATGGGAGCTCTTTCGTTAGAGTATCCACCATTCTGTCTATTTTGGTTTTATCCTTTTCATGACTCGCAAGTAGCTTATGGGCTAAGAGGGCAATTTGTTCCCGGGAACGATACACTGCACCAAGAGCTAACGGATGAATCTTCTCCGATAAGAAGCCAACAATCTTTGCGAGTCCCTCGTCTCCCTTGATTCCAACCTCATCACGAGCTAGCTTCAAATAGCCCATGACATCCTCTACGCTTACGGGCAAGAGCGGCACCGCACCGGGTTGCATTTGACCAGGGGCGGGCGGATTATAAGGGGACGCCAGTGATGGGTCAATCGGGCTTAATTGTGCTCCTTTGGCCATAATTACCTCATCGGCTCCCAATGAAATCAAGGTTCCGCAGCTCAATGCTCTATAGGGGATAATGACTCCGAGGCTCTTGCAAAATTCACGCAGGAGGATCACTATCCCCCAACCTGCCAAAGCATCCCCACCTGCGGTGTAAAGGAACAAATTCAACTTGGGAACAACTCCAATGTCCCTAAGGTGCTCATGGATTAGTGGCTGTACGTCGTTGGCGATACGCGTTTCCAAGCCCCGGCGGTCTCCAGTTATGTATGTAATTAGGCGACTTCTGCTGAGTTCTTCTATTTCCTTTATTAGAGAGCGCCTCTCTTGAATACCCATTTGCCCCTCCTTTTCGGTTTTCCGATAGCCACCTGTCGAATATATCTTTGACCATCTGCCGAGAAGCCTAGACAATCGGCAATAATACAAATATTATTATATCACATTTGTCAAACCTTTTACATAACATTTTGTCACTACCCTCCACATACCGGTTTACATAAGGTTTTGCACGGCCCTCCCTCGAGGGGAGAGAGGATTATTAGGAATAAGCCGAGAATAAGATTATCAGGCTTGGTTGCGTCGCTCAGCACTTAAAGTCAATCCCCTCTATCTCTAGAAGATTGCCATTGATTTTTGTTCTGGCGTCAAGAAATTCCTCAATCAGCCACAGGTTTGTCTCCACATGTTCAGTAATGCGAGGGACTGAATACCTGGTGACCCCCTCGGCTAAGCCAGCATAGATTATGAGTTGGTCTGCAATATATCTATCAACCGTGGCGCCAGTTTTAACATCCTCTATAAACCTCTCAGCTACATATCTTCCTATGGATTCCGAGCTTCTGCCTGGCCTCCCGGCCCTGTCAGAACCCATCCGGTTACCCAGGTTCGTCTCGGCATATATCACCAGGGCTGCTCCTTCTTGAAGAGAGCTTTCATCCTCGATTTTCTCAATTTCTGCTTTATACCCATAAGAGCTTAATACCCTCTGGCATTCCACTGCCATCCTCTGGCTTACCCTCTTTTCTTTCAAATGCGAGGAAAGCGCTATGCCTTTGATACTGAAAATCTCCCCCTGCTCGGTAAGATTTAACGGCTTCAATTTTCCCGCCGGCTCAACTCTAACTTCCATGATCCCACCACCTTTTGGCACATAGCCAGGACGGATTATGTCAAGGTCAGCCCGAACACCCATTCGCTCTAGAAACGGAAGCAAAACAAACTTCATATGATAAGCCGAAGGGGCAAAATCCTGAAACAGCCCGCCTTCCAGCCTGAATTTGGAGGGCTTTCGAGCAAAGCAGGCCAGAGGCAAAAGCGTCTGGGCCATCATGGTGGTTGAGCCCGCCGTCCCTATGTCCCAGCTATACTCTCCTCCATTGAACCTTCCTCTGGGTGTGTAGGTAATCTCCTTAGAGCCCACTGAGGCATTTTCCACCACCCCATGGCACATCTCCTGGCAAGCCTGCACCCCTTTAAGATGCTGCGCCCTCAGCCCTGGCTTATCCCTCCCGGCCCTGATGTTCTCTATCCTTATTTCCTTACCCAGCAGGCTGGCCAGCGCGATAGAATAGCGCACTATTGTCCCGCTCCCCGACTTCGCTCCACCGTCTATAGTTATCATGTGTACCCACTTTTATCTTATTATCAGGAATTTACCCAAACACCATCGGACTTCAACGCAACTTAGGGCACAGGAAAGTTGTTTTTGTGCTGGCTAATTTATTACCGCCGAAATCCCCACACCAGTTTTCCCCGAGCTACCCTTTTTCGAACGCTTCCGGTCAGCAATCTATCCGAATTGAAGATGCGAACCGCTACCGCCACCATTATTACCGTGAAAACCGCTGTATAAGCAATACCGCCGATTACCAGCGCGTAATTGTCCAGCATAAGAGCCCGCATAGCCATCATGGGGTGGGAAAAAGGTATGACAAACACCAAAACTCTTAAGATGGTGGGTATGGTATCGAAATCCTTGAACATGACTATGAACGAGGAGATCATAGCCAGAGCGGTTATCGGGAAGATCAGTGTCTGAGCACTTCTAAAATTCTTGGCAAATGTCCCCAGGACTATGCATAGTGAAAGCCCGGCCAAAAGAGCTGTGAATAGCGAAATTCCCACCAGCAAATAATCTGGCATGCCCAGGGCCAACCCAAAATCCGCCAGATTTATGTCTGAAAACTGGAACGAATTCATGTAGCGTGAGAATCCCACCATATAAATGGCTGCCATTATCAGCCCCACCAGGGCACTCCCCACAATTTTCCCTATTACTATATGGCTCCTTCTCACGGGCAGGGTTAACAATGTCTCCAGAGTTTTGTTTTCCTTCTCTAATCCCATCGAGGAGATTACGGAAACCCCGGACAAGATTACAAGCATCATTACTACAACCGGAATCACTACCGATTGCGAAATCAGCATATTGCCCAGTTGACTTGGCGATAGCCCCTCGATCTCCTTTCCCTTGAGAAATGTGGTTTCAGTCCTTTTCGTCGGGGCCAAGATGAGGGCCGGATCCGATGAGCTATCATCTTGGATCAGTTTCGTCGATATCCCCTGGTTCACTGCCTGCATAAGCCCTTCAACCACACCTGAAGATATGGAATCCATCATCCCCGCTCCTCGCATTATCCAGTAGATTTCTATTTCCCCGGGCTGACCGGCATAAATGTTCTGGCTGAAGTCTTCCGGTATTACCAGAAGCGCCACTCCATTTCCTTCTCTCACTTCTTCCAAGCCCTCTTCAGCCTCACCACCGCTATAGATAACCTTTGCTGTCTGGTCAAGAACAGACGTGGCTATATCAGAGAAATCGCCATCGTCAACATCCACGATCCCTATGACTGGCTTCTCCTCCATTGTTTCCCCGATGTCGCCAACCATTTGCCCCACAGATGCAAACACTATAGCCACAACCACTATTGGAAGTAGTGTTGAGATACTAAACAACTCCTTGAATTCTTTCTTTACTATGTTGCCGATCATCTTATTGCCCTAACAAAAGCCTCTTCTATATTTCCGGCGTCATATTTATTTTTGAGTTCCGCGGCAGTCCCGCTGGCAATTATCTTTCCATCGTTTACCAAGGCGATGCGGTGACATAAGAGCTCCACTTCGAGCATGTTATGCGAAGACAATAGGACCGCCGTTCCTGCCTTAACTGCGCCGTTTATTATCCTCCTAACCTCCTGAGCATTCACCACATCCAGGCCAGAGGTAGGCTCATCTAATATTGCCAGTTTCGGGTTTACCATTAAAGCTCTGCCCACGAGCAAGCGCCGCGCCATTCCCTTGCTGTATGTATCAACTTTGTCGTTTATTCTGGCTCCCAAATTGGCTATTTCCAGTCCTCTCTGAACCATACTCTGGAATTTCTCTCCCTCGCCGAAGAATTTCGCGATAAAATTCAGGTACTCCTTGCCCGTGAGATTTTTATAGGCGCCAGCCTCTTCGGGCAAATAGCTTATTATCTTTCTTACCTCTCCTGCCTCTTTAGGAAGTTCATAGCCAAAGACTGTTATCGAGCCAGAGGTTATTTGAAGCAGCGTGGCAATAACTCTCAATGCGGTTGTCTTTCCCGCACCATTAGGACCTATCAGACCAAATATCTCCCCTTCGCTCACTTCAAAAGAGATTCCCTTTATCGCACGGAAGTTTCCATAGTCCTTGACCAGCTCTCTGACTTCTACCGCTTTCATTCTTTCTTTTTCAACTTCTTCAACTCTTCAATCCGTGACCTAACCTTTCTAACCATAATCTTGTTACCAAGCGAGGTGAAGATAGCCAAGGATTTTCTATACATATCCTCAGCACCTTTGAGGTCTCCACGGGTTTTATACAGGGTGCCCAGGTTGCCATAGTCATTTGCCATGCCTTCCTTGTACCCTAGTTCCTCATCAATAGCCAGGGACTTTTTATACATCTCCTCGGCACCCTTGAGGTCTTCACGGGTTGCATACAAAATACCCAGGTTGCCGTAGGCGTTTGCCATGCCTTCCTTTCGCCCCAGTTCCTCTTCGATAACCAGGGACTTTTTATACATCTCCTCGGCACCCTTGAGGTCTCCACGGGTCAAGTAGAGATTGCCCAGGTTGCCGTAGGTATTCGCCATGCCTTCTTTTCGCCCCAGTTCTTCTTCGATAGCCAAGGACTTTTTATACATCTCCTCAGCACCCTTGAGGTCTCCACGGGTCAAGTAGAGACTGCCCAGATTGCCGTATTGACTTGCCTTGCCTTCCTTTCGCCCCAGTGCCTCATTGATAGTCAGGGATTTTTTATACAACTCCTCCGCACCTTTGAGATCTCCACGGGTTTTATACAGGATGCCCAGGTTGCCATAGTCACTTGCCATGCCTTCCTTTCGCCCCAGTTCCTCATCAATAGCCATGGACTTTTTATACATCTCCTCAGCACCCTTGAGGTCTCCACGGGTTACATACACGATGCCCAGGTTGCCGTAGACGTTTGACATGCCTTCCTTTCGCCCCAATTCTTCATCAATAGCCAAGGACTTTTTATACATCTCCTCAGCACCCTTGAGGTCTCCACGGGTTGCATACAAAATGCCCAGGTTGCCGTAAGCAATTGCGAGAGTCAGCTTGTCCCCTGTGAGTTCACCTATTTTCATTGTCTGGGCGAATCTCTCTTCCGCCTTCTTCAACGCTCCAATTCTCACCAAGAACAGCCCGTAATTATTCACTATGTCAGGCTGCGGGGAGATTGCAATCGCTCTGGCAAAATACTCCTCTGCTTTAGTTATATGCCCGTCATCTGCGTGTCCCCACGCCTCCTCCGCCCAAGTATAAGCACTCCTGACCTGTTCGCCTCTACTTCTTCCAAGCTCTTGTTCCAATCGCTCAATTCGCTGTTCATATTCTGCAAATTTCCCAGACTCGAAAGTAGCTGGGCCTGGAGGAAGGCCCGGGAAAGCAACCGGGGGCAAGCCATCAAGCCATTGGCACAAGTCCTTAATAAATCGCTCTTCCCACGCATTTTCGTCCTCATATCCTCTGAACAGAAATTCCTTTTCAGTTTCGATTTTATCTCTGAACTCCAACACTTTTTGCAGCTGCTCCCCAGGGTCTGCCATCATGTCATCGGGTATGCTACGAAAATACAACCAAATATCCTTATCATTTGCGCAGGCTATTTCATACTCCTCTTCAAACCCTGAGGAGTATTCTCCGGTGGCACTACCCCATCTTTTCCACAAAAGCATTACGATCAAATCGCTGTGCTTTACATCCTCATTTATCTTTTTTTGCGGACGGCCTTTTCCTGGTAAAGTGTCTTCCCAACCCACAGCTTCCAACAGTATTCCTTTTGATTTCGCCTTTATGAGATTCACCTTTTCAATAATCTTAGGAAATATTTCTCGCTCAGCATTCAGGTCACTGGGTGAAGCTATGAATACAGGAGTCCTCTGAAGATATTTACCCGAAACTGTGCTCATTCCAACTGCCTCATCTATGTTTATGGATTTTACCTAACTTTAGTATATACGAAATGCGTTTTTTGGTCAGCTATCTCGACAGGGAGTAACAGGCGCAGCCTTACGTGTCAAAACTGCAATGCCATTAAGGTAAACGCTATTGTATAATATCCTTGGAACAGGAGATGTACAGCTCGGGACAGAGGACGGGGATTGCTAATTTGCCTTTGCATTATGGCAAGGTGCCGTCGTGGCTGTTCGGGCGGATGTGCCAGCTTGCCCGGGAGATCGCCATTGTCACGGTAACGGAGCTTGGCGCTGCGGAGATGCTGCGCCGTCTTTCCGACCCCTACTGGTTTCAGGCTTTCGGCTGCGTCCTGGGCTATGACTGGCATTCCAGCGGCGTTACCACCACCGTCTGCGGCGCATTGAAAGAAGGACTGCGCGGTCTGGAAGAAGAGCTTGGCTTATTTGTGGCCGGGGGCAAGGGCCGGACTTCGCGGAAAACCCCTGCCGAAATAGAAAATCACGGCCACTTGCTGAAGGTAAATCCCTCGTCCCTGGTCTACGCCAGCCGGATGTCAGCCAAGGTAGATAATTCCGCTCTTCAGGACGGCTATCAACTCTATCACCACAGTTTCTTCTTTACCAAAGACGGCTCCTGGGCAGTAGTCCAGCAGGGGATGAATGAGACCAACCGCTATGCACGTCGCTACCACTGGCTGGGAGAGAAGGTCAGCGATTTCGTCTGCGAGCCGGAGGCGGCCATCTGTTCCCAGACCAGAGGTAAAGCTCTGAACCTGGTGGCTTCAGAGAGCGCCAAGGCCAGACAGGTCATTACCCTGGTCGCCTCCGAAGAGAAGCCAAACAAAATTGTCGGCCAGCTAAACAGGCTAAAGACATTGAACCTGCCCCAGCGACCTCATATCAGCCTGGAAGATATTCACCCCGATAGGCTGGGCAAGATTTTCCTCAGCATCTATGAGCATAAACCAGAGGATTTCGAATCACTGCTAGCCCTGGAGGGCATAGGGCCCAAAACACTTCGCGCCCTCAGTCTTATTTCAGAGCTGGTTTATGACACTCCAGTCAGCCTGCGCGACCCGGCGAGCTACAGCTTTGCCCATGGCGGCAAAGACGGCTATCCTTATCCTGTGGACAGGAAGACATACGATAGCAGCATCCAATTTCTGGCCCAGGCGCTGGAAAAAGCTAAGATCGGAGATAAAGAGAAGCTTGAAGCCTTCAAGCGACTCAAGACCTGGAGGTGAAGGGAGATTGCTTCGGCCCGATAAGTCGGGCCTCGCAATGACGGGTGGTTCGAGAGAGGGCAAATGCACCTCGCACCGACATAATCATGGTGAAGTTATTCTCTCAACAAGATACAATGGTGAGGTAGGGCAATGGGTGACTTTGACATAGCAGCTTATGTCTCTCGCATTGAGGCGAACCGATCGATCAAGGATGCTTTAATGCAAAGCTTGAAGACGCGCCGACCTCCCTATCGCATCTCCGTAACCGACCTGCTTAATATCAAACAGGCTTACTTCAGGAGAAAGTATCCTGAAATCACTCCCCCTCTGGAGAAACAGCAGCTTATGTGGGCCGGCACCGGCTTCCACAAGACCTTCGGCTCGGCCGTATCCAGCGAAGAATACCTGGAGCAATTCGTAGAAGCCGAGGGCATAGTGGGCAAGATTGATATCTATGAAAAGATTCCCGTTGAAGTCAAGACAACCTCTACACCTCTAGACAAGAAGGATTTATTGCAGTACAGGCCAACTTATGTCGAACAACTGGGCATGTATTGTGCTATGGTCAATGCCCGCGAGGGAGAGGTCATAATTTACCAGCGCCCGGTGGAGAAATCACCCCCAACCCCTCTTTTGGTCGTCTATCATGTTACCTTCCCCGACCTGGAGGCAATTCGAGAGGAAATGCGACGGAGACGAGACCTCCTGGTGCAAGCGCTCATTGCCAACGACCCCACCAATCTCCCCATTTGCCCCTGGTTCAACAGGCAGTGTGATTATTCTCAGGTTTGCGACTGCGCAACCACATCCGTGCCTGCATCGCATGAGATAGCTGATTTAGCCGGGGAAATCTATGCCGACAACACAACTTGCGAGCAACTTCTCAGCAAGATGGCCGGGTCTCAACCCTCCCAACTGTTTGCCATCAACGATATTGTCTTCCCCCGCAAAGCATATTTTGAACGCCTTAGGTTGCAGGAAAGTACTCGAGGGGAAGAAGTCCGGGAGGAGAAGGAAGAATATCTTCGCTCCGCGGACGAGCGCGGCTTCATTGACACACTCCGCGATTCGCTATACTTCGGTGCCCCGGGCGAAGCGCAGAGGATTCCTGTGAAACATGCGTCACTGGCCGACCTGGTTCGAACCTGGCGGAACTTGCCTACCATCCTGCGCGACCCGAAACTCTCATCACTCGTGGAAAGAGAGCGACTGCCCCGAATGTTCCCTCACTACTTCCTCCGCCTGGGATTTGACTGTGCCTTGACAGAGAACACAAAAGGCAGATTGATGCTCTATTATGTCAGAGTTCCCAAAGAGGATGCCAAGCTGATGGTCTATGATGTGAACTTCAGGAATTTGAATGCTGTTAAAGCTGAAGCGTTGCGCCGGCTTGAGCTTCTGGAAAAGGCGACATCGCATCTGCACCTTCCCAAGTGCCCCTCCTGGATGTGCCCTTACTGCGAATACAGGCTTGAATGCGGCGAAGCATAACAGGAACATGAATCCAAGAGTAGTCTGATCTATCAAGCACAATCAAGTTTGTTGGAGGGATGAAAATGCTAACAGGAATACATTTTCTCTTGAGCTATAAATGCGATTTAGCATGCGACCATTGTTTTGTGTATGGCAGCCCAAACGCAAAGGGAACGTTCACACTGGACCAGCTGAAGAAAGTCTTCAATGAGTTAGGCAAACTTGAGACAATAGAATGGATAGTCTTTGAAGGTGGTGAACCGTTTCTCTTCTACCCTCTAATGTATGAGGGCATTAAGATGGCTCATAGCATGGGATTTAAGACTGGACTGGTCACTAACGCATACTGGGCGACATCAGAAGAGGACGCAGAATTGTGGCTAAAGCCACTTTACGATTTAGGAGTGTCCGACATAAGTGTAAGCGATGATGAGTTTCATTATGAAGACAAGGAAGCAAGTCCTGCCAAGCACGCTTTGGATGCCGCGAGAAAGCTAGGTATGCCCTGTGGGCCTATCCGTATTGATAAGCCCACAGTCAAAGAAGACGTGGACAAGGAGCATGCTAAGGGAAAACCGGTTATCGGTGGTGGCGCCGTGTTTAGAGGGAGAGCAGTCGAGAAGTTAATAGAAGGTCTCCCCCGGAGACCGTGGCAAGAATTCAGAGAATGTCCCTACGAGGACCTTAGAAATCCCGGGAGGGTGCACCTCGATGCATACGGCAACATCCACCTTTGCCAGGGGTTGAGTATGGGTAATATGTGGGATGTCCCACTATCAAAGATAGTCAGGCAGTATGATGCTGATTCGCACCCAATCTGTAGATTACTCGTCAACGGAGGGCCGGCCCTTCTGGCCAGAGAATATGACGTCCAGCACGAGGCTGAATATGTTGACGCCTGCCACATGTGCTATCTTGTTCGCCGGGCATTGATAGATAGGTACCCACAATATCTGGCACCGAGGTTGGTTTATGGATTGCAGTAGAGAAATGTGGCTTCATGCTGGAGACTTCATGCAAGACACCCGAAGGAAGGAGGCAAAAACATGAGTCTATCTGATGAACAGAAAATCGTGTCCATAATGAAGGCCAATTTTCTCCACGCTTCTCTCGCCACTTGTGACGGCGACCAACCAAGAGTCCGTACAGTATCACCGATAGTCGAAGATGATATGTCTATGTGGGTCACAACCCGTAGCACTTCCAGAAAGGTAAAACAACTGCGAGAGAATCCCAAGATTTGTCTTGCTTTTGTGGAACCGCCTGACGGAGATAAGGCCGCCACTGTCATCGGTGAAGCCCAGATAATCCCGGATATGGAAAAAAAGAGAAGAGTGTGGAGCTTGGCGCCATTCGATTTATACGAACATTTCCCCAATGGTCCGGACTCCAGTGATTTCTGTGTACTGAGGGTCCTCATTAAAAGGATCGAATGGAGAGACAGCGGGATAGGCGGACCAAGAATCTACGAGCCGGCGCAACAATAAACAACGACACCAGATATCAAACAAGGTTACTGTTCCTACTTCGGGCGAGCGTACCTTGCCTCGTACTTTCGGCACTGTGGTCAATTGCCTATCCGGCGCGAACAGATGATTTCACGGAAACAGATTGATGGAACCAAGGAGTATAACTATTCCTATACTTAAGCATAATGAGGTCAAAAAGGACATCGAACAGACAGACGGCTATGTTATGATACAATAAAGGATTGGAGGGGTGAGCAATGAATTGGTTAGACATAGTCATAATAGTCGTGGCAGTTTTGCTGGGTCTGGCAGGCCTGCGGCAAGGAATTATCAGGACAGTATTCGGCATTGCCGGGGTAATAGCTGGCATCGTGTTAGCCGGGCGTTATTACGACGAGCTTGCGGCACTGCTTTTTCCGAGCGGCGCTACTTGGGCCCACATAGCTGCTTACGTAATCATCTTGTTGGCTACCTTACTTGTAGC
>Ga0299912_10003550_pt1 | contig 12727 bp, 11 predicted proteins | sample RVTome_2_FD_207667 | JGI IMG/M metagenome (GOLD analysis project Ga0299912, IMG submission 207667) | Soil microbial communities from uranium-contaminated site in the Upper Colorado River Basin, Wyoming, United States - RVT95D214 (version 2) ...
CAGGGGATATTTGGGCCATTTTTGGCTGGATGTGCACGGCAAGTGGATTGATTTGGGGATACCTTTCGGACCGTCTGGGTAGACGAAAGGCATTGCTCTGGAACCACGGGATCATCTCGCTTTCCGTTCTCCTTCCTCTTCTCTTTTATGATCCTTTCATCATGGGTTTTTCCGCATTTCTTTTTGGGGGGACTTTTTTAGGAACGGTCGCTGTAGTGGCGGCATCCGTTGGAGACCAGGTAAGTGAAAAAAGGGCTTATGTCTACGGCTTGGTCACCCTGATCCACGGCGCAGGACAGTTTTTAGGAACGACCTCTGGCGGGTACTTAAAGGATTTAACAGGCACCTTTCAATTAACCTTAATTGTTTCACTGACGGGGTTTCTTCTCTGTCTCGTCCTGACTGTTATCAATAAAAAAGGGTGAGAGAGTTTTTCTCACCCTTCCCCAGAATCACTCAATCACTCAGTAACTCAATAACCCAACAACCCAATAACTCAATAACCCAACAACCCAATAACTCAATAACCCAACAACCCAATAACTCAATAACCCAACAACCCAATAACTCAATAACCCAACAACCCAATAACTCAATAACCCAAGAGCCCTTTAGAGGGTTTCGTAAAACGATTTCTTTAAAAATTTAAAGGAAGACACAAATTTGTCGAAAATCTCAAAAGCAGATAGGTCGTAAGAGCCGTCGATGGGTCTCCATTGGGTAATGTAGAAAGCAACCACCCGATCACCTCTTTTTCCGAAAACAACTTTCGACTTAACCTTCTCATGCTTAACGGGGTCTTTGCCTTCAGCCACCACGGCCAGTCCTTCTCCCCCTAACACCTGAACTTTCTGCCGTTCCAAGATCTTCATATCCAGACTCACGGCTGAGGACCATAGGTAACGTCCGAAAAACTCCGCCTCTCGATTGTCAAATTGTGTTGAACAACCGAAGGGTTCCTCATCATAAACAAACATGGATTGAGAAGGGAATGGACCGGAGTCCACTTTCAAAAATCCAAAGCCAAATTCAGCTCCGGACTCTACCTGGATTATTTTCCATTCCTGTGGTGGTGGTTCAAACTCAAACTCGTCATCCCAGATGACCGTGCCCTGCTGACTGAATTTGTATGGTTTTTGGGCCGTTTCCATACTGGCGCATGCAGAAAGGATCACGGTTACCAGTACAAAATATAGAACCATCATTAGGTGTCTTCTCATGGTTTCCCTCCTTCCTGACTCAGTTTTTTAAGAAAGAGGAGAATATCTTTGTAGTCAGGCGAACCGTCCTTGACATAACGGATGATTCCCTTCCTATCAATGATCACTGTCCTCCTGTCGAAAACCGGAAAACCTTTTATTTCAGGGGAAGGCCCCACTCCGAAATAGGGGCCCAAAAATCCTGTCACATTTGAAAGGAGAGGAAAGGTCAAATCCAGACTTTTTGCCCAATATTTTAATGTGGTCACATCGTCAACACTGACGCCCACGACCCGGGCGTTAAAGCGGTCATAGAGGTCAAGATTCCTCTGATGACCCTCCATCTCGCCCGTTCAGATGGGGGTGAGGGCAGCCGGAAAGAATGTCATGATCAAATGGTGTTTGCCATAATACTCATTGAGATAGTTGATCAGCCGGTCCTGCGTGGACGGAAGGGAAAAGTAGAGAGTTTCTTCACCCACCAAAGATTTTTCCTTCTTTTGCGCTAAAATAGTGGGGGGAAGAATGAATATTATGAGCAGCAACAAACACAACCACTTCAGATGGGATTGGCTCCTCATGATAACCTCCTTTCTGCTATTTATTTAGAGACATTATAACATATGTCAACATTGTAAAAGAAGGGGAAATAAGGCAAACCCGCTCCCTCTCGGCGGGAGTGCATGCGACGAAAAGTTCATAGCTCTGGGTGATCCTTCCATAAGCGCTCTACTCTACTGCCTCAGTGGCGAATAAGTCACCGACTCTATGGAATGGGCCACTGATTTAATGGAGTGCTCGTACAGCGGCCGCAGCCAGCTGAAACAGATAGCGCGGGTAAATGCCGCTTACGACGATAACGACCATCATCACCACAGTCAGGATGGTTGCAGGGGCGGATAGGTGGATGCTTGGCAGCTCTTCGTCCGGTTCCATGAGGAAAGCCGCTTTTACCACTTGGACGTAGAAGTAGAGAGAGACCACCACGTTGATCATGGCGATGAGGACCAGGAGGAAGTATCCCCTTTGCATCGCAGCGGTGAAGACCAGGAACTTTCCGGTGAATCCGATCGTCGGCGGTATCCCCCCTAAACTGAATACCCCTACCATGAGCGCCATGGCCAGCAGCGGCGAGCGGCGGTGGAGCCCCGCAAGCTCAACGATGGCGAGGTTGCGGCCGTCCGATGCCACTTTCACCGCCACCAGAAAGCAGATGAAGGTCATGCTGAAATAGGCCCCCGCGTAGAAGACCGAGGCAGCGTAGCCGGTTTCGTTCATGCTCAGGACGCCAAGGAGCGCGTAGCCCGCATGGGCTATGGCCGAATAGGCTAACAGCCGCTTGAAGTCCTTCTGAACCAGCGCGACCAAGTTCCCGTAGGTCATGGAGATGATCGCAAGGGCGATGAGCACATGGGCCAGGGATGTGCTGCCGCCACTCATGGACACCAGGCGGATGAGCATGGCCACGGCCGTCACCTTCGTGGCAGTGGCCACAAACGCCGTCACCTGGTTCGCAGCCCCCTGGTACACGCCTGGCGCCCAGACGTGGAACGGAAAGAGCGCTAACTTGAAGAAGAACCCGCACAGGGTGAGCAGCAGTCCGATGAAGGCCATCGGACTGGTGAGCAGACCGGGCAGCTTCATGGCCAGCTCGCTGATCAACGTGGTCTGCGTTGCCGCAAAGAGAGATGCCAGGCCAAAAAGCATCAGGGCCGAGGTAGCGATCCCGGTGAGGAAGTACTTGATCCCCGCCTCCATCTGCTGGCCTCCGCTCCTCAGCGGGACCAGGGCGTACAGCGAATAGCTGGCCAGCTCCAGTGCGACATACATGGTCAGCAGCTCGAGACTACTGACCAACAGCATCATGCCCAGGGTACACGTCGCCAGCAACAGATAAAACTCCGGGTGTTGTTTTTCCCGGATTCCGGTCAGGTTTGAGCAGAGGCAGACCACCAGGAAGAATCCGAGCGACAACAATCCTTTGAAGACCTGGGAGAAGAGATCGATTCGATAGGCTCCGTGAATCAGGGACCCTTCCAGCCGGATGGTTGATAGCGTGACCACCATTCCGAGGGCAGCGAGGAACAGAGCCATCGAGAAATCACGCCTGCTGTTGGGCCGCATCACGGAGAGGATGAGGAATATGGCGGCCACCGCGAGGAAGTAAATCTCCGGCGCAAAGATCAACCAATTCATCGGGGCAACCCTCCCATGAATGGAATCACAGCCGTTTGAATCAGGTCGAGCATTAGTCTCGGAAACAGACCGAAGAGGACCATGGCTGCAACCAGAATCATCCTGGGCAGGCCGAGGCTGAAAGAGACGTCAGGCAGATGAGCATAGCGCTCGTTCCGTTGTCCATAGAAAGCCTTCTGCACCACTCGCAGCATGTAGAGGGCGCTCAGGACCAGGGCGCAGATAGCCAGCGTGCCCAATACGGGATAGACCTTCAGGGCAGAGATGAAGACCGTCACCTCTGCCCAGAAACCGGCGAATCCGGGCACCCCCATCCCGGCCAGCGCCGCCACGATGAAGTAACCCGAAGCCACGGGCATGACCCTGCTCATTCCGCCCAGTTCCGGGATCAACTTGGTGTGTGTCTTGTCGTAAATATAGCCCAGGGATGAAAAGAGAAGGGCGGTCATGATGCCGTGGGCAAACATTTGGAAGACAGCCCCATTGAGTCCCTCCGCTGTGACCGTTGAAAGCCCCAGCCCCACAATCCCCATGTGGGAGACGCTGGAAAAGGCTACCACGTATTTGAGGTCGGTCTGGGTTAGCCCCACAAAGACCCCATAGAGGATGCCGATGGTTGCCAACACGGCCATCACGGGCGCCCAGTACTCCCAGCCCAATGGGCAGAGGAAGATTGCCACTCGCAGGATCCCAAAGGCCCCGACCTTCATGAGGACGCCGGCGTGAATCATGCTCACCGAGGTGGGGGCGGCCACGTGTCCAATGGGGGACCAGGTATGAAAAGGCCAGACGCCCGCGAGGATCCCGAAGCCGATGTAGAAAAGGAAGAAGGCGAACTTCTGCTGTCCGGGCGTCAAAGCCCCCGGCTGCATGAGGGCCACGATGTCGAAAGTGTGCAGTCCGGAGGCCACCGCCAGATAGATGATGCCGGGAAGGACCAGGGCGCTTCCCGCCAGAACATGAAGGAAGAGTTTAAGTGCCCCGTACTCCTTGCGCGTCGTTCCCCAGATGGCGATGAGCGGATACATGGGGAAGAGGGAGACGTCGAACCAGACAAAGAGGAAGAAGAGATCCATGCTCATGAAGAACCCGAAGACTCCGAGTACGAGGACGAAGGCAAAGGCGAAGAACTCCTTGACGCGTCCCCGCAGCTCCCACATGGTCAGAACTCCGGTGAAGTGCACGATTCCGGTGAGAAGGATCAGGGGAAGGTTGAAGCCGTCCGCTCCGTTGAAGTAGTTGATTCCCAGCGATTCAACCCAGGGGAGCTTCTCCACAAACTGCAGGCCCCCCAGGGTCCTGTCATATGCGCAATAGACATAGATCGAAAACGCCAGGGCGATCCCGGAGAAGGCAAGGCTGACCCACTTGACCAGAGTCTCTCGCTCGCGCGGGATGAACAAAATAATCAGAATACCGATCACGCAGCTAAGAAGAATGCCGGAGAGATAAGGAAAATACGCGAGTTCGATACTCATTTGTTTACCCTATGCTACTAAACGAATTACGCGAATGATAGCGAATAAGTCGAACGAAACCGAATTGGCTCCATTTTCTAAGCAAACAAAAAGTACAACGCTGCCAGAGCGATCGCAGCGAACATGACGATAAGATTGTACCTCAATTTGCCGGACTGCAAAAAAGACAACAAATCACCGCTGTCCAATGTATAGTGGCAGAGCACGTCGATGCTTTGATTGATGACGCGGTCTTCGTTCTTGGTGCATGTCTTGGAAAAAAAGCCGTCAATCACGATGTTCACAAATCTCCGGTACGCATGGTCCAGATACCAGCGTTGGGCAAAGAGCTCGCTTAGTGCAGGGAGCTTCTCGACGAAGCCGATCTGCGGCGCGGCACGGCGGCCGAATTCAAACCAGGCCACACCAACACCCAAGGCTGCCAGACCTGCGCTGAAGTACGGGAGCCACGCACGGCCTCCATACTGGTAGGCAGCCGTGCCGCCGGAGAGAAACTCGCGCAGAGGCGTCTCCAGAAATCCGAGCGCCACGGTCACGCCAGCCAGGATCACAAGAGGACAGGCCATTGCCCAATAGAGAGCGCCCATTCCATCCCTCCTATGATACGCAGGCTCTTTTCGGACTTCTCCTCGCGGAAAGAGAATGATGAAAATCAGCCGAAACGCATAGTAGGCTGTAAGAGAGACACCGAGCAGCCCGGCTGCCAGCCAGACGGGGTTCTGCAAGCCGGCAAGCGCCGCGAGGATGACTTCTTTGCTGAAGAAACCCGAGAGCGGCGGCAGTCCGGACAGGGCCGCCGCGGCGATAACTAAACACACCATGGGGATCTTTAGTCGTCGGCCCCCGGATCTGGAGATCTCGTACACATCGTTTGTCTCGTACAGGTGGACCCAGACGCCGGAGCAAAGGAAGAGCAGCGCTTTGAAGCCCGCGTGAGTGATCAGATGAAAGCTGCCCGCGAACAGGCTTCCCGCGGCAAGCCCCATGATCATGAAGCCCAGCTGGCTGATGGTGGAATACGCCCAGACCCGCTTGATGTCCCGGCTGACTATCGCCATGGTGGAGGCAAGGAGCATGGAGACCGCGCCGATGGCCAGAAACACGGTCATCGCATCCGCCGAGTGACCTAAGAAAGGAAACAGGCGGGCAAACAGGTAGACGCCTGCGGCCACCATGGTGGCGGAGTGGAGCAGGGCGCTGACCGGCGTGGGACCCTCCATGGCGTCCGGCAGCCACGTCATCAGCGGAAACTGAGCGCTCTTGCCGACGATGCCGCCGAAGATCAACAAGGCTGCCAGGGTCAGAAGGCCGGGGTCCATACGGGCCGCTGTCTCCGGGCTGTTCATTTCCAGGATCTCCAGGTTTCCTGCGTGAAGCAGCACCAGGAGGAGGCCGATGAAAAACGAAACATCCCCGAGCCTAGTCATCACAAATGCCTTCTTCCCCGCCTGGGTGGCGCTGAACTTCTCGTACCAGAAGCCGATCAGCAGATAGGATGAGAGTCCGACCAACTCCCAGAAGACGTAAAGCTGAAGCATGGCCGAGGAGATGCTCAAGGTCATCATCGCCCAGGCGAAAAGGGACTGGAATGCGAAGTAACGGGAGAAACCCGGGTCGTCGGCCATGTAGCCGAGAGAGTAGACCTGAACAAGAAAGCTGATGGCCGCCACCAAGGCGAGCATGAACAGGCTCACCGGGTCGAGCAGGAACCCGAAGGGGATGGAGACATCTCCCGCGATGAACCATCTGACGGCATAGTGGATTGGCTTGCCCACGTCCCAGTGCCGAGCCAGCAGGAAGACGGCCCCGGCAAGCGAGCTCGAGGCCGCCGCGACGGCGATCCCGCCCGAAAGGCGACGATGTTTCCTGGTGAATACGATGATGAGCAGGAAAGAGATGAAGGGCAGCCACGTGGTCAGTGTCGCCACCATCAGACTCGGATCTTGTAGCCAAGAATTGATCATCAATCTGCCTCAGTTAGAAAGCGAATGATCCGTATGAAAGCGAATTTGACGAATATCGGTTTAATTCGCGTCATTCGTTATCATTCGTCTCATTCGTTCTTCTTCATTACCACTTCAGGATGTCGTAGCGGTCCGGATCGACAGAGCCGGTTCGTCGATACAGGCTGATGACCAGCATGAGTCCTAAGGAGATCTCAGCCGCAGACACCGCGAGGATGAAGAGCACAAAGGCTTGTCCTTCCATCAACTGCCAGCGTAAGGATGCCGCCACAAAAGCGATGGCCGCAGCATTCATCATCACTTCCACGCCGATAAGGGTCATCACCAGGTTTCGATGGGCCACGAGACAGACGAGGCCCATGGCGAAGGTGATCCCTGCCAGAAGGAAGACATGACTCAGGGGAACAATCATTGGTGACCCTCCTTTACCTCGTTAGAAATAATGGATCGCTGCCCTGCAGTAGGGTGTGATGCCCCGTTGAGATTTCTAACGGTGTCGTCCTCGCCGTCAGCCTCCCTTCTCTTGCCTAACTGAATGATGGCCACCAGGGCGACGAGAAGCAGGACGGAGAGGATTTCAACGGCCAGCCAGTATCTGTCGAAGAGGAAACGACCGAAATCGCGCGGCCGGGCGACAGCGCCTTTGAGGACGATCCCGCTGCCGGGATCCTTAAAAAGCATCGCAACGGCGACGGCGAGAAAGACAATCCCCAAAAGTGTGGCAGGCCCCCACTCCGACAGCAGTCCGGACTCCCGGGGAGACTGCTGAAGTATCATGATCACAAAGAGGACAAGAACCATGATCGCTCCTGCGTAGACAATGACCACGAAGGCGGCCAGCAGGGGCGCCCCCAGCAGAAGAAAGAGGGCACCTGTGCCCAAGAAGGCGACGATCAGGTAGAGCACGGCATGAACCGGCTGCCGCCGGGTTACAGCGAAACCCGTTGCCGTCAGGATGACGACGCCGAGCACATAAAAGATCACAGCGTATAGAGTCATGCTAACACCTGAAACTTAAAGTTCGGAGTTCGGAGTCGAGAGTTCAGAGGTAAAGAACTATTTAATCTAATTCTAAGATTCAAAACTATTCACCTTCGTGCGGCAATAAGTCATTAGTTGGATGTCATTCATAATGTCTAACTCATAACTCATAACTCATAACTCTTAACTCATAACTTAATTATGGTAGGTTGCTCTTCAGATCCACCGGTTCCTCTTCCTGGATGTGTGTTCCCTTATCACCCACCATGGTCACTCCTGCGTATCGGTAAAAATTATACTCGTTGTTTTTTCCACCATGGTTGACTAAAAGGTCTTCTTTTTCAGCCACAAGGGTTAAAACTTCATGCTTGCACGTTTCAAAGTGCGGTGTCAATTGAATTGACAGGGTCGGGCAGGCCTCTTCACAGAGACCGCAGTAAATGCACCGAGCAAAGTTGATGCGAAACCAGCGTGGGTAGCGGCGCCCGTCCTCACGCTCGGCGGATTGCATGGAGATGCAGCTGACCGGGCAGACGGCTGAGCAGAGATAGCAGGCGACACAACGTTCCTCTCCATCCGGGTCGCGAGTGAGGATGATCCTTGCCCGGGAGCGGGCGGGTAGGGCGCGCTTATATTCCGGGTATTGTTCGGTGATCGGTTTGCGAAAAAGATGTTTAAGGGTTGTGACAAACCCGTTTAATAATCCTTTTAACCTTTCCATTCTCCACTCCATCCTTTTTTACTAAGGAGTCTATAATTGAAAAGACATGTTGTTGTAAAAATCTCCCCTAACCCCTCTTTTTCAAAGAGGGGGAATTCCTCCCTTTTGTAAAGGGAGGGGAGGAGGGATTTGTCCTTCAACGTCCATACAACTATGGACAGATTAGTACGACTTCAATGCCAGAATCAAACCGCCTGTCACGATAATGTTGAGCAGGGCTGCAGGAATCAGAATTTTCCAGCCGATAGACATCAACTGATCGTACCTCAAACGGGGTAAGGTCCCCCGCATCCAGATCATCACGAAAACAACTGCGAGAACTTTTACGATGAACCAAACCAGGGGAGGCAGGAGCGGACCGCGCCATCCCCCGAGAAAGAATGCTGCCACCAATCCACCCAGAACGATCAGGGTGATGTATTCGCCCAGGAAGAAAAGGCCGAATCGCATACCGCTGTATTCCGTATGATAGCCGGCCACCAGTTCATTTTCAGCCTCCGGCAGGTCAAAGGGTATCCGTTTAATCTCCGCCATGGCGCTGACGAAAAAAATCAGGAAGGAATGAGGTTGAATGAGGATGAAAGGATAAGAGGCCTGTGCATTAACAATATCGACGAGGCTGAAGGACCGAGCGAGCATGACGATGGGAACCAAGGAGAGCCCGAGACCGAGCTCATAGCTGATCATCTGCGCAGCGCCGCGAATCCCGCCCAACAGGCCATATTTTGAATTGGAGGCCCATCCGCCCAATGCAACCCCATAAACGCCAAGAGAGGAAAGCGCGATGGCAAAGAGCAAACCGATATTCAAATCCGCAATGACCATCGGGATGGGTCTGCCCCAAAGTGTGAAACCATCTCCAAACGGGATCACGGCAAAAATGAGCATTGCTGTTATGCCTGCGGCAGCCGGGGCGAGGAGAAAAATCGTCTTATCGGCCGCTTCAGGAACCGTATCCTCTTTAGTAATCAGTTTGATGAGATCGGCCAATGGCTGGAGCAGGCCGAACCGGCCAGCCCGATTCGGACCGAAACGAACCTGCAACCTGGCGAGGAGCTTGCGCTCAACCCAGACGAGGTAGGCGGCCGCCAGGAGCAAGACAACAAGAACAACTCCAAGCTTTATGACAAGTAAGATCAGTCCCGCAACCCAATTTTCCATAGCAAACATCACCTGAAGAATGAGTTGTACAATACACCCGTCTGTTTACAGCTTTCTGCCTACCGCCTACTCTTTTTTCTTTATTCTGTCAAAAGATGTTCTCACCGGCAATTCCTTCATTTTTTGCCACTGAAGTTTTTGATGCCGGGGTAAAACCATGACTCCCGAAGCCATGTTCTCTGCTACGGACACATCAATCTCCAACGGTCCTCCGTCAAGAGGCAGGACCACCCTGTCTCTGTCGTTGAGATTCAATCTCCTGGCGTCCTTTGCATTCATGAATAGGTACGGAGTCTTTACGGCTTGCTGAATGAAACGGGAGTAACCAGAAAGCTCTTCCGTGCCAAAGGTCCAATCCACAAGCAGAATCTCCAGAGAGTCGTCAGGAGAGGAAGTCGCTCCTAACTTTTTCAGCCATTCCAGAGAAAAAGGGACTCCGTTCTTTTGGTCAGACAGGAGTCTAATATTTTCCCCTGGATCAGAATGTTTCAAATTTGTGAAGATTGGATTTTCTTCAGCCAACCAGCCCCATAGGTCATCGATTGATATTCTGGGATCCAAAGACATAGCATCAGCGAGTTCCTGCAAGATCTGCCATGCTGCCTTTGGTTCACCTCCCGGAAAATCACTTCTGAAAGTTCTTGGTGGATGGCCGCCACCGCTGATCTGCTCAATGGGAATTCCGCCCGCGTGAACGGGTTTCGAATACTGGGCCCTTCCTTCTTGATTGACAAACGTTGATCCTGTCTCAAACAGGGATAACGTCGGAAGAAGGATGTGTGCGAGCTGTGCCGATTTCGAATTCAAATAATCGAGCACCAATAAGAAATCCAACCTGGCGATGGCCCGCTCAAGTCTCTGCCTGTCGGGGAAAAAAGAAAAAGGGTCGTTTTCAACAAGGAGGAGCGCTTTCACAGAACCCTTTTCTATCGCTTCAATCGTCTCCGAGAACGAATTTTTCCAGGAGGAAAGCAGTGCAGCGCCAAAGGCGTTGGCTCCCGGCATCAAATAGAAAAGTCCGGTCTTTTCCTTCGCTGCTTTCAGGAACAGACCATTATTCGCCACCACGGAGGGCGTCGTCCCGCGAACGATATCAATGCCGCAGACAATAATCGGCCGGCGGCTTTGTTCCAGTTTAGAAGTAAGCTTAGCGATCGAATCACCGGCCAAAGAATCGAGTGGAAATTGAGACGGAAGCGCCTCATAGAAGCGAAGGGCCTCTGGTCCAAGAGCTTCCGCAGCAGAACGACTGACGGCTCTCTTCACGATTAGACTCATTAATGGGTCCATATCCGAGGGAGACACTGGCAGATGGAAAAATTCAAAGGGAAGAGAAATAGGCCTGGGATCGATCACCGCCACGGTTGCCCCGTTACGAAAAGCTTGCCTCATTGCCATGGCAAGCATTGGAGCTTCGTTGACAGGGTCCGCACCGACGGCCAGAATGAAGTCGGCCTTTTGAATGTCGGACATCGAAACGGCCAATTGTTCATCCAATCTTGTGACTGCGCTCTTCACCTTATGGGCGGTTGTCGGATCTTCAAAATATCCAGGCTCGTGCCATCCTTGGATCTGGCAAAAACGTTTCAACATTGCTTGATTCTCGAGGCTGCTGCGGCTGGAACTCATACAGGCGATCGAACCGGCTCCTCCGTCCTGCATGATCTGTTTTAATCTTTCCGCGATCGTCCGGATCGCTTTGTCCCACGAAACCTCTTCCCCGCCGATTTTCGCCCGACGCGGCCGTTCAGGATGGTTGGCATAGTCAAAACCGTATCGCCCGCGGTCGCAGATGAAATAGCCGTTCACCGCCTCGTTGAAATGCGCCTCAAGCCGAACAATCTCACGATAGCGGGCGCTTGCAATCGTGTGGCACCCTAAGGAGCAGTGAATACAAAGGGAAGGGCTCCGTTGATAATCCCAGCGCCTGCCCTTGAAGCGAGAGGGCTTGTCCGTATAGACGCCTGTCGGACAGAGATCGATCAGGTTGCCGGAGAAAGGGCTTTCCAAAGGGCCGTCTTTATAGCGGCCGAAATAAGTGCGGAAACCAATCTGCATGGCTCCCAGGTCTCGATAACCGGCAAACTCCTGATAGAACCGGCGACACCGCCAGCAATGGATGCAACGGTTCATTTCATGCTGGACAAAGACACCCAGGTACTGGTCAGTATACGTCCGCTTTTTTCCGAGATAACGCCTGATCCCGTGACCACCCGCAACCGCCATATCCTGGAGCAGGCAGTGCCCGCCTTCGTCGCAGACCGGGCAATCGTGAGGATGGTTCATCATCAGCCATTCGATCACATGCTTTCGGAAGTCGACGGCCTCTTCATCGGTTGTTGAAACGACCATGCCATCCTGGGCGTCGGTCATGCAGCTCATCTGCACCCCCTTGACCGGCCCTTCCAGAAAATTGACCGCACACAGGCGGCAGGCGCCGACGGAACCGAGCGCTTCGTGATAGCAAAAACGGGGGATGATGATTCCCAGCCGTGCTGCGGCCTCGATGACTTTCGTCCCTTTGGGAACCTCGATTTCAATGCCGTCAATCTTTAGCTTGGGCATATCTCGTGTCCATGAACTCGCATAGCGCATAGGGCATAACGCATGGCGTTAGAACATTATTTGGCCTGAACCTTAACTTCAATCTTTGGGTGCCTGCTGCACACTGCCTTCTACATTCTGCCTGTTATTTTCTAAATGGGCATTTCTTCTGGCTGATGTGCTCGTGCACTTCATCCAAGAAAAGATTGAGAAGACTCGTTACGGGCATGGTGGCTCCTGGGGCAAAAGCGCAATAGGATTTCCACGTGTGTTGACTCATGCGCCGGAGCATTGGAATAAACTCTTCCTTTCCTTCTCCGGACTCGATGCGCCAGAGCAAATCCCTGATGAAGGGTAGGGCTTCCCGGCACGGAGTGCACCATCCGCACGATTCCCGGACAAAGAATTCGATCAAATTCAAAGTCGCTCCTACCAAACAGGTTTTTTGATCAAAGACAATGACAGCACCAGTCCCCAGCCTGT
>Ga0299912_10003551_pt1 | contig 12726 bp, 11 predicted proteins | sample RVTome_2_FD_207667 | JGI IMG/M metagenome (GOLD analysis project Ga0299912, IMG submission 207667) | Soil microbial communities from uranium-contaminated site in the Upper Colorado River Basin, Wyoming, United States - RVT95D214 (version 2) ...
TAAGTGCCACCTGAATGTCTTATCGTCCACTTTCTCGAAGTGATCTAGTCTATCTAAGAACGGAAGCGCTAACTGTGCTCCCCATGTTTTGGTTGTATTTAGTCCATATACTCCGTAACTGTACTCAACATCGTCGGATGTTATGGGTTGCCCATCGGTCCATTTGGCTTGGTCACGGATTTTTACTTCTATGGTCAGTGAATCAATCCACTCTATGCTCTCACCAAGGATCTTTATGAGGTCAGCGGGTGCGGATCCTTTTGCGACATTTACGCAGAACAGTGGCTCATACATAAAGAAGAAAGCCATGCCTGAATTTCCTGAGATATCCCATGGTCTGAGCGCGGTTTGGGGTCCCTCGTAACCACTAAGCTGCAGAGTTTCGTTTCTCGGTATTTGTTCTTGCGCAGACACTGGAGCAACAGTGCCCACAAGTATAACAACAGAGCCTAAAAGTGTAGCCGAAAACGATGCAATCAAAAGTATGCCGATCAGTAATGGAGTTGCCGTCATTTGTGAGAAGTTTTTCATTTTTCGCTCTCCTTCCTAAACGGTGAAACCTAATATCGCGCCTAGTTTTATTTATAATTTGGGATAGGTAGTTTTCCTCAGGTTTACTAATGTAAACAGTTTCACCGAACTCTGAATCACCTAATGCGTTTCTTCCTACGCCTCTGAACTCAGAATAGGGCATCCTTTCTGTTGGGCGATAATTTTAAAAGGCTGATTGGAAAAAGGGAAATTGTGAGCAAGAATGGTTAGCTTATACAAACGGAAAATCCCAAAACTAAAAGTTGAAACGAGCGCATTAGGAGTGGGTACTTGGGCTATCGGCGGGCCCAACGCATGGAACGATGGAACCGCTCGCGGATGGGGCAACACCAATGACGAAGAATCTATAAAAGCGTTGAATAGAGCATTTGAACTCGGCGTAAGGCTTTTCGACACTGCAGACCTTTATGGTTGCGGTCACAGCGAGGAACTAGTGGGAAGAGCCTTAGAAAACTATCGTGATGAAATAATACTTACAACAAAATTCGGAAATACTTTCAACCCAAAAACCAAGCGTCAAACCGGTGAAGATGCCTCGCCGAAATATATTCGTAAGGCAGTTGATGCCTCGCTTAAGCGACTAAAAACTGACTTTATAGACATTTATTTTCTTCATATTTGGGGATACCCGATTGATAAAGCAGCTGAAACCATGGACGCATTGGAAGAATTGGTCAGCGAAGGTGTAATTAGAGGCTATGGCTGGAGTACAGATTCAACGAGCCGCGCAACAGCGTTCGCTGATCGTAAGCATTATGTAGCAGCTTTGAGCGAACTAAATGTTTTCAGAGAAACCCCCGAAATCATCAGTCTTTGTGAAAAGAAGCAACTGTTAAACATGAATAAGGCACCTTTAGCTATGGGATTGCTTTCAGGGAAGTATACGCCACAAACGCCGCGATTACCTGAAAATGATGTTCGAACTGCCTCTCCAGAGTGGTTAATCTACTTCAAAGATGGAAAAGCAGTGCCAGAATTTACCAAAAAATTAGCTCGAATATGCGAAATACTAACAGAAGATGGAAGAACCTTGGTGCAAGGGTCCCTTGGTTGGATTTGGGCTAAGTCTCCGATGACGCTCCCAATACCTGGTTTCAAAACGGTAAAACAAGTGGAGGAAAACGCTAAGGCTTTAGAATATGGACCCCTTAAACCGAGCCAGATGAAAGCAATAGATGAAATACTTGGAACACGCAACTTCACTTGGGAATGATCTTCTGGGTGCGCCAAAACTACCATAGCAAAAATCAGGATTTAAGCAAGAATTATGACAGCGAGGTAGACGCTTAACCAGCTGAAAACCGTTAACCCGCGGTTAAACGTGCATATTTGGAGCCTAATAGTGGTTCTATGCAGAAACCTATAGAGGGTCTATCGCAACATTGATCTTCAATTGAGACCGAGCATTAGACACCAAAGTTTATTTAAATAGGTGCCAAAAAGCTAAAGCTAGCGTGACAAACCAGCAAAGAGGGGATAGAATGAAACCCATGCGTATGCCCACGGCAAAGATCACTTTCCCAGATGGTTTTCTTTGGGGTGTTGCTAGTTCCTCCTATCAGACGGAGGGAGGCTGGAATGAGGATGGTAAGGGAGAGTCTATTTGAGATCGTTTTTCTCATATCCCAGGCAATATTAAGAATGGTGATACTGGGGATATAGCCTGCGATTATTATCATCTGCATAAGAAAGACGTGGCCTTGATGAAAGAGTTGGGCATACAAGCCTACCGGTTCTCAATATCCTGGCCTCGCGTGCTCCCCAAAGGAAAAGGTGTCATCAACAAAGTTGGTCTCGAATTCTACAGTCGCATCGTGGATGAACTCTTAGAAGCGGGAATAGAACCTTGGCTTTGTCTGTACCATTGGGACCTACCCCAAGCATTGCAGGATGAAGGCGGGTGGACAAATCGGAATATCGTTCAATACTTTGCAGATTACGGTGAGCTTATTGCTCGCGAGTTGGGCGACAGAGTCAAGCGATGGTTGATTCTTAACGAACCCAGGTGTACAGCGTGGATAGGGCATCTTCTTGGGATACATGCACCAGGCATTAAAAATCTGGAATCAGCACTAAAAGTCTCGCACCACTTACTTCTTGCTCAAGGAAAAACTATTCAAACCTTACGGGAAATTAACCAGGATTTCGAGATGGGTACAATTGTAGACCTTAACGTCGTGCATCCAATCACCAATACTGAAAAAAATCAAAAAGCAGCTGACAGGCTCGATGAGTTCTGGAATCGCTGGTTCATCGACCCAGTGTTCAAGGGCGAGTATCCTCCCTTGGCGAAGGAAGTTGGGTTGAAGCCTAAAAAGGAAGACATGGACCTGATTAAACAACCCTTGGATTTTCTGGGCGTGAACTATTATAGGCGCTCGCTTGCAGCTTACGATCCCTCAGACCCTTTATTTCAGGCTACGGTGATTCAGAAGAATACGCCAGTAACCGAGATGGGCTGGGAGATCTATCCCAACGGATTATGCGAGATACTAACGCGCTTAAAAAAGGAGTATGACAACCCAGCGCTCTACGTCACAGAAAACGGGGTAGCCTTCGAAGATAACGTGAAAAGAAACGGCGAAGTCCAAGACGACGACCGCATAGCCTATCTTCGGGACCATATTCTCGCAGCGTATCAGGCTATCGAAGAAGGGGTGAGGCTTAAAGGATATTTTGCGTGGACATTCATTGACAACTTCGAATGGGCTGAAGGGTACAGCAAGCGTTTCGGCCTCGCACGCACGGATTATCGGACTTTGAAGCGCACTCCAAAGAAGAGTTTCTGCTGGTACAAAAAGGTAATAGCGGATAATGGTTTAGCCTTCCCATAGATACCGCGCCAGCCTTTTGCTTAAATCGTTCATTGCATCATTTTTCTTAGATTCTCTATACAACGTCTCACACATTCGATAGGCGAGACGGCGCAGCTCTCATGCTCGACAATGTACCATTCAGTACCGCCAACAGTCTTGCATAACGAGAGAAACTCCCGCCACTTCATCTCTCCATCCCCCATTAACGCATGCTCGTTTTTTGATGAGAACTCTTTAACATGCACGGTGGCAGCACGATTGGGATAACGTTTTATAATGTCCAGTATTCCTTCTGCACTAATTCCACTGTGCATCGCATTTCCAGTGTCCAGTTGCATCACCACATCAGGATTAGCTTCACCAAAGAATATGTCCCAAGGCATCGCCCCATCTATGGGCTGAAATTCAATTGCGTGATTATGATAGCCCACACGCATTCCTTCTGGCTTTATCTTCTCGGCGATGTTGTTCAATAGGCGGGCTGTCCTCAGCCATTCTGTCTTTGAACTTCTCATTTCCTCTGGCAACCAAGGCACGATGAGGAACCGATTGCCAAGAACACGATTGAACTTGACTGTGCGTTGAAGTTCATCTCCCAGCAGGGCGTCAACGCTAACGTGCGTTCCAGCTGCTCTTAACCCCACTTTGCCAAGAATTTTTCTTAATTCATCAGCGCTTCGACCATAGTATCCTGCAAACTCCACGCCTTCATAACCCATGTCCGCCACAGCTGCAAGAGTTCCGGGAAAATCTCGAGCGCATTCCTCCCTAACTGAATAAAGTTGCAGTGCAACTGGTATTTTCGTCATCTTTCCACTCCTTTTTGCTTTAATAACTCACGGTTTAAAATAGTAACCCAAAATAATGGTCTACTTTTCCCTTAAGCGTATCTCATAACCAATGGGCTTGTGGAAATTTTTCGTTTAAAGCTCCCATTTCTTGCGGAGTTGGGGCACGCTATCGAACAGTTCTTTCGTGTATTGTTGCGTCGGATGGATGAACACATCCTCGGCAGGTCCCTGTTCGACTACTTCACCATTCTGCATAATGAGGACTCTGTCAGAGATATATTGGGCTTGAGCTATATCATGTGTTATAAATAAAACAGAGATTTTTTCGTTCTCTTTTAAAGACAAAAGAAGATTCAGAATACCCGCTCTGGTGGATGCGTCTAGCATGCTTGTTGCTTCGTCTGCCACCACTAGCTCTGAATTAATTATGAGTGGTCTAGCGATGAGAAACCGTTGCAGTTGGCCTCCACTCAGCTGGTGAGGGTATCTTCCCAGTATTTCTTCGGGGTTTATTCCGATTCTCTTTAGTGTGGAGTGGATGATTTCTCTTCTTTTATCAGGAGAGGGACCGTTGTTGTAGACAGCGAAAACCTCCTCCAGTACACGGTCGACCTTGTAAAATGGGTTGTAAGCTGAGTAGGGATCTTGGACAATCGCCTGTATCATTCTGTAATACTCCCGCCTGTCGTATGAACATGCATTTTTCCCCTTGAAAATGACTTCACCAGAGGTTGGTTCGATTAGCCTCAAGATCATCTTGGCTACAGTGGTTTTCCCGCTGCCGCTTTCACCGACTAAGGTGACTATCTCGCCCTTTTCCATATCGAACGTCACGTTATTCACTGCTAGGCAACACTTCGTCTTTATTAGACCCGAAGTGAATATCTTGGTCAAGTTTTTACACTGCAATATTTTCTCCATTCGCTCACCTATACCAAAGCCAACAAGCGACTTCGGCCTTGTTCCCTGCAGTTTTAATGGAAGGCTCGCTAAGTGGGGGTTCTTTAGTTTTGCAGATATCCATTACGAATGGGCATCTTGGGTGAAAACGACAGGCTGGCGGTGGGTTTCTCAGGTCCGGAGGCGCCCCTGGTATGCTTTTTAGCCCTCCCTTTCCCATTCTTTCCGGGTCATAAGACACAATTGAAGATATGAGCGCGCGGGTGTAAGGGTGGAGGGCGTTCTCCAATATACTACTCATGCTTGCAACTTCAACTATTTTCCCGCCGTACATTACTGCACATCTGTTGCAGAGTTGCCCCAGAACAGTTATGTCGTGGGAAATGAATAATATGCTTTGGATTATTCCCTCCTTCTTTAGGTTTACAAGAGTTTTTATTACCAGTCTCTGTGTAGTTACGTCGAGGGCAGAAGTCGGTTCGTCGATGATGAGCAGTTTCGGGTTCCAAAGGGTCGATATGCCTATGACGACTCTTTGTTTCATGCCTCCGCTGAGTTCATGCGGATATTGGTCAAGAACCTCCCTGTTCAATCCCAGTTTCTCGAGGTGATCGCCCGCCATTTTCAGAACCTCCAGTTTTAGCTGGTCATCCGATATTTTAAGAACCGACAGTTTTGAAGGCTTTTTGCCGGTGCGCTCCGTCACGACATCCATGATGAAGTCCCTTATTCTCTTGACGGGATTTAAAGAGTCCATTGACGCTTGCGGAATGTATGACATGCGTTTGCATTTGATTTCCGTTCTAAGTACTTCAGGATCAATTTTGTATATGTCAGAGCCATCTACGAGGATTTTGCCTGACTCGTAATGCAAAAGAGGATTGGGGGAGCCTGAACAAAGCTGTGCAAGCGTTGATTTTCCGCATCCAGATTCGCCGACAATTCCTACAATCTCTCCGTTGTCAACGATGAGCGAGACCCCGTCGACAGCGCGGACGACACCAAATACGCCCCGATAGTAGCCTTTAAGGTCTTCAATTTCAAGGAGATGCTCAGCCATGTAGACTCATACGCTCCGTAATCTAGGATTGAACACTTCGTCCATGCCAGCGTGCATAGCGAAGACCGCTACTAAGAATACGGTCAATAATAGACCCGGCGGGATAAAGTTCCACCATAGAGTCCATGGCAGTGCTGTGTGAGTATTGTTCAGAACCCAGTAAAGCATTGTTCCTAACGTAACGTTTGAACTGAGATCAGGGCCTAGACCTATCATGCTCAGCCCAGCTTCAGTCAAAACTGCTATGCTTAACGATACAACGAAAACAACTATGATGTAAGCCAGCATGTTCGGCATAATCTCTCTCAACACTATAATTCTATCTTTCATGCCTGACATGCGAGCAACGTCTATGAAGCCTCTTTCTTTGAGCGTTAGAACTTGGGACCTTATACTCCTAGCTGCCCAAGGCCAACTCGTTGCGCCTATTAACCCAGCCACCAAAAGCATGGAACCTCCTCGCATGATGGATGATAGGAGTATCAAAAGAGGTAACATGGGGAAAACCATGACAACATTTGTGAAAGCATTCGAGATTTCATCCAACACTCCTCCCTTATATGGGCCTATGCCTCCTATCAAAACAGCGATTAGCGTGGCAAATCCTCCTGCAAGCGCGCCAATCATCAAGGAGTTTCGGGTGCCCGTACACAGCTGAGCCAGCACATCTTCCCCGAAATTACCCGTGCCAAGAAGATGCTGGCTGCTCGGTGGCTGGACGTATTGGGAACTGTACGCCAATGGATCTGGAGTTAGCAAGGAGCCTATTATTCCGAACAGGATAATGGCAAGCACTACGGCTGCGCCAATTTTGAATTTCCGACTTCTCATGAGCAGGTCAAACATTCTTATCATCCTCGCCCTGTTCGAATTCTGGGATCTAAAAACGCGTATGCGATGTCAACCAAAAAATTACCTAGGATTACAACAATCATCGTGACTAGAAAGGTGCCTAAAATCATGGCATAGTCTTGGGATAGCACAGCTTGATACGCCAGCAAACCGATACCGTCCCATCTGAAGACTATTTCAATAATCATCGTCATTCCAATCAGATTGTTGAGGTTTATGTTCAAGCCTGTGAATTGAGGCAGGATCGCGTTTCTTCTGGCGTAAGACGCCAACTTTTTGTTCCTGAAGCCCAGTTGTTTCCCATAGAGGATGTATCCCGAATCTAATTCGTAAAGAGTCATTGACCGCATGCCGGTAGCCCATCCTCCTGTGGTTATAATGAGCAATGTTAGAAAAGGTAAAACGTAGTGGCGTGACGCATCTGCGAAAGTTGCAAAGTTTAGGCCAGGCATGAACCGCGCGCTGAAGGTTCCACTCGTTGGAAAAATCGGGATGTACACCGCCAGAATCGATACAAGAACCAGCGCGAACCAGTAAAACGGCATTTGGCTGGCGAAAACTGAAGTAAAGTAAAGGGTCTCGCTTACCTTGCCTTTTATGTAGGCAGCTCTTGCTCCGATCCAGTTACCCACAAAGAAACCGATGAGAAGAACAGGCATCACGAGGACCAAAGTAAAGGGCAGTTTCTCCATGACAACGGTCGCAACGGGTCTGAAGTTACTATTTAATCCCAAGTTTCCTCCCAGAAGATTTGCCCAGAAACTAAGGTATTGCTCGAGTAGTGGTTTGTCAAGTCCAAAGTATCTCTCCAGCTCAGCTCTAAGCCTTAGTCTCCCCGCATCCGTGGTGCCCGGCGGTATCATTCGATCGATAGGGTCGCCTGGCATTAGTCGAGGAACGAGAAAAATGAAGGTTAGCGCGATGATTGCCACAATCAAATAAAAAGCAGTTTTTTTGCCGACAAAGCGTACGAAAGGGTGAGCGAATAATCTTTTCAGCATGTTATATAATCTTTTCAGTACACTAGATAATCTTTTCAGCACATTATTAGAATTGAAATTATTTACTTTTAACTTTTCCTATTTAACGCCTTTTTGAGTTTATTTTCTAATTTTTAGTTGTAGGTCCATAGATAACTGCAACTAGTAACTCAAGTGAGTAGAGTATGCTGTCCAGCCGTGGTCTTTCTATTAAGGACAAAATGGAAGCGGGCCCGATGGTATTCACACCTAATTAGGTGCAAATCCGCGGCTAAAACCAACATGCGCGATGTACCTGCCGTGTGCAATCCCGAACGCTATATGAGTTAGGCGACAAGTTACAGGGTTTGCTGAGGCTCTGAGCGGGCGCAAGAATAGGAGAAAAAAGAGAGAATGCAACTCTCTGGAAACAACAGCTGCTGCTGTTACTGTACTTTTCCGCTCAGAGTCCTTTTCAGCCCCGTTCATATTGCGTTTAATTCATGACTTTGATTTTTAACTAAAAAAGGGGAAGTTTAGTTTGGTTTTGTAGCATAGCTACTTTTTCCTGAGTAGTATCAAGACTGCTGCTATGGCGACTGCGATTATCATCGCGATTCCAACGCCTACGATGGTCCATGTGAAGTCAATTGGTTGTGGATACGCTGGCGGTTCTGTTGCTACTGGCGCTTCGTCTACGGATAGATAAGTTGTTGCAAATGAGGGCCCGTAGGATTTGGAGCCTGCGAACGTGGCCATTATCTGGTAATCGCCTGGAACTTCCGGTTTAAACGCGTAGCCATAGACGCCGTTTACGTCGCTTGTAACAGTGCCAATGTGGATAAAGTTGCCGTTCGGATCAATCGTGTCCAATGTCACTTCAACGCCTTTCGCGTTTGCAGGGAATACCTGTTGCAGGAACTTGTATTCCATCCATGCTTCCATGTCTTCGTCGGATATTGCTGGAGTGCCCTTGAGTGTCCAGTCGAGTTTGTCGTTGGTGTTGCGTCTGCCAGATGGAGACTGGTCAGTGACTGTGCCCTTTATCATTACGCTGTTTCCGTACACTGAAATGTCCGGTGATGCCGCGACTGTGGTGGCGCTTGGTCCTTTGCCGTGAGCGTATATCTCGTTATCCATGCTGTTGCTGTGTATTACGATACCGTCTGAGATAGCTAAACCACCACCGAAGTCTAAGAAGCTCCATATTAGCTTTCCGTCTGTGACGTTGATGCAGCGTAAGTTTGGACCACGGATCAGTGGATGAGTGTACGAGTGCTCCCACGAGGTCGTGTAAATCTTTCCGTCAGCGACACCGCTTATCTGCGCTGGGTAATTGCCGTAGGGAGATTCCTGGCCGACGTTTTCAGCATCGTAGCGCCATATGAGTTCTCCTGTCGTAGCATTATGGGCGAAGAATGTTCCGGCGTAGCCGCCGTAGATTATGACTTTATGGTCAATGACGGTGACGCTCTGGCCATAGAAGTTGTATTGTGGAATTTCATCACCTGTTGTCCATAGCTGCTTGCCTGTTTTCAAGTCGTAGACCCATACTTTCAGCTGCTTTGTTTCTCCGAATACCATTATGTTGTCTTCCGGATACACACCTAGCAAGGAAAATCCGCCTGTGAACATTCCTGCTGTTGTAACGTTTTTATCTATGTCAACGAATGGTGGCGTAAAGGTGGTTTTCCAAAGCTGTGTGCCTTGTTGTCCTGCTTTCAGATTAATACCCATCATGAACCCTGGTACAATTCCTCGTTTGTCGTTTCGTCCTTGAGTTCCAACGATCATGAAGTCATCTTGGCGAATAGCGCGGATTGAGCCGGTTTCGTTAAGAAGGGCGTTACGTTCACCATATATGTTTGGTATCGTGAAGTTCTGCGTATAGAAGAGGGCGCCATTATGCATGATGTCATAGTCCATAGTCGTAGGATTCATGAAGTCACCTGATCCAAAGTACGGGTTTTCTGCTCCGAAATCGCCGCCTGCAGGTCTCCACTGCCAGACGCCTGTTCCACTTTGACTAGCAACCATAGTTCCACCTGAAGAGTTCCATACTGTCACGCGGTAGTTGGGACTAGCGGTAGTTCCATAGTTTACCATGTTATAGTAGAGTATGCTTCCGTCTTTGCCGTAGACCTGTGTACCGGTAGCAGACACGTTACCTATCCAGCATATGTTTTGGAATGTGACTGCGTCAACCATCCTCCAAACTGTACCAGTGCTTATCGGCGTTGCCGTTCTATTCACCTTATATGGGGCTCCTGTCCTGATTACACTCAAATTTGCAGTTTGGATCGCTCGAGCTACCGTGACAACCTGTGGCGCTGCGACTGGTGTGCCGCCTCCGAAGAAGAAGCCTCCGCCGCCAGTTTCCCATAGATATGCTAATTCTCCGTGCTGGTTAGGCGACTCGTATAGGAGGATTTGACCGATACTCGGTTTTGTGTCACTGAAGTTTTTGTATAGCGTTTCGCCTGAATATAGATCAATTACCTCCCAGCCTTTGCTGCTATGTGTAGTATATCGTGGTGTCCAGTGAATTTTGCCATCAAGTATTATTGTTGGACTAAACTCAACACCTTGGTAGTGGGCGGTTTGATAGTTGATGTCTCCGAAACGTTCATCCGCTAGGCCTCCGATGAAGAACGGTTTTGACCACAGTACGTGAGCGCTCTCTGGTGCTAAGCCGTAACCGTAGCTACCGACGTTGCCGCCCGAACTGCCCATAGGCCATACGTTCGCATACGATCCAAGCCAGTTGCCCGTAAGCGTATACCATTGTCTGGCTGCGCTAGCTATTGGGCGGGTCCAGTAATCGCCTGGAAGAGGCGACTCAATCCACTCCGATGGAGCTTCTGCTAAAACCTCGAATGTTGCGATTGGGCTAACGGCGGCGCTATAGATAAAGTGGTCCCCTGCTACGAAAAAGCTTCCACCCGATGCTAACGTCGTTTTGATTTCTTTATCGGTATACGGGAAGATAGCTTGAATTCGATATGTGCCGACTTTAGTGGGAATGAAGTTAATCCAGTTGGCTCCAACTGGATCGCTATAGGGCATGTCTAAGACCTCCGTCTCATTGTCAGGATCCCAAACTTGTATTTTCATACCATGCCACCCAGCTCTACCCGTTGGTGAGGAAACCACACCTAATATTTCACCAGTATCTGGGGGCATGTCTGCAGTCCAAGCGACAAGGACCATAGTCATACCGACTTTGACACCGGCGGCACTAGCGCTACTAGCAACGTAAAGCCAGGTAGTAAAGTAGTTTGTAGCCGCATTGACTACTGGCAAAGCAACAATGGAAACAGCAAAAGTTAACATTAGAAACAATGCAATCAACGAAATAGCAGTCTTGCTTTTAGCGAATTTCATCTTTTGTCTTTCTCCTTTATTTTTTTTGTTGCACCTAAAAATATCGATGTTAGGTACGAGCCAACTTACGGCTTTTTTGTATTTAAGATTTGTGTATTTCTCAAGGTACGCGCGCTCTCTTTTGTGGGCATCAAAGATCACTAACGTAAACGAGTTGCGGATAAGTATTTGCACCTAAAAAGTGGCGGGTCCGATGGAAGCTATACCCCGCGGGTCACATTTATACTGCAATTCTCATTCTCCCCTTTTCTTTTTTTGTTGACTTCTTTGGTTTTGCGGGTTGTGAATTTGTTGTTCAATTTTGTGGGGGTGCTTGATCTTGGATAAGGTTGCTAGAAGGTTGGAATTGTTAAAGCTTGAAGGTTTGGGCTTTTCTCAGGCTGAGATTGTGAACGAATTAAGCCAAAAATCTGCATGCACTAAGCGTGCTGTGTATAAGGATTTTGAGACTCGGGAAGTTTGGCAGCCTATATTGCAGAGTGTGGTTAAGCCTGACAAGGTTTTGTTGAAGGTGATTAATCGTTATGAGCAGATTTATCGTCAGGCGAGCATGCGCTTGCTTACAGCTTCTAATGAATTTGCTCAGCTTGGAGCCTTGAATACCATGCTTAAGGCAAATTCTTTGATGTGTGATGCTGCCGTTTTACCTGAGGTTCTTGGTCGCTTAAAGGACTTAGAGGAAAAAGCAAAGAGAGGAGTGTTTGTTCCATGAAAACTTGGCAGCTAAACAGAAGAGTAAACAGCATATCCCAAGACCTGACTGATCCTGTCAAAACAGAAACGCGGATAGACTTCAGCTGCCTAACTGAGCCTGAAAGGGAGCCTTTTGGCAAGGTTCGGGAGATTATGGATAATTATGCGCCTGGGAGCCCTCCGCAAGATGTCATAGCTAAAAACGCTGATTTGTGGAATAAAGGCTTAGAAATCTTCGGTAGGCGAGCTATGAAGTTGTTTGTTGAGGTTATGCCAGCGTCCCTTTGCTGTGATGAGCTTGAAGACTGGTACTTTAAGCTGTACTTCTACAATTTTTGGGTCGATTGGATGGAAAGCATAAAGAAAGTGCGTGAAATGCCAAAGGAGCAGCGGGAGGCGCTTCTTTGTGAACGCAGAGAACTGGGCATGTTGGATATGGTGTTTCGGCTTCCAAGGAGCCAACCTGAAACAACTAAGAAACAGAAAGCAACGAGGTGCCCTGAACAATGAAGCCTTATCAACTAAGCAAGCGGATTGCAGAGTTGTCCAAGAAGCTTAAGCCCGTGCCGTCAGAGGGCATTCGCCTAGATTTTGGCTCTTTCACTGAGCCTGAACAGCTGGTGTTGCTGAAGAATTTTGAGCTTGATGACAAGTACCATTCCAGATGGACACGTGACGCCATACTGGAAAACAAAGAGCTAATCCTCAAGGGCAACCGC
>Ga0299912_10003552_pt1 | contig 12724 bp, 15 predicted proteins | sample RVTome_2_FD_207667 | JGI IMG/M metagenome (GOLD analysis project Ga0299912, IMG submission 207667) | Soil microbial communities from uranium-contaminated site in the Upper Colorado River Basin, Wyoming, United States - RVT95D214 (version 2) ...
AGGTTCTGGCATTATTCCTTGGGATAATTTTTTAATTTCTCCATTAGGAAAGGTGATTGTAGTTGATCTGATTCCACCTGGTGGAGGAGGATCAGGAACATATGGAATTGTAAAGTTTACCCCATGAAAAGTAATAATTTTGTTTGGTTCGTCTTGTATGAGATAGGGTTTAGAAACAAAGAATAATTCATCATTAATTAATTTAGTATCCATTTCTGCAAAAACGTCATCCCCAAATTCAAAAATTATTAGAGGATAAAAAACCATCATTCCTGTAAAAAATAAAAAAATGGAAAAGTGCATTATTTTTACACTTAGTTATCGTTGTTTAAATCAACATGTGAAGCAGAATTTACAACAACGTCCATTCCACACCATGTAGTGTTATAATGTTCATTCCATGATGGTGTTACTGCACCATTGTTCAACTGTAAACCAGTATAATGGACATCTCCAGGCAAGTGAGCACAATCCTGTGCAAGATTGTAAGATTCAAATGCTATTTGTGCCCATGTCTCTTTTAGCTGTAAATTGTATCGGAGAGTTTGCAGTAAAGTTGTCTTGTTTTTCTACACCGTTTTGCATCATGATGTAATCATCTCCAATCATACGTGGTTTGGTAATTACAGAACGTGTATCGCACTGCTTTGGAATAAGAAATGATTCTTTAGAGTATGTGTTGATGCCATCAAACGATTCAACGTAAAACAATACCCTATCTCCCACTTCAAATCCCTCAAATGGAAGAAGTCTGCCCGGAGTACTGACTGTTGGTTGTCTTACAGTTATGACTTCAGGAATTTGTGTATCTTTAACAGATTCTTCTACAGATACAGTGTATTCATCAAGAATTAAGGGGTAATTTTCATTTGAGATAGGTTGTTCAAGTTCCAATTCATCTACAGACGTTATGGTTCCAACAAAGATCACTTGGCTTTCTTCTAGCAGTTCTTCTGGAGACTGAGGAAGCCATACACCATAGGCAGTGCTTACGGTAAAAAAAGAAATTGCAATAAGAAAGATTACAAGATATTTCATATTGTATGAAACTCTGATATCATCATTGAAAAGTGCTTCGAATCTTTTATGAATGATTCATTTGAAGAAAATATAGTTGAAAACTAGACTCTTGGTAATTGTTGGAATCGCCATATCTGCTGTGTTGATATATGCTTATGCAATTTATGATTCTTCAACTGGTGTCTTTGTAGACTGTGCACCTCACTATGAACAAGTAGATGGCAAATGCATCATGCCAACTTTCAAAATATTACTAGATGATCCAATTCATCCAAATGACCCCTTAATTGTTTCAGTAGAAAAGACAGGTTACCGCATGTGTGATGAATGGAGTGCAGGCATTACAGATACTGCAAATAATTCTACTGTATGGGAAAAAGATTACCGTACATTATGTGTAGTAGAATCTACTCTCAAACAACAAAAATTTATATATGAAATATCTAATGAAATCAATCCAATTCTCATAAATGATGTTGGAAGGTATTTGTTTCAAATAGATATTGGCGGAAAAATGCTAGAAGAGGAATTTCGTGTATTGAATACTTTTGGCGGAATTTCTTTAGATAGGACTGTGTATCCTGATGGGCAATTCTGTGCAGATGAATTTGATAAAATGTATCACAAAGCATCAGAAATTCCATGCAGTTGTTGCAACCCTCCCCCTGGAGAACCTGTCTGTGAGCCAGTACCATTAGAAGGTCACATTAGGGATATGGTTACTGAGGAATTCAAGCCATGTGTTGGCACTGTAGATAGATGGGCATATCTTACTGAAAATAATGATTCAGCATGGTATGCTTTTGGAACTAATTATGTCAAACTAAAGATGACAAAGACCAACCATGAAGAAAACATTCCAATTTCCATAACATTTAGTGGATATTCTCAATGTCTAAATGATTTTCATCTAATAATTAAAGAACACATTATGGATGGAAAAGTGGTGTTTGAAGAAAATTATGATCAAGTTTGTGATGAGTCCAAGCCAAATAATGAATTCAAGACATACAGGGAAATTAATTTGGAAGGAATTGGAAAACCAATCAGTCTTCAAAAAGGACAATATGTGATAGAGTTGTACACAGAAACTCCTCAAAAACATGAAAGTAATTATGTGGACAAGGTCTACTTTTCATCTCATTATCAATGATCAGTTGTAACATCTTTATTTGGATAAGTCCCGATACAAAACATCAGAAGCACTTTTCATACACAATACATTACACTTGTTTCATAAATTGCTCTCTTGAGATCTTTGCCTGAAAAAGGATTGATTTTAGAGTAACCTATCTTGATTGGATCCTGTCTTGGTACGGTCACATATCTGCCATCAACATGTGCAAGTTGAATGTGGCTGTCGCTCTGTCTTTGTACCGCAAATCCGTGTTTGTAAAACCTTCAAAACCTCACGAAAGCCATGATTTCGTAAGCTCAAGCTGTAATTTCAATAATCTTGTTTTTTTCTTTCTTTGCTTTGTCTTGAATGTATTCTAAAACAAGGTTGATTGCATCTGCCATGTTTGTCTTTAATTCCTTGAGGGTTTCACCTTGGCTTATGGCTCCTGGCAGTTCCAGACATTTGCCGCTATAGCCCCCCCTCTTTTTCCTTGTTTACCAGTATGGTAAACTTTCTTGATTTTTGAGAAATCTGCATATTTGTCAGTTACTGTATTATTGTAATTAAAGTATCTGTGTTCATGAACATGTTTGAACTGTCCGTGGTGTAAAATCAAAAGATTCTGTAATTTTTGATGTATGTCCACTGTACCGTATGTAATCAAGGCAATAACATGGTTTTCTAACTCATGGTACTGGCCAAATATGCCATCGTTGCAACATAGATTGCGCCTCCAATGTACAATGGAATTTCACCCAATTCTGGCTTTGGAAACGAAAACTTGAATTTTATCCTGCTAACCGTTTGCTGTACCACACATATCATCATGTGTTGTGGTTTTTAAATTTTGGCTGGGGATACTTGAAAAGCCTGGATCTCTAAGGATGATCTATGAACTAGGTTCAAAAATCAGAGTTCAAACCTGTTAGGATTTGAATCCACAGTGGAAATGGACCGGATGGGATTTGAATCCACAGTGGGTGCGGATACCTTTTCGATGATTTTTGAATGACGGCAGAGAGCGATTGGAGTGCTTTCCAACTCCTTCTTTTTTTCTAGTGTATGTTGCTGTTGCACTGTGATTCTATCTTTCAGAAATTCAAATTTTTGTTTCTTGATTTTCCAGATTAAGATGACAGGAACTACAACATACCATCTCAATTTTCAAAGCGTAGTATGCTGCCAAATTGTGCAATCTCGGATTCTGTAGCTCTGGCACTAACGGTAATATGTCTGCCGTCGTTAGGATAGAAATCAGCTCTGGTATTTTCATTTTCATCTGTTGTAAAGTATGTTATGGTGCCATATACCTTACTTGCATCATCACGAAAGTTTTTTGCAAACTCACTAAATGGGGATTCAGGAGATAGTTTAGCCGTTCTGACAACCACGCCACCGTTTGTTACAAAGTCTGTTATTGCAGACGTGTCATTCACATACATGTCTGGTGATCCGTACAAGTAATACACATAATTCTCAGAGCGTATCTTGATGTCAAGCAATACAAGTTTGTTGTTGCCAATTTTTGCTTGGGACATGTCTTGTATTTTGGCAACTTCAAAAGACACTCTTTGAGAAATGTCTTGCTCAGTCACTGATTCTCCATAATCTTGCAATAAAATTCCTGGGTCTGCATCTGGAATAAACTCTGAGTCATGAGGATCAAAATGGGGTTCAACATCGGTTGGAACACGGACTGCAAACGCAACGGCAACTATTATGACAGCAATCACTAGAATTAGGATCTTAGATTTCATAGATATGTTATAAAAAAAGAGGAGAAGATCTATTTATTTCTCAGGGTTTTAATTTCTTTGATTAAATCGACTTCTGAAGAGTCAAATATGTGATATCCTGAAGCCCTTCCATTTTCCAAAGAGATTTTTCCCTGTTTTAGACCTGCTATGTAGTAGTTGTCACCAAACATGCTTGATGGTTCTTTTACTGCAAAGAATAGAATTCGCTCACCAACTTTGACATCGGCTGCTGCATCATGCGTTGTTTTTAATTCTCTTGTTTCACCACCTATGTTTCTGACAGTAAATGTCTCCCCAGCGTATTTCCCATCCAAGTCTTGTTCAACTTGTACTGTTATATCTGAAAATACGGTAGGATTCATTTTATCGGTTTCAACTACTATCGGGGTTATTTTTGTGACAGTTCCAATAATTGCATATTCGGTATTTTTAGCCATGTATGAAAATGGTATTTCGTGATAAGACGAATGAATTTCTTGTTGTACTTGAACAAATTCGCCATCCGTACTCATTATGAAAGCTCCTGTGCTAATTCCGATTGAAGCTACGATTGCAACAGTCAACAGTATTTTTACTTGTTTCATTTTGATCACGGATATTTGATATCAATTGCTGTCTTGTCAACTGTTTGTAGAGCTGCCCACTTTGCATCACATGTAGGATCCATTATTGATTCGGCAGGATCATGATCATGATGTTTGAGTCCAACTGCGTGGCCTAACTCATGGTTCATTACCCATTCTATGTCAAATCCAGTCCAGCTACAAGAATTGCTTTCAATTGCAAAAGGTTTTGCATTGTTGAAATCAATAAATTGCACATCTAATGAATTAACAGCTGGCAATGGATGTAACCATGTGGCGGTATTTTGAGCGAGTATAGTGCTCCACCAACCCATATCGTATGCTCCATTAATTATGACGTTTGTACTACATGAGCCATTGTGTGCATTAATGGTAATCCCATTCATCTCGGCATTGTACGTAGCCCGAGAGTCATCTAATTCGGCCGTTATCTGAGAAAGAGTGCCCAAAGTAGATAGCTCGCCCGTTACATTGCAAAACCTAGGATTGTTTTGCCAGTAATACGTTTCTACTGTTCCTGCTCCTGCAAATGCACTTGGCATTGCAAAGGCTGCAATCAATGCACTTAATGCAATTATTGAAGTTTTTTGCGTTATACTTGTCATTGTCATTTCCATAATTAGAAATCATATAAGGATTAGATCAATTTGGATTGAAGTAATGCTTATTTACAACAAAGAAATTTGTTCGTAAATTAAATTTTGAAATGTGAGTTTTTGAAATTGAAAAAGTATTCTAATCTTTAGTAGCGAGTTCATACAAATTCTCAGCATTCTCTGAATACTAAAAGGCCATAATTAATTCAATTGGAACTATCACCAAATACCTGATTCGGTTTTCGTCTTAAGATCCAACATCATATTTTTGGAAGCCAGATTAATCATTTAGTGGAGTAGGAGTGTCTTGGCTAGCAATATCAATCACTAGTGAAGATATTGTGTAATCCATCTTCCACAGACAGTATGCTCATAATATTTAATAAAATTTTTCCACATTACCAGAATGAACATCAAGTATCCCATATTGGAATGGTTGTTTGAACAGAAAGGATTATTGCAAATAAAATTGAATATGATGCTGCAGCAGTGACTGCTCCGATTATCAGAGGTCGGTTTGCAGTTGGGCAGGTAATCTTTTTTTGAATCATATGTGCTACAAAACCTGCAACAAGCCCAACCAGAACTGCAGCCATAGGGCCCAAAACTCCGGAAAAAGGAGTGATCAGTACAACTCCTGTAATTACACTAAGCATGATTCCCTTGAAATTCAGACTATGAGCTGCCCATGAAAACAAAAACCAGGACAATATAGAAAATGCAACAGATGACACAGTAACAATTACTGTGCTGTTGGTTATTCCGTCTACCATCACTTCACTTCCAGTATTGAAACTAACCCACCATGATAGAGACAAGCAAAATCCTGCTAAAATTATCAAAAGCCTAGTCTTCATATCTAATCATCCATAAACTTTCCAATTTTTTTCCATTCACAGCCTAGATTCAAAAAGGCATGAGTTTCATTGGTATATCTTAACGAGTTGGTCATTCTTTCTTTTGGGGAATCATTAGCACAACTGTTCATTACTGTTTGAAGATCAGCATCTCTCATTTGATTATTATACCAAGAATTTAGTGGAGGTACACGGAATTCTTTGATGGCAATCGTTGGAAAATCCCTACTTGGTCTGTCAAAAGTAACAGTGACATTGTAGATTCCGGGGTTGTTTATTTTACCATGGACAGATGTTGTGTCAAATTCTTTTTTAGAGTCAATGACAAATTCCTCCATTGGTGCTCCTGCAATACAAGATGAGCTTGAACTGATTTTCATAGTATCTCCATTTTGATCAGGAAAAGTAATTTTTTTACTGCCACATGAATATCCATATCCTGAAATAATATATGAAAAATCATACTGTTCCCCTATGCGATAGATATCTTTCATTCCTGTAACTTCAATGGAATAGTGTTCTTCTCTAAATGGCGATTCAAAACTGAATTGAGTTGTGTCCTCTAGAGGCATTTCAGGCGGTGGTGTAGTGCCTGGTGGAATATCAGATTCAAAACTGAATTGAGTTGTGTCCTCTAGAGGCATCTTAAATGTCAGACCGAAAATTATAGAACTTGAAATTGCAATTCCCAGCATGATGACTAGGTGACTAGTTTTCATTTTCTTTTTCTCCAAAATAAAACAAATCCAACTGTTAATCCAGACCCAGCTAATATGCTTGCAATTATTACCATTATACTAAACTGAGGATCAATTCCTAATCCGCCCGTAGGGATTTTCTGTAAAGCCAGTTGATATCGCTCATCATCAGTATAAGGGTCATGAATGGTGGAACTTTCATTGATCATAAATTCATCAAACTCTGCATAATATTCACCCGTGTTTGGAGCCCTTCCAGAAAAAAAGTAGTATGAGTAGACATTTTTATTCTCATCTGATTCATCAATCCAGTTTTGTAGATTATTTTTCTCTATTGCCTGTTTTAATTCCAAACGCTTTTCATCCATGACACCTGTTCCTTTGTACTGATAGTATTCAGACCATTTGTTTACCTTACTCTGATCATACCTTCCATCAATTACGTTATCAAGACAAGGCATATCATCCCAATCCTCATTTACAAGACACATTCCAAACCCTTGTGACAATACAGATGGAAATACAAGTAAACCAATAATTATCAAAAGTCTAATTTTCATTTTTTATTCATTGAAGAGACTCTGCCACTTTGACTAATTCACTTAGAGGCAACGTGGTTTTAAGCATGTATGTGACTCCGTTTTCATCAATGAATTTGATTTTAGTTTCAGTGGATGTGGACTTTTGAATACTTGTGCCATCAGCAAAATTTGCAATCTGCATTCCGCAGTCAGGGCATGAATCAACTGCATATGCCAACATTCCATTAATGGTGATTAGTTGTGGATTAAGCGAAGGATTTGCTTCCATCACACTATCATAGGTTTCTTGGATTCGCTGTTCTGGTGAACCATACGTTTGAAATTTTTGGTCTCCCATCATATTTCTTTCATCAATTTGATAAATAAAAATTGCACCATCATTTACTAGTTTGGGTATTTGCCAGTTGGGAAACTCTCGATAATAATACACAATATAAGATTCAAAGGGAGTACCTGACTGTGAACATACATGAGAATATCCTTCAGGTAAGTATGCTGGAGTTTTGAAAAACGGTGCAGTGTCTTTGCTTTGTTCTATTGTCATGCAGTTTTTACTCGTTTTTGATATTGAATCTTCTTTTGCAGTCCATTCTCTCTCAACCAGTTTGACTTTGGTTGATTCCGTTACACATGCAGGAGAGCCGTCATACTTTTGGATTAATACTAGGTTTTCTTTACATTGTATATTATCAACTAGAATTTGAAACATTGTAGAAGATCATGGATGACCAAGGTATGAAAGTGAATTGTTCAGATTACAAATTACTTTTTGAAGTATCCCAAACCCCAGAGTATTTGATTAAAATTGGATTGTTACCGGCATCACAAAAATTACTATGTGGAAATTGTGAATATAAAAAAACATAATTTGTGCCTGAAATTATTTTTATCAGAAATCAAAATACAGAAAACCTGCTATGAAATGATTGTTTTAATTTTCAATCAGTAGATACGGTTGCACGGGGATCATATGATGACATTAGAGGAGGGGCAACAAAACCTCCATTTGATGAATGGTGGGAAAACTCACTGGACATTATTGAAGATTGGAACAAAATCCAAGATAGCAAGTAAAGTTCACGATTATATCGGATTTTCTTTATAAAATTTCATGGTTTCTGCAATCTGTCTAAATTCAACATCATCTTTGGTGAAAGTGCGTAATAATTTCCAATCAATTTTTTTGTAGCAATACATTGCAATTAGGCTCAAATCAGATAGATCTTGATCTCTTTTTGCCCTATATTTTGCAACGATTAATCCTTCCAAACAAATTGCATGGACAAATTTATTTTTCTTACCTACTGGAATGGTTGCTCTTGTTTGAATAATTCTAGCCAAAGGAATTTCATTTAAAGCATGTGAATCAAAAACATCAATTTTATAATTTCTAGGAGTGTAAATTCTTTCTTTCCCCTTTTCATTTATGAATTTATAATTCAAATCCAAAAATCGCTCACGCGGTATTTGTTCAGCAACAACAAGATCAAGGTCTTGTGATTCTCTACTCTTTCCTGTGTGTAAGAAAACAGACACAGCCCCAACAAAAGTTGCATCACCTAAATCTTCTGTAATTAAAAGCGCTTCCTCAATGTAAGGATTCAAGTGGTAAATCCTCCTGAACTTTTAGCAACATTTCTGTAGTAAATCTAGCTCTAGTTGTAATTCTATCAGAATATTTTAGTTGAATTGCAATAGCATCCATAGTACTTCTGCCTCCTTTTGCAATACAATCTAGAAAAATTCTTTCTGTTAAATTTTCAAATGAACCTATCTTTGGAAGAATTACAACACTTCCTTTTATTCCTTCTCTGAAATCATTATTTTTTAAAAATTGAGCCGTTTCTTCAACATCATCAACGTACACATAAAGATCTTGAGCGGATTGAAAGCCAGTCATCTCATGAGCAGAGTAATCTAATGTTATTTTTGCATTTTTTGGCAAATTCTTTAATATGAAATTGATGTCAGATACTCGATATGATTTACCAAATCTTCTTGCTTTCATAAATGCAGTAAATGATGGAATTAATTTTTCCAATACACTGATGGGTTGTGCAACCACTTCTTTTTTGACGGTGAATTGTCCTCTGTGATATTGTGCCAATCCTATTTCTGCCAATTTTTTTATTCTTCTGCGAACTGTTCTTTCATGAACATGTTTTGCAACATCTTTTACATTATAGACAGGGCTGGAGGGGAGCTCCTGAGCAAATTGAAATGCATCTTTGTATCTCATCAATACCGATGCAGTGTGCTGTTTCATATACTACATATAGTATGCAGAGTATTTATAGTTTGGACAAATATGTCCATTTCTATATAAACGAGTAGACATAGTAATCATTGTTAAAGTATACATCAGAGACCCCCTATCCCCATTCACTCCCCCTCCATTGGGGGAGGTTATCAAAAAGTTAGCCTGCGTTTTGTAATGAATTTAAACTAGATTAAAAGATGATCTAAAAAGTAAGGATGGCAAAAAATGCTCACATGTACAATACTATTTAGATAACACTAAATGTATGTATCAACCTTTACGCCTAAAATCAATGAAATTATACCACAAGATCTAAGATCGACATTATTCATTTTTTGATTGTGACAGATTATGAAAGAATCATTTTAGAATTAAGAGAAGAAAACAAACGACTAAAAACAATCAATGACAATCTAATAAAATCAAATGACAGTTTGGTAAAATCAGTCAATGGGCTTCAACAAAAATTAGCATGCTATGAAAATCCACATTCCCCGCCATCTGGTAATTCCTTACAGTGGAAAAAACAAAAAGTAGAGAAAAGACAGAACAGGGATGGAAAATCAAACCGTGGCGGCATATCAGGTCACAAGGGTGCAACACAAATATTCACTCCACAAAAGACAGCACACCACGAATTATTTGCATGCCCCAAATGTCATGGTACCGACATCACCCAAATTAAAACCAAAAAAAGAATCATGGCAAGTATTCCACCACCTCAACAGTACGAGGTAACTGAGCATGTGTTGCACAGATACAGCTGCCAAACATGCCACAATGAGTTTCAAAATGACGGCAACTTGCCACCTCAAGGAAACTTTGATAGGACAGTGATTAGAAATGTAGCTGACATGTGTTCCAAAAGAATGCCATATGACACTATCAAACAATCATTGCAAGAACAACGCGGACTGCACATCACCAGTACGACAGTGCAGTCAATCCTGCAGACAGGCCGGATACTTTTGGAGCCATTTTATGAGGAAATTAGCCACAAAATACGTACATCAGATGTCACAGGATTTGATGAAACTGGATATCCAGTTGATGGAAAATCTGCATGGATGTGGGTTGCAAGAACTGCTACAGAAGCTCAGTATGTCTTGGAGTATTCCAGAGGTGGAAAAATTCTAAAAAAATATTGGAAAAAATTTCGAGGAACTGTAGTTTCCGATGGATGGAGGCCGTATGTTACAGTATTCTGTAAAAACAAAAGACAGCGATGCACTGCACATCTGCAAAGAGAATCAGAAGATGTGGCAATTAAATCAAAAAACAAATCGGCAGCTATACTGTATGAGGAATTTTCAGAAATTTTATTTTATGCAGGGACTTGTTCAAAATTACATCATGAAAAAACACAACGCATCGCATATGCAAGTTATCTGTCAGGAAAAGTTGATGGCATCATAGAACGGTACCTGGATGGGGATGATGCCATGGGATCATTTGGCAACAAGCTGAAAATCGCACAAAACAACCTGCTTGCATTTGTGATACATCCGGGTGTGCCATCAACTAACAACGATACTGAGGGTTCAATTCGAAAATGCATTATGCAGAGAAATGTGCGAGGCCAGGCAAAAAGCAATGCAGGAATGAGAATGCTTTCAGTGTTTCTGTCATGCTTTGAGACGTGGAGGATTAGGGGTCAGAACATGTTATCTGAGATGGCAAAGTACATCTAGGTGCTTGATTCATACATAAATTATTATTTTTACAGTCACAATTAAAGTATTATTTAATTATTTTATTATTATTTTGATCAAAATTTCATTGTTTGTGTTTATTATAATAAATTATAAACACAATACCCACCATACTAATTATTCCAATAATTCCAATATACAAGGCACTTAATTTATCATCAAAAAGAGGTACTAGTTCAGACATCTCCACATATTCTACTAATAATAATTTACAATCAGAGTTATCCATATAATGTGTTTTATTTTTAAATATAGCAAGAGCAGAATATTTACCAGATTCATCAGGCAGATTACAAAAATGTGAAACCTCTTCATATGTACTTGCATAAGCTAAAGGTAAAGCCAAAAACAATAATGACAGTACAAAAAATATTTTTATCATAATAAAAAAAAGAGTTGGGAATTATTAAGTTTACGTGAAAGTAAACGTTAATCCAGAAAATGCATTGGTGTATCTATAGTATGGAACATAAAATCCATTACCATCTTGATTACCACTTACAGTTCCTGCAAACTTTGGTGTGCCTGAAGATACATCTTCATACACGGGAGCACCACTATCACCTGGCATAAAGTCCTGGTCGATTTCTACTGCACCTAATGTAACATATAGGCCAGCTCCTGGAACTTCAGCTGCAATTGTTTCAAAAGTATCTATGATATCAGCAGTACCGTCAGAGGCTATTCCTTCCCATTTTACACTGTCAGTAACAGTTGGAAATAATAATCCACTTACATCTACACCATTCCATATTCTGTCAGATACTGATTCTGATGCATCCACAAATATACAATCGCAATAGGTATTATTCATAAATGCATTTGCATATACTACGCCTAATTTATCAGATGTACTATTTGTTGGATTACCAACATCATTACCTGTACCGCCAATATCACCATTTAGACAATGACCAGCTGTAACAAAGCCTGTTTTGCTATCATAGGAAGCTTTGAATCCCATTGAACAAATTAATCCATCGTCTATTGATATTCGAGTACCTGCTTGTATTGGTTCACAATCACCATTTTGTGAGCATACTGTATAAGTTCCAATACTACCTGGAATGAAAGTTATATCTACTTCATTTCCAACAATTTCACGTATTCTTTTTTCATACAAATCAAGTTTTTCACTACTAAAATGTTCTTTTAGTATTTTTACTTTAAGTGATTCTTCCTTGTAATCAGTTCCTACGCCAACCATAGGTATTGAACCATCAGTTAATTTTTCCTTCAATACTAAACTTAGATCAACTATATGATCACGAATCATATTTCGTTTTTCATCAGTTAGTGTATCTGGTGCTCTTTCAAGTTTATCTTTGATGTATAGTTTGCCTTTATTTTCTGTTTGTACTTTTGCGTCTGCAAAGTCCATTGTACTAAATGATAGTATCATTGCAGCAATCAAAGAAGCAAACAATATTGTCTTTGTTGTTTTTGTTATATTTTTCATGTTATTAGTAATTCCAATTATGGAAATGCTTATAGGCTTTGATTCAATTTAAATTGAATCAAAACTTAAGTAAGAGTGAAAAGTTTGTGCGTAAATTTTCAGAAAATCTGTTTTATGAA
>Ga0299912_10003553_pt1 | contig 12718 bp, 11 predicted proteins | sample RVTome_2_FD_207667 | JGI IMG/M metagenome (GOLD analysis project Ga0299912, IMG submission 207667) | Soil microbial communities from uranium-contaminated site in the Upper Colorado River Basin, Wyoming, United States - RVT95D214 (version 2) ...
GGAGACGCCGCGGCCAACCTGGAAATCTTGAGCCGGATGGGCGGCCCCCTGTTCGAAATTTTGAACCTGGAGGAGTGGGAGTCTCGCAAAGAGAAAGTCGCCGCCAACGATCTTCTGGTCGACGGCATCCTGGGGACCGGCCTCAAGGGGGGGGTGAAAGGGTTCTTCCAGGAGATCATTGAATTCGTGAATTCCCTGGGGAAGCCCGTGGTGGCCATCGATATTCCTTCGGGGCTGGACTCCGACAGCGGGCAGGTTCTGGGGGCCTGTATTCAGGCGACGCTGACCGCCACCTTCGGCCTTTTGAAACGGGGGCTTCTGATTCTTCCCGGAGCGCGATACGGCGGCAGGATCGTCCTGGTCGATATCTCCCTTCCGCAATCCGCGGTGGAATCCGAAGCCATCAGGGACCATCTCCTGGAAGGGGCGGATTTTCTGCCCTTCCTGCCACCCCGCAACCCTGAGGCCCACAAGGGAGATTTCGGCCATCTCTTCGTCCTTTCCGGGTCTCCGGGGAAGACCGGGGCCGCGGCCATGGTCTGTCAGGCGGCCCTGCGAGTGGGAACCGGTCTGGTCACCCTGGGGATCCCCGAAAGCCTCAATCCCATCCTGGAAGCAAAACTCACCGAACCCATGACCGAGCCTCTGCCGGAAACCAAAGACAAGACCCTGGCACTTACCGCCCAGGGGAGAATCATGGAACTCTGCGGCCGCAAGACCGCTCTGGCCATCGGTCCGGGCATATCTATGAACGGGGAGACGGTAAAATTGGTTCAGAAGCTGGTCCGGTCGATCAACCTCCCGGCGGTCATCGATGCCGACGGCCTGAGCGCGCTGGGAGGCAAACTGGATTTGGTCCGCAAGTCGCAGAAGGAATTGATCCTCACGCCCCACCCGGGGGAAATGGCCCGCCTCACAAACACCTCAAGCCGGGAAATCCAGCAGAACCGGATCCAGGTGTCACGGGAGTTTGCCCAGAAATACGGCGTCATCCTGGTCCTCAAAGGGGCCCGCTCCCTGGTGGCCGGCCCCCAGGGAGAGGTTTTCATCAACCCCACCGGGAACCCCGGGATGGCCTCCGGAGGAACGGGCGACATCCTCACCGGGATGATCGGAGGATTCCTGGCCCAGGGTTTCCCCGCCCTGGAAGCGGCCAAGCTGGGGGTTTTCCTCCACGGGCTGGCCGGCGATTTTGTCGCCCATCGGAAAGGATCACGCGGGATCGCCGCCATGGACCTGGCCGAAGAAGCCCCCCAGCTTCTCCGCGCCCTGGCATCGGGAGAAGGCCGGATGGGAGATTTTTCCTTTCCCTTCCGGACCGAAATCTGCTATTAGAGGAAGGCGAAAAATTCCAAGATCCAATCCCGCGAAACGCGGGACCAAGTCCCAAATAGATTCCCAAGACCCAATTTTGATAATCTCGTAAAAAGTCTCTTGGAGCGTCACCCCGGCGAAAGCCGGGGTCCAGAACATCTCGAAATAACTGGATTCCGGCTTTCGCCGGAATGACGAATTCTATGGAATTGCGACTTTTTACGAGTTCATCAATTTTGAAAATTCCAAACAAAGGCCCAGTTTCGAGGTTTGGTGATTTGAATATTGTTTGGGATTTGGTACTTGGTGCTTGGGATTTAAAGGATTTGGATGACCGAAGATAAACAAACAGTCGGAGCCTTCGTAGTGATTACCCAAAGCCCCGAAGAGACCCTTCGTCTCGGCCGGGTTCTGGGGGAAATCCTTCCCCCGGGATCTTTCGTAGCCCTGGTGGGAAGCCTGGGGGCCGGGAAGACCCTCCTGACCAAGGGGGTCGCCGGCGGGCTGGGGGTGGAAGATGAAAGGGAGGTGACCAGCCCTTCCTTTGTGCTGGTCAACGAGTACCGGGGCCGGATTCCCGTTTTTCACCTGGACCTCTACCGCTTGGAGAGCTTTGCCGCAGTGGAGGGGATCGGGTGGGATGAATTCGTCTGCGGGCCCGGAGTCACCCTGGTGGAATGGGCCGACAAGGTGGAGGATGACCTGCCCGAAGAGAGGATCGAAGTCCATCTGCAATGGGTGAGTGAAGAAAAGAGAAAATTGGTTTTTTACGGAAAAGGGACCGCCGGGAAAAAAATCATCGCGAAGCTGGAACATAGATGGAAGAGGGGGGGGATGACGTGGCGCTGATTGTGCAGAAATACGGGGGAACTTCGGTGGGCGATATCGACCGGATCCGGAATGTGGCCAACCGGGCGGCCCGAACCCGGCGCGAGGGAAACGATGTGGTGGTGGTGGTCTCAGCCATGTCCGGGGAGACAGACCGGCTCATCCGGCTCGCCCAGCAGGCGCACGAGACCCCTGATTTACGGGAATACGACAGCCTGATTTCCACCGGAGAACAGGTGAGTGCGGCCCTGCTGACGATTACCCTGCAGTCCATGGGAGTTCCGGCCAGATCTTTCCTGGGTCCGCAGATCCGCATCCTCACCGACAGCGCCTTTTCCGTGGCCCGGATCCAGGATGTGGAGACCAAACATTTGCGCCGGGCGATCAAAGCGGGCATCATCCCCGTGGTGACCGGGTTCCAGGGGGTGGATAAGGGGGGAAACATCACCACCCTGGGCCGGGGCGGATCGGACACGACCGGCGTGGCCGTGGCCGCGGCCCTGAAGGCCGACGTGTGCGAGATTTACACCGATGTGGACGGGGTTTACACCACGGACCCGAACATCTGCCCCGACGCCCGGAAGCTCTCCCGCATCTCTTACGACGAGATGATGGAGATGGCCTCCCTGGGGGCCAAGGTGCTCCAGATTCGATCGGTGGAGTTCGCCAAAAAATTCAACGTTCCCATTCACGTTCGTTCGTCGTTCAACGACAAGAACGGGACCTGGGTCGTCAAGGAGGATGAGAAAATGGAAAAAGTACTGGTCTCCGCGGTCACCTTGAATAAGAACGAAGCCCGCGTAACCATCGCCGGGGTCCCCGACAGGCCGGGGATCGCGTCCAAGATCTTTTCCCCCATCTCCGATGCCCACATCGTGGTGGATATGATCATCCAGAACTCCAGCGCCGACGGCCTCACCGACCTGACCTTCACCATCCCCAAGGTGGACCTCAAAAGGGCGCTGAAACTGGTGAAGAAGACTGCCGAGGAGATCAAGGCCAAAGAAGTCCTGACGGAGGAGAATATCGTCAAAGTCTCCATCGTGGGGGCGGGAATGGTCAGCCATTCCGGCGTGGCTTCCAAGATGTTCACCGCCCTGGCCAGGGAGAATATCAACATCCTGATGATCAGCACCTCGGAGATCAAGATCTCCTGCGTGGTGGAGGCTAAGTACGGCGAACTGGCGGCGCGGGTGCTTCACCAGGCTTTTAATCTGGAAAAGGGGGAGCTGAAGAAAGAATCCTGAGGACTCCGAAGGTCTCTGCGGCGAGAGGCAAGATCGAAAAAGGGATCCTGCCCGACAGACCCCAAGCCGAAGAAATATCCCGCCCACGTTGGGAGGAGGAGAAAGGCGAGCCATGAGCCGGGAGCAACAGGGGGTGGTTCTTTTCCTCAGCCTGTCCCTTTGCCTCCTCTTTTTTCTCACCCATCCTTCTTCTTCCCTGAAGGAAGGGGGCAAAGCCCAGGTTGAGGGGGAACGCCTTGCCTTACCATCGGGCGGTCAGGGAATTGCCCTGGAAATGGATGGGGAGGTCGGACCGCGGGGAGTGCTTCAAGCCGAATCGGGGATGACCGTCCGGGAGGCGCTGAAAAAGACCGGAGGGGTTCATGACCAGCTGTCTTTCCCGGAAGAAATCCTTTCCCAGAAGATCGAGAAGAGCAGTCGAATATCGATCGTGCCGGAGGGAGAAGGGAAGGGGAGGGTGGTGATTGAACCCATGGCTCCCGCCAGACTGAAGGTTCTCTCCGTTCCCATCCCGCTCAACACCGCCACCGCGGAAGAATTGGACACGCTGCCGGGAATCGGCCCCAAAACGGCCCAGGCCATCGTGGAGTTCCGGGAGCAGAAGGGAAAATTTGCCTCTCCGGAAGACCTGCTCCAGGTTCCCGGGATCGGGCCCAGGAAGCTGGCCGCCCTCCTTCCGCATATTATCGTTAGATAATTAGACCCCGATGGGCATAGATAAAAACGGATATTAAAACTACCCGGGATTATCTTCCAGCTAGCATTCCTTTTTTTAATCTGGGCATTCTGTACTACTAACGTGCAGACTCTCTAAATTTTGTAAAGAATATTTGGGTAGGAAACGCGTCTCTGAAATCCCCCCCAACCCCCCTTTAAAAAAGGGGGGCGAAGAGGGGATTTCTGGGATCACCCGTAACCCTGGGCAAACCTCTTCCAGAATGATGACCTGTTTTTGGCTGCGGCTGCGCCGCGCTGGGTTTATCTGTGTCCCATTTCAAGGTCGTTATTTTTCGTCGATTACGACATTGGTCAGGGTACGCAAGACTCCGGGGATGGCCTGGATTTTGGTGACGATGAAATCCCCCAGGACGGAAATGGAATCGGCCTCCACGTAGGTGACCACATCGTAAGGACCGGTGACCGAATGGGCGCTCTGTACCCCCGGGATCTGCAGAATCTCCCGGGTGATACCGCGGGCCTTGCCCTGCGTAGTCTCGATGAAGATGTAAGCTGCAATGGCCATAATCCTCCTCCTTTCGAATGTGGAATGGGGAATCAAGAACCTGTCTCCACTGGAACCTTTGGCCCGTAATCTGACAACCAATCTATTTTACCCCATTCGGGGAAAAACCTGAAGGCCCTTCCTACGATTTCATTCGCAGCAGGGGCACCCTGCGGAGTGACCCTGCTGCCCGCGGCGTTGCATCACCGCATAGCGGCTGCGCGCTGAGCGTTTCTTTGCCCTTGCCAAAAAGCGACGCTCTGGTAGAATGTCGTCAACTTTTTCAACCCTACGGGGCAGAATTTGACAACCTGTTTTTTATTCCGCATTCCGCATTCCGAATTCCGCATTCGAGGGGGGGGCTTTGAAAGAAGACCTGATCCAAAAGACCGCCCAGGCCATCTCCCGGTCCAATAAGGTGGTTGCCTTTACCGGAGCCGGCATTTCCGTGGAGAGCGGGATCCCGGACTTCCGGAGCGCGGGGGGGCTCTGGGAAAGGTTCGATCCGGCGGAGTACGCCACCATCGAGGCCTTTCACGCCAACCCCAAAAAGGTTTGGGCCATGCTCCTGGAGATGGGAAACCTGCTGGAGAGCTCGAAACCCAACCCGGCGCACACGGCCCTGGCGCAATTGGAGAAGATGGGGCACGTGCGGTCGGTCATCACCCAGAACATCGACCATCTGCACCAGGATGCGGGAAACACCCGGGTGATCGAATACCACGGCAGCCATAAAAGACTGGTCTGTTTGACCTGCGGCCAGCAGTATGCCAAGGAAGAAGTAAAACTGGACGCCCTGCCTCCCCTCTGCCGGTGTAAGGGAGTTCTGAAGCCCACGGTGATCTTTTTCGGTGAGCCCATCCCCATGGGTGCTCACCTGCAGGCCATGGAAGAGGCCCGGGACTGCGAGATCATGCTGGTCATCGGGACCTCGGCGGTGGTCTCCCCGGCCTGCGACATCCCGGTGCTGGCCAAGAGAGCCGGGGCCGCCATCGTGGAGTTGAATCTGGAGGAGACCCAGCTCACCCGCTATGTCTCCGACTGGATCCTGCAGGGATCCGCCAGCCAGATCCTCCAATCGGTTCTGGAGGGAGTGGCCGGTTTACGGAAAACCTGAACCGAAAAACCTTATGGCTTTTTGTCCCCGGCAGTCTTATAATGAATTTCAGGGAATTCATCACAGGGGGAAAGACCATGGTGGAGATGAAAGTTCACGGGTTGTTTTTCGACTCGGAGACCAATCAATCCGTCGTCGTCCTCAAAGAGGAGGCCACGGGGAGAACGCTGCCCATCTGGGTGGGGCTCTTCGAGGCCAACGCCATAACCATGGGAATCGAACACACCTGGACCCCCCGCCCCATGACCCATGATCTCCTGAAAAATTTCATCGAGGGAATGAATGCCACGGTTCGGGACATCACCGTGAACGACCTGAAATCCAACACCTTCTACGCAGTCATCAACCTGGAAATCGGGGGCCGGGCGGTCCAGATCGATTCCCGGCCCAGCGATGCCATTGCCCTGGCCCTGCGAACAAGTTCCCCCATCTTCGTGGACGAGAAAGTCCTCGACTCAGCAGGGCACTTTGACCCCAAGGCGACGAAAAAAGACGGGTCCGACAAGTGGATCGACGATCTCTTCGACAAGCTCAAACCCGAGGACTTTAAGACCGAAATGTAAGGACGGATGTTTCAATCCGGCCGCCCGAAAGCCCGAGTGATTTCCTGCTGAGACCATATCTTCCGCGGAAAGACCCAAGTTTCCCTTGAACCCTTCACCCCCAGGACCCCGGCGTTTCAAACTGGCCCTCTTCGACCTGGACGGTACCCTGACCCGGGAGAGGAGCGCCTGGGAATACATCCATCGTCGCCTGGGGGTGTGGGAGGGGAACGCGGAAAGATACCAGGAGGCCTTCCTGCGCGGGGAGATCGATTACTATCGTTTTTGCGAGCTGGACGCCGCGGTATGGAAGGGGATGGAAGTCCCAGCCGTTCAGCGGATTCTGCGGGAGATCCCCCTGTACGAGGGAATCGAGGGACTGGTGGGTTACCTCAAATCCCGGGGGGTCAAACTCGGGATCATCTCTTCCGGCCTGTCCCTTCTTTCCGATTGGATACGGGAGAAGTACGGTTTTGACTACGCCGTGGCCAATGAACTGGGGATGACGGATGGAGTCCTCGACGGGACGATCCGGATTCATGTCCACTATGACCAAAAGGCGAAATGGGTCCAGGAAGCGCGAAGACGGTTCAAAGCCAGAAAGGAAGAAATTCTGGCCGTCGGCGACAGCGCCGGGGACATCACCCTGTTTCAGACGGCGGGTTTCTCCATTGCCTTCAATTCCCGCTCTCCCCGGCTGGATGAGATCGCCCATCTCTCCATCCGGAGCTCGGACCTGCGGGACCTCATTCCTTCGCTGATTCCCCATCTGGGCCCTCCGATTGCGGATTGCGGAATTCGGAATGCGGATTGAATTTCTCGTCCCACCCGGTCTGCAAAAGGTGTTGGGAAGGTGGACATGGGTTTTTCTGCAATGATGGGTTAAGTCAGAATTTTTTCTTCCGATGAGAATGGGTATGAAGAAAAGCGGGCCATTCAACGCCGGGAAACGGTTTGGGGGGACGCGTTTGCTCGTCAAAGTGGGGATTGTGCTGGTCTGGGTGGTGATGATGGGCCTTCTTGCGGACCGGACTTTCCTCCAGCCGCAGGCCCTGAAGATAACCCCGGCCATTGCCCGGGAAGGGTTGAAGGGGGGTGAGGACTGGTGGGGGGTTTACTGGAAGGGGGAAAAGATCGGGTTCGGGGTCACCGATCAGGAGGTTCAAGGCGACCGGATCACCGTCAAAGAGCAGCTCTGGTTGAAGCTGTCGGTTCTGGCGATTCCCCAGAATATCCAGCAGACGCTGGAGTACACCCTGACCGAAGCCCTCACCCTGGAATCCTTCCGCTTTTCCCTCCAGTCCGGACTCTTTCCCTTTCAGCTCACCGGCCGGCTCCAGAGCGACCCCGGGGGATCTTCCCGGAAAAGGATGATTTTGAAAATTCACTCGGGGGGCCGGGAACAGGAGCAGGAGATCTATCTTCCCGAGGCTCCCTTCATCCTGGGCCAGACCAAGCTCCATTTCGTCAGCCAGGGGCTGGAGAAGGGGAAAAAATACCGGGTCCCGGTCTTCGACCCCGCCTCGATGAGCTCGGCGGAGATGATCGCCGAGGTGGAAGGCCTGGACCGGCTCAAAATCGGGGGAGAGGAGAGGGAACTCTACCGGGTGCGGCAGGAATTCAGGGGAATCGAGGTAAAATCCTGGATCGACCGGAACGGTCGGATCTGGAAGGAAGAAAGCCCCATGGGCTTCACCCTGACCCGGGAAAGCAAGAACGAAGCCCGGCATCAGAACTGGAGCCCCGGGAAGGTGGTGGACCTTATATCTCTCACCGCGGTCCCGACGGACCGGCAAATCCCCGATCCCCGGTCCACGCGGTTTTTGCGGGTCCGGCTCCGCTCCTCCAGCCTCCGGGGGCTGAAGATCGAGGGCGACCGCCAGTCCCTCTCGGGGGATGAGATCACGGTGAAACGCGAGGATCTTTCCCCCCGGGCTTCGATTTCGCCCGGGCTTACCGAAAAGGAAAGGATGGAATATCTGCGGGCCACTCCCTTCATCCAGAGCGATGATCCCGGGATCCGGCGCCTGGCCGGGGAAATCATCGGGGATGCCCGGGATCCCCGGGAACAGGCCGGACGGATCAACGAATGGGTGTACCGGAATATTCGGAAACAGCCGGTGGTGAGCATCCCCAGCGCCCTGGAGGTGCTCCGCCAGAAGGCGGGAGACTGCAACGAACACGCGACCCTTTACACCGCCCTGGCCCGGGCGGCGGGGATCCCGGCCCGGATCCAGGCGGGGATCATCTACCAGGAAGGGAAATTTTTCTACCATGCCTGGAACCAGGTCTACCTGGGCTCCTGGATTTCCGTCGATTCGACTCTCAACCAGATTCCGGCCGATGCGACCCACATCCGCCTGGTGGAAGGAGACCTGGACCAGCAGCTGGACCTGGTGAGGGTCATCGGACGATTGAAAGTGGAAGTGAGGGAGGTTCGTTGATCGAGCTGGATCATCTGACCAAAAAATTCGGGTCTTTTCATGCCGTCCGGGACCTTTCCCTCCGGGTTCCCCCGGGGGAGATTTTCGGGTTCCTGGGCCCGAACGGGGCGGGTAAGACCACGACCATCCGCATGATGGCCGGCCTGATGAAACCCACTTCCGGCCGGGTTCTCCTCGACGGGAAAGATGTATGCCGGGAGCCGGATAAGGCCAAGGCCATTCTGGGCTATATCCCCGACCGGCCGTACCTCTACGAAAAACTCACCGGCGGGGAATTCCTGGAATTCATCGCCGGCCTCCATCACCTCCAGCTGGAGGATGGCTGGAAGCGACGGTCCGAGCGGCTCCTGGAGTTTTTCGACCTCCAGAAATGGCGGCAGGAACTCATCGAGAGTTACTCCCACGGAATGCGCCAGCGCCTGATCATCACCGCGGCCCTGCTGCACCGTCCGAAAGCGCTCGTCGTGGACGAACCCATGGTCGGGCTCGACCCGCGGGGAGTGCTCCTGGTCAAGGACCTCTTCCGGGACCTCGTCCGAAGCGGGGTGACCGTCTTTTTCTCCACCCATATTCTGGCCATGGCCGAGGAATTGTGCCAGCGCATCGGGATCATCCATGAGGGCCAATTGATCGCCCTGGGATCCATGGCGGAGCTCCGGGAGCAGGTTCGGAGCCGGGACGAACGGCTGGAGCCTCTTTTCCTGAAATTGACCGAAGAGGAGCGGGCCCCCAGCCTTGCCAACCCTCTGGACGTTTGAGGAAAAGCGATGGGAAGCTGGACCACTCTTCTCTATCCGAAGACCCGGGCCCTGACCCACCGCTTCACCGAGCGCTCTCCCGGCTCCCGCCTGAAATGGGTCTTTCTGATGGCCCTGGCCCTGGGGTTCTGGGTCTTCACCTTTTTCATCTTTCAGAAGGTTCTGGTTTATTTCCGCTCCATCGAGCTCTTCGGGGATCTTCTGAACTCCCGGCTGCTCTCCATGATGCTGCTGACCTTTTTTTCCATTCTCCTCTTCAGCAACCTGATCTCGTCTCTATCCACGTTTTTTCTCTCGGAGGATTTGAACCTCATTCTCTGCCGCCCGGTCCCCCAGGAGCAGGTCTATTATGCCCGGCTGGCGGAAACCCTGGGGTACACCTCCTGGATGGTGCTTCTCTTTGCTTTTCCCGTCTTCCTTGCTTACGGATGGGTTTACGGGGCCTCCTGGAAGTTCTACGGCAATCTCCTTGCGGCCATGATCCCCTTTCTCTTCATCCCCGCGGCCCTGGGGAGCATGCTTGCCATGTTCCTGGTGAACGTCTTCCCGGCCCGCCGCACCAAGGATATCCTGCTTCTTTTGTCGATTCTCCTGGTGGTGGGCCTTTATTTCCTCCTTCGCTTTCTCCAGCCGGAAAAGCTGACCAACCCCGATTCCTTTGGCGGGCTGGTGGAATACATGACCGCCCTGGCCGCCCCCTCCTGGCCTTTTCTCCCCAGTTTCTGGTTTGCCGAGTCGGTGACGCCGTACCTGCAGAAGACGGCCTCCCACGCGGGCTTTTACCAGGCCTGCCTCTGGTCCACTGCGGGCGCCATGGGGGTCATGGGAAGCTGGGTATCCCGGGCTCTCTTCTTTCCCGGCTGGACCAAATCCCAGGAAGCGCGCAAGGCCTACCTGGCAAAAATCCCGATCTTCAATCAGCTCTTGCGGGCGGCCAGCCGCCCCCTGCGGCCGCAGGCCCGGGCCATGGTCATCAAGGACGGCAAAACTTTTTTCCGGGACACAACTCAGTGGTCGCAGCTCATCCTGCTCGCCGCCCTGGTGGTGGTGTACCTTTACAATTTCAGCGTCCTCCCCCTGGATCAAACCCCCATGCCCAGTTTTTTTCTGCAGAATCTGTTCTCCTTTTTGAACCTGGGGCTGGCCGGGTTTGTCCTTTCCGCGGTGGCCGGCCGGTTTGTGTTCCCGGGGGTAAGTCAGGAAGGGTTCTCCTTCTGGATCATTCGCTCCTCCCCCCTGTCTTTACGAACCTTCCTGTGGAGCAAATTCTGGACCGGTCTGGTTCCTCTCCTCCTTCTGGCCGAGGCCCTGATTTTTCTCTCCAACTGGCTGTTGAAAGTGACCCCCTTCATGATGGCCATCTCCTCCATCACGATCCTTTTCATCACCTGCGGCGTCGTGGGTTTGGCCGTGGGAGTGGGGGCCCTCTACCCCCAGTTCAGGCTGGAGAACACCGCGCGCATGGCCTGGGGAATGGGCGGCGCGATTTACATGATCATCAGCATGATCTTCATCGGAGTGGTGGTCCTTCTGGAGGCCTGGCCGGTGTACACCATCTTTATGGCCAAATTCCACCACCGGAGCGTTTCCGACCTTCAATGGGCCGGAATCCTGGCCTCCTTTGTCGGCGTGGTCCTTTTGATCGGGCTGGCCACTTTCCTGCCGATGCGGCTCGGGCTGAAGAAGCTTCAAGAGATGGATTTCTAAATTCGTTGCTGGTTGCTGGTTCCTAGTTGCTGGTTGAAGACTGCATTTCCAACCTGACAATTAGCAAGCCATAACGAAGACCGAGGAACCAATAACCAGCAACGAGCAACCAGTAACGAGCAACGAGTAACCAGCAACGAGCAACGAGTGATGTGCAAAGTCTTTCCCTGCCCCCACTGCCGCGCCCAGAACTTCGCCACTCTGGCCCGCTTGCGCCGCGCCAAAGCTGTTCCCCTCACCTGCTGGAAATGTGGGAAAGAATTTAATAAACTTCAACCGATTTCTGAGAAATACAAAGAAAAAACCATAAAAATTAAAAAGAAATAAAACAAGCGTTTTTTCCGATTCCCCAACCGGAAAAACATCAACCTTTTGTTGAAGCCCGAGGAAAAAGCTCTCCTCCCTCTATTTCCTCCCCCTCACCCTGCCCTCTCCCGCGGGGGGAGAGGGTATAGATATTTAATTCGATAAGAAATTCCCTCCCCCTTGATGGGGGAAGGTGTGAAAAAATTGGATTTCAGCCGTCACCCCGGTGAAAACCGGGGTCCAGTCAGTTCGTAAGGCCCTGAAAACACTGGATTCCGGCTTTCGCCGGAATGACGCAAAAAGGAACCAAATCGATTTTTTCACACCTTCGGGGAGGGGAGGGTGGGGGTGATTTCTGAAAAAGCCTCCTTCAAACCGCCAAGCCGATATCATCCCGTCGAAGCTCTGTAGGGGGGGCCCCCGAGGCCACCCGTGGCCGCACCTATTATGGTTCAGTGCCCAATCAAAAATCCGCAAATGAACAGGTTGATCTTTGCGCTTGCCCAAATAAAGCAAGTCTGATATAAGCCAAATATGGAAGAGAGACGGTGTCTATATCTGAAAGTGGGAGACTGGGTCGTTCACCACAAGTACCCGGAGTGGGGTGCGGGGCGGGTAGTGGAAGAACAGAATTCCTCCGTGGTAGGGGGCCTCTCGCTCGTGAAAATCGCTTTCTTCGACGGCCAGACCCGCGTCTTCGACAACAACTTCAAAAACGTCAGCTGCTGCTACCACGCCGGCCTCCGGCGCCGGTAATTACTCCTCCCTCGGAAATTCCCAGAAGCAACCAATATACCAAAAAGCTGATACGCAGGTTCTTCTATTCGCCTATAACCCGGACAAAGAGGGCGGCGCGGGTATTTCCTCAGGAGTAGGCCTAAGAGTCTTCACCTTGAGATTATTTGGAGGTCAGGGGTTACGGGTAAAAATCAAGCATCCTATTGAATATATGAAAAGCATATCCACAACATGTTGGTTGGTCTAAAAACAGAGTAGATATAGCAGTTTTATGCAATTTTGAAAATATACACAAAAAAGGCAGAGCCATTTCTGTCCTGCCTTGCTCTTTGACAATTAAATATCTGCTTTTTGAGGATTTCAGTAGAGTAGAGAGCTGGCGTAGTGGCTGAGGGCTTTATCTCTAGCTCCCCCTCATCGAACCGTACACTCGGTTTTCCCGAATCTGCTGAAGAGAAGGCGGCAGTAAAGGTGAGAGATTGGGTTTTTGGTTGA
>Ga0299912_10003555_pt1 | contig 12716 bp, 16 predicted proteins | sample RVTome_2_FD_207667 | JGI IMG/M metagenome (GOLD analysis project Ga0299912, IMG submission 207667) | Soil microbial communities from uranium-contaminated site in the Upper Colorado River Basin, Wyoming, United States - RVT95D214 (version 2) ...
GACGCCACAGCCTGCCGGGTAATGGGCATAGACCCACGCACAATCTCACACATCCGAAGAGCTCATGAGAAAGGTTTAGGCAACATAGACGGCATCCAAGTCGTAGGCGAGACAATAGAGAATGTGTGCCGCACCTTCAAGCGAAACTGAACGATTGACTCGTAGCTTCACTCTATAAGAAAGGGAGGGGTAGCCTACACCGAGGACAACAGTTGCCAAAGGAAAAAGAAAAAGGTGAAGGATGATTGTTGTTAGATTTTCTTCTTTTCCAGAACCTGCCGATATGACTTTCCGCAGCACTCAAATATGCCAATGGTAAGTTGAGTTCTCTTCCCCGCCTTATCGGGCTTGCCAGCCATCTTCCACGTTTTCTTCGCGTTCTTCACGTCCTTTCCACATTCAGGACACTTCGCCATGATTTCCCTCCGCACATGGTTATGTATGGTTCCGCATAAAACATTTTCCATAGCACAACGCTTGCCAACGCGTGAGGAAAAAAGAAAGGGAATCTACGCGGAAGACATGGGACTTGCCGCTTTCTGCGCTGCCACTTCCTCAGCTTCCATAATCGACGCTATAGGCACGTTAATCCTGTTAAACGCATCCAACACCGCTTCACTGCTCTCACCCTCCGCAACGAAGACAACTCTGCCCTCTGAACTGCAACAATAGCAGGAACGCAACTTCACGTCCTTAATTCCAGCCTGCGTAAGCATTTTTGGAGCGCCAACGGCGCAAGCCTTCGCATCCATTGGTGGTCGCAGAATGGCTGAGTTAACCACGAATATAGGCATAAAACCACTCCTAACTAAAATCCAGCGCGTGCATTAATAAAATGCTGTGATTGTGGCTTCACAGTCACAAACCATAAACGCTACATACTAAACACTCTTTTAGCCTCGTCCAGACAATCCTGAAACGTCTGCTCATTATCTGATTCTTCGAGGGAAAACTAGGCTCAATTTGGTTTCTGAATTCATAAATCTCTTTAGCCTAATAATTGTTTGATAATTCAGACATGTAATGGTAGGTGTAAATATTGAACAAAGTGAAAACTGGCATTAAAGGGTTAGACGAGATGCTGAACGGAGGATTGCCTTCTGGTCGTTCTATCCTGGTCTGCGGTGGACCTGGCAGTGGAAAAACAATCTTTGGCTTACAGTTCCTCTTGAACGGAGTTAACGAGGAAGGCGAGAACGGCTTGTTCGTGTCTCTCGATGAAAGTGCAGAACACATCAAAGAGGAATCAGCGGGCTTTGGGTGGGACTTAGAGAAATTGGAGAAAGAGCAGAAGCTAACCATAGTTGACGCTTCACCAATACGCACCATTCCGGGAGATGTCAAAATTGGCGGAATTAGCATAGGTAAAGGTGACTTTAGCATGATGAGCTTGATGGGCATAATATCATCGAAGGCTGCGAAGACGAAAGTGAAACGCGTCGTCGTGGATGGCATCACCAATCTGATTATTCAGTATCCTCAAATCTTCGAACGTCGCATGGCCATGTTAGAATTGCTTGAAGTCGTCTCCAGCTTAGGATCCACCAACATTTTGACTGGAGAAAATCGTGCAACAACACTAACGAGGAAGGTGTCACCTGAAGAATTCTTGTGTCAAGGAGTCATCGTCTTTCATGTTTTCCGCGAGGGCGGTCGACTGGTGAGGGCAGTGCAAATCGAAAAGATGCGGGGGATGGCCCATGACCAGCAGATCAGGCCGTACCGGATAACGGATAAAGGCATCAGAGTCTACAACGAGGAGGAAACGATTGAAATTCCAGACGAGGTCACAGTTACAGCCTAAACTTGCCTTCCGTTACTTTTTTGTCTATTACTTTTTGCATCATTTCGCTCCAGGAAGACTATTGCTTCCGGCGAGCTAATGTCAAAGGTTACCCACTCCTCAAGATGTTCCTGTCCTCGAAGTTTCTTTACGCGCATCCTCCGCATTCTTTTGCCTTGCGATTCCAGAAAATCGAGTTCGATTATTCCGTCAACGGTTTCTTCCAGCCTGTTTGCAAAATTTGGCGGAATGGTTTCTTTGCCCAGCGTGAAAACGAAAACATCTCCGCTTGCCTTGATTTTCGCGCTGCGGTCTTGCAAGAACCGTAATACTCGCTGGATTTCGAGTTTAGTGCATAACGATGTTGCGGAATCCAAGAACAAAGCTTTCGGTTTTTCAGCCATTTCGTCCAACGCTGCAGAGATGCTGATGCTCAAGTCCGTGAGCGAGAAGGGTTGTTCCACGTAATGTTTTTCTCGGCTCGCCACCCTTGCCACAGGAGAGTAGCAGTCAATGAAGGAGAGCATCTTTTTCTGCTCGAATTCCGACAAGTTCCAGCCGAAGCTTTTGGTGCGATTCCTGATCTCATCTGGAATTTCATCATAAGACGCGAACACGCATGCTTTGCCTTCGTTTAAGAATCGATGCGCCAGATACTGGCAGAGTACACTCTTTCCCGAGCCTGGGTTACCTAATACTAGGATAGTGCTTCCTGGCGGAATGCTTCCTCCAAGCATTTTGTCAAGATAGTTTAATCTGGTAGCACCTCGGTTTCTCCGCTTCCGAATCAGCGCAAACAAGAGAACAGGACTTGCGGTTCCCGCAGCGGCTATTAGTATGTATGGAAGTGTTTCTTGAAGGCTCGCTGGGGGTTCAGAACTCAAAACGTCCATATTTCTGTCTTGCATGATATTATCGGATAAGTCCGTTTCGTTTGAGACTGCGTCTACGGAAGCCTTTATCGCGTAGGTTTTGGGCAGGAAACCAGTGGTGTTCCATCTAAAGGACACATTTGTTTCACCCTTGGGCGGTAGATTGACGATGGGTTTTTCTCCGACTTTCACTTCGCCACAATAAAGGGTTACGGTGAAACTCTCGGTGAAGGTTCCTTCATTCTTAACGCTTACGGCGATGTCAACATCTTGACCGCTGTAAACGCCTGTCTGGGCAACTTCGACATTCTGAATCGCAACATCGTGCACGTTAGAGGCGGGTCCGGGAGAGGGCGACGAGGTAGGAGAGGGAATGGGAGTAGATGTTGGCGGAGCTGAATGTGTAGGGCTCGGTGTTGGCGACGGAGTTGGGGAAGGAGTGGGAGTGCGGTAAGGAGTGGGCGTTGGGTTCCATACGGGAGCTGGCGTGGGGGCAGAGGTTGGAGGAGAAGCTGTGGATGGAGGCGATGTCGGCGGAGGCGTGAACGTAGGAGTTTCGGATGAGCTGGGAGACGGAGTGGGGGAAGGCGAAGAACTAGGCGAACTAGAAGGTGACGGGCTCAATGAAGGGCTGGGCGTTGGACTTGGGGCAGGAGAGGGCTCAGGTGTGGGGCTTGGGCTTGGTGATGGAGACGGCGAAGGAGATGGGGTCTGAGTCGGTGTAGGCGCAGGTGTGGAAGTTGGGGTAGGCGAAGGAGTGGGCGTTGGTGGAGGAGTTGCAGACGGAGTCGAAGAGGAATCTTGCGAAGGTGAGGGGGTAGGCGTGGGGGCAGGGGTTGGGGACGGGGTCGGTGAGGGTTCTGGAAGTGTGTATGTGATTTCGAGGATAGCCGCTGATGCGTGATCGCCGTCCCACGCCCAAACCTCATGACCAAATTCAGCACCGTTTTGGTATTGGAGTATAAGTCCAAGGTAATTGCCAGGCTGATAGCCGGACTGATCAACAAAGCTCTGAACCAAGGTTTTCAGGTTAGGCGTGCTATACCAACCACCTAGAACGAAAACAGGCAAGGTCCACAATACATTTCCTTCTCTTTGCTCATCCCAGAAGACCGTGGTAAATGGAGGCGCAGAATCTTGTTTGATTAATCTGATCCCACACTTCGGGCCATCAAGGCTCGCACTGCGAGCTTTAAGGTTGACGTAAGCGCTTTCAATATTTGCTCCTCTGGGTATTTCTATGCTCCATCTTAGGCCAGCAATCATATCTGATTTTGAAAGGTAGAAACTGGCGTCGTCTGGTCCGACAGTGTCAATTCTGGACCAAGCATCGTCCTCCGAAGCCGCAATCGCGTAAGTAACTCCTATGGACGCCGATGTCTTATTGGCTGTCAGAACCGCGAAAAGGCTCAGAGCTAACGAAAGAGCGAGAAGTGCCGTGAGCTTTCTGGAAACATGCCTTAACATCATTTATACCATGGATGGTATAAACTAAATGAACCATTAATGAAAAGCATTATGAATTCAGAATCAAGAGCGGGCACACTCTAAAGCAAATTCTGCTTGAACAGAGATATGTCGAAAGAAGACAGGCTCTTTTATAGAGGAAGAATAGAAAAAGAAAAACTTGGTGACAACCCGAGAAGAGAAACCTCAAGCAAGTCAGGTCAAGACCTTCCAAAACAAGCAAACCTTCTACAGTCACAACCACATACGCTACTTACCGAACACTTTTTCAGCCGCGTCCAAATAAACCTGAAAAGACTCTTCGGAAAACAAGACCAAAACAACCTCTTCCAGCCCGTCCTCAGTCTCCAGAAAAGTCTTGATTGCCTGCAAAGCCGCCCGACACGCCTCCTCAACAGGATAGCCATAAGCACCTGTGCTGATGGATGGAAAAGCCACCGACTTCAACCCCTTCGAAACCGCCAGCCGCAGCGAGTTCACATAAGCCTGCATCAAAAGCTCGGGTTCACCGCTTCCCCCTCCATGCCAAACCGGACCGACAGTGTGAATGACATGCTTAGCCTTGAGATTGCCGCCTGAGGTAATTACCGCTTTGCCTGTGGGCAAACCTTCAGGCCACTCGGTCTCGCGGATTTTTCTGCATTCCTCCAGTATTTTCGGTCCGCCTTTGCGGTGAATGGCACCGTCCACGCCTCCTCCACCCATAAGCGCAGAGTTTGCTGCGTTCACTATAGCGTCTGTTGCCACCTCGGTGATGTCTCCCCTGATCAAGCGCACCGTGGCTTTTTCAACTCTAAATTCTCCAGTTGCCAATTCCTCCAGCACTCCTACGCAAGCGCGCTTATCGCCTGCCACAGCGCAGAACCGAAGAAAAACGCTCCGAAAGCCACAAACACCGCCACACAGAAAAAGGTAACTCCTTGATGGACTTTGGCGCTCCAGAAACGCTGCGACTTAAATATCAACACTGCAACCACGGTGTACCAGAGGAAATCGCAGAGCCAGTGGACCCCCGCGAACGCCGAAAACTCTGCCAGCCCAAATTGTCTGGCGTTCATTATGAGGGCGGTGCCGATGGTCAGCCACCACAGAATAAAACCCGGATTAATCGCCGTAGTCCAGACTCCTGCAATCAGCGAATCTCGCTTCGAAGCGGGATGCTGCTCGTTGGGTGCGTTTCTCTTTCGGAACGTTTGAACACCCATAAAAATCATCAAGGAACCGCCTACAACTCCCACTGCCACCTCCACAAAAACGGGAACAGCAAACTGGCTCAGCACAAAGAAGATGAGGAACATGAGCGGGAACTCCACCACTCCGTGACCAAGAGCTATGAGTGCGCCGGCGCTTTTGCGTTTCGCCGCTTTTTCAATGGTGACCGCGAACAGTGGTCCCGGAAGCAGAACCCCTGAAAGCGAAATAAACACGACCGAGGTCAGGAAGACGGAGAAGTCGGTTATGAACGCCACGTTTCTTCAACTCCACCTGCGAAGGTTGAAGCACCAGCATGAGTTTGGCTAATGGCTGTTTTCTCTCCCATGGAACGGCGCTGTTGAAAATCCATGCATTGCTTTTCTAATAAACGTTCGCGCCTGAACAGTTCCAAATGCAGAAGCATCAAACAAACCAGCATGAGCAACTTGCTCTATGAATCCAGCATTCACTTTTTTCCAAGTTTGCTCTGCATTATCGCTATTATCTCCGTGCTGTCCTTTGCGGCAGCGTACTCCTCAAGCAAAGCCGCGTTCAACTCGAAAAAGGTGTGCCCCCACGTGAAAACGGAAAGCACCTCTCTCGCTTCGTCTCTGAAGCCTGCGACGTACAAAGCAGCTGCCAACGCCTCTGCCGTGGTCAGCTTCGTTGCCTTCCCGAAGTTCACGGGGTTTCCAGCGATCAGGATGGGCAAACAACGGGAAGTTCCTTTCACGTGACCTGAAAGGACTTTCTCAGCGTGCTCCCAACTGCAATCCAACGCAACTATGCCAAAAGAGGCAACGCGCTGCCGATCTGCGGGCGAGAACGCAATCTGGGCAAACGGATTCAGCACAATCGCCCGCTTCGGCAGAAAACGCGTCTTGGTCACTACTCTGGCAAGTCCGTGACGCTTTAGCTTCAGGCCTGTGCAGCGTTTCGGATCGCACTGATTCGCATGGTAAATTGTTATCCTGACGCTACGCGCTTCTTGCACCTGTCCATCGCACCTTCACGTGGCTCATGGGATCGTCCAAGACCTGAGGAATGTAATCAAGCAGGTCCGTGGCAACCATGTGATGACCCAGTTCGCTAGCTACGAAGTCGCCTGCAGCACCGTTGACGAAAGCGCCTGCCACAGCAGCCTCAAAAGCATCAGCTTTCTGCGCCAGCAACGCGCCAACGACGCCTGAGAGCACATCTCCTGTGCCGCCCACAGTCATGCCTGGATTCCCAGTGAAGTTCATCTTCACACGCTTTCCATCAGAAACCACATCCACCATTCCCTTGAGCAAAATCACAGCGCCGAGCTCCGATGCAGTCCGCTGCACATCAGCCACGCGCTCCTCCAAGCGCTCAGGCAGTTTTCGACCGGTTAAAATGGCGTACTCGCCTGCGTGCGGCGTCAGCACAAGCGGCACTTTCAAGGGTTTTTTGAAACCGGAGAACGCCTTCAATCCGTCAGCATCCAACAGCAACGGTTTGCCAGCGGCTTCGACTGCTTCAACGCACACCTTCACAAATCTCCTGGTCTCAGGGTGCAAGCCAGCGCCTGGTCCCAAAACCACCGCATCCGCCGTACTCAAGTAGTCCTTGAGCGCCGCAACGTTCTCTGGCTTAAGGTGACCGCCCTCAAGCTTCACCGTGATCAGGTCAGGCGACATTGAGGCGATGTTATGCGCCGTTTTTTCCGGAGCTGCAACATGTGCTATATCCACGCCTGTGCGCAGGGCAGCAAGAGATACCAGCGTTGGTGCGCCCGAGAAAACTTCGCTGCCGCCTATGACGAGTAATCTGCCGAAGTCTCCCTTGTGAGCGCTTGAAGGTCGCATTTTCGAGACCAGTAGAACATCGCCTGGACCCGCAATCGTTTCCAGTGCAGGTGGCAAGCCAATGTCTCGAACAACAAGCTTTCCCGCGCATTTCTTTGCGGCTTCCAATCCCTTTTTGGCTTTGTGAAAAGTAACCGTAACGTCCGCTTTCACGGCGCAGCCCAAAACTTCGCCCGTGTCAGAGTCAATTCCCGTGGGAACGTCAACGGCTATCTTTGCGGCGTCCAGCGAATTGATGAAGTCAACCAGCTGCGAAATTGGAGGCTTCAGTTTTCCTTTGGTTCCCGTTCCCAGCAGAGCGTCCACGACCACATCAACTTCAACTGTGGGCACAGCAGCGCTGTCTGCGACTTCGTGAATTGCGATGGTGCCCCGCATGTTCTGCAGCGCGCACCAGTTCGCAAGGGCAGCTTGATGAGTTATGTCGCAGCTTCTTCCCGCAAGAATCACTGACACCCCTCCAAAGCCCATCGCGGACAAATGCCTGGCAACCACGAAGCCGTCGCCGCCGTTTCCGCCCAGACCGCAGAAAATTGCGATTCTCTGGCTCTTCTTGAAGCGTGCGCTGATCTCTTCGGCGACTCCGCGCCCCGCGTTTTCCATAAGCTGCAGGAGGGAAATGCCGAAGTATTCCGCATTCACTTCAAGAGCGCGCATTTCTCTGCTTGTGATATTTTCTAACGCCATAAGGACCTATTGAGTTAATTGCCCTATTAGGAGATAAGCCTATCCTTGAAAATGCTTAGTTGAAACGCAGAAAGCCGCTGTCAGCTTATGTGCAAGGGTGTCCGTATACAAAAGCATCAACGAAACATGCTGTAATCAATGCGAACTGCGTGTTCGGCTCGGAAAGAGCACCGGCTGCTGTTTGGGCGTCTGGCTTTGTTAGGTTTTAGGGCGTTGGGTCTTTCCCCTGTATTCTCTTGATACAATCATGGTGGAGGTGACGAGCACGTTAGGCACGTTTCGCACTTTTTCTGACACGAACTCCTCCAGCGTGTCCAAGTTTTTGGTCATTATTTTCGCCACGACGTCGTATTCGCCGAAGATTATGTCTGCCTGCAGGACCTCGTTGTATTCGATGAGTTTCTGGGCTACTTCTCTTTCTGTGCCTGAGCTCACTTTAAACAGGACGTACGCCAAGATGGTCATGACAACACCAAGAGGCTAATCGTTACAGGGTTTAATTACTTTTCCATTCAGGGCTTTGCCCTGGGAAAAACCTTTATCCACTACCAACCGCTATTCTAATTCTGGGCTGAGTTGGGTGAGCTGACTTGGCCAATCTAAGTTGTCAGGTGAATCTTGTTTGAAAAAAGAATGGAAAATAAGCAGCAAAGACGCCCTCATCATGGCAGACATCCAGATGGACTTCCTTCCTGGAGGCGCGTTATCAGTTCCCGAAGGCGACCAAGTGATTCCGGTTCTCAATGAATACTCGAAAATTTTTGCCACGGCAAACGCCAAAATAATCGCTTCCAGAGATTGGCACCTGCCAGACCACGTTTCCTTCAAAGCGCAGGGTGGTCCCTGGCCGCCTCACTGCGTTCAGGAAACCGAAGGGGCAAGGTTCAATCCTGATCTGAAGCTTCCCAAGGGCACATTGATTGTTTCGAAGGCAACCGACCCTTCTAAGGAGGCGTACTCGGTTTTTGACGGCACAGGTTTGGCTGACGAGCTAAAGGCAGAAGGCATTACTAGGGTTTTCGTGGGCGGTTTAGCCACTGACTATTGCGTTGTAAACTCGGTTCTTGACGCCCGAAAACTGGGCTTTGAAGCCGTGGTGCTCTTGGACGCAACTAGGGGCATAAACGTGCAGCCTGGAGATGTGGACCGGGCCATCGCGGCTATGTTGGAAAGCGGGGCTGATCAGGTTACTCTGGCGGATTTTCCGGAGCCTGAAGTTTTGCCCGCGGCGGAAGGAGCGGTGGAAGACGTAGGGGATGAGCCGCTGACGAGGGTTGAGATTAAGAAGCGGGCGCGCATGAGACCGAAAGGTTCGTACAAGAGAGTCCGCAGGGAGCGCCACTAGACCCGGTTTTTTGTTTGATGCGGCGGAAACCAAAAGGGAAAATAGCCGCGTCTCCACCTATCTGTTTAGGGTGGTCCTTGTGGTTTTGAAGTACCAACTTTTGATTAACGGCGAGTGGGTGAACTCAGAATCAGGCGAAACCTATCAGCGGGTCAACCCTGCTGAGCCAGATGAGGTTTTAGGCGAGTTTCAAAAGGGGAACGCTGTTGATGTCGAGAAAGCGGTAGGCGCAGCTGAAGACGCATGTGAAGGGTGGGCGGAAACGCCCGCGCCGAAGAGAGCTGAATATCTCTACAAAGCCGCACAGTTGCTGACACAGCAGAAGGAGGAGCTTTCGCGTACGATGACGCTGGAAATGGGCAAAACTCTAGCGGACGCCAGAGCCGATGTCCAGGAGGCAATTGATGTGGCGTATTGCGCCGCTGCTGAAGGCAGAAGACTGCTCGGGCACACAACGCCTTCGGAGAAGAAGGACAAGTTCGCATACACAGTGCGGTTACCCATAGGCGTTGCTGGGCTGATTTCACCGTGGAATTTCCCCATAGCCATCCCAGCCAGAAAGGTTTTCTACGCTTTGGTATGCGGGAACACCGCTGTCCTGAAGCCCGCTTCGGACACGCCCATATGCGCCACTAGACTCGCGCAGGTCCTTGAGCAGGCAGGCGTCCCCAAAGGTGTGGTTAACCTGGTTACAGGACCAGGTGAGAGCGCTGGCATGGCTCTAGTCAAAGATAAGCGCGTTCGAGTCGTCAGCTTTACGGGAAGCAAGGAAACGGGCGCCACCATTCTGCGGGAGGCAGGCATCAAACGTGTCAACCTTGAGCTTGGAGGAAAAAACCCCGTAATAGTCATGGACGACGCAGACCTAAACCTGGCAGTGAACGGGGTTTTGTGGGGTGGATACGAGACAACTGGGCAACGGTGCACCGCAGCTTCACGCGTGATTATCCTCGAAGAAGTGAAGGAAACGTTTGAGCGCATGCTGCTTGAACAGGTTCGCAAGCTCCGCCTAGGGAATGGCCTCAACGCCGACGTTGATGTCGGACCGTTGGTTAATAAGGCTGCGCAGGACAAAGTCAGCCGCTACTGCGAGATAGGCTTAAGCGAAGGCGCCAAGCTCCTCGCCGGCGGACACGTACCTGCCAATCTGAAAGGGTGGTTCTTTGAGCCCACACTCTTTACAGACTGCAAACGGGAGATGCGGATTGCGCAGGAAGAGATTTTCGGTCCCGTCGTTTGCCTGTTTTCAGCCGAGAACTTGGAAGACGCCATCAGCCTCGTTAACTCCGTTGATTATGGCTTGAGCTCCTCAATCTACACCAACAACTTCAGAAACGCTTTCGTAGCCATCAACAAGTTGCAGACGGGCTTAACCTATGTCAACAGCCCCACCATCGGAAGCGAAGCGCACCTGCCTTTCGGCGGAGTAAAACATTCAGGAACAACGCGTGAAGGCGGTCCTGACGGCACCGCGGAATTTACGGAGCTGAAAACGGTGTACATTGATTACTCGGGTAAACTTCAGAAAGCCTTCCTCGACTAGGCAACAGACTTACGCGCTGAATAGTGGAGCTGCCTACCATTCAAACGCAAACTCCAAGTTACCCTCGAAACTGAGCGAACTTTATATATACGTGAAAATCTGAGGGACGACTAAGACTTAAAGACCTTTGCCCAGCGATTTTTCCAAGGACAATATGACACAATCTCGCCAAAACCGATTCTCCAAATTACTAACTGGCACCTCAATGCAAAAAAAGCCTTCGCGAAAAACTATTCGCATCACCCGAATGTCCTTTTTGTGGCGGACTGCTGGACAAACAATAGCTCTAAATGCTTTCCGCTTCTTTGACCGTTTCTTAGTGAGGCGAAACGGTTTCGAATGGACAATATTTAAAATAAACAGTTAAAAAAATCAGGATGATTGACGTTGAATAGCTGTAAATAGTTAAATATCATTAACTGCCCGTTTGTTTTTACTACTACGAACGGCGAACTTGGGACCGACGGGTCAGGAACGGAAAATGGTATATCCCAGCAGTCCAGTAATGCAGAAGCAGGTGAAACAACGGTAAATCTCTCAGACTTGAAGTTCCATCCGCTGACGCCAAACAGGTGGCATGACCTCGAAAAACTGTTCGGTCCAAAAGGCGCATGCGGCGGATGCTGGTGCATGTGGTGGCGGCTCACAGGCAAGGATTTCTCGCGGCAGAAAGGCGAAGGGAACAAGAACGCCCTAAAACACCTTGTGGATTCTGGAGAAGCAACAGGCATTTTGGTATACAACGGGGGCGAACCAATTGGCTGGTGCTCAGTCGCGCCAAGAAAATCTTTTCCTCTCCTAGCACGCTCACGCGTTCTAAAACAAGTTGACGATCAACCGGTGTGGTCTGTCGTGTGCTTCTTCGTGGCAAAGCATCACAGACGCAAGGGAGCTAGTGTAGCTCTAATTAAAGCCGCCGTAGCGTACGCTGAAAAACAGGGCGCTGAAGCGGTTGAAGGATACCCTGTGGATACGCGAAGCGGAGGAACTGCAGATGTTTTCGCGTACACAGGTATCGTCTCGGCGTTTCGCAAGGCGGGGTTTGTAGAAGTTCTTCGCCGCTCGCCAACTCGCCCCATAATGCGTCACATTATCTCGCCACGCGGGTGACTAAAAGGTGCCAGTCCGAATAGCTGTTTTCTTGACATATATTTGCAGAATCCTGGTGAATACTGAGTGACAATTGAAGCAGACGTGCTCATTTCTGTTCTGAAATCGACAGTCGAGGGACCTGTTACACATGAAAGCATCAAAAGAGATGTAAAGGCGCCGTTGTCTTTATTACTAAAAGTGCTGGGAAAGCTGCAAGATGAGGGGCTGATTTATCTCAGAAATGGTTTGGTTGAGGCTGACACGGAGAGAAGGATGACGCTGGCGGTTAGGGCAGTGGAGTTGGGTGCAGATTTGCAGCGCGTCAGCGACTTCCTCAAGTGGCAAGAGTTCGAGGGCATGGCTGCCCTAGCTTTGGAGCGAAACCGCTACGCCGCGGTTAAGAACGTCCGCTTCAAATACGCCGGAAGAAAATGGGAAATAGACGTGGTCGGCTGCAGAAAACCCCTTGTCGTCTGCATAGACTGCAAGCATTGGCGCCATGGCATGCACCCGTCAGCCTTGAAAGGCATGGTTGAGGTGCAGGCGGATAGAGCGCAAGCGCTTTCTGAGGCTCTGCCGAGCGCTGCTGTTGGAATCGAGTGCGTTCGGTGGGAAAGGGCAAAATTTGTCCCAGTGCTCCTATCGCTTGTTTCAAGCGGCCTCAAGTTCCACAACAAGGTGCCGATTGTGCCGGTGCTGCAGCTTCAGAATTTCCTCAGCGAACTCCCCGCCTGTGTTGAGTCAGTGACGTATTTTGCCAGGGCGTTCACTCATTTATGACATGATTTCCAGTAGCGGCTTCTTGGCGAATTTCACAGCGGGGTAAAGAGTCAACAGAAACATGACGGCTAACGCGGCAAGCAACCAGCTGGCAATCTCCAGGACGGTGAACGCAGTCACTAAG
>Ga0299912_10003556_pt1 | contig 12715 bp, 11 predicted proteins | sample RVTome_2_FD_207667 | JGI IMG/M metagenome (GOLD analysis project Ga0299912, IMG submission 207667) | Soil microbial communities from uranium-contaminated site in the Upper Colorado River Basin, Wyoming, United States - RVT95D214 (version 2) ...
GCCGCCGCCCGCTGTCATGTGGACTCCGAGGGGCTGGACCTCCCCGCAGACGATGTCCGCGCCGTATTCGCTTGGGGGAGCAAGGACGCCGAGGCTGATGGGGTCGACGCCGACGACAACCTCGGCCCCGGCTTTGTGGGCTAAATCAGCTATCTCATCGCCCTGGTCCTCTATGGCGCCGAGGTAGCCTGGGTTCTCGAAGTAGACGCAGGCGGACTTTCCGGTGATCTTCATCCTTAGGTCCTTGAGGTCGAGGGTGCCGATTTCTTGGTTGTAGGCGACCTTATTGATCTTGAGGGCGCCAGGCATCTCGGTGGGATTGCAAAAGTTGGTTAATACACTAAGTCGGGCGGGGCTCATGTGGGCAGGGACAAGTATCTCGTTTCTTCTGGTGAGGCGCGAGGCCATTCTTACAGCGTTCCCCGCGGCGCTCCCCCAATCATAAGTGGGGATGCCGCTAACCTCCATGCCAACGAGCTCGCAGATCAGGCTCTGGAACTCCCAGTTCGCCTGGAAACGTCCCAAGTCGCTGTAGTAGCCACCCGAATAGGCGGTTAGGAACTCGCTTCTATGCGCTATTTCGTCACAGACCTGTGGAACGAAGTGATTCCAACATCCGCCGCCGAGGAAGCTGAGGGTATCGTCACAGGTACTGTTCTTGTTCAAAATACCTGCAACGTGTTTCCTGAGATCATGTTCAGCGGGGAAGGGCTCCGGTAGGTTCATCCTCCTCTTGAGGAGGAGATGGTCCGGGATCATATCCGCGTATAGTGCCTCGGCGTTGGCTGCACCGATGACTCTGAGCATCTCCGCCTTGACCTCGGGGACAGAATTGGGAATGTAAGGATGAGACTTCTTTTCCAAGATCGATCTGCTTCTAAAAGTACCTCTTATGGCTATATCTATGACGGCCCCGAAGAGGATCAGGATACACTGGTGCAGCGGTTAGATCAGCTACTTACTCAGACTCTCAACGGCCTCTGTGAGCCGTGCCGAGGCGCAGAGGAGCTCAATATGCTGTGAATCCTCGTAGACGCGCTTTTTCTCTGTCGACGACTTTGGAGCATCCTCAGGTATTCTATAAACGCGATAAACATCGGCCATACACATGACAGATCGCATTTAGTCGCCTCAACCTCTGGCTATAAGGAGATTAAGGAGCTGTGAACAGTATCAGTAATTCACATCAGGTTACTTCTGTATAAGACCCGCAGATACCGCGCAGAAATGCTCGATCTAGCAAGGTTCGCCGAATAACTCGGCTTATTCGGCGTCTTCCGCGCGCATATATGACAATAGCCTCCACAAACCTTTTTATTCGATACGTGTTTTTGATAGTTTACATCCCTTTAGGGAGGATGGAACATGGGGTATTGCTTTGTCGAACCCCCGAGCACGGGGGATAGCTGAATGGGGAATCGTATTCTTAGTCAATAGATTCCCGTCCAAGAACACTAGTTCTGGATCACCGATCCAGGGGAATTATCTGGGAGGCTTTCACGCATGCCTGAGATGACTGGAGCTGAGGCCTATGTCAAAGCGCTTGAGAAAGAGGGCGTCAAGTATATCTTCGGGATAACCGGCGCCGCGATTATACCGATCTGCGACGAGTTGCTGAAGTCGAAGATCCGCTACGTTGGGGGAGTCCATGAGCAGGGTTCCACCCACATGGCGGATGGGTACGCCCGTGTTTCAGGGAGGCCCGGCGTTGTGCAGGTCACGAGTGGCCCAGGGGCAACGAACATAGTTACGGGCCTTGCTACAGCGCAACTTGACTCGTCTCCTGTCGTTGCTTTAACCGGGCAAGTTCCCCTAAGCATGGTGGGTACAGACGCCTTCCAGGAGGTCGACATCATCGGTATTTCAGCCTCCGTTACAAAGCATAACATACAGGTTATGGAGGCAGGAGAAATCCCTCACGCCATAAAGTCGGCCTTCTACATTTCATCAACTGGGAGGAAGGGCGCAGTCTTAGTGGACATCCCCAAGGACACCCAGACAAATAGGGCTGAGATGGTGTTCCCGGATAAAATCGAGTTCCGTGGCTATCACCCAAGCGTTGAGCCGAACCCCCAGGAGATCCACTGGGCCGCTACGCTTCTCACGAAGGCGCGTAAGCCGGTTATCATAGCTGGAGGCGGAGCCGTGGCGTCTGGAGCCACGATGGAGCTGCTTGAACTAGCGGAGATGCTGCAGGCCCCAGTCGCCCACAGCCTCATGGGAAAGGGGGTAATACCGAGCAACCATCCACTCAGCCTAGGTCTATGTGGGATGCATGGGCGAGTTGAGGCCAATTACATAGTCCCCGAGGCCGATGCACTACTAGTCGTTGGCGCCCGATTCAGCGACCGCACCACCGGTTCCCTCAGCGGCTTCGCGCCCAACGCCCGGATCATCCACATCGACGTTGATAGGAGCGAGATAGACAAGAACGTCGATAGCATAACCCGGATAGTCGGGGATGCTAAACTCGCTATCAGGGGCATCCGTGAAAAGGTTGCCCAGCAGCGGGTCATGGGGCAGAGGGATGATGCCCTAATCAAGCGGATTGATGAGCTAAGAAGCCAGACTAATGGTCTCGACGCTGATTCCCCTCTCTCCGGCCCGGCGGTGATCAAGGCCATCAGGAGGGCTATGCCCCCAGATAGTATCGTCGTCACCGACGTTGGCCAGCACCAGATGTGGGCGGCTCAGCACTACGACGTGCGTGGCCCCGGCGAATTCTTCACGAGCGGCGGACTTGGCACGATGGGTTGGGGAACACCCGCTGCGATTGGAGCCAAGGCGGCGAGACCAGACCTCCCAGTGTTAAACATCTCGGGAGACGGCAGCTTCGCCATGACTGAGAACAACCTAGCCCTCGCGGTCGACGAGGAGTTCCCAGTAACTGTCGTAATTCTGAACAATGGAGTACTCGGCATGGTCGCGCAGTGGCAGCGCCTCTTCTACGACCGAAGATACAGCGCCATAAAGAGGCCAAAGCACCCAGACTACGCCAAGCTCGCCGAAACATACGGCGCTGTAGGCATAAAAGCTGAGTCGACTCAGCAGATAGAGGCCGCCATTAGGCGTAGTATCTCAGAGAAGCAAACAACGGTCATCGACGTCCCCATCGACCCTGAGGAGAACGTTTACCCCATTGTCCCACCAGGCATGGGACTCAAGGACATACTCCTAGGAGGCGCCTGAGATGCCACTACATACTGTGAGCTTCCTGGTTGAAAACAGGCCTGGAGTCCTCTTCAAGGTCTCCAACCTCTTTAGGCGCCGAGGCTACAACATCCAGAGCTTAACCGTAGGCCCCGTTGAGGGGAGCCCCCTTAGTAGGATGACGGTTGTCGTAGACGCTGAGAGCCGCGTACTCAACCAGATAGTAGAGCAACTAGACAAGATGGTTGACGTCGTCAAGGTGAAGCGACTCGACCCCATCAGGACACTGAGCAGAGAGTTACTCCTCATCAAGATGAAGACCTCGGATCCGATGGCGCGGATAGAGGCGGTTAATATGGTTAACGCCTACCACGGGCTCATACTCGACGTGGAGCCTGACATCCTCATAGCGGAGGTCACGGGGCCCACTGATGAGATAAACGAGTTTCTGAAGAAGATTGGACCAGTTGGGATCGAGGAGATGAGCCGGACAGGCGCTGCCGCCATCGAGAGGGGAAACGTCAAGCTCGCCTAAGGGCTCGGGTTCTTACTCCTTACTAGTCATACTCTAAGACTGCTTCGTCCTTGGTAGAAGTTGTCGTCAATTCTTAAATTAAGCGGCGCAGTAGTCTCCGCCTATGTGTCAACTCGTCGGATATATCGGAGACAGGCCGATTGCTCCGCTTATACTCGAGGCTCTTGAGCTTCAAGAGCCCTACTTTGCCGCTCACGCCACAGGGATGGGTGTAATCGACTCAAGGGGTAAGGTTCAGATCCAGAAGGCGACGGGGCCTGTCGCCGTCGTGAAAAAGACGACGAAGATCACCAAGCTCAAGGGGAATGTTGGCATCGGTCACAGCAGGTATAGCGCCCTCGCCCGTGAGGACCCCCGATACGATATAGACGCGATGTGTCACCCCTTCACAAACGACGCCAGCGATATAGCCATGATGCACAACGGCGGAATAAATAACTTCAGGGAACACTGGGCACGCCTTAAGCCCAACCACAAGTTCAAGAGTTTTAACCCTGAAATCAACTGGATAACTGACAGCGAAGTTGCTGTACACATGATCGACGAGGAGGTGAAGAAGGGCGCGGGGTTCGACGAGGCTCTCCGCACCATTATGCCGAAGTTGACTGGCCAAGTCCTCCTCTGTCTCATAAGTGAGAAAGAGCCAGACACTATCTGGCTCGCCAACAGGTGGCAGCCCTGTTACATTGGTGTAGCCGACGACGAGGTCATGTGGTCGAGCAGTAAGGTTGGCCTCGAGCTGATCAAGGACGAGCTCAAAAAGATCTATCAGCCACCGAAGAACAGCCTCATAAAGTTGATGCGGGGCCAAGCTGATGTTCAGATCTTAGACCCCAATTACAAGGTCGCTGATCTTGAACTTAACAAGAGGATACTCAAAGAGGGTATCCTCAGCATTCTTGGCGTCGCTGACCTCGACTTCCACCGCCTATGGTACGCCCTCGATAAAACTCACTGGGCGAAGGCCTACGGTATTACCAAAGAGAAGTGGAAGACTCTACGTCGAGACTACGGCGTTAGCATTGTCAACCCGCTAATCGAGGTGTTAGATGAGCTCATTGACGAGCAAAAGATCGGAAAGAGGATCGACTACAGGGCAGAGGGTTGTTGTATGAGGACCCCGCGCTTCATGTACAATATTATCTAACCTTTTTGGGTAGGACTTAATTTTACATATTCGCGCATATGGTCTCGCGTTTAGCCTAGGTGGACTTCTCTACCGGCTTCTCTCGTTCAGTATAGGCTAGATGGTACCGTACTTGGCGTAAACAGAGCTAAGCGTCGAGCCAGCTAGGAGTTCCTTGCGGGTCTTCTTCTCGCTGCTTGCCCGCTCGAGGGCGCGTTCGACAGCCTCCTCGATCGCTGTGTCGGGGACGACCGTGATGCCGTCGGCGTCGCCGACGACGAGGTCGCCCTCCTCGACGTTGACACCTCCGCATCTGATCCTGCATCCGTAGCCGATCGCGACGACGCGCCCCTTGCTGCTGATGGGGCGGACGCCGGCAGCGAAGACTGGGAACTTCATCTCCTCGATCTGCTTGATGTCTCTAGCTAAGCCATCTATCACCGCTCCTGAGGCACCCCGGCATCTTGCCGCAGTTGATAGCAACTCGCCCCAAAGGGCGGCCGATGTCGAGCCATTGGATGCGACTACCATGAGATCATCCTTCTTCAGAGCGTCGATGCCCTCAAGCTGGAGCTTGAATGTATCCTGCTCAGGCTCATGGATGTCGACCATTAGCATTGTGTGAGCCCGGCCAACAACCTTAGCGCCTTGATAGACGGGTCTTATCCCCTCATTCATGCATTGATTCCTTATGCCCATTCCGTCTAGTACATCCGAGAGAAGACTAGAGTTGAGCTTCTCCTTCACAAGTTGAGGGCCAACTATATTCTTAGTCATCGCTAAGGCTAAATTCTCTATCATAGCTTTAACCTCTTTTATGGTCCATATGCGGAGATGTTCAGAAAGTACACTGTTTTAAGTAATTTGCCAAACCCAAAAACTCTATAAGTTATAGAAATATCCTTACGGTTCATAGGTTCGATTACCTGAAAGCGGTGTGGACTCTGGATAAGAAACAATTGCATACAAAAAGTATGGATGAGACCATCGCGCGACGCGCATTTGGAGCAGGCTAGAGATGGGTAAAAAAGTAAACTCAAAATCGCAAGCTGATATTGCGGAATCAACCTACGAAGTTGAACCTTATCACGCGATGGATGTCGACTCCACACTACAAACGCTAGAGACCAGCAGGAAGGGTCTCTCTGAGAAGGATGCCCATGACCGACTAGTCAAGTACGGGTACAACACACTCGCAGAAAGGAAGAAGGTCTCTACCCTCCAGATTTTTCTCGACCAGTTCAAGGACTTCTTCATCCTACTACTCCTAGGAGCGTCTCTAATATCCGCCCTACTAGGCGAGACAGTGGATGCCATAACCATTGGCGCTATAATTGTTCTCGTAGCCGCAGTGGGCTTCGTCCAAAATTATCGAGGTGAGAAGGCCCTCGAAGCCATGAAGAGGATGACAGCGTCTACTGCACGCGTCATCAGAGACAGCCAAGAGAGGGCGATCTCCGCCTCGGAGATCGTACCAGGCGACATTCTAGTCCTGGAGGAGGGCGACCGCATGGCTTCTGATGCGCGGCTGATCGAATCGGTGGAGTTGAGATCCGTCGAGGCCGCTTTGACTGGGGAGTCAACCCCGGTGGAGAAGGATACACGTTCCCTTGACGTTACAACTCAGGTCTCGGATAGGCGGAACACCGTCTTCTCTGGAACCTATGTTGCTTACGGACGCGGAAAGGCCGTAGTAATAGCTACTGGCTATAAGACGGAGTTTGGGAAGATCGCGAACCTTCTCCAAGAAGTCAAGGAGACGGAGACGCCTCTGCAGATGAAGATGGACCGATTCTCCAAGAGCATCGCTAAAGTAGTCATCGGTGTCTGCGTCTTAATATTCGCCTTGGAGTTTTGGAGACTTGAGACAAGCGAGAGTGTTCTGTTGGCGGTGACGGACGCCTTCATGGCTGCAGTCTCACTCGCCATCTCCGCTGTCCCAGAGGGCATACCCGCCATCACCGCTGTAACCCTTGCCATTGGCGCAAGGGACTTGGTCAAGAGACACGCTATTATAAGGAAGCTCTCCTCGGCTGAGACCCTCGGCTCCGTAACAGTCATCTGCTCTGACAAGACGGGGACTTTAACCAGAGGAGAGATGACGGTTCGTCAAACCTATGTGAGCAATCATTGCGTTGATGTCTCAGGTTCCGGCTACGACACCAAGGGTGAATTCAACTGGGATAATTCTCCCAAGGATCCTGAAGAGGAAGAGGATCTACAGTTACTTCTGAGGATCGGCCTCCTCTGTAACAACGCGAAACTCGTATATGACGCAAATAAATCTGGGGCGATTCTCGGAGATCCGACGGAGGGTGCGCTGATAGTCGCAGCAAGTAAGGCAGGCCTCGACAGAGAGGCTGTGGAGAGTAAGTATCCGAGGGTTCGGGAAGTGCCTTTCAGTTCGGAGCGGAAGATAATGACGACGGTGCACAGAGTCGGCGACGGAGAGTACATAGCCTATGTGAAAGGTGCCCCCGAGGTCGTATTGAAGCAGAGCTCCGAAGTCCTCTCGAGAGGAAAGATAGGAGCGTTAACTGATTCCAAGAGAAGGGAGCTTCTTGAAGTTAACGAGAGGATGGCAGGTGGCGCGCTTCGAGTCTTAGCAATGGCGTATAAGAGACTAACCCCCGACTACGAGCGACTCAAGGACAATGAGATAGAGATAGACTTGGTATTCGTCGGGTTTGAGGGGATGATCGATCCGCCCCGAGATGAGGCTAGAGAGGCGAACCAAAAGTGCGAGAAGGCTGGGATAAGGACTGTGATGATCACTGGGGACCACAAGCTCACGGCTGCAGCGGTCGCCAAGGAGATTGGGATGCTCAAGAGCGACAGCATGGTGCTCACAGGCGCCGAGCTGGATGCTTTAGACGATGTCCAATACAGCGAAGTAGTGGATAAGATCGCTGTCTACGCTAGAGTCTCCCCCGAGCACAAGCAGAGGATAGTCAAGGCCTTGAAGGCGAAGGGTCACATCGTCGCTATGACAGGAGACGGCGTGAATGATGCACCTGCCATAAAGAATGCTGATATCGGGATCGCCATGGGCATAACAGGAACCGACGTTACAAAAGAGGCGAGCCACATGATTCTAGCGGATGACAATTTCGCCACCATAGTCAGAGCGGTCGAACATGGACGAGTCATCTTCGATAACATTCGTAAATACACACGCTTCCTGATTGCCTGCAACTTCGATGAGGTACTCCTTCTAGCTGTATTCGCTATTCTTGGTTGGCCTTTACCTCTGCTGCCAGCAATGATACTTTGGATTAACCTTGCCTCGGATGGTGGACCAGCAATCGCCCTAAGCATGGATCCACCTGAGGAAGATGTGATGAATAGACCTCCGAGGAATCCCAAGGAGGGGATACTTCATGGTATGCTATCATTCATCGTGGCTTCCTTCACTCTGCAGTTCCTTGGATCGCTCGTTGTATTCCTTGCTGAGACCTGGACATACGTCAGTGTCGGCTCACCGATCCCAGAGAATGTCCTTATGGAAGCTAGGACAGCAGTCTTTGTACAAGCAACCCTCTTCGAGCTCTTGGTCGTCTGGAACTGCCGCTCAGAGAAGCGGAGCGTCTGGAGGATGAGCATCTGGAAGAACAAATATCTATTAATCGCTGATGTCGTAGCCTTGTTGGTCACGGCGTCGCTCTGCTATATTCCAGTCACCCAAGCAGCCTTCCGTTTAGTGCCTCTTACCCTCTATGACTGGCTTTGGACTGGCTTAATAGGAAGTCTGGGCCTTTTCGTACTACCTGAAGTCTTCTACGGTAGGAAGATATGGCGATGGAGGTAAAATCAAACATATACAAGACCTCCACCACGCACATGACATACTTTCCGCAAACAAACCACTCAGCGACCTGATCAAGGAGGACTAAACCTTCGACAGGTCTACTTACACGACTAGCTAAGCGTGCTTGTCTCCTCTCGGATAATGGTACCATTGTCTAGTTGATGGCTTACGATGTAGGCATCGTGCACGTAGTTTGAGGAATAATGGTACCATAAATATAATTGAAGAAGATGAAGGCATCACATAATGCATGCCACATCTAGAATAATGGTACCATAAATCTAATCGTGAGCGCACACGCGATGCATTAAGTTGTAGCCGTCGACTTGGCTGCTCGGTGGTCTGGCGTGGTCGAGGGGGCTGGTCAACGGTTGATTTGGCTGGCTGCTGTTGTTGATTCGGCTGTTCAGTTCGTTGACCCAGTACATTGACGGCTGATTTGGATGGCTGCGGTTGCTCCGGTAGACTCGGTTCAAGCCTCACTGGGTTTACATTCTCTCCTATAGAAGCCGCATCAGCCCCTTCAACCTTAGCAACTGGATCAACTGGGGTAACTAAGCAAGCCGGGGCGACAGGGGGAGCCGAAGCCACCGACTGCGACTGGCCAGCCGTCAACCTCAGCTACTGAATCGCCTAAGCCGATGGAGCACAACAGCTGCCGGAGGATCCTGAGCTGCGGTTCAGACCCAGAGGTAACGTTCACGACACCAATGTTTTGTACAAAACATCAATCCAGAACCAGGGTGCCCGACCATCGTCAGCTGAAGCCGAGAATCGAATGGTACCATTTCCCATACGTCGGGGCTCTGAGACAGTCGCCGTCTTTGTGAACCGCGTATGTTTTATTACGTATATACCACTAGTCTAATGGTACCATTGTCGGAGAAGAGGCATCGTCTATACGAGCGGGAGATCCCCGAGGTGATATACGGGCTCGCGCTGCTGCTTAAGCAGATGCTGAAGGAGAGGAGGGAGGAGGAGAGGGCCGAGGTCGCATATCGATGCTTGTACCGCCTCATTTGGGCTAATGCGGGTAGGCCAAGGTACGAGAAGTTCTCCTGGGATTATCTGGACAGCTTTCTGTCCTCCATTGTCAAATATCACCTTGATTTTTTATTAAATAAATTAATTAAAGATCTTGACTAGTGTTCTGTTTCAGTAAATGATACCATACAGCCTCGCGGGTGGTGGCGGGTTCGGAGGGATTCGAACCCTCGGCCAACGGCTTAAGAGGCCGCCGCTCTACCTTGCTGAGCTACGAACCCAGTCGCCAACACTCATGCAGGCATCCAAATTTAAACGTTTCAGCCTTTTTAGAGCAGGTTAAAATTGGGAAGTTTACTTGATCAGCTTGACCTTGGAGGACTGAACGCCTTCGCTGATTAGCTGGGTCAAGGTCTTCGCCTCACCACCCGCAGCCTTTATCTTCTTCTTAGATAGGTCGCTGAAGGAGTAGGCTGCAACGGTGACGGGGTGCTCGAGGCTGCCGGATGCAAGGACCTTGCCGGGTATGGCAGCGACCTCGCCCTCCTTGGTGAGCCTGTTTATGGCGCTCAGGTTGACATCGACCCTGATTCTTTTGGGCTTGTCGAGCTCCTCAGCTAGGGCGCCCCAGATGGGCTGACCTGTCTTCTTCTTGGCCGTCTTAAGCTCCCTTATCGTCTTCTTAAGTTCACTGTTCATCAAAGCTTGGTTCGCTTCCTGTTCCTCCTTCCTCTCCCTCTTCCTCCTCTTCGAACTCTCCGGAGCCGATGCTGTAGAGGCGGCGCCCTACTTCGGTGGGTGCCTCGAAGTCCTGTATCTCCTCGTGGAGCTCATCAGCGTCTACTTTGTGCTTTAGCTCCTCGAGTTTAGTGTTGAGGACCTTGACTGCCTCTGAGACTATCTTCTCCGGTGGGAGTGCGCCTGTGGATTCTACTGTGAAGACGAACTCGTCCATCTTCATGTGGTCCTTGAGGGCGCCTCCCTTAAGGAGGCTGGCGCATGTGGGGCTGCGGTTGAAGGCTTGGATGTCCACGACTTTTACTATGTCCTTCTTGGCGAGGACGACGCCTTTAGGCGATTCCTCGGCGCACTTCGCCGCTGTCGCTGCGTCGGTTTTTATCTCGGCCGCGTTCTGGTATATGGCCATGGATACGGGGCTCCACTTGGTGTGGTAGTGCCCCTTCCCGAGTTGAGCGTACGCCTCTAGGCTTATGGATTGGCCGGGAGCCAGTTTCGCCAAGGGGATGTATGGGTTGACGGGAATAATTGAGGGGTCGACTGGCTGTAGGTCTCCCGAGTAGACCGTTTTAGTGTCGTCCTCCGCCTTCACGCTGAGGCTTAGGGTGACGCGGCACTTTGGGCAGCCGAGGTCGGCCCTGCAGTCGCACTCCGCGGGCAGCTTGTAATGCTCAAGATCGGTTTTGAGGGGTATGAGCCCGATGCGGTGGGCCAGTACTTCGTCGGGGACGACGCTGGTGTTGTCGTAGTAGAAGAGGTCCTCTATGGCCATGGTGGGGACCTCACTTACCATGGTTCTGCGTAGTGCGTTGGCGAAGGCGTTGTCTATTCCAGCTACGCTGAACCGGATGGTGTCCTCGTTTATGCTTAGTACCGTTACCTTCATTTCAGCATCACCGGTTTACGGCCTTCTGCCTCTCCTTCCTCCGGGCTTGCGTGTGCCGTCGTGGGGGATGGGAGTTACCTCTTCGATGCGGCCTATCCTGAAGCCGCTACGGGCTAAGATGCGGATTGCCGCCTGCGCCCCTGGGCCTGGGGTCTTGGACCCGCTTCCTCCTGGTGCGCGTACCTTGATGTGTATACCTGTGACTCCCTTGTCGCGTCCCCAATCGGCTATCTGCTGAGCGGCTTTCATGGCAGCGTAGGGGCTCGGCTTGAGCCTGTCGGCTTTGACGAACATTCCACCGGTTGCGAAGCCGAGGGTCTCGGCGCCTGTGAGGTCGGTCATGTGGATTATGGTGTTGTTAAAGCTGCTGAAGACGTGGACTATCGCCCACTTGTCACCTGCTGGCGGGGGTGGTGTGGTTTCATTACTCAACTTTGTTTCCTCCAGCGATCTCGTTAACCGTCATCTCGCGTCGAAGTGGGTGATCCTTGTTGCTATACGGGCTGACGTCGGTGTACTCGATGCCCTTCTCGTCGTCGATGAGGACGTGGTATCCGGGTACCCTGACTTCCTCGCCGGAGACGCTGATGTGGCCGTGTGAGATGAGTTGGCGTGCCTGCCAGAGGCTCTTCACCATCCCCTTCCTGAAGATGAAGGTCTGGAGCCTACGCTCCATTAGGTCCTCGATGCTCAGGGTGAGGATGTCATCTAGTGTACCGTTGGGTTGGACGAGCCCCATCTTGTGGAGCTTGCCGATCATCTCTTTCTCCTGCTTCTCGCGTTCGGAAGCGGTCTGGGCGAGAAGGTTGCGGGCCCTGCGGCGGAGCGTACTGAGCTTGGTCCTCACGCGCCAGAGCTCCCTCTTGTTGCGTAGCCCGTAAGCGCCGAGGAGCTTGAGCTCCTCCATGAACATCTCCGTGTCGTATGGGACGCGGGGAGTCGTGTACTTCTTGTGCTGCTTCTTTGGATCTCCCATTCTCCTACTCCTCCTTCTTTGCGGTAGATGCTTGCTGCTGCAGCTGTTTCTTTGAGACGCCTACACTGCGGCCCTTCCTGGCCGTGGTCTTCGTGTGTTGGCCGCGGACCTTGATGCCGCGTGCGTGGCGTTCTCCCTTCCAGCTCCGAGTTTCCCTCATGAGCTCGAGTTCGTCCTTGGTCCTCATGTCCAAGTCGGAGGCGAGGAGGTGGTGGTCACCTCCCGTTATGGGATCCTTCCTGTGATTGAGCATCCACTTTGGCAGCCCCACCTTCACGGGGTTGTCAAGTGCTTCTTCCAGACGCTTTACCTCGGCGTCGGAGAGGCTCCCCAACCTGTGGGTCGGATCTACGCCTACCGCCTTGGTCAAGGATAAGGCCATGCGGATGCCAATCCCCTTGACGTCGGAGATGGCATATGGGACGGCCTTTGTTCCATCTAGGTTCGTCCCGTGTAGCCTTACTCTATAGTTGAATTCCCTTGACACTGCGGAAATCTCCCGACAGCTTGTA
>Ga0299912_10003557_pt1 | contig 12714 bp, 14 predicted proteins | sample RVTome_2_FD_207667 | JGI IMG/M metagenome (GOLD analysis project Ga0299912, IMG submission 207667) | Soil microbial communities from uranium-contaminated site in the Upper Colorado River Basin, Wyoming, United States - RVT95D214 (version 2) ...
CGGCGCGTCAAACGCCGAAAAAATAAAAAAGTGACGAAACGAACCCAATTTTATTCTTATTTTTCAATGGCCCACTACTTGGATACCGCACGATTTTCACCCCATTCATCGCCTTTTCGGAGCCTTTTTGGGCCTTAAAACGCATTTTTGGCGCGTTTTGGAGCATTTTAAACATGTTCAACCCCTCACCCATTCTTGCTTATAGGCAAAACAGATAATAGGAATATATAGCACATATAAGAAAAAATTGCAAGATTGAAAAGCGACGCTCTGCCTCAATTGGGTGAAGACAATGACGTGATGGTGTGAACGGCTCCCACCTAGGCCTCTTGCCTATTAATATAAAATTTTGTATAGTTTCTCCATGACTGACCTCAAGCCCGTTCTGTTCCGGGGCAGCGCCCTTGACGATCTGCGCGCCTTTCCGGTTTCAGCAAGGCGCGAGGTCGGCCACCAGATCGATCTGGTGCAGCGGGGGCGCGATCCCGATGACTGGAAACCGATGAATACGATCGGACCGGGTATACGGGAGATCCGCATTCGCGACACGGACGGCGCGTTCCGAGTCATCTACGTGGCGAAGTTCGCAGACGCCGTTTACATCCTGCATTGCTTCCAAAAGAAGACGCAGAAGACCCGTAAAGCGGATGTCGACTTGGCGATGAAGCGATACCGGGAACTCCGGCAAGGGAACCTTGAAAAATGAGCGATGAGAAATTCGAAAGCATCTGGGACGCCATCGAAGACACCCCCGCCGCGGCGAAGAACATGAAGCTGCGCTCAGGTCTCATGATGGCGATCAAGGACCAAATCGAACGCCAGGGCTGGACCCAGGCGGAGACCGCCCTTCATCTCGGCGTGACGCAACCGCGCGTATCGGACCTTATGCGTGGCAAGATCGACCTGTTCGGCCTCGACACGCTGGTCAACATGGCCGTGGCGGCGGGGTTGAATGTGGAAATGCACATCGCCGATGCCGCTTAATGTGAGCGCCGGATGACCGAGGCCACAAGACAATGGACTTGCCTGAAAAAAGGACCAGATGGCCTATAAGCCGGGTTCTGTCCGCCCCGCCCTTGCGGACGGAGGTGGATGACCATTCATCTGGGACGCCTGTCGCCAGACGCCTCTTGCGATACACCCGAACGGCGGCGCACAACCACACCTGAAACCCGAAGTTTCCGGCCGTCCTTCTCGATCTTGCACCCGGTGGGGTTTACCGTGCCGCCCCTGTTGCCAGGCGCGCGGTGCGCTCTTACCGCACCCTTTCACCCTTACCTGAGCGAGCTCAGGCGGTTTGCTTTCTGTGGCACTTTCCCTAGGGTCGCCCCCGCCGGCCATTAACCGGCACCGTGATTGTGTGGAGCCCGGACTTTCCTCCCCCTGCCCGAAGGCAAAGGGCGATCATCCAGCCATCTGGTCCGCGGGCAAAATAGGCTTTTACAGGCTATCCAGCAAGGCTTTGAGCAAACCGACCGTTTCCGCATCCGCCCGGCCATCCACGCGCGACGGGCGGAAATGGCGCTGAAACGCGCTCAGCGTAGCGTGAAGATCGTCAATTTCATAACCGAACGCCGCCAACATGGCGTTCAGTTCATCATCGGTGGCATGCGCGGGCGGGGCATCGGCCACCCATAGCCCGACGCCATGCGCCGCCAGAAATGACCAATCGAACAGCTCGCCTGGGTCTTGCTTACGCCTTGGCGCGATGTCGGCATGCCCCACCACGTTACGGAGCGGAATTGGGTGGCGATTAAGGATGGCGCGGCTCAACGCGACCAGCGCTTGCATTTGCGGCTGGGGGAACGGGCTAAGCCCGAATTCATGGCCGGGGTTCACCAGCTCGATGCCGATGGAACGCCCGTTGATATCGGCAGCCCCGCGCCACCACGACACGCCCGCGTGCCAAGCGCGTTTATCTTCGTCCACCAGACGGTGTACCGTACCGTCTTCTTCGATCACATAGTGCGCGCTGACGCCTACATCCGGGTCGCACAACCGATCCAGCGCCGCATCGCAGGTTTGCATGCCGGTATAATGCAGCACCAGCATATCGATGGGTACGCCATCCGGGCGATCGTTAAAATTGGGAGAAACCCGCACCTGGGGCGAGGACGCGCTCACTTCAAGCCACGCTCCTTTTTAATCGCATCATAGGCTGCGTTGATGGCCGCCATCTTTTCATTGGCCAGATCGATGAACTCTTGGGGTAATCCTTGAGCCATCAGCTTGTCGGGGTGATTTTCATGAATCAGTTTACGGTACGTCGATTTGATCGCCGCATCGGTGGCGTCGCGCGCAACGCCCAGAACTTCATAAGGGTCGGCGGCGCCGGGCGCCGTTCCGTGAGTGGCGGTGAGACGTTCGAACGTCGCCAAATCAAACCCGAAAATCTGCGCCACATTCCACAAATATTGCATCTCTGCCGGATGCACCACGCCATCGGCCTTAGCGATGTGCAGCAAACTGCCCAACAATTCTTCAAGAACCTGCGGTTCGTGTGGAAACAAATTCGCCACCTGCTGGGCATACATTTCGTAACCCGCCGTCGATGTCTTGGCGCGATCAAATATTTTCGCCACGTTGCCCATTTCATGGGCAGGAATGTGAAACAACCGCTTGAAAGCCTCGACCTCATCGCGCGTCACCATGCCATCGGCCTTGGCCATCTTCGCGCCCAGCGCGATCACCGCCAGGGTAAAGGCGACTTGACGTTCTTCGCCGCGCCGAGCGTCATCGTGCGAAGCGCCATGCCCCAGACCCCGCGCGCCATCTGCGCGAATTTTATCGACCGCATGGCCTGCCACCGCGCCCAACAGGGCGCCCAAAGGCCCGCCCAGCGCAAAACCGGCGACACCGCCCAACACCTTGCCCCAAATGCTCATTGCACCGATCGCTCCTTTGATGTGCGTTATTTCTCCACAGAACGTAGCGCTTTCAATCCGTTCTGCAAAGGCGTGCCATTTATTGAAGTGTGACGGCCATCATACTCCGCCCCGCACCGCAGGCATAAGATGGCTTTAAATCGATAAAGGAGCGGCGTCATGAACAATTACGACATCCCCCGCAATTTTGTTGCCGTGCTGGCCGCCCTGGTCTTAGCGCTGGTGTTGACGCTCACCCCCAATGCCAGGGCATTTGCCGAAGAAATCAGCACCGTCGATATCGCGCACCGCGAAGGCGCGCCGCAAGATGCTGATTTATTGCGCCGCCTGCTCTCCGATCCCAACCTCTCCCCCCAAGAACAGCGCCAGTTGGATCACGCCTTAAGCAGCGTTCTTGAAGAACTGGCATAAACACCGCGGATATCACGCTTAAGACTGGTCTATCTCCCCATCCATCCTCAACCAATTCTTTCCCTACTGCCAAGACAAAACGCCCGGCGAGAATTGCCGGGCGTTTTTGGTGTTGCAGATGCCGCAATTAGCGATTTAAGACGGCAATACGTTCGCGCAACGCATCCAATGTCCGACCATCCAGCCCCCCAGGCTCCATGCCCTGCGACATCCGAAATGTGCTAACGGCAGTATCGGTGCGCTCGCCGCGAATCCCATCCGCCAGACCCGCATCGAAGCCCAGACGCCCCAAAGCATGTTGCGCAAACCGCGTGGTCGCCCGCCCCTCGGCATCGCCCGCCGGTTCGTTGGTCCACGCGTCAGCGCGTTCCTGGACGGAAGCCAATAGGCTGGAGCTCAAGCGCGCCTCTAAAAAGCCGATCAACACGTCGGCGTCGGCGAAACCATTTTTCTTGGCGATCAGCAGCCACACCAATGCTTCTTCGACCATAGCCGGACCGGTTAAGCCGGTCATCAAGGCCGCGCCTAAAGCATATTGCGCCTTGGCGTGTCCCGCACGCGCGGCGCGTTCAAACCACGAAAGCCCCCATGCCGGTTCCTTGGCTGTGCCGACGCCGTAAAGGTACGCTTCGCCAAGGGCATATTCAGCATCGACCTGCCCCACCGAAGCAGCCATGGAATGCCATTCCACCCGTCGTTTGACATCCGATTGCATCAACCCCAGTTGATAAGCGGCATCGCCGTGCCCCTGCAAAGCAGCGCCTTCCAACATCAAGCCTGCCTGGGCCGGATCGGTTTGCGCCAGCGCCATGGCCTGCTCATACAACGCATCCGGATCGGTCGGCATATCGCCCGACACATTGATTTGAGCCGATTCTTGCGTTGTCGCCTTCGCATTCGGCCCGGTTTTGGGTTGCTGCGCACAAGCGCTCAAACTTACAGCCAATACCCCCACCGTTAAAAGCAAAGGCGCGCACATCTTCACCCAACGCACACGATCGAATTGCCGCATTTCAGTTCTCATCCGTGACCCCCAACCATTTATAATTATTGTTTATTGTTGATTATAAGCCATTTAAGCAGATCATCCCCCCTTTTGCCCAGGGGGGAATTTCACGAAATATGCTATACATCGTTCATCGCTGCGCATGATCGGTACGATATTGGGTAGGCATCAGGTCGGTAAGATTGTCGCCTCCGGACAAGTATGTTAGACATATGCAACTGTGCATGCATTGTACGCTGGGGTTTTTAATAGGGTTTACACATTGGCCGTTTTCGCTAAATACCCGCGCTTTTTAGCCATTTCCGGGGCTACCTTCGGGGTGGTCGGATGGTTTTTGGTCGGCGCGGGCGGGGCTGCAGCGAATCCGATTGAAGACGAACTTAAATACCTGATCGAGCAACACCCCAAAATTCACGAGGCCGAAAAGGTTCTGGCATCACGAGGCGCATCGATCAAAGAAGCCGCCGCGCAGTACCTGCCGACCATCAGCGCCACCGGCCAAATCGGCCCCGAAGTGGTGGATAGCCCCAGTACGCGCTCCAACAACGATGAAGGCGATCCGTGGCGCGGGGTGAAGAATATCGCGGGCCTGAGCGTAACGCAAAACCTGTTCGACGGCTTTCGCACCGAAAGCCAAGTCCAGACTGCGCGCATCAACAAAGAAATTGCCGCGATCTCGCTGGAAGGCACCCGCCAAAACACCCTGTTCGAGGGCGTGCGCGCCTATGTCGATGTCTTGCGCCAGCGCCGCTTGGTGGAGTTGTCGCGAGAAAACGAACGCACCATTCAGCAGCAACTCAACCTTGAAGACGAACGCGTGCGCCGCGGTTCCGGTGTGACGGTCGACGTGCTGCAGGCCAAATCACGTCTGCAAATTTCCAAGGAAAAACGCGTCGGGTACGAAGGCTCCCTGGCCAACGCCGTCAGCCGCTATGATCAGGTTTTCGGTCATGTTCCGGACTTAACAACCATGATTGATCCCGCCCCTCCCGCCACCGTTATTCCCTCGACGCTGGACCGCTCCGTGGAAATCGCTCTCATCGAAAACCCGGCGTTGCTCGGCGGCGCCGCCACGGTTGAAATTTCACGCGAACGCCGCCGTCAGGCGTGGGGTACGATGTATCCGTCGCTCGATTTAATCGGCGATGCAAATTTTGAACAAAAAAACAACACGGTCAACGGCACCCGCCGCGATTACTCCGTGGTCCTATCGGCCAGTTGGGACATTTTCTCCGGCGGTTCGTCTCTGGCCCAGATCGAGCGCAACAATATCGACTATCACGCCTCGATGGATAATTACGATTACACCGCTTCCAAGGTTGTCGAACAAACCCGGCTGGCCTGGCAATCGCTGATCACGGCGCGCGAACGCAAGGAACTGTTGGGTAACGCTGTGAACATCGCCTCGGAAGTGGCCAGCAGCCGTAAAAAGCTTCGTGATGCGGGCAAAGAAACCGTCATCAACGTCTTGGATGCCGAAAACGAAGTGAACAATGCGCAGATCAATTATACCACCGCTTCTTACGACGAACGGGTGGCGATCTATCAGCTCTTGCTCGCCATGGGCCGCTTAATGCCGGCCTACATGATTTCGTCGCAATAACAATTTCCTTGAATGACCCAGCGGTTTCGTTTTACCGAATGGGGGCCACGGATTGTGCTTTTGCAGGTTCAACGTGGTTAATCGGCACGACGCTCCACGCTAGAAAAGCCGCCACAAGCGCCGAGGCTACGCCCCAAAACAGGTATTTCCACACCCCTTTAGCTTTCCCATACGTCATGCCTTGCCCCTGTTTCGCATCTTTCGACACCTTATAAAAAAATCAAAAAAATTCAGATAACATTTTATGTTGAGCATCGCCGGACAAACAAAGCTAAATTCAATAATCCATGTTTTGCAATGCATTACGCCCTTCGTGTTGCTGAACAAATACGCCCTGTTCAGCTATCTTTCAGGTTCAATTCAGTCTCGGTTCAGTGGAGGTATGCCAATATGTCCTCACGATTTGAACTGAGCCACGCTGAAATCTCAAAGCAAAGCGCAGGCGGCCCAACTGAAACAGGAGACGAAGCATGGAAACCCGCACCCAAGACCAGATCGAAAAAAAGCACATCACGATCGGCTCCATCGCCATCGTCGCCGCCGTGGCGATCTCCTCCGCCGCTGCCGCTCTGCTGGGCTTGGCGCAAATGGCTTAAGGCACGGCCTAAAATTTGAACAAGCAGAAAACGGGACCTGAGATACCCTCCCCCTTCTCCTCTCAATAACAACCCCCGTTTTCTTCTTCCCCGGCCTTGGCTTCCCTCCCCCAAGGCCGGGGTTTTCTTGTCCATAACGATCAAAGCAATCCTATGCAACAATGCCGTTGGGTTTATAATGAACCCGTTCAACGGAGAACCGAAGATCTGATGTCCGAACCGCGTATCGCCGCCATTCATTATACACCGGGGCAATCCACACGCCCGGCGCTCGATGCCTTTATCGCCGAACTCACCCGGCGCGGCGTGGTGGTTCATGGCCTAGTGCAAGAAGCGACCCCCGATCACGGCATAGACGCCATCGACATCAATACCGGCCAGCGCATCCCCCTCAAGCGCCCGACCCGGTACGAACTGGACAATAAACTGTGCAGCCTCAACCTATCCCAACTGGCCGAAGCCACCATGATCTTACGTCGTGCATTGGATGGCGGCGCGGATGTCGTAGTGGTGGAACGCTTCGGCAAGACCGAACGCGACGGCGGCGGTTTAGCCGATGATCTTTTAGCGCTGATGGCCAGCGGCACGCCGACCCTGGTCACCGTGCCTGAAGATGAACTTGAAGCCTGGAATCAATTTTCCGGCGGGCTTGGCGCGGCGCTCGATTGCCGACTGGATGCCCTGATCAAATGGTGGGATGGCGATTAACGTCCATCCCCCTTACGCCCCTCCAGAGGCGATGGCCCGCCAGTGGCCCAATCCAGCAATTCGACCGTATGCACCACGGGCATGTGCGCAAAATTACCAATCTGAATGAGGCACCCGATGTTGCCGGTGGCGATCACGTCCGCATCCAGCATGGTTAAGCTATCGGCTTTCATTCGTCCCAACGGTTCAGCTAATGCGGGCTGCATGATGTTGTAGGTTCCCGCCGAACCGCAGCACAGATGCGCATCTTTCGGGTGGCTTACGGTAAAGCCCGCCTCCGCCAACAAGGCCGCAGGCACGGCGCCAATCTTCTGCCCGTGTTGCAGCGAACACGGTGCATGATACGCCACGCGAGGCTTGGCGAAATCCTGAATACCCGCCAACCCCAGCTCCGCCACGACCTCACAAATATCGCGGGTAAGGGCGGAAATCTTCGCCGCACGCGCCGCCCATACAGCGTCGTCTTTAAACATATGCCCGTAATCCTTCACCACCGAACCGCAACCCGACGCGGTGATGGTGATGACGCTGGGTTTTAGTTTTTCGATAGCCTCAATGTTGGTTTTAGCCTGTTCAAGAGCGGCATGTTCTTTGCCCATGTGATGCACCAGCGCGCCACAGCAACCGACGCTATCGAGCTCGATCACATCCGCGCCCAGGCGGGCGAGCAGACGCGCAGCGGCTTGGTTGATGCGCGGCTCTAGAACCTTTTGCGCACAGCCCGGCATCAGCACCACGCGCATTTTTATCTGGACCATGTTTTTCTGGCCCATATTCTTCTGGCCCATATTCTTCTGGCCCTGGGCCGCAACGCTGCCGACCGGATCGAGTTTAGGCAAAGTTTTTGGCGCCATCGCCACCATGCCCTTAAGCCGCCCCGGCAATAGCGCTTTGAACGGTTGGACCAAGCGCGCCACGATCAACGACAGACGAAACAGCCCCGCATTGGGCAATACGGTGGCCAGAATGGAACGCAGCAACCGCTCAGACAGCGGGCGCGTAAACGTCGCCTCGATATGACTGCGCGCGTGATCCACCAAATGCATATAATCAACGCCCGACGGGCATGTGGTCATGCACGACAAACAGCTTAGGCAGCGATCCACGTGTTTAACCGTCTTGGCGCTGGGCGCGCCGCCTTTTTGCAGCATTTCGCGCATCATATAGATGCGGCCACGCGGGCTATCCAATTCATCGCCCAACAACACATATGTCGGGCAGGTGGCGGTGCAAAACCCACAATGCACGCAGGTGCGCAAAATGCCATTGGCGATATTCAACGCGGGATGTTGCAATTGATCGGGGGAAAAATGCGTTTCCACGACGTCCGCTCCTTAAGCCATGCGCCCGGGATTGAAAATCCCGGCAGGGTCGTAGTTTTCGCGCACCCGCGCCGACAGGGCCGTCAGGGCGTCCGCTTGGGGCTGAAACACGGGAACCTGCGTGCGCACACTCGCCAATGCGCGCATCAACGTGGCATGACCCGACGCAAATGCGCCACGCACGAGGCCCACGTGAGCATCATCGGCAGGATCAACCGCCAACCAAATCAAGCCCCCCGCCCAATCAAGTACGTATTGCCCACCCAGCCGATCCGCCAAGCCTGCGGCAATGGCGGGGCCTTCGCTGGGTGCGACAGAAATACGCCAAATCTGTTTGTCGGCGCCAAAATACCGGACGTCACGAATTTCCGCCCACAGGGTTTCGGTGTTGGCGGTGTGCAGTTCTTCAACACCAGCCCCCAACGGAGCCAACAGCTCCCGCAACGCCGCACAGCGCACCGCGACCGAGGGGGCCGGGCCTTCGATGCGCACGGCGGTCACGGACACACCCGCGTTTTTCACAAAATCAACGGTTGAACGCGCGGCCACGGCTTTGGACAAATGCGCACAGGCGGAAATTTCGTGCTCACTGCACTGCGCTTGGATCAACGCCGCAGTCGCATCGGCAGCACCATAAAGCAGCACGGTGTGCGCTTTTTCCGGCCTGGGTAGAACCTTAAACGAAACATCGGTAAGCACCCCCAATGTACCCATCGCCCCGGCCATCAGTTTAGTGAGATCAAATCCGGTGACATTTTTCACCACCCGCCCGCCAGATTTAAATACTTCGCCGCCCCCGCCCACGGCATGAAAGCCCAGCATGTGATCGCGCGCCGCGCCCACTTGCATGCGCCGAGGACCGGAGCAATTGCACGCCAACACACCACCAATGGTGCCACCCGTTTGACCATAAAGGAATTCAGGCGACCACGGTTCAAATGCCAGCATCTGGTTGGCATCTTGCAACGCCGCCTCGATCTCGACCATCGGTGTGCCTGTGCGCGCGCTCATCACCAGTTCTTCCGGCTCATACAGCGTAATACCGCTGAACCTCGAAAGGTCCAGCACCGCATCAGCCTGAACGGGCTTGCCCAAGCCCTGTTTGGTGCCATGCCCCCGAATATCCAACGCAGCGCCACCTGCCGCAGCCCACTTGGCGGCATCAACGATATGATCGACGGTTTCGGGTAGAAAGAGATCGCTCATACTTAAAACCTTGGAATGTCAGGAAAGGGCAACCTGCCGCCGGAAACGTGCAGCCGCCCCATTTCCGCACAGCGGTGCAAGGTCGGATAGACTTTACCCGGATTCAGCAGACCGTCCTGGTCAAATGCACACTTCAACAATTGCTGCTGGTGCAGATCGACTTCGGTGAACATTTGCCCCATCAGATCGCGTTTTTCCACGCCGATGCCGTGTTCGCCGGAAAGCACGCCGCCCACCTCGACACACAGCTTCAAAATGTCTGCGCCAAACGCCTCGGCCTTATCCAGATCACCCGCCTTGTTGGCGTCGAACAGCACTAGGGGATGCAAATTTCCATCCCCTGCATGAAACACATTGGCCACGCGCAGGCCATATTTAGCCGACATTTCGGTCATGCGCGCCAGCACGTGCGGCAAACGATGGCGCGGAATGGTGCCGTCCATGGTCATGTAATCTGGAGATATACGCCCAACGGAAGGAAACGCCGACATGCGGCCTTTCCAAAATTGCTCGCGCTCGGCTTCGGATTGACTGACGCGCAGGAAAGTCGAGCCCGCTTGGGCAGAGATTTCCTGCACACGAGCGGTCAAGTATTCGACTTCGGATTCTGGGCCATCCAGTTCCACCACCAACAGCGATTCCACATCGAGCGGATAGCCTGAATCGACAAAACGCTGCATGGCGTCGATGGCCATCCTATCCATCATTTCCATAGCTCCGGGAACGATACCCCCGGCGATAATTTTCGCCACGCAGTCACCACCCGCCTCGACGCTATCAAAACCCAGCAGCAATGCGCGCTGGGTCGCGGGTTTTTTCAAGATGCGCACCGTGACTTCGGTGATCACACCCAACAACCCTTCGGATCCGGTGATCGCGCCCAAAAGGTCTAACCCGCCTGCATCCAGGTGCTTTCCGCCCAGCCGAATGATTTCACCGTTCATCAACACCATTTCCACCCCCAGCAAATTGTTGGTGGTGAGACCGTATTTCAAACAGTGCATGCCCCCGGCATTTTCCGCCACATTGCCACCGATGGTGCAGGCGATGCGCGACGATGGATCGGGCGCGTAATAATAGCCCTCACCCGCCACCGCGTTGGTGATAGCCATATTGGTGACGCCCGGCTGCACTACGGCACAGCGGTTGGCGTAATCGATATCCAAAATTTTCTTAAACTTGCTCAATCCCAGCGTCACCGCGTCGGCCAACGGCAACGCCCCGCCCGACAGCCCGGTACCCGCGCCGCGCGGCACGATTTTAACGCCCAGTTCATGACAGGTTTTGAGAATGGCGGAAACCTGCGCTGTCGTTTCCGGAAGCACCACCACCATGGGCAATTGCTTATAAGCCATCAGTCCATCACATTCGAACACGCGCAGTTCGTCTTCATCGGCGATCACGCCTTCACCGGGCACGATGGCCCGCAAGCGTGCAACGATTTGTCCACGCTTGGCGAGGGTTTCTTGATCGGGCAGCGGCATTTTCATGGCGTTGTTTCCTGTTTGCGATCCCGATTGGCATTGGCTTCAATCAAGATCGCGCGAAAATCGTTGACGTTGGTTAGCGTTGGCCCGCTGACCACCAAATCTCCGATCCCTTGGAAATAGGCATAGGCATCATGGCTGACAAGGAATGTTTTGGCGTCCAACCCCGCCGCCCGGCCGCGCGCCAATGTATCAGGGGAAAGGATCGCGCCCGCATTGTCTTCGGACCCATCGATACCGTCGGTATCGCAAGCGATGGCGTAAATGTCCGGATGCCCATCCAGCGCCACCGCCAAGGCCAGCAGAAATTCCGCATTCGGCCCGCCACGCCCACTCTTGCCCTTAAGCGTGACCGTCGTCTCACCACCCGAAAGCAACATCGCCGGGGCCTTCAAAGGTTGCCCATGAGCCGCCACCTGGCGCGCAAGGGCGGCGTGAACCAAGGCCACGTCGCGGGACTCGCCTTCGACGCGGTCGGACAAAATCATCGGCGTATAACCTGCCTTGGCCGCTACAACCGCCGCCGCTTCAAGCGACATCTGCGGGGTGGCGATCAATACGTTCAGCACATGGGCGAAGCGCGCATCACCGGGTTTCGGCGTTTCATCCGCTGCGGCGCGCAACACATCCAAAATCGCCTGAGGCGCATCGATGGCATATTTTTCGATCACCGCCAACGCATCTGCATAAGTAGACGGATCGGGCGTCGTAATCCCCGACGCGATGGACGACAGATCATCGCCCGGCACATCGGAAATAATCAGCGACACCACGTGCGCCGGGTGGCAAGCCATCGCCAACCGTCCGCCCTTAATTGCGGACAGATGCTTTCGCACGCAGTTCATTTCCGCAATGGTCGCACCCGAGCGCAGCAATTGGTTGGTAAATGAGGCCTTGTCTTCGAGAGTGAGACCTTCGGCGGGCAACGACAGCAACGCCGAACCGCCGCCGGAAATCAGACACAGCACCAAGTCGTCAGCGCTAAGGCCCTGCACCGCTTCGAGAATGCGCTTAGACGCATCGACGCCCGCCTGATCGGGTACCGGATGACTGGCTTGCAAGACTTCGATAAATTGCGTCGGCACGCTGTGACCGTAGCGCGTCACCACCACGCCCTCGACATCGTTGCCCCAGGCCTGCTCAACCGCTCGCGCCATGGCGGCGGCAGCTTTTCCTGCGCCAACGACGATGGTGCGGCCTTTAGGCTTGGCAGGCAGATGCCGGGCCATACACACGCTGGGCAATGCAGCATCGGTGGCAGCCTTGAACAATGCGCGAAGCAATTTGGGTGACGCGGGTGTGGCCATTTCCGGTCAAATCCTTACATGGAGCGAACTCTCCTCTTTTCGATGCTAGCACCGAAAAGAAGGAGAGTCCTGGGGAGGCCGCCTGGGCGGTCAACTTTCTATACAAATTAAGCGACTTCGTGGTTGGCCAGTTTTTCCAAGGCGCGCACCATGGCCGAGTGATCCCAGCCTTTACCACCAGCA
>Ga0299912_10003559_pt1 | contig 12712 bp, 7 predicted proteins | sample RVTome_2_FD_207667 | JGI IMG/M metagenome (GOLD analysis project Ga0299912, IMG submission 207667) | Soil microbial communities from uranium-contaminated site in the Upper Colorado River Basin, Wyoming, United States - RVT95D214 (version 2) ...
TAAAATCTATCTTGCAAAACAGGCAGGTAGAGGTAGCCGTAGATTTGGAAGCTTTAAACGAGTACTTTACCTTTCAAAACGTCTTCACCGACCGTACCTTATTTAGGGATATAAAGCTGTTGCCCCCTGGCAGCTACATTGAAGTTGACTTAAACTCAAAGCAAAAGAGCAGCCTGCAAATCAATAAATACTGGGACTATAGATTTTCCTCGGAAGGATTTCAGTTATCACAACTCGAGGCAGCACAAGAACTCCGCCGTCTCTTCGACCAGGCAGTTACCAGGCAGCTTGTTAGCGATGTCCCTGTAGGCAGCTACCTCAGCGGAGGGATGGATACCGGCAGCATAACAGCCATTGCCAGGAGGTACCTTGGTAGAATTTCCACTTTCACTTGCGGTTTCGACCTCTCCTCGGCTTTGGGTTTGGAACTTGGATTTGATGAAAGGAAGTATGCTGAGACATTGGCTAATCTTCTAAAGACGGAGCACTACGAGGTTGTTCTTCATGCTGGAGACATGGAAGCTATAATGCCTGAGCTTATACGGCATTTAGAAGACCTGAGGGTTGGTCAGTGTTATCCTAACTATTACGTAGCCAGGCTGGCTGGGAAATTTGTTAAAGTTGTTCTCTCTGGGGCAGGGGGCGATGAGCTTTTCGGCGGCTATCCCTGGAGGTACTACCAGGGCATCAATCCGAAAAGTATGGATGATTATTCGAGAAACTATTATGATTACTGGCAGCGCTTGGTAACTGACGAGGACAAAAGAAAATTCTTCAATCGCGATGTTTATAAGGAGATACAACACCACTCGACTTTTGAGGTTTTCCGTTCTGTACTTAATGAGCGTCAAACTCTCCCTCGGAATAGTGGGGAATATTTAAATACAACGATGTATTTTGAGATAAAGACCTTCCTCCATGGACTTTTTGTTGTCGAGGACAAAATCAGTATGGCTAATTCTCTGGAGACGCGTGTGCCGTTTTTGGATAATGACTTGGTAGATTTTGCTATGCAAGTACCGCCAGGGTTCAAGATTCAGAGTCTAGATAGGATAACCGGGATAGACGAGGATAAGGTAGGGAAATATCGAGAAGGAGCTAAAGGTGGTAAAATTATACTCCGCAAGATGATGCAAGGATTGATTCCGCAGGAAATACTTGAAAGGGAAAAGCAGGGATTCAGTGCGCCTGACGCCTCCTGGTTTCGGGGCGAGAGCATTGACTATGTAAAACAACTGCTTCTGGATAAAGAGGCACGCATTTATAATTATCTTAACCCGGACTATGTCCAGAGCCGCTTGCAAGAGCATGTATCGGGTAAGTTCAATCATCGCCTCTTTATCTGGTCTCTACTCAGCTTTGAGTGGTGGAGCAAGCTGTTTATTGATGGGCAATGGCGTCGACCATGCTAGCGCAAGCTATCAGAAAGATGGACGAAATAGATGGATGAACGTAGTCAGCAAGATTTAGATTCGGGACTGGTTACTGAACTGAAGCGAGTCTATGGACTTTTGCAGGCTCAAATGAAGCAAAGGTGGAATCGCGACCTTCCCTTGGAGGAGCTTTTGTTTGACAGGTGGGAGCGGGCAGGACAGCTAGGCTTTGGCGAGGGAACAAGCATTTATCACAACAGTTATGTTTATGGAGATGTGAAGGTGGGCAAGCACACCTGGATCGGGCCTTTTACGCTGCTTGATGGCAGCGGTGGTTTGGAGATAGGTGACTACTGTAATATTTCATCAGGGGTGCAAATTTATACTCATGATACTGTGAAGTGGGCGGTTAGCGGTGGCATAGCAGAATATGAAAGAGCACCTGTAAAAATAGGTAACTGTTGCTACATTGGCCCGCAAACAGTCATAGCTAAAAGTGTGACTATAGGTGACCATTCCATAATTGGAGCTTGTAGCTTCGTGAATCGTGATGTCCCGGCTTATTCAATTATTGCCGGCGTGCCGGGAAAGGTAATTGGCAGGGTAGTAATTGACGGCGACAAAATTAAGTACGAGTATTCCCAAAAGGCAGGGTAGGAGATTACACTTTCAAGCCCGACCATAATATTTTTCAAGCAGTTGGTCATAAATATCAATCAGTTGGTCGGCAACGGTCTCCCAACTGTAATATTTACGGGCAATCTCCCGGCAGTTTCGATAGAGCTCAGGATGTTCCAAAACGTCTACGATATATTTGACTACGTCGTCCGGGGTTACAGGTATCTTGCCTATCCCCTTTAAATCATCCTCAATGCCAAGGAAATGCTTTAGATTTGTGCCAACAACAGGAGTCCCACAGGCTAATGACTCAAGGGGAGCTGTGCCAATGCCCATGAATTCTTCCAGCCTTTCCTGAGCCATACTATGATAGAACCTGGTAAAAAGATATACATCAGCAGCGCTGTAGTAAGGTATCAGCTCATGCTGTGGAAGCCACTCCCGCACCCTGGCACCAGACTTGACAGCCTCGCCATAAAGCGGGTCAGTCCTTAGACCACCGAGCAGTATGAGCTCTAAGTCATATCTGCTCTTCAGTTCCCGGTGGGCCCTGAGTATTACATCAAGACCCTTCGCTGAATCGAAACGCCCAATGTGAAGCAGTACCCGCTTTCCCGGTGGAATTCCCAGAGCACTCCTGATTGTTTCTTTTTCAAGTGGTCTGAACCAGTCGAAATCCATCCCCGCAGTTGGGGCGCAGGTCATAACGTGCGAACACAGTTTCGAGAAGCCTTCACTGATCTTAGCACTTGATGCAAGCATTACATCTACGTTCCTAAGGGCTTTTTGCTCTACGAGGCTAAAAGGAAGGTGATAGAGAAGGCTCGATAGCGAGTAAGTATAAGGGGCACCGCCAATATGGGTCCCAACTATTGGCACATCCCTGAGATACAGGCAAATCAAGTAGCTGAGGTCAAAAGGGACCTGGAAGAGATGAACTAAGACCTCGCCATCCTGGCATTCTTTTTTGAGTTCCTTCAGCAGTGATGCTGAGTATTCCCGCCAAAGACCCCAGCGCGCCTGAGGAGCAAACCTGGTTACGCCCTTGTAAATAACCTTATCCAAAAATCCAAGGGTCGGCCGGAAAGAAGGAAATGCCCTATAAATAATGCCGTCTTTCTCGCCGGAAATAGCCTCTTTAAGCTTCCTCTCCGGCCTCCAGCATTCCAATTGATATTTCCTGGTTCGTTTCCAGACATATTGAGCTACCTTAGCATGATAGCCAAAGCCGAAAAGGTCGACATCGAATCCCCGGCCGGTTGCTAAACTAGAATATGGCAGTATATGTATAACTTTCACGCCTCTTCTCCTGCACACAATACTCCATCAAGTTAAAGCCCCGGGCTTATTCAAACCCTGACCGTAATATCTTTCGAAAAGATTGTCATAAATATCAACCAGTTGGTCGGCAACACTTTCCCAACTGTAATATTTGCGGGCAATCTCCCGGCAGTCTTGATAGAGCTCAGGATGTTCCAAAACGTCTATGATACACCTGGCTACATCGTCCGGTGTCGAGGGTATTTTGCCGACTCCTTTGAGCTCATCCTCAGTGCCAAGGAAATGCTTTAGATTTGTGCCGACAACAGGGGTCCCGCAGGCTAATGACTCAAGCGGAGCTGCGCCAATGCCCATCCATTCTTCCAAGTCCTCGATGCCTTCACTTCTGTAGAACTTGGGGAATAAGTAGACGTCGGCAGCACTGTAGTATGTGACCAGCTCAGGCTGTGGCACTTGCTCGTAGACTATGGCACCGCTACTAATTGCCTCATCATAAAGGGGGTCAGACCTCAAGCCACCGACCAGCAGAAGAGACAAGTCATATCTCTTTTTTAGTTCCTGGTAAATCTTCAGAGATAAGTCGACACCCTTTACTGAATCATATCGTCCTACATACAGGAGGACCTTTTTATCAGATGGTATGCCCAATGCCTGTCTCGCTGTTTCCTTTGCCAGCGGCTTGAATTCTTCAAAATCGATACCGCATGGGAACATCAGCTTGATATTCGCCTTCGGGTATAACCTGGACAAGCGGGGATAAATCCATCGGCTGCTGGCAAGTATCACATCTGCGGAGGCTACAGCTCTTTGTTCCAGAAGGCTGACTGGAAGGTGAGTGATGAAGTGCCAAGCCGAGTAGCTTTGGGGTGGTCCACCACCATGTGCAGCAACTACAGGTACGTTTGAACAATTTAGAGCCAGCAAATGAGTGTGTTCGGAAAAGAAGCCATAAAAATGGATTAGAACCTCTTCTTTCTGACATACTTTTTTAAGCTGTCGCAGCATCGACAGGGAGTATTCGCGCCATAAAGCAAACCTAGCAGGGGGGAACGTTGCCAAAGAAGTACGCCACACATGCCTATCTAAAAAACCAAGGGTAGGCCGGAATGAAGGAAATGCTCGATAGGTTATGCCATCTCTTTCGCCCGTTATTGCCTCTTTAAGCTTTCTTTCCGGTCTCCAGCATTCCAACTGGTATTTCTGAGTTCGCTCCCATATCTGCTGAGCTATCCTGATGTGGAAACCCTCACCAAATAGGTCAACCTTGTAGTCCTGGCCGGTTACTAAACTAGAATAGGGTAATATGATTATAACCTTCATATAAATCTCATCCTTGTGATAATCTCCATTCAGCTTTGCTCATTCTCTTCATACTTTAACTACTGAGGCTGTTAGGCTGTTATTATGTTGGCACTATAGGCTCTTACATCCTCCATATCAGCAGCCAAGGGATTGGAATTATAACAATTTTTATGTTACTACCCAAACGAATAAACTTAGACAAACCTTCGTAAAATCTTCTTGGCAATCGCAAAGTTTATGCCACTCTTTTTCTCTACCTCTAAAAGCATGGCTATATCCTCACGGTCAAAGCTTCGTGTTAGCAATATAGCCAGGCCGTATACCACGTAATACAAAAGAAACAGCAGCAACAGCAGCCACCAGGTAACGGTAGAAAAGCCACCGATTATAAACTGGAAAAGCAACACCAGAATTGTAGAAGCTATGGCTGGCTTGAGCAAATTCTTACTCATCGGCTGTATCCGATATGATAAGTAAAGTCTTATCGACTTAATAAAACTAAATAAAGTAAGCGATATCACCGAGGCAATTGCAGCGCCAACCACACCCAGCGATGGGATGAGAACGATATTTACAACCACATTCACTATGGCTACTGCTAAAATAGCCCACATCACGAACCTGGACTTACCAGTAGCTAATAGTGTATTCGTGCTGGGACCGAAGAGATTGTTGATAATAAAGCCCAGGGACAAGATACGCAAGGCTGGAGCAGCAGCAACATAAGCCGGGCCAAAAAAGAGATTGAGCACCGCCTCAGGAAACAAGCACAACACCAGAAATATAGGTAGAGTCAGAGAGACAATCCACTTGGTTAAGATAGTATAGTTATGCCGCAGCTCAGCCATCAAGTTTTGAGAATACAAGCCGGCAGCCACCGGAGTATAAATCAGGGCTAATGCAGTTAGAGGTATAGAGATGAACTCGCTTAAGGGATAGGCTGCATTATACAAACCGACCAGCTCAGGAGTACCCAAATAGCCCAATATCAGGGTTGCTGCCCAAACTATTGTGACAGAAATCACACTTGAGCCTAGAACTGGCAGCGAAAAAAGCAGCAGCTCTTTCCGTATAGAACTGTCAACTTCTTCGCCGGAGAATTTCACTGCCAGAGGCAATTTTTTGACGGTGTATATTACCAGAGCAACAAAGGTAAGAAAAAGAGCTGCGACATAAGCATAAAAAACAGCGATAAAAGGCCTGTTAAACAGAGCTACTGCCGATAGAAGCAACAGAAAAATGACGTTCAACAGGATAAGATAAAAATAGGCGAAAGGTTCTACCTTGTCGAAACCTCGAAAGACAGCAGCAAGGACATTTATAAGCGTGAGAAAAGGTATTCCGCAGGCAAATATCTTAAGCGCCAGCGCTGAATCTGGAGCATGGAAGATATTTGAGGCAATGGCCCCGGCACTCAGGAAAAGAGCCACCGAAATGATAATACTGGTGACAGTCGCCAGTTTGAGCGAAACAGCTATGGTTCCACGAACTTTGGCTAAATCTTTCCTACTCCGGAAGTAAGCAATGTATCTGGCAGTCCCTTCGTGTAAGCCGAGGCAAGCCAGGACTGTAACAAAGATAAATACCATCAGTGCCAGCGAGTAAACACCGTAATCAGCCTCTGAGCCGTATCTGGCAATGGTGAGCCTGATGATAAACCCAAGCAGAAGTGAAATGAAAGTGCCTATTAGGGCAATGCCAGTACCACGAGCTATTATCTTCAGGGATGCGCTTAAAGGTTCCAGCATGTGAATCTTTACACGTGCACCATGTAGACCGGGCTTTTTACATTTAAATCAATCTCATCGGTCATTAAATCAATGAGCAGCCATCTTCAGCGGTGTAGAAGCACCTGCGCGCTGCCGTTGTTGTAAATTCTATCGCTTCTTTCAATTACCTGTGCAAACCCGGGTAGGTCATTAAAGCTAACGCTTTGCCGCGCTCCATAGCTGGTGGTAAAGGTCAGCGACTTTTCCTGAACATTGCGGGTCCTGAGATAAATATAGCTAGGTGAAGGCACCCCTGCCTTAAGATTTAGAGAAGGGTACAACCAATTTAAATACGCTATGGTCTCTTCACTCAGGTAGAAATACTGGTTCAGCGGGTGCTCGCCAGCTATTGCTTCGGCGACGAACTGGGCACCGAACCATCCGACATGATGGTCGGCAAGAATTTGAAGGTCTGTGCTCCTTTCTGTGAGAATCCACTCAGCAGCAGCAATATCTTGCCTATTCGAAATGGTTGTTAACTCGACGCGGTGACCGGACAGAGAGATGGAATAGGGAATATCTATAAAGTTACTGGCCTGGCTTCGGCTTAGCTCGAAGACGGTACCGCTATTGAAGATAAAGTATGGTATCAGCACAAAAAGGACGGGGAACCGCAGCAGAGCCGGGTTATCAAGGTTTAACCAGGAAGCAGCAAACCTCCTTCTGAATACTCTGGCCAGGTTGATTATGCCATATACTATGAATTCACCGCCAAGAAGAAACAAGGGTGATAAGAAAAACAGAGTGATATGAAAGACACGAGTAACGCCCATACCATAAGAAGAGGCAGTCGAGAAATACACGCCTGATAAAACCAGACCGCTTATCAGTACCATAGACAGGAATTCCATTTTGACCTTTGTTATACCCTTGGGTCGGAAAATTAGTCTCAAGAAGCCAACTACAATGAAGATTTCGACTAAGTACTGGAGTACACGCCAGATTTTTCCCCATGGAGAGGCAATGGCAAAATCCAGGCCGACAGCGGTTTGAGCTAAAGACTCTCGAGCAATAGGATTTAAGAACGGAAACTTATCGATAATGTTTAGAATGAAACCAGGCAGCTCAATTGTTGGTGGTGGCATTGGTGGTGGCATTGGTGGTGGTATTGTTGGTGGCGGGGTTGGTGGTGATGTCATGGTTACCTGCTGAACAGTGCTCTGGATAATATTGGTAAGCACATGAAAAGCGCCAATGGTTTGTCCCGAAGCCGTAACAAAGTAGTAGGTTAGTGTGCCAATTAAAAATACGCCGATGATACCCCACATGGCTTTGCTGGTGAAAGCTCCGGAAGAGGTTAAATCAGCAGGTAAAGTGCTGTGCTTTCCAGTTACCCATCGCCATAAGTTCCGCCCGGGACGACTTTTAACCAGAGAGAGCACCAACCATCCCAAAATGAGATAGCCGGTGAGGATAGGTCCCATCCCATAATAGGTCACTGACCCTCCAAGGCTAAAGATAATAGCTAAAACCGCCTTCTGTGTTAGCGATAGTTTGCGGTCTACTAGCAGCAGTATAACCAGGACAAAGAATAGCTCGGATATCTGCTGCCTGGCTAATTGAGCCATATCCATGGTGAACATTGGCATGGCGATAAAGAAAAAGGCAGCAAAGAAAGCATGACGAGGGCCAAATTGCAGGCGATATATGCGGTAAAGTGCCAGCGGTACCAAACAGAACAAAACCGGGTAGATTATTTTGAAGAGCCAAACAGCGTCCATGTTGAGTAAGAGCCAGTACACAGGCGCTAGCATGGTAATACTCAGGCAGGCAGTTACTGCATTGTTGATAGTGGCATCCCAATAGCCGCTCCCTACTACTAGCTTGGCGAAGTAATACTCAAAATGAATGTCGCTGCCCACAAGGTAATCAGATATAAAGGTGGTCTGGTACAGAAGTGCCAGCGCCATCATGAATATCATTAAGGGGTAAACTCGAGGGTGAATGAATTTGTTGAAGGCGACCAGACCAATGATGATGGCGATGACAAATATGAGAGCAAATATCAGGGTATTATTATAATAGGCATTGACCAGGTTGGCTCCCAGGATAGCGAGGAGAGGCAGCAGAACAGCCAGCAGGTAGGGAGCAGGGTTAGCCCGGAAACTTTGACCGCCAGGTTCCAAAGTCTGGCTATCACTCTGGCTGGACGGACGGAAGTCTTTATCCCGTATATAGGCTAGCAGGCAGAGTACCAGGAAAACGAGGGTAATTAATAATAACAATGGCAGCAGAGCAATAGGTCTCGAGATTCCCAGAGGTGGCAGGGCAAAGTTAGCCATCACACCCACTGCCATAACAAAAAAGAGGCTCAGCCCTACTGAATAGAGCAGGCTCTCTATTATGTGCACATTATGAATTCTGAGGATTCTAAGGAGGATAAAGCCAGGGGCGAAGCTGAGGAAGACGAAGACCACTATCTGCCGTAGCACCGGTATATCCAGCCCCAGAGCCCCAAGCCCGATGAGCCCCCATACAACCAGTAGCAGGCTGCCGGACAGTGTCAGACAGGCGCCTATTTTCCAATCGTTAGGTGCTCTCATCTTGCTTGCTTCAGACAAATTCCCTATCTCCCGCGACCCAGCAGTCATACCACCGGCTTAAATTAAAGAGTGTCCAGAGACGGGTGCTGTTGTCAGACTTCCCGTACTGCTGCCTCCTCAGCATGTTCTCAATAAATGAATAGTCTAATAATTGTCGCTCCCTTAGCCGGGAGTTTAGAATGGAGTCAGTCATGTATCTGCCGAGTTCTCCAGCGAACCACTCTTTTACCGGCGTGGAGAAGCCCTGTTTCTTGCGGTAGATTATGTTGTTTGGAATGATACCTTCCACAGATTTCTTGAGTATATACTTAGTCTGTCCATTCTTAACTTTAAGCTTTGCCGGTATCCCCATGGCAAACTCCACCAGCTTCTGGTCCAGATAGGGCGCTCTGCCTTCCACAGAGGTGGACATGGTGACCTTGTCCACACGCATTAGCAGGAGTTCCGGCAGGCGATGCTTCAATTCCAGGTAGGTCATCCTCTCCATAAAGTCTGCGCCTGGCTTTTGGCTATCTATCCTGGCGAGCGGTTGCCTTACGATGTTGAAGGAATTGAGCCCTTGCCAGTCCATAGAATTGCTTATCAATTGTTTCTTCTGCACCTCGCTGAAGGCAATGGCTCCTCCCCAAAACAGCTCTTCCCCAGACGCGGCACAGCGCAGGAGTTCCTTTAGGCCGGGCCCACGGCCAATCAAAGGCGACAGCGGCGATGCCAGTGAGTACACAACCCGCCGAAGCGCTCCGGGCATCTTCATGTAGGGTTTCCAGTAGTTATTGTAGATGTTCAGGTAGGTCATGTATCCATCATAGCCAAAGAAAATCTCGTCGCTGCCTTCACCTATCTGGATGACAATGGTGCCGTTGTCCCGTGCCAATTTGGAAACGTAATACAGCGGCACGCAGACCCAGTCAGCCAGGGGTTCGTCCTGGTGATATACCATCTTGGGAATATAATCCATCAGGTCATGCTGGTCGATAATGACTTCGTGGTGATTGGTCTTGAACTCGGTAGCAACCTGCCGGGCATAGTCAAACTCATTATAGGCTGGTTGATCTTTAAAGCCGACGGAAAAGGTATCTACGGGACGGTTCATCAGCTTTGCCATTAAAGCAACATTCGTACTCGAATCTATGCCACCGCTTAAGAACACGCCGAAGGGGACATCAGACATCATCCGCTTTTCAATGGATTCAGACAGCAGGCTCCTTATATTTTCAATGTAGTACTCCTCTGGATATTCCTCCTTTTGTTCCGGGACAATGGCATCCCAGTATTGTTCCTGCTTTATGTTCCCATCCTTGTCGCAGTCCATGATATATCCGGGCGGCAGCTTGTTTATGCCTTTGAACAACGTCATAGGAGCCGGTGTTACGTATAATGTCAGGTAGTGGTAAAGTGCTGTGGTGTCTATATCTCTCTTTATGAGCGGATGCTTCAGTATGGCCTTTATCTCCGAAGCGAAGATTAGCTGACCATCTTGAATAGCATAGTACAACGGCTTCTTACCTATCCTGTCTCTGGCGAAGAGTATCCGCTTTTTTTTGTTATCCCAGATAGCAAAGGCAAACATTCCCTCAAGGTTGAGAACACAGTCTCGTCCTTTTTCCTCATAAAGGTGAAGTATGGTTTCAGTATCAGTGTGAGACTTATAGCGGTGACCTTTAGCCTCTAGCTCTTCCCTCAACTTCCGGTGATTATAAATTTCACCGTTGTAGACTATCCAGATCGAACCGTCTTCATTACACATGGGCTGACGCCCCATGGCTGAGAGGTCTATGATGCTCAGTCGCCTATGTCCCAGTCCCAGCTTCTTATCCGGTGAAACATAAATGCCAGCGTCATCAGGACCACGATGAATCATGGTGTCACGCATATGGGTGATTAGCTCGGCTGTCACCTCGAAGCTCGTATTAGCGTAATTAAATATGCCGCAGATTCCACACACTTTGAGGGTTCCTAGCTCTTCTGATTTCTTAAGTTCGCTTCCTTTAGGGTTTTTGCCCTCGGATAACTAAAAACCATCCCAGGCGTTTGGGTACGAGGTTGCCGACCCATTTGGGAAGATACCTGTCTCTTCCGTAACGGAGGTCATAAGGAGTAAGGCGAACCTTGAGTTTCACGTCTTTAAATACTGAGAACATTTGCTGAGCTTCAGCTACAGTGTATGCCTTCGTGCCTGGACTTTCATGGTGATTGGCAAGTATGTCTTTCAAGCTCCTCAAAGGCTTAAAGGCGAAAAGACCGTACATGAGATATAGCTGCAGGGCGACCAGCGAGTGCCTATGGTAGAGCATAATGCAGATTTCGCCACCTGGCCTGGTAACGCGGCAAACTTCTTTTATAGCCTGTTGTGTATCCGGTGTATGATGCAAGACCCCCCAGGAATATACCAGGTCGAATGAATCTGTTTTAAAGGGCAATTGTTCGGCATCGGCTATTAGCGCATCGCCCTGGCAATTATAAAGGCGCAGCCTGGTCTTTGCCAATGAAGCCGAGCGTGGTGATAAATCTATGCCCGTGGCACGGGCACCTGCTTTAGCAAAGCGCAGCAGGTCGCTACCAGCGCCGCATCCCACCTCCAGTACCCTTTTACCTGCCCATCTATTAAACTGGGCATAGTCAGCGATAAAGGGCTCCAGTTTGTTGCGTCTTTCCGATATAGCCTCGAAATATTCAAGTGTCTCAGGCTCAATGTTAATATTGCCAGTCCCACAGGGAGTCGCGTTCCAGAACTGCTGGACTGATTTCTTTTCTTTTTGTGCCATCATGTCATGGTTCAGTTTCACCTTAGTAACCGGTATCTTAGTCAGCATAAGACGGTCTACCATATTTTTCATAGAGGCGATTGACTATCATCTCCATCACCCTTATAACCTCCCGTCCTTCTTCACCTGTAACAGGCGGAGTCGTATCTTTGATAATGCTATCGACAAATAACTCCACTATTTTTTCATGTCCCACCTTGAACTGGCCGGTGATTGCCTTGAACCCGTTGGCTATGAGGCCGCCGATAATTTGCGTTACAGTGCTGAGAGATGTTGAGACTAACTTAGCAGAACTGAGCGTTTTCTTCGTGCCGTGTTTCACCAGCAGCATGCTCTGGAGGTCTATAGAAAGAGCACCTTCTGAGCCGAATATCTCGACCTCAGCAGCATATCGCTCACCGGAATAGGAGATAGCCACGGAGCTCATGCCGTTATCGGCATCAAGTTCAAGCCTGAACTCGTCAAAAGGCGCCCACGGATGCTCTAGGTAATTCTTGGCGAATACTTCTACACTGTTAACCTTATCCAGAAAGGCCAGGGAGATATAGACAGGATGAGGACCAGTTTCACCAATCAATCCACCAGGCAGCTTGTGTATCCAGTAGTCTTTGCGCATTATCATTTCATCTTTGGGGTCTGATAATAGAATTCTCATACCTATGAAGTTGCCTATGGCTCCCTCTTTGACCAGCTCCCTGGCTTTGATAAGCGGGGGATGAAAGAGCACGTTGTGAACAATGCAGAGTTTGCGGTTGTTCTTTCTTGCTGCCCCTATCATTCTGTCACAGTCGGCAGTAGTAAGTGCCATGGGCTTTTCCATCAGCACATGGCAACCGGCTTCAAGTGCTTCGACTGCTATGGGAGCATGTATCTGAGGCGGAGTGCAGACATCAACTATGTCGACTTTTTCAGCCTTGAGCATCTCTGTCTGGCTAACAAACACCTTGGGAATTCGGTGTCTCAAAGCGACTTGTTTTGCCAGTTCTTCATTTTTATCACATACAGCCCGCACAGTGACCTTGTCTTTCAATCTGGCAAAGCTGGGGATGTGACGCTTATCG
>Ga0299912_10003560_pt1 | contig 12711 bp, 10 predicted proteins | sample RVTome_2_FD_207667 | JGI IMG/M metagenome (GOLD analysis project Ga0299912, IMG submission 207667) | Soil microbial communities from uranium-contaminated site in the Upper Colorado River Basin, Wyoming, United States - RVT95D214 (version 2) ...
GAAGGCCCGCGTGCTCGAGCTGTTGCAGAAGGTCGGCATCCGCGAGCCGGAGAAGCGGCTGGGCGCCTTTCCGCACCAGCTCTCGGGCGGGCAGCGCCAGCGTGTCATGATCGCCATGGCGCTGGCCAACGAGCCGGACCTTTTGATCGCCGACGAGCCGACAACCGCGCTCGACGTGACCATCCAGGCGCAGATCCTGCAGCTCTTGCAGGATCTGCAGCGCGAGATGGGCATGGCCATGCTGCTCATCACCCACGACCTCGGCATCGTGCGCCGCATGGCCGAGCGCGTCTATATCATGCAGGGCGGCAAGATCGTCGAGGAAGGCACGACGCACGACATCTTCACCGCGCCGCGCCATGCCTACACGCGCCAGCTGCTGGCGGCCGAGCCGAAGGGCATGCCGCCCGCCGCCAACGACGCAGCGCCCGTCGTCGTCGAGACCGACGATCTCAAGGTGTGGTTCCCGATCAAGAAGGGCGCCATGCGCCGCACCGTCGATTACGTCAAGGCGGTCGATGGGCTGTCGCTGAAGCTCCGCCAGGGGCAGACGCTCGGCGTCGTCGGCGAATCGGGCTCCGGCAAGACGACGCTCGGACTCGCCATACTGCGGCTCATCTCCTCGCAAGGCCCCATCGCCTACGTCGGCAAGCGCATCGACGGGCTCTCAGCGCGCGAAATGCGCCCCTTGCGCAAGGAGATGCAGATCGTCTTCCAGGACCCGTACGGCTCGCTGTCGCCGCGCATGTCCATCGGACAGATCATCGAGGAAGGGCTGACCATCCAGGCGCCGGAGCTCACCTACGAGCAGCGGCGCGCCAGGGTCAGCGCGGCGCTGAAGGAGGTCGGCCTCGACCCGAGCGCCCAGGACCGCTACCCGCACGAATTCTCCGGCGGCCAGCGCCAGCGCATCGCCATTGCGCGCGCCATGGTGCTGCAGCCCAAGTTCGTCATGCTGGACGAGCCGACGAGCGCGCTCGACATGTCGGTGCAGGCGCAGATCGTCGACCTGCTGCGCGCGCTGCAGGAGAAGCGCAACCTCGCCTACCTGTTCATCAGCCACGACCTCAAGGTGATCCGCGCCTTGTGCAACTACGTGATCGTGATGCGGAACGGCAGGGTCGTCGAGGAGGGCCCCGCCGCCGAGGTGTTCACCAATCCCAAAGAGGACTACACGCGCGCGCTGCTCGCCGCCGCCTTCAATCTGAGCGTGGCGCATCAGAACGTGCTCGCCGGCTGATATCCTGCTCCTGATCGCCGCATTGAAAGGAGACCGGCATGCCCAATGAGCAAAAACCGCGGCTGAAGCTCTATCATGCCTCGCCCTCGCGCTCCTCGATCACGCTGTGGATGCTGGAGGAGCTGGGCGAGCCCTACGCAATCGAGCTGATCGACCTCAAGAAAGGCGAGCAACTCGAGCCGGCGTATCTGGCCATCAACCCGATGGGCAAGGTGCCGGCGCTCGATGACGACGGCATCATCGTCACCGAGGGCGCGGCAATCTGCTGCTATCTCGCCGATGCATTTCCCAAGGCCGGTCTTGCAGCCGACGTGGTGATCGGCTCGGGCCTTCGCTGGGGCATGCTGTTCAAGCTGCTGCCGGAGTGGCCGGAGTTCGTCGCCTATACCCGACGGCTGGCGCAGCGCCCCGCGTTGCAGCAGCAAATCGCCAGAGACGAAGCGTTTGCACGCCAGGGCGCCGGTTGACCGATATTCGGCCTTGAAAGTCTGCCACGTTGCGGCATCGTACCGATACTCCGCATCCTGTATACAGCATCCGGCACCAATGCTGCCCGACGACGTCTTTCGCTCCCGGCTTCAGGCGACGATCACGGCGCTCCAGTATTGGGCGCCCTCGATTGCCGATACGGCGCGCCTGGAGGAAGCCGAGACCAGCGACTACTGGAAGATCGCCGTCGCGCCGAGCGTGGCCAGCGCCTGCCCGTTCGAGCTCATCCTGCATTCCGACCAGCGCTACGACCTCGCTGTCGCGGATGAGACCTACGAAGGCCGCCCGATCGATTCGTTCGATCTGTTCGTGCCGTTCGTGGAGGCGATCGCCGAGGGGAGCGTCGTGCAGCGGCATTGGGTCAGCCGGCTCACCGGCCTCGAACGGTCGGTCGAGACCCTGGTGACGATGGCCAACGGCGGCATCTGGCAGGACTCGCGCGGCACCGTTCAACGCATGCCGACGCTAGAGGACGATGGGACCGAGCTGCGCGAGCGCCGGTTTCTGCCGTACCGGCGGTAGGGTCCGTATCTACACTTCTAGAAAAGTGTAGATAGCCCGCTGGACCGCGGTTTGTGCGTAACGCCGAGGACCGTTTGATTCGTGAGCCATTGTATTGACGCACCGTCGCCCAGGCGTTAGATACAGAAAGTAGTTTTTGTATCTAACCAGACCGCCACTAAGTTAGATACAATAAATGAGATTTGTATCTAACGATGCGCGCGATCCCGCTCAACTTCCAGACCATGTATGCTGATCTGCTGCAGAGCATCGCTTTGGCTGATGTGGATCACGGATCCGTCTCAGTCCGCAAAATCAAGGGCATAGAATACCTCTACGTCACAACGAAGGACGGATCGAAGCGCCACCAAAAGTCGCTCGGGCGCGCCAGCGACCCCGTTGCCCAGGCGAAGGCCGACGAGGTCCGACAGGCAGCAGAGCACGCTAAAGGACTGCGGACCACAGTTTCCGCACTAAAGAAGGCGCATATTCCAAGTCCCTCACTTCCTCTCGGTCGGGTTCTGGAAGTCATCGCCAACGCTGACCTCTTTAAGCAGGGTGTCGTCCTGGTCGGAACCGCCGCCTACCAAACCTATCCCTGCCTCGTGGGGGCCTATCTACCTTCGAGTGCCTTGACGACGAGCGACGCCGACCTGCTCGTGTCTTCGTTTGTCGCACATGACGAGCCGCAGGACCTCGAAAAAATTCTTCAGCGAGCCGACCCTACGTTCAAGGCGCACATGAGTCGGGACGACGCACTTCCGAAGCTGTTCAAAGCGGCCAATAACTTCCAAGTCGACATACTCACGAAATTTGGTCGAGGCAGGAAATCGCCCATCCGTATCGACGACCTTCAGTGCTCCGCCGAAGCATTGACGTTCATGGAATATCTTGCGGAGGAAAGCACCGAAGCCGTAGCCCTCTACGGCACCGGAGTTCTCGTGAGTGTGCCTCCCCCGATCCGATATGCGATTCACAAGTTGCTTATTGCTCAAGAGCGCAAGGCCGGCTCCCCGAAGCGAGCAAAGGATTTGAAGCAGGCAAAAGATCTCATCGATGTCTTCCTAGAGACGGACAACGCGGCATTTGAAGAAGCTCTCGAAGAGGCGCGCGGTCGTGGTCAAAAATGGAAGAAGAACATTGACGCATCTCTGCGCGACATGAATAGACACGTCCGCCAAGCTAGGTTGCCACTGACGCACCGAAGGACCCGCATCAGACCGAAAAGATAAGGTCGCGCATCAAGCCCTAAGCGCAGGAAACCTGGCCAACGCGAGCCGATTTAGCTACGCGTCGGCGCTCAGGCGCCGAGTCGCGGCAGGCGCTTCACGGCGACGATCTCGGCGCCGAGCTTGGCGAAGCGCTCGATGGCCTCTGGCAGCGTCTCCGCCGTCACCGCCATATGATGGGCATTGGCGTGCACCAGCGTCACGCCGTCGGCCATGATGCCGACGTGGCCCTTCCAGAAAATGAGATCGCCGCGCTGCACCCCTTCGAGTACGTCGGCGATCGCGATCTCCGCCCCGAGCTCGGCCTGCTGCATGTCGGTGTCGCGCGGCGCCGCGATGCCGGCTGCTTCCAACGACACCTGCACGAGGCCCGAGCAGTCGAGTCCGACGCGCGTGCGCCCGCCCCACAAGTACGGCGTGCCGATGAAGCGCTCGGCGATCTCGACGAAGTCGCTGGCGTAGCGCCCGCGCTCGGCGACGTGCCGCGTGACGACGAAGCCGCCGCCCTTCAACATGAGGAACCGCTCGTCGCCACCGGCGAGGCTCAGTTCGGCGTTGATGCTGAGGTGCATCAGGGGCGGCGATTTGATGTCGGGGACGGGATAGACGAACGTGCCCAGCGCGCGCACGCGGTGGGTCGGTGCGTCGATGTCCGGCGACAGGGCATCTGCCGGCACGTAGCCGACATAGCGGTCGCGCGTCAGCTGCACCCAGGCCCAGCCCTCGCGCTCCTCGTAGACGGTGAGCGTCTCGCCGAACAGCGCTTCCGTATCGAAGCCGCACAACGGCGAGGGGCGGCTGCGCAGCGGCACGCAGGCGCGCACCACCTGAGCCGCAATTCCCTCCACGTAGCTCGGCGCGCTGACCTTGCCGTAAAGCGACGTGGCGGCGAGATCGGGCCGGAAGGCGTTGCGGCGCGGATCGAGCGGCGCGGCGGGGGCTGCCGCAGCGCTTCTCGTTGCCTCGTCGGCGCGGCCGCTCATGGGGCACACTCCTTTTTCAATACCGCGAGCACGGCGCGCGCCGCCTGCGGCTCGCCGCCCTTTGGCCCCAGCGCCGTCGGCGCCGGGCGCCATCCGTATATATCGAAATGCGCAAAGCGCCGCGCGCGTTTGGCGAAACGCTTGAGGAACAGGGCAGCCGTGATGGAGCCGGCGAATGGCGCCTCCCAGACGTTGCTCATGTCGGCCACCGGGCTGTCGAGCTTAGCGTCGTAGCCGGCCCATAGCGGCAGACGCCACACCGGATCGCCGACGCGCGCGGAAGTGCCGACGATCTCGGCGGCGAATGCGTCATCGTTAGTGAACAACGCCGGAACGTCGGGGCCGAGCGCCGCGCGGGCCGCTCCCGTCAGGGTGGCGAACACGAAGAGGCTTTGCGGGGCCTCCTCGTCGGCCAACGCGATGGCATCGGCGAGCACCAGACGCCCTTCGGCATCCGTGTTGCCGATCTCGACCGTGGCGCCGGCGCGCGACTTGAGGATGTCGCCGGGCCGGAAGGCGTCGCCGGAGATGCTGTTCTCGGCCGCCGGAATGAGAATGCGCAGTCGCACGTCGAGCTTCTGGCCCATGATCATGTGGCCCAGCGCGAGCGCCGCGGCCGCTCCGCCCATGTCCTTCTTCATGAGGAGCATGGCGCCGGCTGGCTTGATGTCGAGGCCGCCCGTGTCGAACGAGATGCCCTTGCCGACGAGCGTGACGGTGGGCGCGCCGCTGCGCCCCCAGGTGAGATCGATGAGGCGCGGGGGGCGCGCGCTGGCGCGGCCGACGGCGTGGATCATCGGAAAATTGTGGGCGATGAGATCATCGCCGGCGATCACCGCGATGCTGGCCCCATGGCGCTGCGCGAGATCGCGCGCGGCCGCTTCGATCTCCGCCGGTCCGAGGTCAGAGGCCGGCGTGTTGATCAGATCGCGGCCGAGGCGGACGGCCTCGACCGTGTTGACGACGCATCTGCGGTCGGCGCCCTCGGGCAGCCGCAGCTGCGCAGCGCGGGCACAGTTGGCCGACTTGTAGCGGTCATAGCGATAGGCGCCGAGGCCCCAGGCGACGCCGGCCAGCGTCGGATCGCGCAGCTCCTGGGCCAACCGGTAGGCGCCGGCCGGTAGCGACTGGGCGAGCTGGCCCAAAAGCAGATCGGAGGAACCCGAAGGCTCGCCTGCCGCGCCATCGCCCAGACCGAAGAGAACGCCGGCGATGCTGCCGTCGGACCCCGGTATGAGCGCCTGCTGCTTGGCCGTTCCCTTGAAGCCCAGCGCCTCGACCCAGGTCCGCTGCTCGCGGGTTAGCGGCAGCTCGGCCAAGGAGGCGCCCTTCTCGACGGCCCAGATGGGGATCTCCGGTCCTGCCGATCCCTCGTCCACAAAGGTGTCGTCGGCGGGCATGTCGTCGGTCATCGGGGCTCGTCCGTTCATGGGTGGAAGGCCGCGCCTTTCTGCTGCACAACTGCCAAGGCGACTCGCGGGCGAGACAACAGGATCACGGAGGGCAAGGCAAGAGCATGACCGGCAAGCGCTACCGCCTCATCATCGGCAACAAGAACTGGTCGAGCTGGAGCTTAAGGCCCTGGTTGGCCATGCAGCGGTTTGGCCTGCCCTTCGAGGAGGTCGCCATCCGCTTGCGGCGGCCGGAGTCGAAGGCCGAGATCCTGAAATACAGCCCCTCGGGGTTCGTGCCCGTCCTGCTCGACGGCGACCTAGTCGTGTGGGACAGCCTGGCGATCCTCGAATATCTGGCCGACCAGCACCCCGATAAGCAGGTGTGGCCGCGCGACAGCGAGGCGTGTGCGCTGGCGCGCTGTGCTTCCGCCGAAATGCATTCGGGATTTGCCGCCCTGCGCAGCACTTGCTCCATGGAGCTCCTCGCCCGCACTCCGCTGGAGCCGGTCCCCGACAACGTGGCGATCGACATCCGGCGCATCGTCGCGCTGTGGAAGGACTGCCGCGCCCGCTTCGGGCAGGACGGTCCGTTTCTGTTCGGGGATTTCTCGGCGGCGGACGCCATGTATGCCCCGGTCGCCTCGCGCTTTCGCACGTACGTGCCGGACCTGGCGCCCTACGGCGACGATGGGACGGCCGCGGCCTATGTCGAAACGATATTTGCCATGCCGGAAATGGCCCTATGGACCGACGGCGCACGCGCCGAGACCGCTGCCGAGCGATAGCCCTCTGGGCAGCTTCAAGCCGCCATCCGGACGCTTCGCGAGGGGTTAATCGTTTATTGACCAGTGTCTCACAACCTGACGGTCAACGGACAGAGATTCGGTCCCAGTCCGATCAGGGAGACAACGATGGCGTTCGCTACGCACCGGCACCCGGCGCTTCGCAGGCTTCAGGAGCGGCGTACGCTCGCCGCGCTCGCGGCCTCGCTCATGCTTGGGGGCTGCAGTCAGGTGCTCAACCCGGGCGCGTCGGACCTGTTGTCCCTCAGCAAGCCGACCCAGGCCCAACAGAGACAGGCGCAGGCCAGCGAGCCGGCCCAGTCGGGCAACGATTTGCAGAAGGCCACCGAATATTGGGGCGACGCCTTTGGCAAAAACCCCCGCGACCTGAAGACGGCGTTGAGCTACGCCCGCAACCTGAAAGCCATGGGCGAAAAGCGGCGCGCGCTGGCCGTCCTGCAGCAGGCCTCGATATTCCATGGCGATAGCCGTGAGCTGGCCGGCGAGTACGGCCGCCTCGCCCTCGATCTCGATCAGGTCAACGTCGCCAAGCAGCTGCTGGCGGGCGCCGACGACCCGAGCCGGCCCGACTGGCGCATTGTTTCCGCGCGCGGAACCGTGATGGCCAAGGAGGGCAAGTACAGCGAGGCGATCGAATTCTACGAGCGCGCGCTGAGCCTCGCCCACGATCAGCCCTCGCTGCTGAGCAATCTCGCGCTGGCCTACGCCATGAACGGCGAGCCGGCCCGCGCCGAAGCCATGCTGCGCCAGGCGTCGTCCGCCGACAGCACCTCGCCGCGCATCCGCCAGAACCTCGCCCTCGTTCTCGGCCTGCAGGGCAAGTACGACGAGGCAAAGCTGGTCGCCGCGCGCGACCTGGCGGTCGACAAAGCGTCCGACAACGCCAATTACCTGCGGCAGGTGGTGAAGCTCGATCCCAAGGCCGTTCCCAACTCCGAAGCCGGTACCCAGGTGGCCGCGTGGACGACGGAGCAGAAGGCGGAAACGGCTGCCGCTCCCGTGCACGCGGTGCAGAGACTTGCCCAGGTCGCACCCGATGAGGCTGCCGTCGGCGACGAGGGCGCGGTCGTCGAAACCGCCGAGTGGACGACGGCACAGACAAAAGCGGTCGCACCAAGCCCGATGCCGACCCGCAAAGTTGCTGCGGCAGCCCCGAAAGGGCCCAAGACCTTCGATGCCGGGCCCGCGCAGTGGACCCCGATGGTCTCGACGTCGACCAAAAAAGCGGAGCCTGCCAAGCCGCAGCCGAAGACGCTGTCGGTGGCCGAACTTGCCGCCGCGCTCGGACAACCCCAAGTCGCGCAACCCGACGCCGCGCCGGGCGCGCAGCCCAGCAAGGCCTCGACGCCGAAGCCGGCTGCCGCACCCACCGCTAAAGCCGCGGTGCCGGGCAAGACCGCAGCGGTTGACGATGGGGAAGCGCTGTCGTGGGCTCCGCTGGTGGCGCTGCAGACGTCCGCGAAACGCTGAGCATCCCCAGGCTCAACTGAATGTTCCGGGCGCGCACGCAGCGTCTCTGCACGAGCGCGCCGCATGGTGCTGCCGTGGCCCGACGCGCTGCCGCGCGCGGGGCAGAGCTCCCGGGCGCGGGCTCTGGCCAGACCTCAGCCGAATTCCCAGAAGCGGATCGCAGCCGGGCCGAGAATGACGATGAACAGCACCGGCAGGAAGAACAGAATCATCGGCACGGTGAGCTTGGGCGGCAAAGCGGCCGCCTTCTTTTCCGCTTCCGACTGACGGATGTCGCGGTTTTCCTTGGCCATGACGCGCAGCGCCTGCCCGACCGGGGTGCCGTAGCGCTCGGCCTGGATCAGCGCCGTGGCCACTGCCTTGACGCCGGGAATACCCGTGCGCTTGGCGAGGTTATCGAACGCCTGCCGGCGGTCGGACAGATACGACAGCTCCGCGGTGGTCAGGCTCAGTTCCTCGGCGAGCTCCATCGACTGGTTGGCGATCTCCTTCGACACCTTGCCGAAGGCCGCCTCCACGGACATGCCCGACTGCACGCAGATGAGCAGCATGTCGAGCGCATCCGGGAACGCCAGCTTGATCGACGTCTGGCGCTTCTGAATGAGGTTCTCGATGAACAGCGCGGGAACATAAGAGCCCAGGAAGGCCGCGCCCAGCGCCATCATCAGCTTGATCAACGGCGGATACGCAAGAGCACCGATGACGAACAGATAAAACAGCGCAAGCGCAAAGAAGATGGTGGGCGTCGCCACACGGAAAAACATGAAGGCGATGAGCGGCGCCTGTCCGCGCAGACCGGCTTTCTTCAGCCGATCGCGCAGCTCCTCGGTATCGAGCATCTTGCGCAGGTTCAGCTTATTGACGAAGTCCTGCATGAAGCCGCCGGTCGTGTGCCGCAGCTTCGCCGTCTGCCGATCCCTGGAGGCCATCTCCATCAGACGCTCGGCGCGCATCTTGTCACGCTCGACCGCCATCACCCGCATTCGATGATTCATGCGGTCTTTGGCCAGGATCGGCATGGCGATCGTCAGCACGGTGGCGAACGCGCAGATTGCCGTCAGCAGGGTGACGAGAAAGGTCGGATTAGTGAAGGTCTCGATAAGGTGCATGGCGTGGACTGTCGCTTGTCGCTTTTGGCGGCTGGGTTCAGAACTTGAAGTTGATCATCTTGCGCATCACCAGAACGCCCATCAACATCCAGAAGGCGCTGAACAGAAGCATCAGGTTGCCGGTGCGCGTGTTGAAGAGCGGTGCGATATAGTCGGGTGCCGAGCCGTACACCATGAACATCACGATGGGCGGCAGAGACGCCAGAACGATTGCGGAAGCTTTCGCCTCCGCGCTCAGCGCCTTGACCTTCATCCTTAGCCGGAAGCGGTCGCGGAGGACGCTGGCAAGGTTGCCCAAGGCCTCCGAAAGGTTGCCACCCGCCTGCTGCTGAATACTGATAACGATAGCCAGGAACTTCACCTCGGGAAGAGGCATGCGCGTCGTCAAGCGATCCAATGCCTCGCCGAGCGTGACGCCGATGCGCTGCTGCTCCACGACCTCGCGGAACTCGCTGACCAACGGCTCCTCGCTTTCACGCGAGATGACGGCCAAGCATTCGTTCAGCGGAAGGCCGGATTTCATGCCGCGCGTGACGATGTCAATGGCGTTGGCGAGCTCGGCTGAGAACTTGTTCTGACGCCGATTAGTCATTTTGTTCACGAACCAGCGCGGCACGCCGAACATCCCGATCAGCCCGACGATGACCGCCAGGAACTGCCTCGTGATGCTCGCCGGCAGCAGCATGATGACGAGAAATGCCAGCGTCACGCCGCAGAGTGCGCTGGCCAGCCAGTACACCTTCGGCGTGATGTTGAGGCCGGCTCGCTGCAGCCGCAGCCGCAGCGTGACCTTCTCGTGCGCCTTCTGCCGGACCTCCATGTCCTTCAACGTGTCGGCGATCGATTTGCGCCGGGTCGCCGCCTGCTCCAATGGCGAGATCCCGGACTGGCGGGTCTTTGGCTCAGCCACGCCGCGGTAGCGCTCCTCCTTCTGCCGCTCGCTCGAGACGTAAGGATAAATCAGCGCGAAGACCAAGCCGCCGACGGCGACGGCGCCGAACAGAGCGGCACCGATGCCGAACAGGTCCGCATCAGACATTGGTGTCTCCCAACGGGTTGCCGTTGGCGTCGAGCACCTCGGCCTTCGCCAGCGCATCCGCGAGCTTACCTTCCAGGCCGTAGTAGGTGGCGCGGTCCCAGAAGCGCGGCCGCGCGATGCCCGTCGAGCGGTGCTTCCCCAGTATGCGGCCGTTCGCGTCCTCGCCCGTGATGTCGAAGACAATGAGATTCTGCAGCGTAACGACCTCGCCTTCCATGCCTAGCACCTCGGTGATGTGCGTCACCTTGCGTGAGCCATCGCGCAGACGCGCGACCTGCACGATGATGTCGGCCGAGCCGGTCACCATCTCGCGGATCGTGTGCACGGGCAGCTGGAAGCCGCCCATCATGATCATGGATTCAAGACGGCTTATCGCCTCGCGCGGGCTGTTGGAGTGAAGCGTACCCATGGAGCCATCGTGGCCCGTATTCATTGCCTGCAAGAGATCGAAGGCTTCCGGTCCGCGCACCTCGCCCACGATAATGCGCTCGGGCCGCATACGAAGGCAGTTTCTTACGAGATCGCGCATCTTGATCTCGCCCTCTCCCTCGAGGTTGGGAGGACGCGTCTCGAGACGAACGACGTGGGGCTGCTGCAGCTGAAGCTCGGCGGAGTCTTCGCAGGTAATGATGCGCTCGTCGTCCTCGATCGATCCGGTGAGGCAGTTGAGCAGCGTCGTCTTGCCGGAGCCGGTGCCGCCGGAGATCAGGACGTTGCAGCGTACGCGGCCGATGATCTCCAGGATCGTCTTGGTTTCCGGCGAGATGGTGCCGAATTTGCACAGCTGCTCGAGGTTGAGCCGGTCGCGTTTGAACTTTCGGACGGTGAGCACTGGTCCGTCGATGGCCAGCGGCGGCGCGATGACGTTGACGCGCGAGCCGTCGGGCAGGCGCGCGTCGCATATCGGGCTCGATTCATCCACGCGCCGGCCCACCTGGCTGACGATGCGCTGGCAGATGTTCATGAGCTGCAAGTTGTCGGCAAAGCGCACGCCCGTCCGCTGCACCTTGCCGCCGACCTCGATGTAGGTCGTGTTGGCGCCGTTGACCATGATGTCGGAGATGTCGTCGCGGGCGAGCAGCGGCTCGAGCGGGCCATAGCCCAGCACGTCGTTGCAGATGTCCTCGAGCAGCTCCTCCTGCTCGGCGATCGACATGACGACGTTCTTGATCTGGATGATCTCGCTGACGATGTCGCGAATCTCCTCGCGCGCCGAAGCGGTGTCGAGCTTGGCGAGCTGCGTCAGATCGATGGTGTCGATGAGCGCGTTGAAGACGGTCGTCTTCACGTCGTAGTATTCTTCGGAGTGGCGGCGCGCTGAATCCTGCGCCGCGGGTGCCGAAGCGGGCGCCGGCTTGGCCTCCACCGACACCGGCAAGGTTGCAGGCGCTGCCATCGGCATCTGCTGCGGCGCTCTGCGAGCTACCGCGCCGTCACCACTACGCTTACCAAACATCGACTTTGCCTTACAGTTTGAACTTCAGCTTCTCGAACAGCGGCGCGAACGCCGAAGATTTCTTGGCGGATTGAGAGTCGCGCCGGTAGGTCATGGCCAGCGCGATATCGCGGAAGGCAGCCGCCGACTTGGCCTTCGCATTGAGCTCTTCGATCATCTGCCCGTTGTTTGCCGCCTGACCGAAGGTCTCGCTGTCGAAGTCGATGACGCTGACAGCTTTGAGGCCGAGCGCGGTCTCGAATTCCTTGACGCTGATTTCCGGCCGCTTCGGCATGTTGACCATGTTCATGACCAGGCGCGGCTTGCTGTCGTTGCGGCGCGACTGCTGCAAGAGGTCGACGATGTTCTTGGCATTGCGCAAATTGGCGAGATCGGGCGCAGCGGTGATGATCACCTCGTCCGCCTGCAGCAGGATGCTCTTGGCCCATGCCGTCCAGGTGTGCGGCAAGTCGACGGCCACGTACGGCACGTTCTGGCGCACGACGTCGATGACCTGATCGCAGCCTGCAACCGATATGTCGTAGTCGCGGTCGAGCACGACGGGAGCCGCGAAAATCGACAGATGCTTGGAGCACTTGGTCAGCAGGCGATCGAGCAACACCTCGTCGAGGCGATCGGGGCTGGAGAGCGCATCGGCGATCCCCTGCACCGGATCCTGGTTGAAATCGAGCCCCGTCGTGCCGAAGGCGAGATCGAGGTCGGCGATGACGACGTTCGCCTGCAGGGCCTCCGACAGCGCCCAGGCCGCGTTGTGGCAGATGGTCGACGAACCGACGCCGCCCTTGGCGCCGACGAACGCATAGACGTGGCCGACGGGCTCGGTCTCGGGATTGTTGTAAAGGTTGGAGATGGCCTCCATCACCTGCAGCGGAGCGACGGGCTCGATCAGGTATTCGCTGACCGCGCGCTTCAACAGATCGCGATAAAGGATGACATCGTTGACGTGCCCGACGATGATCACCTTCGTGCCCGGATCGCAATTCTCCGCCAGGCGATCG
>Ga0299912_10003561_pt1 | contig 12709 bp, 10 predicted proteins | sample RVTome_2_FD_207667 | JGI IMG/M metagenome (GOLD analysis project Ga0299912, IMG submission 207667) | Soil microbial communities from uranium-contaminated site in the Upper Colorado River Basin, Wyoming, United States - RVT95D214 (version 2) ...
GTCTCGGCGTAGCCCGCGTTGTATTGGAAGGCAACCTCGACCACGATGTCATCCTTCCGGTTCTCGAAGTATATGGGGCGGGGATTGAGGACAGTCTTGTTCTGGTTGAGGTAGGTGACGAACTCCAGGATCCCGCCTTTATACTGGAACTCGTGGGACTTGTTCGTCCGCTCGTCGAGGATGGTGATCTTGAGGCCTTTGTTCAGGAAGGACATCTCCCGCATCCGTTGGGTCAGGACGTCGAAACTGTATTCGATCGTCTCGAAGATCTCCTCGTCCGGCCAGAAGGTGACCTTGGTCCCGGTCTTTTTCGTCTTCCCGATGAGCTTGAGCTTCGTGACGGCGCCGCCCCGCTCGTAGCTTTGGGTGTAGATCCCGCCGTCCCGCTTGATCTCGAGGTCCAGCCGCCTGGCCAGGGCGTTGACGACGGAGACCCCGACGCCGTGGAGGCCGCCCGAGACCTTGTAGCTCTTGTCGTCGAACTTGCCGCCGGCGTGGAGCATGGTCATGACGACCTCGGCGGCGGACTTCTTCTCTTTTTTGTGCATCCCGACCGGGATGCCGCGGCCGTTGTCGATGACGGTCACGGAGTTGTCGACATGGATGAAGACTTCGACCTGGGTGCAGAACCCGGCCAGGGCCTCGTCGATGCTGTTGTCGACGACCTCGTAGACCAGGTGATGAAGTCCTTCGATTCCGGTGCTCCCGACGTACATGGCCGGGCGCTTACGCACGGCCTCGAGTCCCTTGAGGACCTTGATGCTGTCCGCGGTGTATTTTTCTTCTTTCATGCTCGCTATCTCTGAGAAAAAAAGGGGGCCTTTCGGGAAGGTTTTCCAAATGTCTTGAACGGCATTTTTCTAAGAAATTATTATATCGAAAAAAGGGCCCGAAGTAAAGGATTTTTTCAATATTTTTTATCGGTCGGAAACGACGTAATCCATTTTATTTCTATCGTTTATAAAACAGATGGAACCCGCGGTGGCGAATTCCAAAACCCGGCCGTTTCCGGAGCCCTTTTCCTCCTGGTCCAACCGGATAACTGGGAGTCAATAAAACGTCATCTCTCGACTCTTCCCATCCGCCCGGCCTCGACCGAAAAGCCCGGGGCAAGCGGCCTTCGATGGCCGTGTTCGAAGATCGCCAAGCTCCGCGACGAGATGCAGAAGCGTCCTTCGACGGCCAGGCGCGGTCCTTTCCTTCGTATCGAACGATCGGGGGCGGGGCAGGTCGTCGTCGTCGGCCCCCCCAACGCCGGAAAATCGATGCTGATCAAGGTCTTGACGGGGGCCGCGGTCGTATTCGTGACTTTTGCCCGTTTCTTGTGGTCATTCTCCCGCTATGGCGGGAGTCTATCGTCCCCGACATCCGGAGCGGACCGTCCTCTACCGGGTGTTGTTCCATCATTTCGACAAGTTCCTGGCCGAGTATGAGACTCGTTTCGAGAAGGTCGTCTTCATGATCGCGGCGGATCACCGGTCCATGGGCTATTAACCGAGGAAGTTCTCCGCGGAACTCACGGATTCTCAACCGAATCGCAACTGTCGCTTAACACTTTAAAGCCTCATTCATTTTATAATAATTAAGGCATGACACTTGAATTTAATCCCATTCGGCATTTTATTGACTTGAGGATATCCCTGTAATAAGCTTGAATCAGATAAAGCCAATTCGCTCTGGGATGATTGAAATCTTCTAAAACCTCAGCCGCTTGAGGGATGGTTCTCAAATGAAGGTTGTGTTGAACTGGCGGAAACGGGCCGTCATTGTCTTGGCTGGATCTCTTGTCCTGTTGAGCATCATCCTCGCTATCTTTGCCCTTCGGGAAGCAGAAAGAGAAAAGCTCATCAGGGAGAAAGAGATAGAAGACGAACAGCAGAGGTTGGCAGAACTCCTTATCAATCAGGTTACAGCAGTTATCGCTGAGGCTGAGGAGAGAATAATCAGGCAGGTTCAGAGCTCTCGAGCGACGAGCCAGGAAAAGGAGTTTACAGAATTATGCAGGCGGATTGCAGGAGAGGAGGAGATCGTCAATGAGATCTTCCTGATTAGCAAGAACGGAGAAATCATCTTCCCACTCGCCAAGCCGCTTTTCTCTCTTTCAAAAGAGGCGCAAGAAGCCAAAGTAACTCGCATTCCTATCGAGACAAACCTTCTCTTTAAAGAAGCAGAGGCTTCTGAATTCAAGACAAAAGACTATCCTCAGGCAATAGAATCCTATCAAAGGCTGATGGCCAGAGTGTCCGATCATGCCTCTCGAGCTTTGCTCTTGAATTGCCTGGGGCGGTGTTATGAGAAGTCCGGAGAGGAGTCTAAAGCTCTCGAACTTTTCCAAAAGATTTCAAAAGAATATTCGGACGAGGTCAGTCTGGAGGGGATTCCTATCGGATTGATAGCCCAGTACCAAATAGGAAACTTGAACTGGAAGATGGATAGAAAGATAGACGGGATTGAAGCCTTCCTTGGCCTCTACAGCAGCCTATTAGAATCCAGATGGCGGCTAAGCCGGCCGCAGTTTCATTTCTACCGGAATAAGGTTAAAGCCGTGATTGAAACGTCATTGGCGGACATGAGCGGGACGAAAGAGCCGGATGTGATCCTTGAAAAATGGGAGGAGCTTAAAAGGCTTGAAGAGAAGCAGTTAGCGAGGATGAATGTCCTGGATAATATAATGACGGCATTCGTTCCTTTGATTGAAACAAGAAAATCTGCATTTTCTCGTCCTGCCGGTTTCTCTCATCTTTCTGAGACAATCGGAGAGGAAACGTATCTTGTCTCTTATGCTCTTGTTGATGAGAATTTAGTCTTTGGCCTGAGGCTGGATTCCAGTATCCTCGCAGGAAAACTTCTCCCACCGATTCTGTCTAAGCTTCCGTTAAGAAAGGATTGGCACGTCCGGATAGAAGATGAACGCGGAAAAACGGTCGCTGGTGAAGACTTAACACTTCTCCAAAGCCCGCTTCCTCAATTAACCCTGTCGAGAATGTTTGAAGACGATTTCCCTCCCTGGAAGGCCAGTATCTATCAAACGGATCCAGGGTCAGTGAAAAGACAATTCAATTTAAGGCGGAATATCTATATCCTGTCGGCTCTGGCCGCGATTGCCGCCTTATTCTTTGGAGGATTTCTCGCCATAGGGAGCACAGCCAGAGAACTTGAGTTAGCGAAGTTAAAATCAGATTTTGTCTCCACGGTTTCGCATGAATTCAGGACGCCCTTGACTTCAATCCGGTATTTAGCGGAAATGCTCCAGAGAGGACGAGTCAAGGGAGAGGATAAAAAGCAGAAGTACTATGAAACAATAAGCGCCGAAGGCGAACGTTTGAGCAGGCTTATCGAAAACATCCTCGATTTCTCGAAGATCGAGGCCGGCATGAAAGAGTACAGATTCGAAGACGTGGATTTGGCCGAATGGGCGGGAGATATTGCCGTTCGATTTCAGGAACAGATGGCTCCCCAGGGGTTTGTCATCAACAGTAAAATATCAGAGCCTACGCCAAAAGCAGCAGTTGATAGAGAAGCTCTATCCAGGGCTCTCTTTAATCTGCTGGATAATGCCGCCAAATATTCGGGTGCAAGCAGAAATATATATTTTCGCGCCTGGGCTGAGAGGGAGAATGTATTTTTGGAAGTGAGAGACGAAGGGATTGGAATCAGCAAGGAAGACCTGAAGAAAGTTTTTGAGAAGTTTTATAGGTCTCACAATGTCCATGATAGCAATATCAAGGGCAGCGGCTTAGGTCTAACTGTCGTCGACCATATCGTGAAAGCGCACGGAGGTGAAATTCTCATAGAAAGTGAAGTCGGTAAAGGAACAAAAGTGACGATAAAAATTCCTGCGAAACAAGAGGTTTCTTAGAAGAGGATGAAATGGATAAAATTTTAATAATCGAAGACGACAAGGCCATCCTCATGGCCTTAAAGGACGACCTCGAGTTCGAGGGATACGAGGTCTCTGCGGCCTATGACGGCAAGGAAGGCCTGAGGCTGGCAATGAGCCAGGAATTTCAATTGATAGTCCTCGATATCCTTCTTCCTGAGCTGAATGGGTTCGAGGTCTGCAATAAACTCAGAGAGGCGGAGATAAATACGCCGATCCTGATGCTCACCGCGGCGAGGACCGACGAGATGGATAAAGTGCTGGGGTTCGAGCTGGGGGCTGATGACTACGTCACAAAACCCGTGGGCTCAAGGGAACTGGCAGCGAGAGTGAAGGCCATCTTGAGAAGGGCAAGACAGGAGGATGAACCCGGAGAAATTTATGAATTCGGGGATATCTCTGTAAATTTCAAGAGCCACGAAGTTCTCAAAGCCGGAAAGGAAGTGAGCGTGACAGCGTTGGAGTTCAAACTGCTCAAGGTCTTCATCGCGCATAAAGGCGAAGTGGTGACGAGAGATGCCCTGCTCGACGAAGCATGGGGTGATGCCATCGTCTCTCCCCGGACGATCGACCCCCATATTGTCCACCTGAGAAAGAAAATAGAAAACAATCCCTCTCAGCCTGAATACATCATCAGTGTCAGGGGGGTTGGGTACAAGTTTAATGGCTAGAATGGCGCCAATCAAAACTCATCTGAATCGCAACGCAACCTTAACCCATCCCGGTGGTTATTTTCTTATTATATCCCTGTGAAAAATTTATACAGGGAGGTTTGATCATGCATCGATCAAAAATTTTTCTTTGGGTCTTGGGCCTGGTATTGATTGCATTTTTCCTTGTTCCAATGCAAAAAGCTCTCTCCCAAGAATCTGCCGATGAACTCTATGAAGCTGCTGTGTTTAAGAAGGAAGCAGAGGGAGACCTGCAAGGCGCTATCCAAATCTTTCTCAAAGTGATTGCCAAATTCCCGGAGAACAGAAAAGTAGCTGCTAAAGCCCAGCTTCAAATCGGGATTTGCTATGAAAAATTGGGGATGCAGGAAGCCCAAAAAGCTTTCCAGAGCGTCGTTGATAAATATCCTGAACAAGCACAGGAAGTGGCCTTGGCCAAAGAACGGCTGGCCAAGATAGCCAAAGCTCTAGCAGAGGAAACACACAAGCCAAGCTTTCGAAAAATCAGAATCCCGGCCAACCCGGGCAACGGAGTCCTTTCACCGGATGGAAAGCTGCTCGCATTCACTTCTCAAGGCAGCGTCTGGATCGTCCCGATTTCCGGCAAAGTCCAGCCTGACCTTGCGGGTGAACCTGTCAGGCTAACCGAGCCGATGGGAGCCTTGAATATGGGTGATATAATGGCCTGGTCCGGTGATGGCCAATGGATAGCGTTTAATGCAGAAGACAACAAGAAAGATGCAATATACGTAGTTTCCGCTTCAGGAGGCAAACCGAAGAAGATTCCTGTTAATTTGTATCGCGGACCCCACACCTACGATTCTCGCATGAGCCTGTCAGAGGACGGAAAAACACTGGCCTTTTGTTCAAGGGATATTACCACATCTAAGATAGATTCAGAAAAAGCCGAACCATTTTTATTATACACAATTCCCGTAGACGGTGGAGAAGCGAGACGCTTGACAGACGCAGGGGCCATAGAACCCGCCTTTTCTCCCGACGGGAAACGAATCGCATTTACCCGACCGTATTTTTTAGAAAATGGGAAGACCCAAAAAGACCTTTGGGTTATTAATTCTGACGGCACCAAATCTATTAAGATGACCGAGTTTCCTGGGAGAGCGAGAGGACCTGTGTGGTCTCCAGACGGCAAGATGATTGCCTTTCATTATGAGCCCGGCGGCAGCAATTTTAGCGATGAGATTTGGATACTTCCTGCGCCCGTAGATCGAAAACCCTCAGGAGCTCCAACAAAAATAAAGCTGCCTCTGGAAAGCCTTAGTATGATCGCAGGATGGACAACCGACAACAAAATTGGACTCCTCTTAACGAATCCCCTGCATCAAGCGGTCTATACGGTCCCCGCAGGCGGCGGGAAGGCAACACAGGTCAGCCCTGAAACGGCAACCCTGTTTACAGGCAGTGAAGATTTCGAAGGCTATCCATGCCATCCGAGGTGGTCTCCTGATGGAAAGACGATTTACTTCAGATGGGGTAAGGGAAATATCGTCGCCGTTCCGTCTCAAGGAGGCAACCTCTCTCCAGTTCATTCCAGCAAGGAAACCAAAATTGTGGGAGGGATACCGGGTGGTGGAAATGATGTGTCTCCAGACGGAAAAAGGATCGTTTTCATGGCTTATAAAGAGGGAGTCCGCCCGCTCGAGGTGAGCATCTGGACGATCCCTGCAAAAGGAGGTGAGCCAACGCAGATTACCCAAAGCCTCGCCCAGGATAGATATCCGTGTTGGTCCCCGGATGGCAAGAGGATTGCATTCATACGCACGACAGAAAAATCAAAAGATGACTACGTCATGAATATTTGTATCGTCCCGGCAGAAGGAGGCGAAGTCCGCCAGCTCACGACAGAAGCAGACAGGGTTAATTACGCATCAATAAAGTGGGCACCCGATGGAGATCAGATAGCCTATTTTTCACTCGACAAGACGATAAATGTTAAACCTTTACAGGGTGGAGAGCCAAGGGTCGTCGTCAACGTTGAAAATGTCCATGGTCATAGTGAGCTTTGCTGGTCGCCGGATGGAAAGGAACTCGCGTACACATCTAAGGGGCGGATCATGATTGTATCTTTAGAGGGAAGGGAACCGAGGGAGATTAAGACAGGAATTCTTAATGAAGAAGTCGAGAATTTTCATATCGACTGGTCGCCGGATGGAAAAAAATTCGCCTTCACGGCAGGCTTTGGCGGCGACGAAGAACTCTGGCTTATGGAAAACTTCCTTCCTGAGGACAAGAAGAAATAATTCGAACACGATATTTTGTTCTGATATCAGTCGCTTGCTTTTCTTTCATGCGCCTCACGTCTGCAACCTCTTAAGGGCAAGGTGATCTACCGTTATGGGAAAGGGGCCAAAGAGCAGGAGACGGTGGACTACCTGGAGTTCATCGCCCGGGTCGCCTCCCATATTCCTGACAAGGGCCAGGTCATGGTGCGTTATTATGGGCTGTACGCCAATACCCATCGGGGGAAGATCAAGAAGGCGAGCCTTGCGGCTTTTCCTCTCCGGGTTGTTGAGGACAAGCTCCGGCGCATCCCTTCCAAGGGCTGGGCCGAGATGATCCGCAAGGTTTATGAAGTCGATCCGATGCTCTGTCCGAGGTGTGGCGGCCGGATGAAGATCATTGCGTTCATCACAGACTATTCCGTGGTGGATCGGATCATCAACCACTTGAAACTCGCCTTTGTGGCTTCGAAGCCTCCCCCTTCGTGGATTGTTTATCAAGAGGTCTTGATGGCCGCCGAGCCCGACGGTGAGCATTTTCCGTAATTTTTGCCTTGGCCCGGGGATGAGGTCCGGCTGATTTTCATCGCTTTGGACGCCTTGGATGGCTTTGCGGACACGTATGTGCGGCTTCCTGTCATCCTTGACATCTTTTTGAGTCATGATTTGCAGTCCCCTACGATGATTCGATGGGAAATGGGGATAAAAGATGCCCACTTGGCCAGCGCAGCCGATAACTAAAAAGTACCTGTTCCCATATTGCCAAAAGGACGTGCGGCATCATAAGATGACTCGTGCGGAGGGATAAGATGACTAAGAGCGGAAAGAAAGAAAAAAAACGCAGACTCGAGAAGGATAGGCAGAAGACACCGAAGCCCTTGGATGAAATTCGAGCTCAGGCCCTCGTCTATGATGGCTGGGAGGTCATGGCGCGGGACCCGCGCGAGGCGAAAAAATATTTTGAGAGGGCCATCAAGCTCGATCCTGATTTGGCCGACGCGTATAACGGCCTGGCCGAGGTCGCGATCTCCAGGGGAAAGTTCAGCGCGGCCGAAGATGACTATCGGAGGGCCTATGAAAAAGCGAAAACAAAACTGGGGACGGAAGACAAGAAATCCTTTGCCTGGTGGGGAGAGCTTGAGACCAGACCGTACATGAGAGCCCGTCATGGATTGGGCCTGCTCTATCTCGAGTCAGGAAGATTTGACGAAGCGATCGGCGAGTTCAAGGACCTCCTCTGGCGAAATCCCAACGACAACCAGGGAGTCCGCTATCTTGTCGCGCCGACATATCTTTTAAAAAATGATCTTCAGGGCGCCCTGGGAGCGTTTGATTGGTATAAGAGCCATTATTCAAGAGATATTCCTGATCCCCACTTCCTTCTTAGCTGGGCACTCGCGATGTTCATGGCCGCGCGATATGAGACATCGGCCGCGAAATTTCGGTCGACGATCTTCGAAAATCCCTATCTCATCCCGCTCATCCTGGGAGAGGAACCTGAGGTTTTGCCGATTTGGCATTCGAATAACCTGATGCAGCTTGATTATGCCTATGAGTATTTTAAATGGTATGGAAAGCTGTGGATTGGAAAGGAAGAAGCGGTCCGCTTCCTCCGATTCATTTGGGAGGATCAGGAAACCCGGGGGGATTATGAACAGTGGGTTGAGCTATGGACCAAGCTAAAAAGGGTCAAGGACGTGGACAAGAGGATTCCGATCATTGACCTTACCCATAGGATCGAGAACAAAAAACTTTCAGCGATATTTTTCCGGAAATTGAGGGAATTCCTTGCGTCCCGCGGCGTCGGCACTCCGGGGTCTCCTGGGGGGGCAGGTCTCATCAATTAGCAAATCCAAGCCATATGTCGCCCTTTCGAGCGAGGCCAGGATTACTTGCTCTTTTTTGCCGCTTCCCGGAGATACCTAAGATCCTCCAGGTCCTTGGGCCGCCCGCAGGCTTCCTTGTTCTTGATCAGGGCGGAGAGGCCGATGTAGTGAACGGTGACGCTCTGCTTCCGGATGAGGAAAGTCTGCGGAGACCTGCCCTTCCAGGCTTCGGAAAAATTGACACCGGAAATGGCATTGATCAGATCGATCCTATTTGGGGGATAGCCGAATTGGATGATCGTCCCCTTGGTCGCGAACTCGGCGGGAGACCCTATCCCCGGAATCGGACCAGCCCAAAATTCCTGGAGCGCGGAAAACAGAGCTCGGCAATTTTTCGGAGAGGGTTCGAAAAAGATGTCAATGCCGCCGGTGAGCCTGGCGAAGCCGTGATAGATCACAGCTTCCGCCCCGACGATGAGATATCGGACCTTGTGCTTGAAGAGAATTGAGAGGAGATCCTGGATATCCTGCGGAAAGTGGGGCAGGATCATCTCGCGTCCTGAACGTCCCGGATGCGCCGGGGATTCGCTCCGAAATATCTCTCGCGGAGCTCGCGGGCGATGCGCTGGCGTTCTTCCGGACTCAGGCTGATATAGTACTGGATATCCCAAGCTTCCTGTTCGCTAAAGCTTTTGAATATTTTTACAGCCTTGGGCCTTCGCTTCATGCCCATATTATCTCACACCGAAGACTTCGGGAAAAGCGTATTTATCTCCCATCTTTGCCGCTGGCCACCGCTCCGGTTTTTCGATATAATTCCGGATAAGCGAGGCGAAGATGCCGGCCAACCTGCCGCCTGAATATCACAAGATCGAGGCGTCCCTCCGGGACGCGAAAACCGCGCCGGAGAAGATCGAGATCTGCGAGAAGCTCCTCTCCGTTATCCCCAAACACAAGGGAACGGAAAAGCTTGTCGCCCTCTACAGGTCGAAGATCGCCAAGCTCCGCGACGAGATGCAGAAGCGTCCTTCGACGGCCAGGCGCGGTTCTGTCGTTCGTATCGACCGATCGGGGGCGGGACAGGTCGTCGTCGTCGGCCCCCCAAACGCCGGAAAATCAATGCTGATCAAGGTCTTGACGGGGGCCGAGGTCGAGGTCGCGGATTATCCCTTCACGACCCGCTTCCCCTCACCCTTCATGATGCCTTTCGAGAACATCAAGGTCCAGCTCATCGACACGCCGCCCGTGACGTCCGAGTCCATGGAGCCGTGGTTTCCCGAGATGATCAAGACATCCGATGCCGTCGTTCTTGTCGCCGACCTCGGCGAGCCGGACGCGGCCGGACTCCTCGAGGGAGTCATCTCGGGGCTCAAGGGGAAAAAAGTCGAGTTCACGGCCTCGGGGACGGAGGTCCCTCCCGAGAAAGGCCCTTTCCTAAAAAGGACCCTCCTCGCGGCCAACAAGAGCGACCTTGATGGAACGGGGAAGGCCTTTGAGGACCTCAACATCCTCCTGGAAGGACCTTTCGAAAGGATCGCCGTATCAGCGGAGACGGGCTTCCACATCCAGGAACTGAAGCGCCGGCTCTTCAGCCTCCTCCGAATCGTCCGCGTCCACAGCAAGGTCCCCGGAAAGAAAGCGGAGACGGATTCCCCATTCGTCCTGAAACAGGGCAGCACCGTCATGGACATGGCCCGGGCGGTTCACAAGGACTTCGCCGAAAAACTCGGCTTCGCCCGGGTTTGGAGCAAGGACGGCGCTCTGGAAGGTCTCCGCGTCAACCGCGATTACGTCCTCCGGGATGAGGACATCGTCGAACTCCACATCTAATTTCTAAATTCCAGCTTCGCCTCGTCGCTCATGTCGACGATCGCCATGAACAACACCTGGGCGATGTCCTCCATGATCTCGGGAGTGATGAGGGTCGCGTCGTCCCTGGTGTTGTGATAGGTCTCGTAGGGGTCCGGGATCCCGTAAGCCCCCACCGTGACGCCGGGGACGCCCTTCCAGAGGAAACGAGCCGTGTCCTGCCGCGGCCTGGCGATGTTGGCGAAAGAGCCGGCGGACATCTCCCTGTGGATATACGTCCCGTTGGCCTTCTCCAAGAAGGCATAAAAACCGGGGAAATCCTTCCCGGCCAGGACGCTGATCTTATCGCCGCGGCCGGGGCCTTCCATGTTGATGAGGATGGCGGTCTTCGCCAGCGGCATGACGGGATGCTCCACGTAATACTCGGACCCGGCAACCCCTTGTTCCTCGGCGCCGAAAGCTATGAACATCACCGAACGCTTCGGCTTAACTTCAGACCTCGCCAGGGCCTCGGCCACTCCCATCATGACGGCCACGGCCGAACAATTATCGTTCGCCCCGGGCATGATCTCCGGGCAGCTGCCGACCCCGTCGAGATGGCCTCCGACGATGATGACCTCGTCCTTGAGCACGGGGTCGGAGCCTTCGACGAGGCCGATGATATTGTATCCGATCCCCTCGGGATGGTGTTCCGTGACGTTCTTCAGAGTGAAGATCTTGCCCGTGGCAAAGGACTGGGGCTTCAATGTCTTCTGGATCTTATCCGTCGTGTCCTTATGGGCCCTGCCCGTTCCGGCGAAGATGTCCTCGACCACCGCGCCGCCCACGTGGGTGTAGATAAATCCTTCGCGGTAGGAATTGTTGGGGTTCGTGATCGGGCCGTAATTATAGACCATGCCCTTGACGCCGTGGGCGACGGCGTTCTCGAGCTTGTATTGATGGAAGGAATAGGGCCGCCATTTCTTGAAGAGGTCGGGTTTCTCGTCCGGCGAGACGGGGACCTCCCTCTCCATGAGGACGATCTTCCCCTTGACGTCCAGCCCCTGGTATTCGTCGTACCCCAACTCGGGCGCCGTGATCCCATACCCCACGTAGATGACCTCGGCCGTCACTTCGCCCGAGCCCGACGTCGCGCCGGGGATGTATTCATCTTCGTACTTATAGAACTTCTTGATCTCTTCGGCTTTCTTCGCCCCCGGGCCCTTCACGGGGATGCGCAAGTAGGCGTCATTTCCCTTGAAGACGAGGGTGTAGGGATTAGGGAAAGCCTGGAGATAGGTCCCATTATCGCCGGCGGGTTTGATCCCCCAGGCCTTGAAAAGCGAGACCAGCCATTCCGCGGAAGCGTTGAATCCCGGGGTTCCGGTCAGGCGGCCGGCGTACTTGTCCGAAGCCAACTCCTCGACGTAGCCGAGGAGAGCATGACTTGAGATGGAATGGTACGCCTCGAGGAGCTTCTGCTCGTCGGTCCTCTTGTCCGGAACGTTTTGGCCGGCGGGCAGGAAGGACCGGACCATGAGGGCCGCGGCAAACGCCAGGGCGGCGGGCTTAAGTTTTCGCATATTCTCTCCTTTGAAGATATCCGAGTTTCTATATAAATAATCCCCGGAAAAAAGTAAAGGCGGATAACGACGGACTTGGCGGGGTAAGGATTTCAAAAACGGAAGGCGACACCGGCCCGGAGGAGGAATCCGTCCCAGACGCCGGCATCCACAAGGAGATAGATATCGTCGGTGAGCCGCCCCTTCAAACCGAGATTGAGCTGGACGAACGGGACGAAATGGAGAGGGATCGTGAAATCCTCGCCCTTGGCTTCCTGTTCGTCCTTGAGCACTTTCAGCGTCTTGGAATCCGAGCCCGAGTACTCCTTGGGGGGGTCGCCGGGAACGTTCAACGTTCCGGTGTAAGAGTAGCTGTAGGTGGCCTTATCGATGGCGTTGCCCGTGGCTGCTCCGACGCCCAGGGTAATGTAGGGATGGAGTCTTGCGCTGGGGAAGATGTCCCACCGGACGCTCAGGTGGAATGAGAGGGGCTTGAGGAGGAATTCACTCGTGGCGTTCCCTTTGAACGTCCCCGTCTGGTGGGTGATCTCATCCTCCCATTCAAGCGAGGCCTCCACTTCGGGAAGGCTGACCTTCATGGTCGACTTTTCGACGGAAAAACCCAGACTGAAAGATCCATGCCGGCCGCCCGGATAGAAACGGACCTCGGCCCCGAAGTTATCTCCGCTCGAGTCGAACGCGATCTTCTGGCTGTAGTCCGTTTCTTTTTTCGACGGATAAT
>Ga0299912_10003562_pt1 | contig 12707 bp, 11 predicted proteins | sample RVTome_2_FD_207667 | JGI IMG/M metagenome (GOLD analysis project Ga0299912, IMG submission 207667) | Soil microbial communities from uranium-contaminated site in the Upper Colorado River Basin, Wyoming, United States - RVT95D214 (version 2) ...
GGCCGGCATCGGCGGCGCGAACGGCGCCACGGTGGGCGCGGTCGAAGGCGCCGGCGGCATAGCGAACGGCGCGGTGAAGCCAGGGGGCGCAGCGGGCGCAGCGGGCGCAGTGGGCGCGGTCCGCGCTGGGGGCGCGGGCGCCATCTGCACGGGCGGCGGCGCCTGCACCACGGGCGGCGGCGGTGGTGGTGGCGCGGGCGGGGCCGCCATCGCCACGGGCGCGGCGATCACGGGCTGGGCCGCCAGCGGCGCTCGGCCGTCAGCGCTGACCGGGAAGACGGTGCGGCACACCGAGCAGCGTGCACGCACGCCACCCGGCGGCACCTTGGCCGGGTCCACCCGGAAGACGGTCTGGCACGTCGGACAGGTCGCGTTCATTCGAGTCAGCGTTCCTCTGGCGCCATCGGATCGTGACGGCGGTCAACCACGAACACCGAGCCTGGCAGCGTCTTGGCGTAGCTCTTCATCTCAGTCGCCAGCTCGCTCACCTGCGCCGGGTGCGTGAAGCGCCGCCGCTCGTTCGTGACGATCCCGATGGAGAGCGTCATGAACGGCACCTTGTGCAGCTGGCCGCGGCGGTCCTTGCCGAAGAAGTAGCCCGCGCGGCGGTCGGTCTCCGAGTACTGAAACGGCATCAGCAGGTCGAATACCGTAATGATCTCGCTGCAGCACGGATCGGTCATGTCGAGCGGCAGCACGAGGATGAAGTCGTCGCCGCCGATGTGCCCCACGAAGCCGTGCAGCCCGCACAGCCCCTTCACCACGTCGTGGAGGATCCGCGAGAGGATGAGGATCACGCGGTCACCGTCGTTGTAGGAGTAGCGGTCGTTGTACTCCTTGAAGTGATCGAGGTCGGCGTAGCACACGGCGAACATCCCGCCGTCTTCCATCCGCCGCTTGATCGAGCGCTCGATCTCGCTGGTGCCCGGCAGCCGCGTCGAGGGGTGGACGCTGACGTTGCGCTCGGTGCGGGTGAGCAGCACCTCGAGGCGCGAGCGCTGCTCCTCGGGGTCGAAGATGGGGGTGAGCACTTCGTCGGCGCCGGCGCGGAACGCCTCGTGGACGCGCCCCTCGACGTGGGCGTCCTCGAGGAACGCCACCGGGACGATCGCGGTGTACGGGTCGTCCTTCAGGCGACGGCACAGACCGAGCCCACGGGTCGCGTCGCCGTTGCCGTCCACCAGAACCATGGTGGGCAGCGAGCGCAGCGTCATGGACTCGATTTCCGCCGCGTCGCCGATCGAGATGGCGGGGAAACCCTTCCCCGACAACCAAGCCGCAACCAGCGGCGGGACCGGTCGCTCCGCGGGAGTGAAGAAGATGACCGTAGGCCGTTTCCGCACCGTCTCCCCGCGCGCAAGCCAAGAGAACACACCAACTTAGGGATAACCGCTTCAAGTGTCAACAAAACCGCGCTAGAAGGCCAAGTCCCATGTGAGGGTGAGCTCTCTCGGCCCGTCGAGGATGCCGACGCGGGGGACGCTGCCCCGGCGGCCACCGAGGCGCACCGTGATCAGGGCGTCCACGGCGCTGCCGAGGTGGTTGATGACCATCGCGCCTAGGTAATTGGTCACGGAACGGAACGCCTCGTCGCTGGCGCGGATCGCCGCGCGGTAGACGTCCTGCTCGAGCCGCGCGTCGCGCCAGCTCCAGCGGTACGGGTCGGTGACCGCGCGCTGCTGGTAGAAGGCGAGCGCACCCTGGTACTCGGGCGATCCGGGGGGCGGAAGCGAGTCGGGATCCACGAAGAAGGTCCGCCGCGCGAGCAGCCACACCGAGCCGTTGAAGGTCGTGCTGTCCGGCTCAGGCGCGAAGCCGGCCCCGGGGTCGCCGTCGTACGCGCCGCTCTCGACGAACTTCTCCATCGCCTCGTAGTAGGCGAACGGCCCGTCGATCCGGGCGGCTGTGAAGCGGCGCCGCGCGACGTTGAAGGCGAGGTCGCGGTAGAGGTGGCGCTGCCGCTGCCCCTGGTGCGCCAGCGCGAGAGCGCGCGCGACCACCCACACCTCGGTGGCGAGGTAGACCAGCCCGCGCTGCTGTCCCGCGAGAAGCTGTCCGCTGCCCGGCACAAGGAGCGACGCGATCGGCCGCACCCACACTCGCCTGAGCACCGACGACGGCGCCGGCGACGGCGTCACCGGCGCAGCCCCGGCCGAGGCGATGTCCGGCCCGACGCTTAGGTGGGCCGCCGGGAGCTGCTGCGCCGGCGCCGCGCGCGCAGCGAGGAGCAGCAGGGCCGCGAGCCGCGCCGCTCCGCTCAGAAGATCACCCGGAACGACACGTGCATCGGATCCTTCTCGCCCAGCCCCTCGGCCTCGTAGAACACCCGCGCGAGGTCGAGCGCGAGACTGCCGAACCGGAGCCCGACGCCAATGCTCGGCCCCCTGGCCGAGGAGTCGAGGAAGGCGTAGCCGGCGCGCAGGCGCAGCGCGTCGCCGGCGCCCGACTCGGCCCCCAGGAGCGTCACGGGCGCGAGCTCGCCGCGTCCGACGACCCCCTGCACGTCGGCCATCAGCCGCAGGTCGAACCGGTCGCTCCCGGGTGGGGGCCGGAGCAGGCCGCAGCTCACTCCCACCTGGATGCGCGTCGGAAGCGGGTCGGCTTGGGCCTGGTTATTGACTTGGAGCTTGAAGCCGACGTTGCGCACCGTGGCCCCGATCACGATCCGGACCGCGGTCGGCAGCACGTACTGCACCCCGAGGTCCACGGCGTGAGTCGTGCCGACCTGGCTCGGGACGTTGACGCACTGGCCGGTGCAGTCGATCCGGAACTGCAGGAGCTTGTACACGAGGCCGGCGCCGATGCCGGCGACGATGTCGGTGCTGTAGCCCGCGGCGAGCGCGACGTTGCGCGCGGTGAACCTGCCGACGGGCTCCGGCCCGCCGCCCGGGCCGCCCACCGTGTTCTCGAAGTCGCCGTAGTCCACGACGTACACCGATGCAGCGAACGTGCCGAGACTCGCCGACGGCACCGCCACGACGACGGCGTCGCCGTTGCCGAAGAAGTTGGTGTAGTGGTGGAGCGCGAGCTCGGCGCGCGGGAGGCTCGCCAGACCGGCGGGGTTCCAGAATAGCGCTTCGGTGGAGCTGCCTTCGGCGGCCGCAGCCTGGCCCAGGGCCGTGGCGCGCGCGCCGACCGGCAGGAGCAGGAACGCTCCGCCTTCGGCCGTGCCCGTCGTCTGCGCCCCGGCAGGCCGCGTGGCGGCCAGCGCGAGGAAGAAGATGAAGAGGCCGGCGCTAGAGCGGCTTGGCCTCATCGATGAGCATGACGGGAATCCCGTCGTCCACCGCGTAGCGCAGGCGGCAAGCGTGGCAGATCAGCTCCTCCTGCGGTTGGGTGCGGTATTCGAGATCCCCTTTGCACTTCGGGCAGACGAGGATCTCGAGCAGGTCCTTGGGCAACGTCATCGCGGCGGCTCCGTCGGGAGTGGAAGGCCGAGGCGGGTGAGCGCGGTGGAGGATTTCCGCCACTTCGGCCACACCGCCACCCAGAGGGCGAGGTGCACCCGAAGCCCGAGGAACGCCTCAAGCCGCACCCGGGCTTTGGTACCGATCGCCTTGATCGTGCGCCCCCCCTTGCCGAGCACGATCGGCTTCTGGCTCTCGCGCTCCACGGCCAAGGTGGCCCGAATATACACGGGCGTTCGGGACTCCACGAACTCCTCGATCTCGACCGCGACGCAGTAGGGCAATTCCTGTTCCAGCTCGGCGTAGGCCGCCTCGCGGATGAACTCGGCGGCGAAGAAGCGCAGCGGCTGGGTCCCGATGTCGTCCGCATCATAAAGGAAGGGACTCTCCGGCAGCCGCGCGCGGATCGTCTCGAGCAGCGCGGGGATGCCCTCCTTCGAGCTCGCCGACACGACGAACGCGTCGGGCGGCAGGGCGCTGCGGCGGGAGGGCGCCACGAGGTCCGCCTTGGTGTAGACCGTCAGAACCCTCCCCGGCGTCACTTCGAGGCCGTCGAGTTTCAGCTCGCGCGCGACCTGCTTCAGTGGCGGCGCGGGCGCCTCCGGCAGCGGGTGGAGGTGCAGCACCAGGTCGGCGTCGTTGAGGCTCGCGATCGCGGCGCGCACCATTGCCTTCTGAAGCGGATAGCCGGGATCGAGCAGGCCGGCGGGGTCCACGAAGATGATCTGCGTGGTCTCGTCGGTGAGCAAGCCGCGGACCGGCTCGCGCGTGGTCTGCGGCTTGGGGGAGACGATGGCCAGCGGCTCGCCGACGAGAGCGTTCATGAGCGTGGACTTGCCGGCATTGGGGGCGCCGGCCAGGGCGACGATGCCGCAGCGGGTCATAAAGGAAAGTACACCGGGGGACTGGGGGACCGGGGGACGGAAAAGAGGGGACAGAAAACGGCACACGACGCGTTGGAATGATGCGCAACCGGCACGTCGCGACCGCTATCCTCGGCCATGGCTTGCTTCCCTCGGCGCCGAGGCTCCACCTTATGGCCATGCCCCTGCCGGTCCCGACCTATACCGTGGACGACGTCCGCGCCTTCCCGCCCGACGGCTGCCGCTACGAGCTGGTCAACGGGATGCTGCTCGTGACGCCAGCGCCCGCTCATGCACACCAGGTCGTCGCCGGCCGGCTCATGGCAGCCATCGCCGGCTATCTCGGCACGCGCGGCCCGGGGCTTGCGGTCTCACCGGGTGAGATCGAGCTCCGTCCGTCGGTCCACCTCGAACCGGATCTGCTGGTGCATCCGGCGCGATACGGGCCCGAGGCGAGCTGGAGGAGCATCAAGGAGTGGTGGCTGGCCGTCGAAGTGTCAGGGCGCGACTCAAAGCGCTACGACCGTGACTACAAGCGCGACGCTTACCTCGCCCTTGGCGTGCGCGAAGTCTGGCTCGTCGACCTGGTTGAGAAGTGCGTCAGGGTCTCGCGCGCGCGCGCGCCGCGCGACGTGCGGCGCTCGAAGCGACTGGTGTGGCACCCGGCGGAGATGGCCGAGCCCCTGGTGATCGAGCTGGGCGAGATCTTCCGCGGCGTGCCCTGAAGGCGGGGGAGCGGGAAGCGGGGGAGCGGGGAGCGAACGGGCGTACCTCAGCGACGAGCCGAACTCGACAGTCGCTCGCCGATCTGTGCACTCGCCTCCGTAGCGACCTGCCGGGCCGCCGTCATCGGGTCCGCCACGTCGGCGTCATAGGTCCCGGCCCACACGGACATCCCGTCGGCTGCACGCACCAGCCGCAGTGTGACGCGCAGTCTGGAGGCGCCGCGCTGCACGCCGCCGTCAACGACATAGGCGACCCCGAGCCGGCGGCCGATCCGGTCCACGTCCCCGCCCTGCTCCACGGCGTCCCTGGCTCGCGACGCGGAGAGCACCGTGAGGCGGTGATCCAGCGCCAGCGCGGTCGTGAGTTCCTCCGTGACGCGCTCACTCTCCCCACCCTGCCCCGCGGCTCCGATATCGCGCAGCTGCAGCACCGCCACCGATGACGGATCCGGCTGCCCGGCCACCGCCCCAATCCGCGTGAGCGCGATCGCCCCCGCCAACGCCGCAACGACGATCACCATACCCGCACCGACCAGGTATCTCCGTGCGCCCGTGCGCGCGTGCCCTCTTGCTCCGCTCTCCGGCCCCCCGCTCCCCCGCTCCCCCGCTCCGCCGTTTGTCACCCCCACCGGCGCCATCGTCGGCGGCGTCTCGTGCGACTCCCCTTTGCGGGCCGCCTGCACCTTGCGCGCCAGCTTCCGCGTCTCGGGCGCGGGCTCGACGTCATACTCGGCCCGCAAGTGCGCCTGCCATTCGCCGTACACCCGCAGCGCGCCGGCGCGGTCGCCGTGGCCGTCGAGCAGGGCCATCAGGCGGCGCACACCGACTTCGTCATCGGGCGTCAGGTCGAGCGCGCGCCGTGCCATCACCGCCGCCGCCTTCCGGTCCCCGCGCTCCTCCTCGATCCGTGCGCATTCCCAGGCCGCGGCGGCGGCCTGCTCCCGGAGGATTCGGCGCTGGCCGTCGAGCCATTCGTGGAACTCCTGCGCCACGCCTTCGGGGAACAGCCCCTCGAGCAGATCGCCGCGATAGAGCGCGAGCGCCTCGTGGCACCGGCCCTCGCGCGTCAGCTGTGGAAGGGCGACCGCATCGCACCAGCATTGCGCCGGATCGAGACGGACTTCGTCCTCGCCACGGGTGGCGAAGACCTCCACGCCGAGCGCCTCGTGGATCCCGTAGAGCGCTTTCCTCAGATACGTCCGCGCCTGTACCTGGTCCAGCTCCGGCCAGAACAGCGCGATGATCTTGTCTCGGCGTCTGAAGCCCTCGGCCGTGGTGAGGGCGAGATGCGCCAGCAGGGCCAGCCGCTTCGGCTGGCGCACGACGGCCTCGCCCGCCTCGGGAACGGGGCCGGCCAACTCCGTTGGCCCGAGTACGCGCAGTTCAAAAGGCGGCTTGGCCATCGCTCCGTGCCACCGTGCCTCCGTGCCCCGGACAGCGAAGGGGACGGCCAAGGTACGGCGCGTGGACATCCGGTCGCTAGTGTCGGGGCATGACGACAACGCTGAAGGTCGCGCTCGGGGCCGGCGCGGGGCTGCTCGTGCTCAGCGCCATCATCGGGGTCGCGACGGACTGGGGTCGGCAACGCTCGACCCCGGAACCGCGCGCGGGCTCCGGACCGACCACAACCCTGGCTGTGGAGGCGTTCCACACCGGCAACCCCGCGCCCAGGTCATGGACCTCCGCCGCGTTCGCCGAGTCGCTGGCAGCGCGGTTGGCGCGGATGCCCGGTTTGACGGTGCGGGTGGGCGGCGGCAGCTTCGGCTCCGCGACCGAGTTCAGCGTGCGGGGCGATGTGACGGCGCGGGACGGGCGGCTGGTGATCGCCGCTCGGCTGTACCGGGTCCCGGGCCGGGACGCCGTATGGACCGCGACGTTCTGGCGCACGGATTCGCTGACGTCCGACCTGGTGGGGGATCTTGCCGGCGGGGTGGCCGAGGCGGTGTACGGGGCGCTGGCTCGCAGCGCGGTGACGACGACCCGGGAGGAACCATGAAGCACGGCGTCCTGTGCTTGATTCTGCTGCTGCCGGTCACGACCGCCGCCGCGCAGGAAGTCGCCGGCCGCATCGGAGGCCGCGTGCTCTCCACTGACAGCTTGCCGCTGGCCGACGTCGAAGTCACGGTCAGCGGGCCGAATCTGATGGGTACCCGCGGCGCGACCACCGACCGCGCCGGGCGGTTCCTGCTCCTCGCCCTGCCGGTGGGCATCTATCGCGTGCAGGCCCGCCGCGTGGGCTTCCGGCCAGTGGCGATCGAAGGTGTGCCGGTGCGGCTGGGTGCCACGGCCGACCTGCCGCGAGTGCTGCTGGAGCCACAAGCCTCGATCCAACTCGCCGAGCTGGTGGTCACCGCGGAAGCTGCCGGGCTCGACCTCACCAGCACGGCGGACCGCACGAGCCTCGACATCGGAGCGCTGGACGCGCTGCCCCTCGCGCGGAACTTCCGGGAGGTCGTGCTGCTCGCACCGCAGAGCGTGCCCTCGTTCATCGGCGACGGGATCAACGTCGCCGGCGCCACCGGCTTCGAGAACAACTACTACGTGGACGGCATCAACATCACGAGCCCGATCAACGGCGGGACCAGCATGGACTTGCCGTACAACTTTATCCAGCAGATCGAGATCCGGACCGGCGGCACCACGGCCGAGGACGCGCAGGCGCTGGGCGGCGTCATCAACGTCGTGACGCCCAGCGGCAGCAACGAGCTCCACGGCTCGGCCTTCGGTTTCTGGTCGGGCGATGCCGTCCAGGCCGCGGCTCGCGCCGTGAGCGGCGCCACGCAGACGGGATTCGCCTTCTACGACGCGGGGATCAGCCTAAGCGGCCCGGTGCTGCATGATCGCCTCTGGTTCTTCGCCGCCTACAACCGGAACTACGAACGACGCGATCACACGTACGCCTTCGGTCAGCTCGCGGAGGTCAGGCGCCAGGACCTGTTCGCCGGCAAGCTGTCGTGGCGGGTGGGCCCGCGGACGTCGGCCACGTTCACCGTGCTCGGCGATCCGAGCCGGTTGGAACCTTTGCGATACCCACCGTTCGCCACCGGTGTGGTGCAGAATCGCGAGGTGCTCGAGCAAACGGGTAAGGCCGGTGGCGTCGGCCTGGCGCTGCACGCCCAGCACTTCCTGCGACCGAGCGTGCTCCTCGACGTGGCGATATCCCAGATGGACAGGCTCGAATACGGACAGGCCGCGACGGCAGTCGGACTCGCACCGTACGTGATCGATGTCCCGGCGGGAACGATCTATGGCGGGAACGGCTGGGGCTCCGACCTCGACTCGCGGCGCCGCTCGGCCCGCGCCAGCGCGACGTGGCAACCCTCGCAGCACACCGTGCGGTGGGGCGTCCAGTACGAGGAACTCCGGAACACCATGGAGTTTTGCGGCAACCGCGCCACGTGTGGCGGCGACATCACCAGAGCCAGCGCGGCGCAGTACACCTGGCACTGGGTCGTCCAGGCCGCCGGAACAGCGAGGATCCGCAGCCCCGCGGTCTACGCGGAGGACGCCTGGCAGGTGACGCCGCGGCTGCTCGTCAGTGCCGGCGTGCGCTGGAGCCGCCAGGACATGGTGAACGGAGTCGCGGACACGGTCACGTTCCGGATCCACGACGGGGTTCAGCCCCGCGTCGGGGTCGTGTACCAGCCGGGGGCCATCGGCACGCAGCAGCTGTTCGCGTCGTGGGGGCGGATCGCCGACCAGATTGCGCTGTGGAGCGCCCAGGAATTCGGGGTAGGCGCCGAATCCGCCATGACGTTCCCCCATGATCCCCGCACTGATACGACTGGCGGGACGCTGAGCTGGGCTGTTTCCTACGGCCCCGGGTCGGCTGGTGATCCGAACCTCCGGGGTCAGACGTCCGACGAGTGGTCGGTCGGTTACCGCCGCCGCCTGGGCGGATCGCTCGCGTTCGAGGTGCGCGCTGTGCGGCGGTCGCTGCGCGAGGCCGTCGCCAATGCGCTCGACACCACGTTCGTCCCCATCTGGGGCAACCCCGGCCGAGGGCGGTTGTCGCACTTCACGCGCCCCGAGCGTACCTACGACGCCCTGGAGGTGACGATCCGATCTACCGGGTCTCGTGCGACCTGGTATCAGCTCTCCTACGTGCTGTCGCGCACCCACGGCAACTTCCCCGGCATCTACCCCAGTGACTGGAGGTTACCCGCGACGTCGGAGTACGGCCCGCTGTACGCCTTCCAGTCCCAGTGGGTCAACGCGAGCGGCCTCCTGCCCAACGACCGTACGCATCTCTTCAAGGCGTACGGCGCGCACCACTTCAGGTTCGGCCTCGACGCCGGAGCGTCGCTGCTCATCGCAAGCGGCACCCCGCGGACAGAGTTTGGCGCGATTCCTGAGGGGGCGCCGTTCTTCGGGTTCGCGAGCCCGCGCGGCACCGCCGGCCGCACGCCGACCATCTGGGACCTTGGCGTCAGGGCGGCGTACGACATCCGCGTCGCAGGGATGAGCGCCCTCCGTCCGCAGGTTCTGGTGGACGTCCAGCATGTGGGGAGCCCGCGCGCCGCCGTCGCCCACGAGCAGCAGCGCTACACCTGCCTGGACGCGAACGGCAATCAGTCGTGCCCGAATCCCAGTTACGGGCAGGTCACGCACTACCAGCCGCCGATGTCCGCCCGGTTGGGCATCGTGGTGGGCTTCTAGTCGAACGGCTGCGGAGCCTCACGGTGGCCCAACGCCACCGCTCGGTCGCCGGCGGGTCACCGACTCCAGTCGACCCGTCGGTCAGTTGCTCAACCCGACTTCCCTGAGCAAAAGTGGGAAACGCGAATCGGAACGCAGGACATCCAGCCACGGGTCGACCCGCAGGGCGCTGATCGAACCAGAGCGCTCGCGCACTGCCCGGCGCAGCCACTCAAACCCCTGGTCCATGTCGCCGAGGCCTGCGTACACGCCGGCGACGTTGTATGGGTCTACCCACCTTCGCCTCGCGATGCCCATGAGCTGCTGCAGCAAACGCAGCGCGTCCGACCGCCTACCGGCACGGCCATAGACCCACCCGCACGATCCCAGCAGCACCTGGTCATCCGGCGACCCCGCCTTCAACGCCAGGGCGCACTCGCGTGTCGCCTCGGGGAATCGCCGCAACATCACGTAGTTCCAGGCCAACTCCATGTGCGTGTAGGCGAAGCTCGTATCCAGCTCCAGGGTGCGCTGGAGCTGGGCGATCGACTCCTCGTAGCGCCGAGCGTTGAAGTAGATCCACCCCAGCTGGAGCGACGTGGTCAAGGTCAGCGGGTCCAGCTCGATGGCTCGACGGCCCTCGGCGATGGCCTCGTCGAATCGGCCCATCGCAGTCAGATAGGGGGTGTACGCGTAGTGCACGCCAGCATCGGCTGGCGCGAGCGCCACGGCCCGCCGGAACGCGCTGTCGGCGCCCGGCCAGTCGTACTCGAACCCGAACCTGATCCCGCCAAGCGCGGCGTAGGCCTGGCCGTACGTCGAGTCCAGCTCGAGCGCGCGCATGACGGCAGCCTTGGCCCTGGGATAGGCACTCTCGGGCGTGGCGTACGCGAAGGCCGAAAGGGTGCCATAACACTCGGCCAACCCGGCGTAGGCCAGAGCGAACGTCGGGTCCTGGTCGATCGCGCGCCGGTAGTACCCGATCCCGCGGTTGAAGCCCTCTTCGGTCCATCTGTTGCACGAATGGCGGCCACGGAGGTAGAGGTCGTACGCGACCGGATCGCGCCGGCCCTGCCCCGACGCGAGCAGTGGGGTGACCCCGGGGATACGGCCGACGAGCTCCCCGACCAGGTGGCCCGTGATGCTGTCCTGCGCCAGGAAGATGTCCCCAGCCCGGTCGCCATCGAACGAGGACGGGGCCCACACCGAAACCCCGTCGGAGACCCGCACCAGCTCGACGGTGACCCGGAAGCGCGCTGTCGATCGGCGCACGCTTCCCGTCAGGACGTACTCCACACCCAGCCGTTCACCCAGGCGGATGGGATCACCCTCCCTGACTGCCGCGGAGGAAACGCTCGAGTATGCGCGAACCACCAGGCTGCCCACGCGGGCGAGCCCGTTGGTCAATCCCTCCGTCAGGCCTTCGGCGAAATACGCGTCCGAGTCGTGGCCGAGGTTGCGCAGCGGCAGGACCGCGATCGAGCTGGATCGGTCGGTCCGGGCTCCGGCAAACGGCCGCGCACGGGCGACCCAGGCCGCGGCTACCGCGATGAGCGCGATAGCGGCAGCCAGCCCGAAGCGCGCCCACGTGTTGTGGAGCGCCGGTGCGCCCGTGCGCCCAAGCGCCCGTGCGCCCGCCGCCTCGGCCAGCGCCTCCGCGAACGCCCGCCCCGTCGCCCACCGGTCCGCCGGCGCCTTCGCCAGCGCCTTCACCACCGCCGCCTCCAGCGCCGGCGGCACCTCGCGCACCGTCGAGAGCGGCGGCACTGCGTCCGCCGTGTGCCGCGCCATCACCGCCTGCGCCGTCGGGCCGCTGAAGGGCGGAGTCCCCGCCAGCATCTCGTAGAGCACGCACCCCAAGGCGTAGATGTCCGCCCGCCCGTCCACCGTGGGCTGCGCCGTCGCCTGCTCCGGACTCATGTAGTTCGGCGTCCCCACCGCCATCCCGGTCCCCGTCAGCTTCCCGCTCCCCGCCTCCGCCACCGCCCGCGCCACCCCGAAGTCCGCCACCACCGCCACTCCGCCCGAGAGCAGCACGTTGTCCGGCTTGATGTCCCGGTGCACGATCCCCGCCCCGTGCGCGTGGTCCAGCGCCAGGGCCACCTCCCGCGCGATCCGCACCGCCTCAGCCACCGGCAGCGGCCCCTCCTTCTCCAACCGCTCGCGCAACGACTGGCCGGCGACGTACGGCATCACGTAGTAGACCAGCCCCTCACCCTCCCCCGACTCGAAGACCGGCAGGATGTTCGGGTGCTGGAGCTGCGCCGCGACCCGGATCTCGCGCAGGAAGCGCTCCGTCCCTTCCCCGCTCGCCCCCTCCTGCTCGAACACCTTGATCGCCACCCGCCGCTCCAGCCGCAGGTCATGACCGAGGAACACCACGGCCATCCCCCCGCGGCCGAGCTCGTGCTCGACCTCGTAGCGGCCAGCGAGGGCGGCCTGGAGGCGCTTCAGGATGTCCATATGATTGGGCAATAGTATCGCGCCGGGGACCACGTGGGACAGGGGGAGCGGGGGAGCGGGGAGCGAAAAGGCACCGCGGTGACGCACCGGTGATGATGAATCGCCAGCGTTTGCGCATGAACAGCCACCGCAAGCTGTTGGCCTGGCAGGCGTGCCGAGACCTGATTCAGGCGGTGTACCGCGCCACGAGCACGTTCCCCGCCGATGAGCGCTTTGGCCTCACCTCGCAGCTGCGTCGGGCCGCCGTTTCGTCCGCCTGCAACATCGCCGAGGGCTACGCGCGCAGCGGACTGAGAGAGACCGCACACGGCGTCAGCATCTCGCTCGGATCCCTCGCGGAGGTCGACACGCTCTTCGTCGTGGCTGAGAATCAAGGCTACCTGACTGCGGCAGAGCTTGCCGACCTCGATGCCCTACTCCAGCGCGCCAGCCAGCTGAGCTCCGGGTTGCTCCGACAACTACGCCAACGAATCCGCCCTTAGTCTTTTCGCTCCCCGCTCCCCCGCTCTCCGAAAAGACGAAAGCCCGCCCTGCACGGATGCAGAGCGGGCCTTCGAAGGGGAGGCTGGCGGCGGTCTACTCTCCCACCGACGTCCGTCGGCAGTACCATC
>Ga0299912_10003563_pt1 | contig 12701 bp, 11 predicted proteins | sample RVTome_2_FD_207667 | JGI IMG/M metagenome (GOLD analysis project Ga0299912, IMG submission 207667) | Soil microbial communities from uranium-contaminated site in the Upper Colorado River Basin, Wyoming, United States - RVT95D214 (version 2) ...
AGCGAGAGCCTCTCTAAGGTTAGCCCCCAGTTTCTGGAATATTCTTCTGTGGATGGAAAGAATCCTTTACCTTGCCGCTCCATCTGTATCCTGAGCATCATCAAAACATCCACGTCCCTCAGGCCGTCTTCCATATTATGAAAGATATCAATACCCATTACCTCCATCTCTTTTGGTATTAAGGTCGGAGGCCCGATCAACCTTAGCCTTGCCCCAAGCTTTTTCAGGCTGTAAATATTTGATTTTGCAACTCTGCTGTGGGCTATATCTCCCACAATAGCTATCTCAAGTCCTTCAATCTTCCCCTTCTTTTCTCTTATTGTGAAGGCATCGAGGAGTGCCTGGGTTGGATGTTCATTTGTACCATCTCCTGCGTTTATTACTGAAACCCTGAGTTTTTTTGCGAGGAGATGTGGTACCCCTGATGAGGAATGCCTTATTATTATAAAATCGGCGCCGAGGGCCTGGACCGTGAGGGCTGTATCAATCAGGCTCTCACCCTTAACTACACTGCTCGTTGGTACAGAGAAGTTGATGACATCTGTACTGAGCCTTTTTGCTGCAAGCTCAAAAGAAGTCCTTGTCCTTGTTGATGGTTCAAAAAACAGGTTAACCGTGGTCTTGCCGCGCAGGGTAGGAACCTTTTTTATATCCCTTCCAAGTACATCCTTAAACCCTGCAGATGTATCGAGGATAAGATTTATTTCTTCCACAGAAAGTTCCTTTATGCCAAGCAGGTCTTTATTAGTCAGCACTGTCTACTCCTCACTGCTCACATTTTCGAGTATTACTCTGTCTTCCAACCCTTCTTCTATGAGCTGAACCTCAACTGTCTCGCTTAGTGCGGTGGGTATGTTCTTCCCTACATAGTCAGCCTTTATTGGAAGCTCCCGATGTCCCCTGTCAATCAAGACTGCGAGCTGGATAGAAGCAGGCCTTCCAAGGTCTATCAAGGCATCCAGTGCTGCCCTGATAGACCTGCCCGTAAAAAGGACGTCATCAACGAGTATAATCTTTAAATCTGTGACTTCAAACAACACTTCCGTCCTTCTGACAACAGGCTGCTCCTTCCTTATATTCAGGTCATCCCTGTAAAAAGCTATATCGAGGGAGCCGACAGATATTTCCTTCTTTTCAATCTGCTGTATCTTTGAGGCAAGTCTTTTTGCAAGATGTACCCCGCCTCTCTGTATCCCGACAAGACAAAGCTTCTCTGTCCCTTTGTTTTTTTCAATGATTTCGTGTGACATCCGCATTAAAGCCCTGTCAATATCTTTCTTATTCATTAATTCTTTAGGCATTTTGTCATCACTCCATAATAATACAATCGAATAGTGCAGATGTTGTGAAAAAATTTATTTTTCGATACCTTGATTTACCTTTAACTGACGGTTTTCGGAATATTTTGGTAAGTATAACAAATAAAAAAATTTTAAATAAATGCATCGAGTTAAATAAATTTTTGAGCAATGTCTGCATTATTCGGGTTAAACAGGCATAAAAAAACCTTCCCCTCATTGAGTGGAAGGTTAATACTATATAAGACATTGCAGCTCAGGCTGCCTCCTTTACCTTTTTAACCTCACCGGGCCATTCTTAAAGGTATTTCTATTTAAGCATAAAACTAAGAATGCTGTCAACTTGACGGGTATGTTCGCTTTCATTGCCTTTGTGATCCCCGGCTTTTTTTGATCTTGACAGTAATGATAAGATATATTATCATTTAATTAATCATGAATGTCTTATACAAATCGCCATTCAAAAAGTTTGTAAAAAGACAAAACAGACCTTTTCAGCTTCTTTTGGAGGACGAGGCTGAAAGGATTAAAAATAACCCCGATATAGGAGACCTAAAAAAAGGTGATTTATCAGGATTCAGAGTTCATAAATTTGTATTCCTAAACCAGGAATATCTTATAGCTTATAAACCTCAAAATGATCGGATAGTTTTTTATATGACAGGCACTCATGAGAATTTCTATCGTGAGCTTAAACATTATATAAAGGAGGTGGAGTAACCGTGATAACAGCCCAGAAAGTTTATAGAGAGATTTTAGCTATGCCTGTAAAGGAAAGAGAACGCCTGTTTGCTGTCATAGCCAGACATGGGTTTGAAAAGGACTCATATACTCATGATGAAATATTCAGCGATATAAGACAGTCACCTTTCACTGTTAGAGAAGCAGCAGAATATCTTGAGGTGTCAGAAATCACAGTTAGAAGATGGGTAAAAGACGTGATCTTGAAATCAAAAAGACTCGGGAAAAACATAGTGTTTGATGTTGATGAACTTAAGGCATTTAAAAAGCAGAGGCAGAAGTAATATTCTGCTCACCTTTCGCTCATCGATAAAAATAATGTAGCGTTTCTCTGTTCCACCCAATATTTCGGGTGGCATAAAATAGGTCGTTAACAATTATTTTCTATCTAATATCAGCGTGGTAGCTCTGAAGAGATTTAGCGTCGCCATGTCCCAGCTGAAAGGCTTCAATCCCTCGAGCAGCAGCAACAGCCGCAGCTAATGTGGTGATATAAGGGACTTTATACTTAATTGCTGATTTACGGATATAAGAATCGTCATGTTTGCTTAGTTTCCCGCTTGGCGTGTTGATTACCAGGTGGATTTCTTTATTTTTAATAGCATCAACAATATTTGGACGTCCTTCATGCAACTTATCGATAGGCTCGGTCCGGACACTGTTTTCGTTTAAAAACTTATATGTTCCTCGTGTTGCCTTGATCTTAAATCCTAACCTTTCAAAAAGTTTTGCAACTTGCAGCGAAGCAGGTTTGTCCTCGTCTGAAACAGTAATAAGTACCGTTCCTTCAACAGGAAGACGCTGCTGGGCTGCTTCAAGAGCTTTGTAATAGGCCAAGCCGAAGGAATCAGCCATGCCCAGGACTTCCCCGGTAGAACGCATTTCCGGACCAAGAACCGGATCAACCTCAGGAAACATATTAAATGGAAAGACCGCTTCTTTTACTCCGAAATGCGGGAAATGCCTTTGTTTAAGACCCAGGTCGGTGAGTTTTCTGCCCAGCATGATCTGAATAGCTATACGCACCATGGGAATATTGCAGACCTTTGAAACCAGTGGCACCGTTCGAGATGCCCTGGGATTTGCTTCAAGGACATAAACTGTATCACGGGCTATGGCATATTGAATATTCATAAGACCTACAACATTCAGCTCAACCGCTATCTTTCTTGTGTATTCATAAATAGTTTCCAGATGCTTGGTTGGTATACTGATTGGCGGAATCACACAAGCAGAATCCCCTGAATGGATGCCTGCAAGTTCTATATGCTCCATTACCGCAGGGACGAACGCATCTGTTCCATCAGAAATGGCATCTGCTTCAGTCTCAATTGCATTCTCCAGGAATTTGTCAATAAGGATCGGACGGTCTGGAGTGACTTCTACCGCTGCCAATACGTATCGTTTTAGCATTTCCTCATCATGAACTATTTCCATGCCTCGTCCTCCGAGGACATAGGAAGGTCTGACCATAAGGGGATAACCGATCTTTTTTGCTACCTCCAGCGCTTCTTCAAGGGTACTTGCCATACCAGACTCCGGCATCGGAATACCTAATTTTTTCATCATCTGACGAAACCGGTCACGGTCTTCAGCAAGATCAATAGTTTCTGTGGATGTGCCAAGGATTTTAACCCCTGCTTCGAATAACTCTCTCGCAATATTAAGCGGTGTCTGTCCTCCAAACTGCACAATAACGCCTTCCGGTTTTTCTTTTTCGTAAATAGATAAGACATCTTCGACGGTAATAGGTTCAAAATACAGCTTGTCCGAGGTGTCATAATCAGTCGAGACTGTTTCAGGATTGCAGTTAACCATGATGGTCTCATATCCCTCATCTCGAAGGGCGAAGGATGCATGAACACAGCAATAATCAAACTCTATGCCCTGACCGATGCGGTTGGGTCCACCACCTATTACCATTATCTTTTGCCTATCGCTGCTTGGTACTTTGTCAGGTGCATTATAAGTTGAAAAATAATATGCTGCATTTTCTACCCCGCTTACCGGTACAGGTTCCCAACACTGAACGATCCCTAACTTTTTTCGGTGTTCACGAATTTGCTTTTCCGGTATGTTGAGTAGCTGTGACAGATATCTGTCAGAAAAACCGTCTTTCTTTGAGTGGACCAATACATCGTCCGGCAAACTCCGGCCTTTATGCTTAAGAACCTCTTCCTCAAGTTCCACAAGTTCTTTCATCTGTTCAATAAACCATGGTTTTATGTAAGTCTTTTCATAGAGTGTATTTATGTCAGCGCCTTTTCGAAGGGCTTCGTACATGATGAATTGACGTTCGCTCGATGGCGAAACCAGCAGTTCCATCAGTTCATCAAGGGGTTTCTGATTAAAGTCTTTTGCAAAACCAAGTCCATAACGACCGATTTCTAAAGACCGGATAGACTTTTGAAATGCCTCTTTATAAGTCTTCCCGATACTCATCACCTCGCCAACTGCACGCATCTGAGTTCCAAGCCTGTCTTCAACTCCTTCGAATTTCTCAAACGCCCATCTGGCAAACTTTACAACTACATATTCGCCCCATGGTGTGTATTTTTCCAGTGTGCCCTTTCTCCAATAGGGAATTTCATTAAGGGTCAGGCCTGCAGCCAGTTGTGCGGAAATACGTGCAATTGGGAAACCCGTAGCTTTTGAAGCAAGGGCGGATGAACGTGATGTTCTCGGATTGATCTCGATGACCACAACCCGACCTGTTTTTGGGTCATGTGCAAACTGAATGTTCGTCCCTCCGATTACTTGAATCGCTTTCACAATGTCATAGGAGTGCTTCTGCAGACGTTTCTGGAGATCCTGGTCAATAGTAAGCATTGGAGCCGTACAATAAGAATCTCCTGTGTGGATTCCCATGGCATCAACATTTTCTATGAAACAGACAGTGATGCACTGGTTTTTAGCATCACGTACAACTTCAAGTTCTAATTCTTCCCACCCCAGAACAGACTCTTCAATTAGTATCTGACCGATAAGACTGGCGGAAATACCGCGACTGGCAACAGTCCTCAGTTCTTCCACGTTATAAACAAGTCCGCCTCCTGTTCCACCAAGTGTATATGCAGGACGAATAACAACGGGATACCCAAGTTTCGATGCTATTTCCTCAGCCTTCTCTATGCCAAAGGCTGGTTCGCTCCTTGGCATTTCTATCCCTAACTGTTTCATCGTTTCCTTAAAGGCAATGCGATCTTCACCCCGTTCGATAGCATCTGCCTGTACTCCTATTATCTTAACCCCATACTTTTCAAGGATACCCTTTCGGAACAATTCTGCAGTTAGATTCAAGCCAGTTTGCCCCCCTAAATTGGGAAGAATTGAGTCAGGCCGCTCTTTTTCTATAATCTTTTCCATGGATTCAACAGTGAGTGGCTCCAGATAAGTCACATCGGCCATCCCAGGATCAGTCATAATAGTTGCAGGGTTTGAATTGACCAGAACAATCTTATAGCCAAGATTTCGGAGCGCCTTACATGCCTGTGTTCCAGAATAATCGAATTCGCATGCCTGGCCTATGACAATAGGGCCAGAACCGATAATCATTACATTTTTGATATCATTACGCCTTGGCATATAGTATCACCTTTCTATCTTTACACTTAAGTTACACTAAACCTTTAATTAAAATTGAAATAAGTAACTACCCTTTTAAGACACGATATAGTAACACTTTTTGAGATTTCAGTATAGAGGATGGTAAGTAATCAGAGTCAAACGATAAAATTGATAAAATTAAGTATTACTTAAAATTAAGTTTGGGATTGTCAATTCTTGGCAGACATCGATATAATCACTTCTATGAAAAATATATATAGTATTAGGATGAGGGCATCAAAAGAAGTCAAAAGTCAAAAGTCAAAACTCACTGAAATTCATATATCCGGTGCCGAGGGGCTTTATGAGGCATCAGAGATTCAAAGGATTGTTAAGAGATATATTGAAAGGGCATTAAACCATCCTAAAGGCAAAGCCGATAAAATTATATTTACAATTGAGAATATAAAGCAAAAGCCAAAAGAAATCTCAGCATTACCTCTATCAACAGTTAACAGTAGCACACCTGCTGAAGGGAAAAGCATAGCAATTAAGCTGCTTCAATCATTAGGGATATCAAAAAGGGCTATTAACATAGCCTTTGAATTAATCAAGAAAGGCAGCATGAGGGGTGCGGCCATTATCACAGTAGAAAAAGGCGATCGTCTTGAGCCTGATAAAGAAAGAGGGATCAGGGTATCTCGACTTGGAATTAATATGTCAGTATCAAAAGTGCTCTCATTAAGGCTTTTAAGACATGGGATTAATACAGATACCGTTAAGGAGGCGCTTATACTTGCATCAAAGGTTGCATCATGTGATCATATGATAGCTGAATTATGTGTATCCGACGATCCTTACTATACAACCGGCTATGTAGCATCTAAAAAAATTGGATATTTGAGAATACCAAATATCAAGCATACAGGAAGCAAAAGCGGAGGAAGGGCATTTTTCATAAAGGAAGAGATAAATGTTGAAGGAATAATAAATTACCTTGAAAGAATGCCTGTAATAATTGGAAGAGTTGCTTCATGCAGAGGTATAATTTCAACAGATGAAATCCTCAATCGTCCTTATAAGTAATCCCACAGCAAAAAGAGCATCAGACAGAAAAATTGCACAGGCATCTCGTTACCTGATGTCAAAAGGATATAAAGTGGAGGTACTTTTCACGGGGAAAAAGGGGCATGCAGAAAATCTTGCAAGAGAGGCAATAAGAGAATTACCTTCCCTGATTATTGCCGCAGGCGGCGATGGCACATTTAATGAGGTTATTAATGGTATCGCGGGGTCAGAGATACCAATGGCGATTCTTCCACTCGGAACCACAAATGTGCTTGCTAAGGAAATCGGTATTCCCGAGAATGTTGAAGGTGCTATGGAAATCGCTGTCACCGGCACTACAAAAACCATCTCACTCGGAAAGATAGCTCGGAGTTACCATGACAATGAAAATAATCCCCCCATCCCCCCTTTATTAAAGGGGGGTGAGGGGGGATTTCGTTACTTTGTTTTAATGGCAGGCATCGGCTTTGATGGTGAGGCAGTTTTTGGGATAAATGAGACCTTTAAAAAAATTTCAGGTAAGGGCGCCTACATCTATAGTGGAATAAAAGTCCTTTCCGGGTTTAATCCACGTGAATTAACCTTTGACATCGACGGAAAAACTTATTCTGGATATTCTGCAATCATTAGCAAGACAGCAAAATATGGAGGGGATTTCAAGATTACACCTGATGCAAGACTTACTGACCCGACTCTTTATATCTGCCTTTTTAAGGGGAAAAAACGTTTAGACGTTTTAAGGTATGTCTTTGGTATTGCAACAGGAAGCCATTTAAGATTTAAGGATGTAGAATATCTAAAGGCAAAGAGGATACAAATAGATGGTAATGCCCATATACAGATAGACGGCGATTATTTCGGCACGACCCCTGCAAAAATAGAGGTAGCACCTAACACACTGAGATTAATTTACCCCCTTAGAAAAACCACAGATACCTTCTAACAGACTTTACTGAGGTGAAGAAGCAAGCTTTATCTTTTTAATATTTTCTTCGATAGCCTCTATGTAATGGTTTCTTGAATCCTTAAAATGATGGGTCAGGTACTTATACATAGAACCCATATTTTTAAAACGTTCCAATACTATAACCTCATAAAAATGAGGAGTCTTCCTGATGAGGTCATCTACACTTTCGTATACAATCGCCTCTCTTTTGCGCAATTTTTCTATTCCTTCATAAAGGTATGCTTCTTTAAATTCACTGTAAAGCACAGGTAATTTTTCAAGATAATCATTCGCAGACATCTGTCCTAAAAGGTCGGCAGTTCCAAGTGCGTATCCGACCGTACGTTCCTCATCAGAATTAAAAGGAATCTTTGTGTAGTCGATCTTTACCCCTGTACACATAATAATATTTTGGACAGCGGATATTTTATACTTATTAAACCCCAACTGGGGAAGGTAAAGAACTGCAAAGTCAGCACTCCTCTGTATATGGGTAAAAGTATATTTGGCCCCGGTGCCCTCAATGTCATTCTCGGTTTTTATATAGCCTGTATCATGTAATAAAACTGCAATGATCCCTATATCAAAGCATTCCCTTGAAATGTAAGGGGTGCTTTTATTTTTGTTCCATCCATCTATAATTCCTATAAAAGGAGGAATAACCTGTAAGGTATGCATAAGGTCATGGTACCTTGTATCACATTTCTGAAACCCCTTTCTTTTACCTGAAAAAAGAGCCGCAACGTCATTAAACGCTGTTTTTATAATATCTATATTGTTTTCACCGTAAATTTCCTTACAGATTATTTTTAACTCATCTAAAATATTTTCAAGGGTTAGACCTTTCCCTTTTAACATCTAATCGCTTTTTCCTTTCAGGAAACTGAATTTTAGAATTATATTATAACACCGCCTCCTATTAATATGTCACCACCATAAAAGACTGCGGACTGCCCAGGAGCTGGCGCCCACTGTGGCTTATCAAAAACAACCTGCACAGTTTTATCTGATACCTGAAATATTGTTGCAGGCTCATCCTTCATCATGGACCGAACCTTTGCAGATACCCTGTAGGGGCGAGGCATTGCCTCGTCCTCCTCCCAAATAGGCAAAATCCAGTTCAGGTCTTTAACAAAAAATTCCTTTTTCTGTGCAGCCTTCTGCGAACCCACAAACACTGTATTTCTGTCAGCATCTATCTTTATAACATAAAGAGGTTCAGGAGAAGATATCCCCAGCCCTTTTCTCTGGCCGATGGTATATCCATGAATTCCTTTATGTGTTCCTATGACTTTTCCGGTCACATCAACGATAGGACCTGGTTTCCCTGTAACAGAAGAAAGCCTCTCAATAAGATTAAGATAGTTTTTACTTTCAATAAAGCATATCTCCTGGCTTTCAGCCATTTTTGCAGCAGGCAGGTTGAGCACCTGTGCGATTTTTCTCACTTCATCCTTCCTGTAGTAACCGAGGGGCAGGATCAGCCTTTTTAGTTCTTCCTGTTTTAAGACATATAAGACATATGATTGATCTTTCTTTGGGTCAATTCCTTTTTTGAGAAAAACCATAGCGTTGTTTGTCTTCTGACTTCTTTCCACCCTTGCATAGTGTCCGGTGGAAATATATCCAGCACTTCTTTTTTCTGCTTCCCTCATGAGTGACGGGAATTTGATAAATCTGTTACATAATATGCAGGGATTAGGAGTTAATCCTGCGAAATAGGCATTAACAAAAGGCTTGATCACCTTCTCCAAAAAATCATCTCTAACATCAATTGTGCTGTGTGGAATTCCTATATGGCGGGCAGCCTCTGATGCGTCCCCCATTGCATTGAGTGAGCAGCATGCTGTAGTGCCGGTTCGGCTTTTTGCTTCCCATAGAATAAAGGAGAGTCCCTCCACATCATATCCCTGCTCCTTCAAAAGATATGCTGTGACAGAAGAGTCAACCCCTCCACTCATTCCAACAATAACCTTTAGCATATTTTAAATATAACAGATTGACCTCTTATCCTGTAACAATTACAATATAAATTTAATGGTGAATAAAATAGCAAGCAGCATGCCTAAAAGGTAGGTGAACTATGAAAAATATCGTCCTCACCGGCTTTATGGGAACCGGGAAGACCGCTGTTGGGAAGGAAATTGCTCGACTCCTTGACATGAAGTTGATCGATGTTGATACAGAGATAGAGAAGTCCGAAAAGATAACAATCAACGAGATATTTAAACAGTTCGGCGAACCAAGGTTTAGAGAGATAGAGACAGAGATGATAACAAAACTTTCAAAAGATAAAAGCAGTATCATTTCTACCGGCGGGGGTGCGGTGCTAAAACAGGAGAATATGGACATTTTGAGAGAAAATGGAGTTATTATATGTCTTATTGCAACACCCGAAACAATCCTTGGCAGAACAAGCAATAGTAATGACAGGCCATTACTGCAAGTAGAAAATCCTCTTGAAAGGATAAAAGGGCTTTTAAATTTTAGAAGGCCATTCTATGAGAAGGCAGATATCATGATAGATACAGAGGGCAAGACGCCTCTACAGATTGCAGAGGAGATTATAGAAAAGGTAAAAGATAAAAGGTAATTCGATAGGGGATACCCCCTTCGCTCATTCTCGGTCGTACCGACCTCCGAGGAAAATTCTGTCTTCGACAGAATTTAAAGCCGCTCAAGGGGTATCCCCTATCGAATAAGGTTTATTAAGAATTAGATTAAAATTTGGAAAGGAAAATGGAAAAGATAAGGGTTGAACTGGCTGAAAGAAGCTACAATATTTTTATAGGAAGCAATACCCTTGAAGGAATTGGGGACAAACTTAAATTGTTTGAGTTGGGTCCTAAGATCGCTATTGTTAGTAATCCGACTGTTTTTCAATTGTATGGTGAACGTGTATTAGAATCGGTAAAGAAGGCAGGGTTTGATCTGCTTACTGTAATTATCCCTGATGGTGAGGAATATAAAGATCTTCTCTGGTTACAGCATATATACGACGAACTTCTCAAACATAAACTGGACAGATCTTCAGCACTTATTGCACTTGGGGGCGGGGTTACAGGTGATATAACAGGGTTTGCAGCTTCTACATATATGAGGGGGATTTCTTATATCCAGATCCCTACAACTCTTCTTGCTCAGGTAGATAGTTCAGTTGGAGGCAAAACAGGTGTTAATCATAAGCGCGGTAAAAACATGATAGGGACTTTCTGGCAACCAAGACTTGTATGGATTGATGCTGAAACACTTAAAACACTGCCTGAGAGAGAATTACTGGCCGGCATTGCCGAGGTGATAAAATATGGAGTTATACAGGATAAAGAATTGTTCGATTTTCTTGAGGTCAACAGGGACAAAATTCTAAATCTTGATAAAGACGCACTAACTCATATTATTAAACGTTCATGCGAGATAAAGGCGGAAGTTGTATCAAAGGATGAGAGAGAGGCGGGGTTAAGGGCAATTTTGAATTATGGCCATACAGTAGGCCATGCAATAGAAACTGTTACAGAGTACAAAAAATATCTTCATGGTGAGGCTGTTGCAATAGGTATGTGCATTGAGGCAAGGCTATCCCAGATGCTTAACTTCATTGACAGGGATCAGGTATTCAGGATAAGGGGCCTTATTGATTCCTATGGTCTTCCCTCACAAGTGCCGGCAGATTTAGATTTAAACAGTATGTTTTCATCTATACAACTTGACAAAAAGGCCGTTGCAGGCGAATTGAAGTTTATTCTGCCTGAAAAAATTGGTAGTGTGAGGATACACAAAGGGGCGAGCGAAAAGTCTCTTATAGAGTTGCTGCAATCCTGAACGGTTATCTAAACCATTTTCATCGAATCATAAATATTATAGGGGCAGACCTGCGTGTCTGCCCGGATAATAGGAATAAAAATATAAGTCAGGGCGAACACACAGGTTCGCCCCTATCTAACAATCAGGTTCAAGACCTTGCATATCGACCATGCAAGCAGAGTGCATGCTGGAAGTGTCAGGATCCAGGCAAGCATGATATTCCCTCCGACTACCCATTTTACTGCGGATAGCCTTTTGGAAGCGCCTACCCCCATTATAGTGGATGAGATCACATGTGTTGTTGAAAGCGGAATGCCTATTCTGGATGCGATTTCTATAATCGTTGCTGCTGACGTCTCAGCGGCAAACCCGTTAATAGGTCTAAGGTTGGCGAGACGCATACCGAGGGTCTTTATGATTTTCCAGCCTCCTGCCGCGGTGCCGAATGCCATAGTTGTTGCACAAAGTAAAATCACCCACAGCGGCACATTGAAATCGGGAAGGTTATAATAACTCACTAGTGCCATTGTTATAATCCCCATTGTTTTCTGAGCATCGTTGCTGCCATGGCTAAAAGCCATATAGGCTGCCGATATAATCTGGAGTCTTCCAAAAAGGTTACTGACCAGCGAGGGTGAAGATCTGCTGAACAACCAGTTGAGAAATAACATTAAAAAAAAGCCGAGTATAAATCCGATGAGAGGAGAGAATATCAAACCCATGAGAACTTTATAGACACCCTTTTGAATGATAACATTCGTCCCTGCCGTAGCTATTCCTGCGCCTACTATACCCGAAAGGATGGCATGGCTGGAGGATGTGGGAAGACCGAGATACCATGTAAAAATGTCCCATATTATAGCGGCTATAAGAGCGGAAATAATTGTGATTTGTGTGATACATGCAGCCTCGACAAGTCCAGCCCCTACTGTTTTGGCCACTGCGGTCCCTGTTAATGCACCAACCATGTTTAAAACCGCTGCCATTGATACTGCTGCTTTCGGGGACAGCACTCTTGTTGATACCGATGTGGCTATTGCATTTGCTGTATCATGGAAGCCGTTTATGAAATCAAAAATTACTGCAAGGACAATCACACAGAGAAGCAAAAAGAAGGTATCATGCATTTTTGAGCACTATGGCCTCTAATACATTTGCAACATCCTCACATTTGTCCGATGCATCTTCAAGATGCTCATATATTTCTTTCCATTTGATAATAAGGATAGGGTCTTTTATTTCATCAAATAAATTTCCGAGTGCGTCTCTAAAGCCCCTGTCTATTCTGTTTTCAAGCCTGT
>Ga0299912_10003564_pt1 | contig 12701 bp, 8 predicted proteins | sample RVTome_2_FD_207667 | JGI IMG/M metagenome (GOLD analysis project Ga0299912, IMG submission 207667) | Soil microbial communities from uranium-contaminated site in the Upper Colorado River Basin, Wyoming, United States - RVT95D214 (version 2) ...
CTACAGCGCTACTTTTGCCGTCGGTTTTTTCGTCAGCCTCTACCTTCAATATTTGAAGGGCATGAGCCCGCGGAGCGCCGGGCTCGTCCTGATCGCCCAGCCGATCATGATGACGATTTTTTCTCCGTTCGCCGGCCGCCTCTCGGATAAGATCGAGCCCCGGATCGTGGCCTCGCTCGGGATGGCCATTTCCAGTTTAGGTCTCTTCCTCTTGGCTTTCCTGCGGGCCGGCTCTGGGTTGACTTTTGTTGTCGCCAGCCTGGCCGTTCTCGGGTTCGGGTTCGCCCTCTTCTCGTCACCCAACACGAATGCCGTGATGAGCTCGGTGGAGAAGAAATTCTATGGCGTCGCCTCGGCCACTTTAGGCACCATGCGGCTCGTCGGGCAGACCCTCAGCATGGGGATCGCCATGCTCATATTCGGCGCGCTGGTCGGCCGGGTCCAGATAACGACGGCCAGCCAAGGCAGCTTCCTGCAGGCGGTGCGAACGGGGTTTATCATCTTCGCCGCCCTCTGCTTTGCCGGGGTTTTCGCTTCTCTCGCCCGCGGCAACCGGAAGTGAGCCGGCTTTCCCTAATCTCTTCTCCGCTTTTGCCTCTTAATGAACCATACTATTAAAATAATAATCGCTATTATTACAACAATGACTCCCCCGCCTATCAGAGCCCCAAGCCGGACATACTTTTTGGCCATTTCCGGGGCACTCCGAGAAGGAGTGAAGTTCATGGGTTCATAATAAAATTTGGAATCGTCCACGATTCCCTCAAGAAAGAAAGATTCGGCAAGATGACGAAAAACCTCGGGCTGGATGTTCATAACATCCTGGCTGTGTCCCATCTCTGACAGGAGGACAAGATGACCTTTGGTCAGACGAGGCAGCAACTCATCTTTGGCGTTTTCGGCAGGAGTCGAGAAGTCAATATTCCCGTTGACCATCAAGGTCTCCACCTCCGAATCCTGCAGTTTCCTGTATTGTTCGGGAATGGGCTGGATCGGCCATCCGCCATATTTCATGGCGCCCAACATCTTGGACATGGGTGAGCCTAAGATCGAACCGGGCGGCATCATTTCCGTTTCATAATCCCGGGCGGGGTCATAATCTGCGCTCAAAGCCTTGGAGGCATTGTCTCCCCAATTGAGCGCCTTGGGTATCATTCTATCGTAGAAGAATGAGAGAAGCGCGAGGCCGCTGTAATCCCCCCGCTCGGCCGCAATGAACGCATCAAATACCTGGGCCGCCGAATCCCGATGGTACAGGAACATGAACATCCCTGTTTTTATCTTGTCCGGATCGGCTCTGAAGATCAGCCATTTTCTCGGCAGGCTGGCCAGGACATTCTGTATCGTCTTCAAGAGATCAGGAGTGCGGGACACCGCGACCGGATCCTTTTTCCAGAGCCCGGCGTAATATCTCAACTGATCATCCACTTTTTCGGGTTCCCAAACGAAGTGTCCCGGAGGGTTGACGCTGATCATGAGGGACCGATGAACGCTCGCTGCATATTTCAGGCCATAGATATAGGCAACGCGCGTCCCGTAGCTGACGCTGTAAAGATTGATTTTTTCATAACCCATCGCCTTCCGGGCTTCTTCGACATCCTCAATGACATCCATCATTGTATATCGATTGATGTCTACCCCGTCCTGCTTCAATCTTTGAAAAGCCGCATAAAACGCCCTCCCCATCTTTTCCAGATTCTCATGGGACAGAGGGTATTCTTTCACCTTCATCGCCTCGACAACCTCGGGACAGTCGAGAGAAACAGACCCGTCGACTCCGCGATACCCGACCATGATAATATCGTGATTCTCCAGGAGCCAGACCGGCGGAGATTTCCAGACATTGGTCAGTCCAGGCCCTCCGGCGAGCAGGAACACGGGCTCAGAGGAATTTTTTCCAGTGGCATGAATCCTGACAACTGGCAGGTGAATAAGCCGGGAATTGGGTTTATCCCTGTTTTCTGAAACATTCAAAATCCCAAACTCCGCTCTGTACTCTTTTTCTTTCACGGAAAGGAGGCCGCTTTTCCAGGTTATATCACCTGCCTGCGTTCCACTGACTTCCTGCATGGACGGAAATGGAACTTCTTCAATCTTGGAACATGAGACACTAATGAGAAGAGAGAATCCCAAGAAGAGCCAAAGTCTGAATATTCTCATTGCCCTTTCCTTTTTAGGGTTGCTTCTGCGCAAGTTTGGCCTGACATATAGATTATATATCATGCGGCCGCCCAAATTGATTAAAAGCCACAGCCGATGCCTTCAGAAGCGCTTTCCTCGCCTTGCTCTTAATCCGGGCGAATAGAAGGGAATTCGAGCTTCTATTCAACTAAAGCGAGTTTGAGCTATCCCACGTTGACAGCGTGCGGCCGGAGTGATATACGTTCCTACTTCCCGCCATGACAATCCTTCGCCTTATCTGCCTGCTAAAGAAGGGTTATTGCGAATCCTGGAGAAAAAAGGGAGCAAAATCATGATCACAAGACGCCATTTCCTCAAGATTGGAGGGCTGACTCTCGCGGCCTCGGGCGGGGTTACCAAAATACTTGGGGCTTCCGCCCAATCCCAGGCCTCGCCCCTCCAGAAAATGGTAGCGGACGTGAAGCCTCTCACAGCCGACGACTATGCCGCACGTCTGGAAAAAGCCCGCCGGATTATGGCCGAGAACAAGCTCGACGGCCTTTTCCTTGAAGGCGGGACAAACCTTCAGTACTTTACCAAAGTCAACTGGTGGCGCAGCGAGAGAACCTTTGGCGCCGTGTTTAGCCAAAAACGGGATCCGGTTTGGGTCTGCCCGGGCTTCGAACGGAAGAGGGCGGAAGAGCTCGTTCCTAAGGAGCAAGAGATCCGGACCTGGGAGGAGCACGAAAGCCCGTATGCCCTGATTGCGGGCGTCATGAAGGACCTCGGCGCGGGCAGCGGACGCCTGGGCCTCGACCCTTCGATGCGGCACTTCATTTATTACGGACTGCGCCGGGAAGCAGCGGGACTTGAGCTCGTTGATGGAGCCGTCGTTACCGAAGGTTGCCGCGGGGTTAAGACGGCCAAAGAAGTCGGCTACATGGACCTGGCGAACAAGATTACAAAGCTGGCCTACCGCGAGGGTTTCCAACAGCTGCGCGAAGGGATGAGTCCCCGGGACTTGGCCTCGGCCATAAGCGCCGCCCACCAGCAGATGGGAGTCTCAGGCGGCGGCGGACCCCAGTTCGGCCCGAACACGGCTTTTCCACACGGCTCGATGGTTGTCCGCAACCTCCAAAAAGGCGACCCAGTTCTCGTTGACGGCGGCTGTTCTGTCGAAGGCTATCGCTCCGACATCACCCGGACCATCTTTTTCGGCCAACCGACCGATAAGCAGCGCAAGGTCTGGGAAGTCGTCCGGAAAGCCCAGGCCGCGGCCCTCAAGGCAGTCAAACCGGGAGCAACATGCGAATCCGTCGACCGGGCAGCCCGCCGGGTCATCGAGAATGCCGGTTTCGGTCCAGACTATAAGTATTTCTCCCACCGCCTCGGCCACGGCATCGGCCTGGAGGGACACGAATATCCTTACCTCGTCCGCGGGAACACGCTGAAGCTCCTGCCCGGAATGACCTTCAGCAACGAGCCGGGGATCTACATCTACGGAGAATTCGGCGTCCGCATCGAGGACTGCCTGGTCGTCACCGAGGACGGCGGCCGCACCCTCGGCGGCCTGGAAGCCGTGTCTGTCGATCAGCCCTTCGGGAACTAAATAGGGGGACACCATACACAATGCACTAATTGAGAAATATGGGGACAAGATACAATATGAGGAGGCTGGATTAATGCGACCTTCTTCTTTTCGGCTTTACGGACTAATTTTCTTGGGTTTGGGGCTCGTCCTGGGGGCCTCTTCGGCCTTTACCCAGGAAATCGCGGACGTCAAGGACTCCAAGAACATCCTTCCCGAAAAGGACCGGGAACAGCTGATGAATGAATGGCTGAAGTGGCGGCTTGACAACATCGTCCCGGAGCTCATGCGGCGCGAAGAGATCGACATGTGGCTGGTCATCAACCGCGAGTACAACGAGGACCCCGTCTACCTGAGCCTCGTGCCCCGGCCGACCATGGCCGCCCGGCGGACGTCGATCCTCATCTTTCATGACCTGGGTCCGGAGAAGGGAGTGGAGCGTCTCTCCGGGAGCTATTACGGCATGGGAGGATGGTACAAGGGGACATGGGAGGATAAGAAAAAGAAGCAGTTCGAGAGCCTGGCCGGGGTGATCAAGGTGCGCCAGCCGAAAAAAATCGGGATCAACACGTCCGAGAACTGGGCTTTCGGAGACGGACTGACGGCTTCCCTCAAAACCAAGCTGGAGGAAGCGCTCGGGCCGGAACTCTCGTCGCGCCTCGTCTCCGCCGAGAATCTCTGCATCGGCTGGCTGGAGACCAGAAGTCCCCAGGAGATGAGTGTCTACCGACACATCTGCGGGATCGCCCACGACCTCATCGACGAGTTTTTCTCTAACCGTGTCATCACGCCTGATGTCACCACGGCCGAAGATGTCTCCTGGTGGTTCCGGCAGCGGGTCACCGACCTCGGGCTCGAGGTGTGGTTCCAGCCGTCGATTGCCATCCAGAGGGACAAGAAAGAAGCAGCTCAGTATGCTGACAAGAACGTGATCCGCCGCGGCGACCTCCTCCACTGCGATGTCGGGATCACCTATCTCGGGCTGTGCACCGACATGCAGCACCAGGCCTATGTCTGCCGCATCGGGGAGACCGACGCTCCTGAAGGGCTCAAGGAGGCGCTGCGCCGGGCCAACCGCCTGGCCGATGTCTTCATGGCCGAGTTCGTTCAAGGCCGGAGCGGGACGGAGATCGTCGGCGCGGCCATGAAGAAGGGCGAAGCCGAGGGCCTGCGGCCGCTCATCTACATGCACCCGATCGGATTCCACGGCCATGCGGCCGGCTGCGTCGCGGACGCCCGTCCGCCGGAATCCGCTCCCGAGGACAATCCAGCCAGGGGGAAATACCTGCTCTTCTTGAACACGGCCTACGCCATCGAGTTCAGCAGCACCACCGCCGTGCCCGAGTGGGGCAACCAGGACGTTTGGATCGGGTATGAAGAGGATGCCCTATTTACGGAGGCGGGATGCCGGTTCATCGACGGCCGGCAAACCAAGTTCTACCTGATCAGGTAGCTCGGGTTTTAGGTCTTTGGAGGGATGACAATTCCCGGTTTTTTGACTATCCTAGACCATACAGTTAAGGATCTATCTCGGAGGATGCTATGCCCTTGCTAATCCAGAGGAAGTGGAGAATACGCCCACCGGCCCGGAGTGTCCTTGTGGCACTGGGTTTAGCCGGCATTCTTATGGTCCCTCTGTTTGTGCGGGCTCAGAGCACGGCTTTGATCAAGTTCCCATTGGACGGCGATTGGCAGTTTCGTCAGGTTGGCCAGGAGGCCTGGCATCCGGCCCGCGTTCCCGGCTGCGTTCACCTGGACCTGATGGCAGCAGGGCTCATCCCGGACCCGTTCTACCGGGATAACGAGCTCCGGGTGCAGTGGGTCGAGAAAGAAGACTGGGAATACCAGAAGGAGTTTACTGTCGCGTTTTCCGTCTCAAGCAAAGCCCACGTCGAGCTGGTGGCCCAGGGGCTGGATACGTTTGCCACGATTTTCTTGAATGGCCAGAAAGTCGGCGAGACGGACAACATGTTCCGGGCCTGGCGCTTCGACATCAAACCGTTCATTCGTCCCGGCCAGAACGAGCTGCTCATCCGCTTTGATTCTCCGGTCCGCCGGGCTCAATCCCTGGAGGCGAACCTCACCTACAAGCTTCCCGGGGGGTCTCCCCATGTCCGCAAGGCGCCCTATCATTTCGGCTGGGACTGGGGGCCGCGCCTCGTCACTTCCGGCATCTGGCGTCCGCTCTCCATCGAGGCCTGGGAGGGCGCGCGCCTGGGGGAGCTGGAGGTTACCCAGGAGTTCATGGAGAGGAACAAGTTTTTATTGAGGACCCGGGCGGAGGTACTCGCCGACCGGGGCCAGCAAGTCGCCATCAAGGCCAGCATCCTGGGGAAAAAGCCCTTTACGCACAGCGAGTCGGTCAAGATAAAGCCCGGTTCCAACTTCAACGAGAAGTCCTTCGGCATCATCAACCCCGACCTGTGGTGGCCGGCGGGGATGGGCGCGCAGAACCTGACCACGGTCAGGATCGACCTGTACCAAAAAGGCAGGCTCCTCGACTCGGTGACCAAGAGGATCGGGTTCCGAACCCTCGCCCTTGAACAAAAGGAAGACGATTGGGGGAGGAGCTTCCGGTTCGTCGTCAACGGCGTTCCCTTCTTCGCCAAGGGCGGCAACTGGATCCCGGCCGACTCCTTCCCGCCGCGCGTGACCCGGCAGAAATACGAAACGCTACTGCGCGATTGTGTCGCCGCCAACATGAACATGCTCCGCATCTGGGGAGGGGGGATCTATGAGTCGCCAGACTTCTACGACCTCTGCGACGAGCTGGGACTTCTGGTTTGGCAGGACTTTATGTTCGCCTGCGCCATGTTCCCGGGCGATGCGGCTTTCCTGGAGAATGTCGAGGCCGAGGCCGAGCAGGTGGTCCGGGAGCTTCGTCATCGGCCCGCGATCGCGCTCTGGTGCGGGAACAACGAGTGCGAGGAGGGCTGGTTCCACTGGGGCTGGAAGGAGCAGCTCCCGGCGACGGTCTGGGAAGACTACGAAAAAATCTTTCATCAGATCCTGCCCCGGACGGTTGAGCGGTTCGACTCGGGCCGCGCCTATTGGCCGAGCTCGCCTCACTCGGAGCAGGTCGGCGACCCGCGCTCGGACCGTTCGGGAGACATGCATTACTGGGGGATCTGGCACGGCAAGGAGCCGTTCACGGAATACCGGAAAAAGTTCCACCGCTTCTTCAGCGAATTCGGGTTCCAGTCCTTCCCGCTGATCGAGACGGTGGAGAAGTTCACCCTGCCTCAGGACCGGAACATCGCCTCTCCGGTCATGGAGCAGCACCAGAAACATCCCGAGGGCAACCGCCTCATTCTTCTCTACCTGCTCGACCATTACCGGCTGCCCAAGGACTTTGAATCGCTCCTCTGGGTGAGCCAGGTCCTGCAGGCGGAAGGCATGAAAACGGCCGTCGAGCATTTCAGGAGCCAGATGCCCCGCATCATGGGTGCCCTCTACTGGCAGGTCAACGACTGCTGGCCGGTGGCCTCCTGGGCCGGCACCGATTATTACGGCACCTGGAAGGCCCTTCATTACTACGCCCAGAGGTTTTTTAGCCCCGTCCTCGTCGTGCCCAGCGATGATGAGAAGGACCTTCGCATCTATGGTGTTTCGGACCTGGACCAGCCGCTCGATGCCGAACTCCACCTGGGAGTGTACACCTACGAAGGGACCGCCGTTCAACAGGGCAAGACTCCTTTCCGGATTGACCCGCGGACCAGCCGGTTGGTAGTCAGCAAGCCCCTCGAGGAACTGAGGAGCGGCCTTCCTTCGAATGAGATCTATCTTCTCTGCGAGTTGAAGAAAGGGGAGACGACGCTTGCTTCCAATGTCTATCATTTTTCGCCGCTCAAGAGAGTGGAGCTACCCCGGCCCGAGATCCGGTCCGAGGTCTTCGCCAGAGACGGTCAGCTTTTCGTCCGGCTCCAGACTTCGAAGTTCGCCAAGAACGTCTACCTCTCTGCCCCTAGAATCAAGGGCCGGTTCAGCGATAATTTCTTTGACCTTGTCCCCGGCCGGAGCACCGAGGTCGGGTTTATTTCCGACCAGCCGCCCGGCGCGGAGGAGCTCCAGCTGGCCTTGAAAATCATTTCGCTGAAGGACACATACTGAACTTCAGGCGGAGAAATGCCCATGTGCGTCTTCTGGAATGATGCCTTCCCAAAAAAATCGGCCGGGCGTTCATTTTCCTGGCTGTCCTCGTCGGCCCGGTCTTCCCGGCCGAGGGAAAGAGCGAGTTCTTCCCTGTCTCTGTCTGGTATGCCGGAGGGAAAGCCCGGGCTCCGATGCTCGAAAAAGTGACGCCTGAATCGCCCCGCCTGTGGAAAAAGGACTTGGAACAGATTAAAAGTCTGGGCTTCAACACCGTCCGTACGTGGATCGAGTGGACGAACTGCGAGCCGGAGGAAGACCGTTACGATTTCAGCGCCCCGCGCACCGTCGTCGACCTGGCCGAGCCGGTCCGGAGGGAATTCAAGAGATGGGCTCAGCCGCTGGCGGCCAGTAAAGTGAGGATTGAGCTCTCGGTGCTGGGCGAAAACGCCGGCCTTTACGGCGCGGCCAAGCTGGCCTGGGATCGTATCGGAAGAAGCTGATAAAGCTAAGGGAGGACTGCGATGTCGTCTTTTCAGTATCTCAACAGGATCCAGGGGATCATCGGGACCGTCAAGAAAAAGGAGCTGAAGAATATCCAGGCGGCAGGGAGGATCATGGCCCGGTCGGTCGAGCGCGGGGGAAGGATCTACGCTTACGGAACCGGCCATTCCGTGATCCCTGTCCTGGACCTCTATCCTCGATACGGCAGCTTCGTCGGGTTTTACCCGCTCTATGATCCGCGGCTGATGTGGTTCAACGTCATCGGTCCGGGCGGGGCGCGGGAACTGCTGTGGCTGGAGAGGCGGGAAGGGTACGCCAAGATCTTCCTGGAGAGCTACTGTCTCGAACCACGGGATTGCCTGATTGTTTTCTCCCACGGCGGCCTGAACTCGGCTGCCATCGAAGTTGCCGCCGAGGCCAAAGCCAAAGGGCTCAAGATTATCACCGTCTCTTCCCACGCCAACCGGAAGATCTCGAAGCCGCGCCATTCCTCGGGCTTATTTCTCTCCGACCTGGCCGATGTCGCCATCGACAACTGCACGCCGCACGAGGACGCCCTGGTCGACGTGGGGAAGAGGGAAAAGGTGGCTGCCGGCTCGACCGTGGCTGCGGTCGCCATCGCCATGGCGCTCGTCGCCGAGGCGGGAGCGATCCTGGCCAAGAAGAAAAAGCTGCCGCCGACCTTCGTCTCGCCCAACGTCCAGGGCGTGCCTGAAGGGCACATGGACAAGGTCTACGAGGCGTTTTCGGAATTTTATTATGCCCGGCCATGGAAGCGGCGGAAGAGGGTCAATTAATATCGAACATATCGGAATAATAGAGAATAAATGAGGCGAGAGATGGAAAATAGGACCGAGCCTCCGCGCCGGAGGCCGGCCGGTGTCCGCTCCGGGCTCATTATTCCCGTCGTCGGCTGCGCCATGATCATCCTGATCCTTCTCCTGATCATGCGGACGCTAAACAGGGGCAAGGATAGGATATCTGCGGCGGCGATTTCTCAAGAGAAGGTTTTTCCATGAAAAAATTTGCCCTTATGGGGAACATCGTCCTTCCGGACCGGGTCTTGGAGGGAGGCGTTGTGATCGTTGAGGGGGAAAGGATTGCGGGCGTTTTTCCCAAGGATCAGTCGCCGCCGTCGCGAGGCATGGTCCGGCATGATTACGGTGGCTGCTCCATCACTCCCGGGCTCATCGACCTCCACCTTCACGGGGCGATGGGGAGAGATGTCATGGACGGGAGCACCGGGAGCCTGGCGGAGATCGCCGCCCATCAGGCCCGTTGCGGGGTCACCGGGTTTGTACCTACGACACTGGCAGCCTCTTTAGCTTCGATGAAGAATGCGGTGGACGGCATCAGGGCAGCGATGAAGCACCGGACCGGAGCGGAGATCTTGGGCGTTTATCTAGAGGCGCCGTTCTTGAGCTTGAAAAAGAAAGGAGCCCAGAATCCTGAATTCATCCGGCCGATCGACCCGGAGACCATGAAGGCGATCCTGGAGTTTTGTGGCGGGCTTAAGACCATTATCACCGTCGCTCCTGAAGTCGGAAAAAACCTGAGCTTCGTTCCCGCCCTTAAAGAAAAAGGATGGGTGGTCTCTATCGGACATTCGGAGGCCACCTATGAGCAGGCGATAGTAAGCTTCGAGAAGGGAATCACCCATGCAACTCACCTCTATAACGCGATGAGCGGCTTTCTGCCGCGTGAGCCGGGAGTCATCGGCGCGGTCCTGGATTCGCCGGGGATCACGGCGGAGATTATCGCCGACGGCGTCCATGTGCATCCGGCGGCCCTGCGGCTCGCGCTTCGACAGAAGGGTGTCGACCGCATTTGCCTGATTACCGACAGTGTCAACGCCTCCGGACTCGGTGACGGGGATTTTCGAGTGGGCGGGCTGGACGTCGTGGTCAAAGGTGGGGAAGCCCGGCTCAAAGACAGCGGCGCGCTCGCCGGAAGCGTCCTGACGCTCAACCGGTCTGTGAAGAATATCATTCAATGGACGGGCCTGTCTGTGCCTCAAGGCGTGCGGATGGCCTCTCTGACTCCGGCCCGCGTCCTCGGTCTCGACCGCGAAATGGGAAGTATTGAAGTGGGCAAGCTGGCCAGCCTGGCGGTTTTCGACAGGGATTTCGACGTCGTCGATACGTATATTAGGGGACGTTCCCCAAGGTACCACCCTTCCTCTCCCTGAAGAGAGCCGGCTCGCTGCCGTTCAGGCAGTCACAGCAGTGTTGTTGAAAATCCCGGCGCGAAGAGCTATCTTTATTTGATCGGGATAAGAAAAGGACAGAAGATGCGGAAATGGATGCTGGTCATAACTGGCCTCCTGGTCGTCTGTGCGCTCTCGTGGATCTTCCTTCGGCCCGGAAAAGACCCGGCCAGAAGAATCGAGGAGCTCTGGGCGAAAAAAGGAATCGATAAACCCAACGTTATCCTGTTCACGCTGGATACCAGCCGGGCTGACCACATCGCCTGCTATGGTTATCCCGATGTGAAGACGCCCAACCTGGATGCTCTCGCCGGTCGAGGGGTTCTATTCGAGCAGGCGGCCACTTCCTCCCCGCTGACGCTCCCGGCCCACTGTTCGATTATGACCGGCATGTACCCCACCTACCACGGCGTCCGGGTCAACGGGAATACGGCCCTCAGCCAGGAGCAGACTACGATCGCGGAGGTTCTCTCATCCCAGGGCTACCGGTGCGGAGCTTTTATCGGTGCCTTTGTCCTGGACGGCCGCTGGGGGCTCAACCAAGGTTTCCAGTATTACGACGACGGGTTCGACCTGAAAAAATATAAGCACCTCGACTTGGGCGCTGTTCAAAGACCGGGAAACGAGGTCATAGATGCGGCGCTGACTTGGCTGGATGGAGAAAAGGCCGGTCCTTTCTTCGCCTGGATCCATCTTTACGACCCACATACTCCCTATGAGCCTCCGGAGCCTTATGGTTCAGAGTACAGCCAGCGGGGCCTAATCGGTCGGTACGACGGGGAGATTGCCTTCATGGACGACCAGATCGGACGGTGTGTCGCTTGGCTGGAGACGAACGGCTTGAACAATAACACCATCATCGTCCTTATCGGCGATCATGGGGAGGGGTTGGGGAGTCATGGGGAAGGGACCCACGGCTACTTCATATATGACTATGCCGCCCATGTGCCGTTTATCATCACGACGCCCCTTCAAGGATTGCGGGGCATCCGCGTTTCCTCGCAGGTTCGCGGGGTGGATGTCTTTCCGACCATCCTCGGGCTCATCGGGGTCAGAGGCCGAGCCGGAATCCATGGCCGCTCGCTCCTTCCGCTGGTGTTCAAGCCTAAATCACGGCATGAGGATTCTGCCTACGGGGAATCGATGGCCCCCAATATCCAGTTCGGCTGGAGCCCCCTTCAGTACCTGCGGACGAGCCAATACAAGTATATCGATGCCCCGAAAGCTGAGCTTTACGATATAAGCCAGGACGTCGACGAACAAGCTAACCTCTTCGGGGATCATCCGGAGATCGCCCGGAGGATGAAGGCCGAGTTGGACCGGCTTATCGCTGAGACCAGCAAGGGAGCTCCACTCCCCCAGGCGGCCAATCTGGACAGGGAGACTGTGGAAAGGCTGGCCGCTCTCGGCTACATCGGAGCGCCGGTTAGCGCGAAAAAAGCTTCCGCGGGCGCCCCGCGGGCACTGGCTGATCCCAAAGATAAGCTCCCCGTCTTTATCTCTATCCAGCAGGCGGGAGAATTGATCATAAAAGATCAATATGCCCAGGCTGCAGAGAACCTGGAAGCCGCCCTCCGGGATGAACCGACGATCCCGCAGGCGCTGCTGCAGCTTGCCACTTGCTATACAGAGATGGGCCGGACCGAAGAAGCGAAAGCCAAGCTCGACTCGGTCCTGAAGGATGATCCGGAGAATGTCCAGGCGCTCATAAGTTTGGCGAATATCCTCCTCAGGGAAGGAAAGAAGGAAGACGTCCTTGCCCTCTGCAAACATACGCTGGCTGTGGATGAGAGAAACGTGCAGGCCTATATGCTCATGGGAGAGGTCTATATGAGCGATAATAACCATGTCGAAGCCCTCCCTTATCTGGAAAAGGCCGTGGAGATCCAACCGAAGTTGACCCGTAACCGTCTCAACCTGGCCGCGTCGTTGGTTGGGGTGAAGCAATATGCCCGGGCCGAAACAATGCTGAAAGAGATCATTGTTGAAAACCCGAAATCCCCCCGGGCCAGATACAACCTGGGGCTTCTCTATGAAGAGCAGGGAAGGCTGGAGGAAGCAAGGACAGCCTACGCCGAAGAGGTCTCGGCATTTCCCCGGGAATTCCAGGCCCGCTTCAACTTGGGAAAGGTTCTTCTGAGGCTCGGCGACATGGCCGGTTATATGGAAAATATGCGGGAGGTGGTAAAAATC